>Ga0209056_10002563_pt1 | contig 19506 bp, 19 predicted proteins | sample GraSoiAngelo_114_FD_185876 | JGI IMG/M metagenome (GOLD analysis project Ga0209056, IMG submission 185876) | Grasslands soil microbial communities from the Angelo Coastal Reserve, California, USA - 14_0903_13_40cm (SPAdes) (version 2) | ecosystem: Environmental > Terrestrial > Soil > Grasslands...
AATCATTTCACCGAAGCTCTAGGGCTTAGTCGCTACACGCTTTACATGCAGGATTACGGCCGGCCTGTCGGTTTCCGCATGGCACTTGCGCATCCTAAGCGCGTAGAAGCTCTCATCGTTCAAGACGCGGTCGCCCACAACGAAGGGCTGGGTGCAAACTGGAAAACGCGGCGCGAGTCTTGGAAAGATCGCGTGGCCAACGAAAACGCGCTTCGCACCAATCTTCTGTCGCTGCAGACGACCCGGACACGTCATGTCGGGAACGATCCGAACGTCGATCGCTACGATCCTGATCTGTGGACGGACGAGTTCGCGTTCCTCAATCAGCCGGGTCAGGCACAGATTCAAAGCGATCTATTTTACGATTATCGAACCAACGTTGACTCCTATCCGAAGTGGCAGGCATGGATGCGCGAGAAACAGCCGCGCCTGCTCGTCATTTGGGGTAAGTACGATCTCTCATTCGACGCGGGTGAGCCGGAACGCTATCGTCACGACGTGCCGAAGGCGGAAGTTCACGTTCTCGACGCCGGCCATTTTGCGCTCGACACCGCAGCGGATGAGATTGCGCACATCGTCCGGACATTCATGAGGTAGCGTTGGCGAAGCTGACTACTTGCCTTCGGAATTTACGGGAGCGGACATGCCGCCGAGAATTTGCCAGGTGCCGTGTGTGCGCATCCATGTGTGCGTGATCCGAAATGCGTCGGTCTTTATGTCTGCGCCTTCGCTATTGGCCCATGTTGTTTTGATTCGATAGTGATCGATCGCGACGTCGCCAATCACATGAATGGCAAGTCGCTCGATGGAGTACGACTGGAGCTTGACGCCTTTGGACGTATTGGCAGTGATCCAGTCGGTGATGTGATCCTTGTGCACCGGCACGGAGCTGACAAATGGCCAGCCAACAAAATCCTCGTGCCATAGCGCACGGTACTTCTCAAGGTCGTTGGCTTTCACGTATTCCCAGTACGCTTTCTCCAATCTCCAGACCTGCGCTTCGTCTTTCGTTGCGTCTTGCGCAAGAGCAGTTAATGCCAACGCGAGGAGAAATGGAATCGCTTTTATCATGTCTCGATCCTATTCATTACGTTCAATGAAAACCATTGTTTTGATTCCATTTCTGGCGATCGGCATCACCGCCTCTGCGCAGGATCCGGTGAAAACGTCGCCACAATATTACAAGGTGCTGCTAGAAAACGACCGTGTGCGCGTGCTCGAGTTTCGGCTCAAGCCGGGCGAAAAAGAGCCGCAGCATTCGCATCCGGCAGGCGTAGTCTATGTGTTGGGCAGCGCTACGCTCAAGTTCGGTTACCCTGATGGCCGCACCGAAGAGAGAACGGCTACGGCCGGTGAAACGATCTGGCGCGAACCGGTTACGCATGCGGTTGAGAACATCGGCAAAACGGAAGCGCACGTTATCGTGATCGATCTGAAGAAGGTTTTGAAATGAAACGTGTCGCAGTAATTCTTTCGATCTGCTTGTTGATGGTAGCGCCCGCTGACGCCGCGCCGGTTATTTTCATCATTCGTCATGCGGAGAAAGCGACGACCGGCGGTAATGACCCGCATTTGTCTGACGCAGGTCGAAAACGCGCAGACGCGCTCGCACGTATTCTGAAAGACTCGCAGATTACGGCTGTGTTCGTCACCGAATTCAAACGCACGCAGGAAACAGCGGCGCCGACAGCGAGAGCGGCGCACCTTAGTCCCACAGTGGTTCCGGCAAAAGATGTTCCCGGGCTGGTTGCGAGATTGCGCGGATTAAACGGTAATGCACTGGTCGTGGGCCACGGCAACACGATTCCTGACTTGATGAAGGCGCTCGGGATCACGACGCCCATCAGCATTCCTGAGGACGACTACACGGAAATATTTCTGGTGTCGCTTCGCGATACGCCAGAACTGCTCCGGTTGCATTATCCGTTTTGATAAAGGCGCCGGCCCATGATGGCGCGTGGCAATGGATGATTCGGCGAACGCTAATTGATACGAGCATCACTCAAAGTCCCGGCGCGAAGAAAATTGTCTTCTCTTAAGCACCAATCTTGGCGGAGAATCACGGCTCCACCTTGAACGTCGAAAAATTAATCAATCGTTTCATTCGTTCGCGCTGGATTTGCGTCGTAGTGGCGGCGCTCTTCTTTTTGAGCGGATGGTCAGCAAACGCGGATCCGGTGGGAGATTTTTTCAAGAAAGTTGGCCAATCAATTTCCAAGGCTCTCCAGCCGCCTCCGGCGCAGCAGCAAACCAACAAGAAGCAGGCCTCGGTCGCTGGGCGACCCACTTCCCAAAAATCAAACGCCGCCGAGGCGACCCCAAGTGCACCCGAACAGCCATTACAACCTGCCAAGGAAGAGAAGTTTACTCCCAGCGTGCGGCGGGCTTCAGCCGCGTCTGCTAAAGAAGCAAAAGGAGATATGCCCTATGGAATTCCGGTCCCGGGTCGGAAAGGCATGGTCTTAAGTCCTTATTTACCGGAGGGAAATTACATCGATGTCAGCGCTTTTGCCCCCGGAACCGCTGTGAAAGATCCATACACAGGAAAGATTTTCCTGGTGCCGTAAATTAGAACGTCTTGTCAGAGTCGAGGAGGATTGTGACCGGGCCTTCATTCACCAATTCCACCAACATCCTCGCTTGGAACACTCCCGTGGCGACGGTAACTCCCAGTCTGTGCAGCGCTTCGCTGAACTCTTCGTAAAGCTTCCGCGCTTGTTCGGGCAGCGCGGCTGCGATAAAGCTGGGCCTGCGTTGACCGCGCGCGTCGCCGTAAAGTGTAAACTGCGAGACGACCAGCGCGCTGCCCTTTACGTCCAGCAGGGAGCGGTTCATTTTTCCCTGGTCGTCGTCAAAGATTCTCAGGTTTGCGATCTTCCCGGCCATGGTGACGGCGACAGCGGAAGTATCATCGCGGCCGACGCCAAGCAAAATCATGAAGCCCGCCGCGATTTCGGCCGTGACACTGCCTTCCACGATTACGCGCGCGCGGCTTACACGCTGGACAATGGCTCGCATGTTTTCGGCTACTTCAAGTCAACGGTTGATGCACCTCGCCATGTGCGTGTCGGAGGATCATCGGCGGAAGATATTCGCCCACGTAGGTGCGCGTCCACCAGCCGCGCTCGCCGGGTTTGGTGAAGTGATAACGATACCAATCCGCGCGGATGCATTTTGGCGTCGCGTTGGCGAAGGGGTTCCGTGCAAAGAGGCGAAGAATTCTTTTCTCGCCTTCGAGAAGTTTTTCCACAAGCGCGAAGATCCATGGATGAAACTCCGGCGGCGACATGGCGGCGAACCACATTTGCCAGTCGAGTCTCCAATGGTACGGCGAGACAATGCACGGCCGCCGTTTCACATCGCCGGGTTTGCCTTTGAACTCGTATTCGCGCCATTCGGCGGAAGCGTCGGGAAATTCTGAATCAGTCCCTTTGATGACGACCTCGAGCCGTTCGCGCGTGACGGCGCCGAATGCGCCATAACTATTCACCAGGTGCAATGGCTCGAAGCTGGCGTTCATGAGCTGACGACGCGAAAACAAATTGCGCGCGGGCCGCCAGCTCAGCGCGAGCACGGTGGCCGTGAGCAGGCCGACGGCAATTGTGTGCGGCAGGCCCATGTGGGCGACCATGGAATGCGGAATGTGAGTGAGGCGCGCCAGCAATCGGTCGTCGAAGCACGGAATGCAGAGCACAATCGTGATGTAGTTCAGCCAGGAGAGATTGCCGCTCACGATCAGCGTGATTTGAAACAGGACCGTGACTGCGCCGGCCCAGTAGCAAAGCGGTGCGGGCGCAAAATAAAACCACGGCACGATGAGCTGTGCAAAATGGGTAAAAAGCACGCCCGCCTTATGGGTCCATGGCGGTGATTGATGGAGATACCAGCTAAGCGGATTCGGCAGTGGCTGAGTTTCGTAATGATAAAAGAGGCAGGTGAGATCGTGCCAGCATGGGTCGGAGCGCATCTTGATCATGCCCGCGCCGAACATCGTGCGGAAAAGCACCCACACGAGTAGCCACATCACGATGACGGGTGGTTGCGTGTCGGATGAACCGAGAAAAATCGCTAGGAAACCGGTCTCGGCCAGCATCGTCTCCCAACCGAAACCGTAGAACGTCTGGCCGACGTTCACGAGCGAGAGCTGAATCATCCATAGCAACGCCCAGGTCAGCATCGACACGACGAGTCCGAACGATTCCGAAAAACCGGTGATGGCGAAAATCGATAGCGCCACGCCGCACCAGATCGTTGCGGTGATGAACCGATCCGAGCAATTGATGTAAAACAAGCTCGGCGAGCGGCGAAACGGCACGTGACGCAGAAATCGTCGGACCGGTTGCAACCCGCGCTCGCCTAGCAGCGGGATAAATTGGTTAGCTGCGATCAGAAACGCGATCAGGTAAATGCACCCGAGTGCGCGCTGAAAGCAGAACCGCGTCAACCAGAATTCGGTGGCGAAATGCATTCCCGAACACCGCCATAATTTAACGCACCCGCGGCGCGTTTCCACGAACGCGTGACAGCTTACTGCGGCACATAAACTGCATAGCCGCGCGGAGCGGCCCAGAGATCAACCCACCCGGACTCGTTAGTCCACTTTTCTTGCGGCACGCCACCGTCATCGCGCCCGCGCCAGGCGACCGGGACGAGGCGCGCGTTATTCCAGCGCGTCTGAATCCAGGTGCCGTTCCAAGTGCCGCGGTTATTCAGGACAAAGACCAGACCGTTTTTATCGCCGACACCCGCGCGTTGCATGATGTAGAGGTCGTCGTCCACGAAGAGAATTTGCGCCGGGCCGGCGGCATTTTGTTCGTGACCTCTCACCAGCGCGTCGATGCCGCTTTGATTATTAGATTGGGCGAGATCCCAGTTGAAGTAGTCCTGCCAGAAGACGCAAGGATAACCTTCGTGCGTGAGGATGAACGCGTACGCCAGCAGCTTGTCGTTGACGATGGGAGTGTCGCGGACGACGTCGTGGTTCTCGACGAACGTGACAGCCCGGGCGGGCCGGTCCCACATCAGAACTCCGCTCTCGGCCAGATTGCGGAGACTGAACCCATAGCTGTCGCACAAGTCGCGCAGACGCCAGCGCAGCGGAAAATCGAATGCGCCGACGGGATTATCCGACCACGCATTGGTTTCATCGAGCCAATCATCAATTGTACGTTCGCTGTCCCAGCATTCGCCGACCGCGTATGGCTTGAAACTCGTGTCACCCCGCAGAGCGCGCAGTTCCTGAATCGAACGGACCATCCAGCCACCGTAACCTTTGACCATGTCGTAGCGGAAACCGTCGAAACCGATTTCTTCCAATAGCCAGCGGGCATAGTTGATCAGCTCGGTGTAAACGGTGGGAGTGTGGTGACAAAGGTCCGGCATGTCGCCGAAAGTCCCGCCGTCCCATGTCTCGTACTGGCTCGGATGAAAACATTTCCAATCACGCGGAAATTTGCCGCTCTTCGGTGCGAACTTCGTCCAACGCGATTGGCCGTCGATGGGATTCAGTTCCACAGCATCTGCGCCACTGTTGTGATTGAACACCAGGTCCGCATACACTTGTAATCCCGCCGCGTGAGCGGACTGAATTACATCGAGTAATTCCGCTTTCGAACCGAACCACGTTGGCGAGCCGCCTTTCTGATCGAACTCGCCAAGATCATAGTAATCATAAGGATCGTAGCCCATTGATTTCCACCACGCGGCCTTGTTCGCAGGCGGCAGCCACAAGGCGGTGAAGCCGGCCTGCGCGATGGTAGGCAATTTTGATTTGATGAATGCCCACCATTGGTGCTCACGATTTTCTGCCTTGGGGCAGTCCCAGTAAAACGCCTGCAACATTACGCCCATAATTCGCCTTGATTACCTGTGTATGACAGCGATCGCATTCACCGCTTCGCTGAAAGTTGCGAGTTCGCGTTTGCGATCGGCTCGTAAAATCGCAGCGCCTCGATGTCGCTCCCGAGTTCGCGCAGCGGGTAGAGACCCTTTGCAGCGCCGGCACCAGGATCGGCAATGAGGTAATCGAATCCCTTCTTGCCTGCGATCACCACAAAATGCGTCACGCCACCAGCGAGGCGCACTCGCACGATAACTGGATTTCCATGCTTGAGATTCGAATCGATTAACTGATATGACGGCAAGTCTTCGTACACGTGCCAGACGCGCTCGGGCGCGAACCATGCCGCGCGATCCCAATAAATCCAACCCTGATCGGTGTATCCGCCGACGGAAGTTAAGAACCAGTTTAACTGCTGCGGATCGACATCAATACCGTAAAACTTGAACACCATCGCCGCCGCGGCCACTGCGCAGCCTTCGCCGCCGAGCGTACCGTTCTCCACAACGCCGCCCAGCGCATCGTCGCGCCATTTTTCTTCCGACTGGCGGAACGACGGCACCGCCAATTCGACGCGATGAAAAAAATAACGTCCGCCGCGCGGCGAAAGTTTTCGTTTCCAAGTCCAATCGATCTGCACAGCGAGCACGCCGATCAGCAGAACAAAAACGAAGATGATAGAAGGCAACCAGCGCTTCACAGCATCAAACTGTAAAGGCGCCTGCTCGCCGCGCCATAGCGAAATTGCGAAAGCGGGTGTCCGCGGCAATTTCTGCAGAAAACAGGCTTTTTTCGTGATAAGGCTTGTTACAGTCGGCTTGCAATGCAAAGGACCGCAAACAATCATCGCTATCAGAAAGGAAAATACAGATGAATAAACGGAGAAGCTTCTGTAGCGGGTTTGCTGTTTTGCTCGTTAGTTTTACCGCGATGGCGCAAGAACAGGGTGTAATAAAACCTCAGTTGCTCCTGAGCGAGATCGTTCAAGGGATGCCGAGGGGCGAGAAGCAGGAGGTGCGTGTTCTCACGGCGAACTTCGAACCGGGCGACAAGACCATGCTCCATACACACCGTTTCCCGGTGACGGTCTATGTCTTGGAAGGCACATTCACATTGGAAATGGAGGGGCGCGACCCAGTCACGGTGAAGGCTGGTCAGGCGACGACAATGCCGCCGTTCGTAAAAATGACGGGCTACAACCGCAGCAAAACAGATCCATTACGGCTGGTGCTCTTCAATGTGAGTGATCCAAACGCACCGTACCTTGATCCAGTACATTAGCGTGCCGCCAAAGCGCCGTATTGCATTTGGTCCGGAATAATTTTGTTCGTCGGCGAGCAAATGGGCTGTGCTGGCTAGCCGACTCGAAATCTTTCGGCGTGGTCGCGCGCAAATTGCGCGAAATCCGTCGCGGGACTACCCGTGACTCTTTCGATATCTGATGTGACGGCGCTCCAGTGGTTCTGCTTGTTGATTGCGTGCAGCTCCATTAGCCCGTCCACTGCCCACGTCGGCATCCCCACCTGAAGCATTGCGTCGCGGGCGGCACTTTCCGGAACGTCAACATATTTAAACTCACGACGCACCGCTTCGGAAAGAATTCGCGCTACGTCTGCAATACCGAGCGCCGCTGGGCCGGTGAGGGTGTAGATTTTTTCATCGTGGCCGTCGCTCATCAGCACCTCTGCGGCAACACTCGCGATATGGCGTGTATCGACAAAGCTGGCCTTCCCACTTCCCCACGGCAGATGGATCGCACCGTTCCGCGGCGAAAAGAAAGTGATGAAATTTTGCATGAATGAATTCGGCCGCAAAAACGTGAACGCCAGACCAGATTCGCGAATATGTTGTTCGTTCGCCGCATGCCACTCTCCAAATGTGAACTGCGGCGAGTCATCGATACCAATCACTGAAAGTTTGACGATGTGGCAAACCCCGGCGCGTTTTGCAGCATCGACGAATGCATTCGTTACTTCTACCTGATTTGGCCGCGACGGCGTCAGAAGGAAAACTTTCGCGACGCCATCAAGCGCGCTGGCAAAGGAGTCTTCATTTTCAAAGTCGAACGTCACAAGCACGATGTCGTCGCCGAATTGCTCTCGCGCTTTGGCTTGATCACGAACGCCGACGCGGATCGGCGCGCCTCTTTCGGAAAGCAACCTTACAACATCGCGCCCGACCTTGCCGGTCGCGCCAGTTACCAAGATCGTTTTCGCCATAGGTCTTTCTCCATATCGCATCATGATTGCGGTTCGATCAAATCGTATTGTCTCGTTCGCCGGCGGGCGGTTAAAGAAGGTGGACCGTGAAATGATCGTTTGTGTTTCGGCTGATCCAAGCGATACTGGGTCCTTATTGGATTATACTGTTTCTTCACTGCGCGGTAGATCGTCAGGTGAGCGTCGCTCATTGGTGGTTTGAAACCCGATTCCCGGGAACGGCTCTGTAGCTCGGTAGTTTTTCCAAAATTCAAAACACAATGAAATTGTACGTAGGTAATCTCTCTTTTGAGACCACCGAGAACGATCTTCAGGATCTGTTCGAACAACACGGCACCGTGAATGAAGTCCATCTGATGATGGATCGGTTCACGGGCAAATCGCGCGGGTTCGCGTTCGTCACCATGAATGACAACACCCAAGCTAGCGCGGCGATGAGCGCGCTCAACGGGCACGAACTTAATGGCCGCGCCCTCAACGTGAACGAAGCGCGTCCGCGTGAAGAGCGTCCCCGGCCTCACGGCGGGAAGCGTTCGTTTTCGGGCAAGCGTTGGTAAAGCTCAGAAAGGCGATAGTTGATAGCTAATAGTTGAGAGCGCCCGGAAATCCGTCCGAAATTTGCGATGAGCAATCAGATGTCAGAAAATCAGAAATAAGCTTAATGGATTCGGAAAAAGCCATCGAAGTGGAGGGCACGATTATGACGGTGCTTCCCGGAACGATGTTTCGCGTCGCTCTCGCGAACGATCATCTGGTGCTGGCGCACATCTCCGGGAGGATGCGCAAGAGATTCATTCGCCTGACGATTGGTGATCGAGTAAGAATGGAGATGTCGCCATACGATACCGCCAAAGGGCGCATCGTTTATCGACTCTGACATGGCAACGCGATTCTTTTTCGATCCGCCGCGACGGCCAAAACCAAAGGCCGGTCCCAACATCAAAAGCTTGCTCGTGCGTTGCCCTGCCACATCGAAGCTGACCGACACTGGAAGAACCATCGAAGAAAAACGCTGGGCAGCAGCCAAGCTCAAAACACAAAAGTTCACCTGTGCGCACTGTGGCGGGGTTCATACTTGGTCAAAGAAAGACGTCATTCTCGGGCGATACCAGTGAACCTGAAAAGCAAACGAATATCTCAGGCCCGGAAAACAGAAGTCGCTAAAAAGACAAGTTGCGCCAGCGCGCTGTGAATGTTGACCCCGAAAGCTTTCGGGGTTGATTTCGCATGATGACTAAGGCGCACGAACTCCGTCTCGCCAAGCGCATGGCGCGGCTCGGCACCGAGACTGCATTCGAAGTGCTTGTGAAAGCGAAAGCGCTGGAGGCGCAGGGGCGCGACATCGTTCACCTCGAGATCGGCGAACCCGATTTTGATACGCCGCGCAACATCATCGACGCGGGTTGTGACGCTCTGCATAAGGGCTTCACGCATTACGGGCCGTCGGCCGGTTTGATGGAGCTGCGCGAAGTCATTGCGCAACATGTAAGCGACACGCGCTGCGTGCATGTTATGCCGGACGAAGTGGTCGTTGTCCCCGGTGGTAAACCAATCATCTTTTTTTCCATCCTCGCGCTCAGCGAACACGGCGATGAGGTCATCTATCCGAATCCCGGATTCCCGATCTACGAATCGATGATCAATTACGTGGGGGCGAAAGCTGTGCCGATCCATTTGCGTGAGGAATTGGATTTCCGGCTCGATGTCGATGAGCTCGCAGCAATGATCAACGAGCGCACCAAGCTCATCATCCTGAATTCGCCGCAGAATCCCACGGGCGGCGTACTGGAGAAAAAGGACATCGACGCGATCGCGCGCGCCATCGGCGATCACAACGTCATGGTGTTGAGCGACGAGATTTACAGCCGCCTCATCTTCGAGGGTGAGCACCATTCCATCATGTCGCTCGACGGTATGAAAGAGCGCACCATTTTACTCGATGGTTTTTCAAAAACGTATGCAATGACCGGTTGGCGCATGGGCTACGGCGTGATGTGCGCCGACCTGGCCGCGCACATCGCACGACTGATGACGAACTCCAGCTCCTGCACCGCCAGCTTCACGCAGGTCGCCGGCATCGAAGCGCTGCGCGGGCGACAGGAGTCACATGCGCGACAAGTTCAGGAAACGTCGCGATGTGATGGTCGCCGGCCTCAACAAAATCAAAGGCTTCTCCTGCCGCCTGCCGCACGGCGCGTTCTACGTTTTCCCGAACATCACGCAAACAGGATGGCCGTCGAAAAAATTGGCTGACGCGTTGCTCGACGACGCAGGCGTCGCCGCACTCTCCGGCACTGCGTTCGGCGCGTTCGGTGAAGGTTATCTGCGCTTCAGCGTGGCAAACTCAATCGAGAACATCGAGAAAGCGCTCGACCGAGTGAACGACTGGGTGGCGAAGAATTTGTAGATCACGCGGTCGGCTCGTCGGCCTAACGAGTCGTAGGCGGAGCGCCTGCCCTACAATTCGCTGTTCTCGATGACTAATTATGCGGCCGAAGATTGACCTTCAATAACTCGATCGTTAAAAGAGGGGATGCCAATCACCGCCTTCAGCAGTTTTGCCGACGGCCTCGAACCGAATCAAAGGAGCCCGGCACTTACATCTATGAGCCCGCAGGCGAAGCTCACACCTTGGTGATCACCGATGATTCACCGAAACCAATGATCACCATGTTCGTGGTTGAAGGCGGACTGATCTATCTGGACAAGCCCAAGGATGGTAGCTTCGCTGCCTACGAGGACGGATTCACTCTGCTCGAGCTGACGCGGAAATATTATCGCGAGGCCGGTCTGGACGCGCGGCAACTGGACCTCCTGGTGCGCTAATCATTATTGACAATTTGCAGGGCAATCGGTTTGGTTGCCGAGTTTGGCAGGCGATGCGCCTGCCCTACAATTTACCGATTCACGTATCGTGAATTGCGCGTTGAATTCTGTTAATTTTGTAAATCCCGCCTGGTTTCTTCCAAGGTTGCTGCTTTCTTGATTACATTCTTTTGCAGGTATGGCCGAGAACAAACATTTCCGAGTGTTTGCCACCTCGCGCATCGGCGATGCGGCGGAGAACCGTCTGCGCGAGCGCGGATATGGTCTCGAGGTTTTTCACGGGCCCGAAGCGCCGCCGAAAAAATTGATCGTCGAAAAGGTTCGGAGCGGCGTGGATGGATTAATCACGACGTTGCGCGATCCGATCAACGCCGAAGTGTTCGAAGCGGGCAAGGGGACCTTGAAAGTCGTGGCGCAGATCGCCGTCGGGTTCGACAACATCAACCGCGCCGACGCGAACAAATACAAAATCCCATTCACGAACACAGCCGACGTACTCACTGAAGCGACCGCCGAGTTCGCATTTTTCATGATGGGCATGCTCGCGAGGAAGATGTGGCAGAGCGAGAGACTCGTTAGGGAACAAAAGTGGCCATCGTGGCATCCGTTCCTGCCGTTCCTCGGCGATGAAGTCACGGGTAAAACCATCGCCGTCATCGGCACCGGCCGCATCGGGCTGGCGATGATCAAGAAATGTTCCGGGTTCGACATGAATATTCTTTGTTACGACCCGACGTATCAGAATCACCAATTTATTGGCGCGATTCAGGAGTTGATGGACCTCCGGCACGCGCGCGGAATTCAAAAGGAGAAGACTTGGATCAAATATGTCGAGTTCGAGGACGCGTTGCGCGGCGCCGATTACGTAACACTGCACGTGCCGCTGTTGCGCGAGGGCGACACCGATAAGCCCACGTACCATCTCATCAATGAGAACACGCTGAAGCTGATGAAACCCACCGGGTACTTGATCAATTCCTCACGCGGTCCGGTCGTTGACGAGAAAGCGCTGGCGAAAGCGTTGAAAGAAAGAATTATCGCCGGCGCGGCGCTCGACGTTTTCGAAAAGGAACCGCTCCCGCCCGATTCGCCGCTGTTCGATCCCGAGATCGCCGATCGCTGCCGCGTGTTCCATCATTTTGCCAGCGGTGCGCAAATCACCCGCCTCGATGTCGATCCAGACAAAGGCATGGCTGGCCGCTGCGTCCAGGGACTTATCGACGTCCTCGAAGGTAACTACGGCGGCGATCCGACGAAAATGCCGTACGTGGTGAATAAGGAAGCGTTCGCGACGTAGGCAGCAAACGCCGAACGCCCAACGCTCAACATTCAACGTCCAATGACAGAGGGTAGGGCCGGAAACCGGAACGAGGGCGATGCGGCCCAACGCGAGAAGTACCTCAAGGCCGCATGGGGAAAACGCTACATCAAAAATAGACTCCGCCGTTGTCTCACGGGGTAAAGTCCTAGGCAGCAAACGCCCAACATCGAACGCTCAACGTCCAACATCCAATAAAACGTTAAGAGTGGGAACCGAATCGTACCAAGACCGCGAGGGCGCGATCATTCACTGGCCATTAAGGTAGCGCGCCAATGCAAAGTTGGACCATTGATTACTAAACGTGGCTTGAAATCCGACCGCCACAATCTTCCCGTCGGACTGAAGAGCGGCCCCGTTGGCTCCACCATTGAGATCGCCAAATGACGTGCGCACTTTGCCGCCGACACCGAAGGTCGAGTCGAGTGAGCCGCGCGGATTCAAACGCGCCAGCAAGAAATCAGAATCGGATGATTCGGTGTTTGCATAACCGACGGTGATGATTTTGCCGTCGCTTTGCAGGAGGACCTTGTTGGCACTCTGGCAGCAACTGCCGAAGTCGATTTGCGTTTTCCCGTCGCGACTAAAGGTGGTGTCGAGAACACCGTTTGAGGTATAGCGCGCGACAGCGAAATTCTGCACTCCTCCGTTTTGAGAGATAGCGAATCCAGCAGCGACGATGCTGCCATTCGGCTGAAGCGCGGCCGAGCGCGCTCGATCGAAGTTTTGATCGCCGAAGTCCGTGCTCACTTTTCCAGCCACACCGAAAGTCGTGTCGATCGTGCCATTACTGAGATAACGCACCGCTGCGAAGTCGTAGTAAGTCGCAGGGCTATTGGCGGAGCCGACTGCGACAATCTTTCCATCGGGTTGGATCAAGATTGAAAAGGCATCGTCTTCCATACCGACAAAATCGGTTGTGACCTGGCCGCCACTGCCAAAGGTGGCGTCCGGGGTTCCATCCGGGTTGTAACGCGCCAGCGCAAAATCGGTATTGGAAGGCTCGCCAGGAATGAAATCTACGAAGACGGTCCCGGCGGCAATGATCTTGCCGTCAGGCTGCAAGGCCACGTCGAATGCGTAACTACCCTGTGGAAAAGTCGTCGTCACAATGCCGCCGTTGCCAAAGGACCTGTCCAAGGATCCGTTTGAGTTGTAGCGGACCACTTCGAAATTGCCGGCGAAGGTAAAGAGCGGAAAGGCGCCGCCCGCGACCACGATTTTGCCGTCAGTTTGTATAACCACTGATGACGGTACCGCCGCCAGGCCGGGGAAATCTGTTCGCACTTTGCCCCCATTGCCGAAAGTGTTGTCGAGAGTGCCATTTGTATTGTAGCGGGTCACGGCAAAGTCCTCGTTACTGTAATCATTGTTTTTATAGGTTTGTCCGACGACGACCAATTTGCCATCGGCCTGAATCGCCACGGCGTTGGCGATGTCGGTGCTATGATTCAGATCGGTCGTCACCATGCCGCCTGTTCCGAACGTAGGGTCGAGGTCTCCGTCCGCCGCTTGCGCCATCTGCACACTGACGAATAAAGTCAGGATTATTACCGTGGCGCTGATCGCGCGGTAGTGAACGATGAGTCGGGAAAGTTTTAAGTGGGTGATTTGCATAGATGTCCTTTCATTTGTTCCTAAAGCCTCATAACGCGAGGTGTCGTTTCTGCCAAGCACAGCGTAGTAACAACATTGTTACTTCCGAAATGATGCCGAAACGAGAGCGATGCAGCCCTACGCGAGAAGTACCTCAAAACGGCATGGGGAGAACGTTACATCAAAAATCGCCTGCGCCGTTATCTCACGGTTTAAGCGCTCCGGTTTAGACTTGGCGAGGTGTGTTGCGTCTTCAGCGGTCACAGAAGAGAATGGCCGCTCGGTATGGACAAGGCTCGAAACGCAGTCGCGGTCTTCGTCGTCATTGCATTCGGCATTTGGTCGGCGACAGCTGGAGATTTCGGTTCAATTCTGCGGTGGCGGAACATCGGGCCGTATCGCGGCGGGCGGACACGCGCGGTCTGTGGCGTGCCGTCGCAACCCAATGTCTTCTATATGGCGCCGGTGAACGGCGGCGTTTTCAAATCGATCGATTACGGACGAACATGGCAGCCCATCTTTGATGATCAGCCGGCGGCATCAGTCGGCGCGATCGCAGTTTCAGTTTCCGATCCAAACATTGTTTACGTCGGCAGCGGCGAAGGATTGCATCGGCCCGATCTCTCCGTTGGCGATGGCGTTTACAAATCAACTGACGCTGGAAAGACATGGATACACCTGGGATTGCGCGACGGTCAGCAGATTGCGCAATTGGCGGTCGATCTGAAAAAACCGGACCGAATTTTCGTCGCCGTGGCCGGCCATCCATACGGGCCTAACGAAGAACGGGGCGTTTACCGATCGCTCGATGGCGGTGAAACATTCGAAAAAGTGCTTTACCGCGATGAAAACGTCGGCGCGAGTGACGTACAGATGGATCCGAGTAATCAGCAAATTGTTTACGCCGCATTGTGGGAGTCGCGCGAAGGCCCATGGGAGAACGGCGTGTTCAACGGCGATGGGGCCGGCATTTTCAAGTCAATCGACGGCGGCAAAACGTGGCGTCAGTTAACGCGTGGATTGCCGCCCGACATCGTACAGGCGAACATTGCGATTGCGCCAAGCGCGTCGAAAACGTTGTTTGCCGCGGTCCGGACAAAAACGATCTCGAAACTTTATCGTTCTGACGACAGCGGTGAAACCTGGCACGGAACGACCGACGACCCACGGCCGGGGCTCGGCATCGGCGGCGGCGATCTGCCGGTGGTGCGATTCGATCCAAAAAATCCGCAAATCGTTTATTCGACCAGCGTCGTTTGTTGGAAATCTACCGACGGCGGCAAAACGTGGGATGGTTGGCGTGGCGCACCCGGCGGCGACGATTATCAAAATGTTTGGATCAATCCGAACAATTCCGACATCATTCTGCTCGGTTCTGACCAAGGGGCGATCGTCACCGTAAACGGCGGTAAGACCTGGAGCTCGTGGTATAATCAATCGACCGCGCAGTTGTATCACGTGAGCGCGGACAACGCGTTTCCATATCGGCTTTACAGCGGCCAGCAGGAAAGCGGCTCGGTCGGAATCAAGAGCCGCGGCGATGAAGGCGAAATCACGTTTCGCGATTGGCGGCCGGTCGCGGCTGAGGAGTACGGTTACGTTGTCGCCGATCCGCTCGACCCGAACATCGTTATCGGTGGCAAACTGACGCGATTCGATCGCCGGACCGGTCAGGCGCAAAACATTCTGCCGGTGCCGGTGCAAACGGAGGATTTCCGGATGTTGCGCACGGAGCCGGTGGTCTTTTCGCCGCTCGATCGGCATCTGCTGTTCTTCGCTGGAAATATGCTCTGGCAAACACGCGATCTGGGCGATCATTGGGAAAAGATCAGCCCGGATTTATCGCGGGAGAATTACGAGCTGCCGGCGAACATCGGAAAATACAAAAAGGATGCAACAAAACAGGCGCACCGACGCGGTGTCATTTACACGGTCGCGCCGTCACCGCTCGAACCAAACCGGATCTGGTGCGGGACCGATGACGGTTTGATTCATCTCACGACCGATGGCGGGAAAACTTGGAACAACGTCACGCCGCCAAGCATTTCAGCGTGGCAAAAAATTTCGCTGATCGACGCCGGCCATTTTGATGCCAACACTGCTTATGCGGCGGTGAACACGCTGCGCATCGACGATTTGCGACCGCACATTTTCCGAACGCACGACAACGGAAAAACGTGGAGAGAAATTGTAAATGGAATTCCAGCTGGGCAAATCGTGAACGCGGTCCGCGAAGATCCGGAACGCAAAGGCGTGCTTTTCGCCGGAACAGAGAAGGGCGTTTGCGTGTCGTTCGATGACGGCGCGAATTGGGAATCGCTGCGGTTAAATCTGCCGGCGACGTCGGTTCGGGATCTGATCATCAAAGAAGATGATCTCGTGGTGGCGACACACGGACGCGGGTTCTGGATCCTCGACAACATCACGCCGCTGCGCCAGTTCAACGCTGTAGCCGGGGTCGCCGACCCCGGCGCACGTGCCACATTAAGCACAGCCGCGGTCACCGCCCGCGGCTACAGCGAGAATCTGCTGTTCAAACCGCAGGCCGCGTTGCGGGTGCGCACGAATCTCAACACCGACACGCCACTGCCACCGGATGAACCGGCCGGCGAGAATCCACCGGACGGCGCAATGATAGACTATTCTCTGGCGAAAGACGCGACCGGCCCGGTGACGATCGAGATCAAGAATGGAAAAGGCGAGTCGGTCCGGAAATATTCGAGCAGCGATGTGCCGACCGAGCCGAATCCGAAGCGGCTCAAAATTCCGAGCTACTGGATTCGTCCGGCACAATCGGTCGCAACCAAAGCGGGGATGCATCGGTTCTTGTGGGACATGCATTACACGCCCGTGGCTGGCGTGGAACCGGAGTATCCCATTGCAGCGACGTATCGCAATACAGCGCCGACGGCGACAGCGCCATGGGTCGCGCCAGGCAGCTACACGGTTGTGCTCACCGTTGATGGCAAAAGTTTCGCGCAGCCGTTGACGGTCCAGATGGATCCACGGGTGAAAACTTCGGTCGCCGATCTTCAAGCGCAGTTCGATCTCTCGTGGGCCTTATATCAGCTCCGGCTCAAATTGGCGCCCATCGGCAAACAATTCGACGACATCAATGAGCAGCTGATAAAACTCAAAGCCCGGGCCGCGGAGCGACCAGATGTAACTGCGAAACTCGAGGCATTTGCACAAACGCTGATGAAATTTGGACCGCCGCATCCGCATCCGGGCGCGCCGCCGTTGCTGTTTGTGCTCGAATCAACGACTAGATTGTTCAACGAAATCCAAAACGCGGACGCCGCTCCGACGGCAGCGGTCGTAGCCGCGGTGGCGAATATTCAGGCGAAAGTCGGACCGATGATGGATGTGTGGCGCAAGCTGCTCGAGATCGATCTTCCGTCGCTGAATCTGCAACTGAAACAAGCCGGATTTCCCGAGATCAAACCGAGTTCACCGCAGTAGAAATTCGAGGCGCACAACCCATCGCGATGTTGAAAATTACCGTCGCACCGATCATCCCACTGCTTCATCATTATCGATAACGAATATAAATATATGAAAGCATTTAGATTTTTTATTCTGAGTCTGGCAGCGCTCGCATCGGTTGCAGCGAACGCGCAGACACAAAGCTCGTCAGCGGCAGCGGGCGACGCGGCTGGGGCGCAGGAAATTCACGGCTGGCTTGATCGTTGGACGAAGGCGGTCAGCGCTAAAGACGTTGATCGCGTGATGGAGTTGTACACGGATGATGTCGTCGCTTACGACGTTGTGCCGCCGTTACGGTACATCGGGAAGGCAGCCTATCGCGCGGACTTTCAACAATTCTTTTCGCAATACGACAGCGATCTGCATGTCGAGACGCGCGATCTGCAGGTCGGGGCGAGCGGCGAGTTCGGTTACGCGAGCGGATTGCAAATGATCAGCGGCACGCTGAAGCATGGCCAAAAGTCCGGCATGTGGGTTCGGTTTACGTCACTTTACCGCAAGATAAACGGCAAATGGCTCGATTTTCACGATCACGTCTCGGTACCGGTTGAGATAGAATCGGGCAAAGCATTGATGGACCTGAAGCCGTAGAACACTCGACCGGACGACACCACTCAAAGGTCAGATCGCCTCGACTCATCTCACGCGGTGAATTCAATGCAGCCGGTCATTACAACGTATTTGGAAATGCGATCGCCCGATCAGCTGCGACCAAAGAAAGTGACGAGTGACAAGTGGCGAGTGACAAGATGGAAACCTTCGGACGGTGGCTGGCGCTTTAATCGTGAAATGTATTTCAGAGTGGGTGAACAATGGGACTGGATCGACAAACGACCGTGGACAGATGAGCAATGGAAAGAATACGCGGCCATGCCAGAGCTGCGAACGTTTGCCGCTTACTACGACGACGCGCTGGCTGGCTATTACGAACTGCGCCGCGACGATGAAGACGGAATCGAGATCGCATACTTCGGTTTGTTGCCGGAATTTATCGGATGCGGTTTAGGCGGCGCATTGCTCACGAGCGCAATCGAAGAAGCCTGGTCCCCCGAAAGCATTCGGGGGATCGCACCCAAGCGCGTGTGGGTCCACACGTGCAACCGGGATCATCCGCAGGCGCTCGCGAATTATCAGGCGCGCGGCATGGTTGTTTACAAGGTCGAAGAAACTTCCAAGTGATGGGTGACTAGTGACAAGTACTTAGCGGAACTGTTCTGCTGTAGCGGCGGCTGTGCCAGCCGCAATTTTCTGGGCAGCGTACGCGTCTCGCGTGCTGGCGATAGTGTTCTCGCCATCGCGAACTTTTAAGATCGACATCAAATATTCGGTTCGAACAATGCTTATCGACAGGCCGGATTCGCCGCGGCGGTTACATTATCAAATGGTTCATCGGCGACCATCCGCCGCGCCATGTGCACGTCGAAAAGGAGAACGGCGAGCTTGTTGGACGATTGGATTTGGAGCGAATGGCAGGGATGGAAGGTTGGCAGCCGGATCGAAAACTGCTAAAGATTATCGAGGAACTCCGACGGGAAGGTCGCTTATGAAACTACTTAATCTTAAAGTGCCATTTGGTACCGGGAAGATGGTTCGCGTCACCGGGGCGAAATATCTGGCTTGGGAAGATGCCTTTGAAGTGGATTTCGAAGACGGCCTCACCTTTCTTGAACCTCACGAGACAATTCGACGAGCCAATAAGATCTCCGCAAACGCCAAGCCAGTCCGCGTTGAGCTCGACGAAGAACCCTGCATCGGGTTCTTTGTTCGCTACGACAACGGCCAGACCGCCGAGGTCTCGTGGTCTTTTATTCGGGAGCTGCCGCCGAAGAATTTAAAAAACAAGAACGCGCGGAGTTGAGAACCGAATCGCTTCGTTTAGAAGTTTAGCCGTCGGGATGTGGCGAACTCCTGGCGAAAAGTTCCAAGAAGTAATCCTGTAGCAGCAGCCGTGTCAGCCGCAAATTCTGACGAGCGCAATATGCCAGGCGTCACAATTGGAAGAAGCGCGTGAGGATCTCAAAGAAGCAGTCGCAATGATGTTACAAGCGAACCCAGAGTTGGCAAAAGAATCATTGCATGGCGCAGAAGTTGTATGCGAGCCGCGTCACTATGCGTTAGTCTGCGCAGCGGATTGATTGCGAAGCAGGCAGATGCCGGACCACGGGCGGGAGCCTTGCTTGCCCTGCGAATCGGGCAAGAAAGCGAGAAGGCGCAACCAAAGA
>Ga0209056_10002564_pt1 | contig 19494 bp, 16 predicted proteins | sample GraSoiAngelo_114_FD_185876 | JGI IMG/M metagenome (GOLD analysis project Ga0209056, IMG submission 185876) | Grasslands soil microbial communities from the Angelo Coastal Reserve, California, USA - 14_0903_13_40cm (SPAdes) (version 2) | ecosystem: Environmental > Terrestrial > Soil > Grasslands...
GTAATCCCCGGTCCAGAGAAAAATGAGGGCCACGATGCAGGCCGGCAGGGCGCCGGCAATCGACATCACCCAGATCCGCGCGTCGTGCCGCAGTTGGCGGGTCGGGCGATGGTGTGGGGGGAAAACGGTCGCGCGTTCCTTCATCGGTTCATCGGCCCACTGCCTTCCACAAAGACGCGAAGGCGAAAAGAATCGCAAAGAAGTTTCTGTATCTTACATCGAGGGAGGGGGCCATCGGATGATCTTCGCCGCGATCTCTATAACTGAGGGGATATGGATCGGCATCATTACATACAATTTATTCGACTAGCCTCTGGGTCGCAAAAAATCGTCTTCGTGATTCTTCGCGTCTTTGCGTCTTAGCGGTGAGTGCCGCGTACAAGGGGGGCGAGGAGTCAGAGGCCGTAACGCTGGAGGCGCCGGTAGAGAGCGCTGCGGCTGAGCCCAAGTGCCTCTGCGGCCTTGCTGACATTCCCGTCGTACCGCGAGAGGGCCTTTTTTATAAGGAAGCACTCCACCTCCTCGAGGCTCATTTCTTCCAGCCGCGGCGGCCCCTCGCGGCCCGGCCGCAATCCCATCTCCGAGGCCTTCACCACGCTTCCCTGGGCCATGAGGATCGCCCTCTCGACCACGTGATCGAGCTCCCTTACATTTCCGGGCCAGGGATGGTCGAGAAGGATCCGGGTTGCGGCATCATCGAAACCCGTAACTTGTTTGCGGTAACGCTGCGCGTGCTGTCGAAGAAAATGCTGGGCCAGAAGCGGGATGTCGGTTCGCCGGTCTCGCAGAGGCGGTAGACAAATTTCTATCGTGTTTAGCCGGTACAACAGGTCCTGACGGAAACGTCCGGCCGCCACTTCCTCATTGAGATTCGCATTCGTGGCAGAGAGAGTACGCGCGTTCACTCGCCTCGTTTTGGAGGACCCCACTCGCTCGAATTCTCCCGTTTCCAGAACACGCAAGAGTTTGGCCTGGAGGTTCAGAGGCACGTTGGCGATTTCGTCAAGGAAGAGGGTACCGCCGTCGGCTAACTCGAAACGTCCGACGCGGTCCGCCTTGGCGTCGGTAAAGGCGCCTTTGACGTGACCAAACAGCTCACTTTCAAAGACGCCTTCGGAGAGACCCCCGGCATTCACGGTGACCAGGTGTTTGGGCGAGCGGATCGAAATGGCGTGGAGCGTCTGAGCCACGACCTCTTTGCCCGTGCCATGCTCCCCGGTGATCAGAACATTCGCGTCCGAAGGTCCCACACGGGCGATCAAGTCGAGAACGGGTTGCATGGCGGGCGACTGAGCGATCAGCTTGGGACGGGCAACGTCCCGCAGCAGCCGGTTTTCCGCTTCCAGCTTCTGGCCCTTCCGCAGAGCCCGGCCCAATTCGATCTGGTTCCGGAGAATGCTGAGAAGCCGCGCGTTGTCCCAGGGTTTTTGGATGAAGTCTCGCGCTCCGCGGCGCATGGCTTCAACCGCGATTTCCACACTCCCCCACGCCGTCATCACCACAACCGGCAAGGTTCCGTCAAGGACATGAACGCGCGTCAGGAGGTCCAGGCCTTCCTGACCGGACGTGGTATCGCGGGCGTAGTTCAGGTCCATAAGCAGAGCATCGAAATCACGCGCTTCCAGGGCCTGGATGATCGAGGCCGGGGAGGAAACAGGCTCCGTCTTGTATCCCTCGCTCTTAAGAAGCATGCGGAGGGCTTCCAGAACGTCCTTCTGGTCGTCTGCTATGAGTATTCTTGCTTCAGAGGCGTCGGGAACGGACACGTTTATCGATTTCGGATTGGCGATTGCGGATTTCGGATTGAGGATTTCGGATTTTCTCAATCCGAAATCCGCAATCGCCAATCCGAAATCGTCTAGGCCTGCACAGGTTCATCCACGACGCGGCCGTCGAAGAGATAAATGGAGCGATCGGCATGGCGCGCGTAACGAGGATCGTGCGTCACCATACAAATCGTGGCTCCGCCGCGATGGAGCTCGCGCATGAGCTCCATAACCGCTTCGCCATTCTTGGAATCGAGGTTCCCGGTGGGTTCGTCGGCGAGCAGGATCAAAGGGTCCCCGCCCAGCGCCCGGGCCACAGCCACACGCTGCTGCTGGCCTCCGGAAAGCTGGCTGGGCAGGTGCTTGGCCCGGTGCGCCATGCCCACTCGTTCCAGGGCCGCATTTACCCGCTCCTTGCGCTGCGAGGATTTCATGCCCCGATAAGTGAGGGGAAGCTCGACGTTCTCAAACACGGTAAGGTCGCCAATCAGATTGAAACTCTGGAAAATAAAACCTATCTCCCGATTGCGTATCCGCGCCCTCTCCGAGAGCTTCAAGCCCTGTACTGGTCTTGCGTTCAGGCTGTACGTGCCGTCTGTGGGAGAATCAAGAAGTCCAAGAATGGACAGGAGAGTCGACTTCCCGCAGCCGGAAGGACCTTCTATGGAAACATATTCGCCCTTTCGAATCCCCAGATGAATTCCGTCCAAGGCATGGGTTTCGACTTCGTCGGTATAAAAGACTTTGCTGACAGCTTCCAGACATATCAAAGACGGTTCGGATCCGTTCATCATCTCTCCTTCGGGTTTGGGAGTAGAGTGCTCCCCTGGCGCCGAATCAAACACTATCAAAACGCGTGCCACTCGTTCCCACGGGATCAACCTATTGCAGAACAACATCTTATACCTAATCTCAGTCCAATTGGCAAATGACAAGAATCTTCGCTTATGGGATACGGCTGTCCCAAAAACGAACAATATCGAGTCAGGTATGGAGTTCAGGCTTTAGCCTGCCCAGAAGTCAGTGCAGCCTGAAGGCTGGACTCCGAACCTGATTGAAGCAGGGTATGGAGTTCAGGCTTTAGCCTTTGCTCAGAGTCAGTGCAGCGTGAAGGGCTGAACTTCGAGCGACAATGGTGGAGGTGGCGGGAATCGAACCCGCGTCCGAGAGACTTCAGCGAGTAGAGCCTACATGCGTATCCGAATTCGTTAGGTTTCGCAAGCGAGCCGTTCGAACCGGCAAGGACGGCGCACCGCGGGCTCTAAGAGATCTCGGCTCGAACCCCAGAGCCCGGGGTTCTTGCCCAGCCTGCTGTGTGACGTCTCACTCCGGCTCCGCAGGCAGAATCGGCGAGACGTGACCGCTTTAAGCGGCCAGTGCTAGCTGATTTTCAGCAGTTGTTTTTAAGTTTCCACGATTTTAACGAGTCGCGGAGCGCTCGGCATGCCTCCACTGGCCTCTTGACCCCCGTCGAATCCAGTTCACCCCCGTTTTGGTTGAAAGAATTACGGATCTCTAAATGGGATCCTAATCCGCCAGCGCCTTCAATAGTACCAGAAATTCCTTCTTCTTTGAGCCAAATTCTTGGCGAATCCCTTGCGCTCTTCGTGTCTTCGCGGTTAATTCGGTACTCCGTTTCACCGCGAAGCCACCACAAAGACACAGGTCGTGAGAAAAAATCGTAGCGCCGGCGTCTCGCCGGCATCTGAGCCTCGACAACTCCTTTTGGGTCAACACGACCTTTGCCGGCTGGAAGCCGGCGATACATTTTTTCTCACGACCACAGAGTACACGGAGATGCACGGAGGACCCTAATGCTAGGTCCTCTTGGTGGCACAAAGTTCACAGATCGGTCAAGTTTGGTTCATGGCCGGGACGGCCATGCCACGAAGACATCGTGGCACGGGCGTCTCGCCCGTGAAGGACTGGGCAGTATGAAAGTCTCACTCGCTAGGCCTGATGCCTCTGTGAAATCTCCGTGCCCTCTCCGTGGTGAAACAGGGCGTCTTGCCGCTGCAGGTCACTGTCTGAATCGCAGCTCTGTTTCGGCAACCCCTGGATTTGTCCGGCGGTTACACAGCCCGAAAAAATTAAGGAGAGTTAAGAAGGGGATTGACAGGTCATTGAAGTGATCGTTAGAATGCGCCCGGTTCCCTCCCACGAGTGGTTGGCCGCACTTGGCCTTTGATCTCTCAAAATACGGTAGCTCTCTAAAAAAGGGGAGTTTGATGCCCAAGAAGGGGTTCTACACTTTCATTTTTGCGAGCCACTCCGGATCAAAAATATGGCGCATGTCCTTCACGCTCCCCATGCTGCTCGCTCTAGGCGCCGCGGCGCTGACCGTTCTTATAGCTGGAGGCAAGGCCGCGCACGACTATGTCCGGATGCTGGGACTGTTGGCGGACTATCACCGCCTGCTCTCGGAGAATGATGCCTTCCGAGCGGAAAACCAGAACTATAGGGTTCAAACTTCCCAGCTTGGTGAAAAAATAGACTTCCTCGAAGCGACCGCCCGGCAGCTCTCTGTCCTGTCAGGAACGGATAGGGAACTGGGGGGTGTGGGCGGATTTTCCCGAGAAAACCTCATCAAGCTGCGGACGCCTTCTTCGGGGACCCTGGAAGCCGTCGAGAAGTACAATAAAACGGGTAGCGAGCTGGAAAAGCGATACCGTGATTTGAAGGACTTCTACTCGCAAAGGGCGCTTCTGTTGGCCGCGACTCCGGCGTTCTTGCCTGTGCGCGGATACATAACAGGCGGAACCGGTCCGCGGGAGGATCCTTTCAACAGTTCGAACATTGACTATCATACAGGAGTAGACATCTCGGCTCCCTATGGAAGCCGGATTATCGCGCCCGCGGACGGTACCGTAGTCTTTGCCGGGCGAAGGGCCGGTTACGGAAATATTGTGGTGATAGATCACAAGTTTGGCATTATGACGCGTTACGGTCACCTCTGGAAATGCAATGTGGAAACCGGCCAGCATGTCTCGCGAAACGATTTGATCGGATACATAGGGACGACCGGAAGAACTACCGGTCCCCACCTCCATTTTGAGCTGTGGATGCACGACAGACCGGTGAATCCTATAGCGTATCTTCGAAGCCTGAACAGGAAGACGGGGTAAGAGCAGCACAGTTCAAGGCAGAAGTACCTCCTCATCTTTATCCTTACCTCACACGCCCTCCTTCACCACGAAGACAAAGTTCGCGAAGACGCACGCAGCGGGCCCAGCCGCAACCAAAAGCAAGAACGGAACCACAGATGAACACAGACGGCGCGGCACAGTCCCAGCCAAAAAACAAGAGTCCACGGACTCATTTTTGCCAAGTTTGGAGTTCAGCCTCCAGGCTGCACTGCGCAGGCTAAGGGCTGAACTCCGAACCTCACCGCGGACACGCGGAGAACGCAGAGAAAAATCCTTTGCTGGCAGGAAAGGATTTTTCTCGCGAAATCTTCGCGCTCTTCGCGGCTTCGCGGTGAATCCTGGGCTGGACTTTCACCGCGAAGGCGCGAAAGAAAACGCGAAGGACTTTAGTTTGGTTGCGGCGTTGCTGCTCTGTGTTCATCTGTGTTCATCCGTGGTTTCATTTTGTGCATCGACTGTTTCTTCTTTTCGCCTCAGGACTTAGAAGGACGGGACGTGTGATTGACTCCCCTCGGGCCATCTGTTAGATTACGAGGTTTTGTATCTGGTTGTGCCCGGCTGGAGATCTTCCTGAATGTTTAACGCCATCATTACCAAAATCCTGGGCAGCAAGAACGAGAGAGACCTCAAGACAATGCAGCCGATTGTTGCGCGCATGAATGAGCTTGAGCCACAAATGCAGCGGCTTTCGGACATCGAGTTGGCTGGCATCACGCCCAAATTCCGGGAGCGTCTCGCCGGCGGCGAGACCCTGGACAATTTGCTCCCGGAAGCATTCGCAGCGGTCAGGGAGGCTGCGAAACGGACTCTGCGGATGAGACATTACGATGTGCAGCTCATTGGCGGCATTGTCCTCCACCAGGGGAAGATTGCCGAGATGAAGACCGGTGAGGGTAAGACGCTGGTGGCCACTCTGCCGGCTTATCTCAACGCCCTGGAAGGCAAGGGAGTCCACATCGTCACGGTAAATGATTACCTGGCCGGCCGCGACAGCGAATGGATGGGAAAAGTGTACCGGATGCTCGGGTTGACAGTGGGCTGCATTCAGCACCCTCTCACGGATGCCGAGCGGCGGGTCGCCTACGCAACCGACATTACTTACGGCACCAACAACGAGTTCGGCTTCGATTATCTCCGCGACAACATGAAATACGATCTGGCCGATTGCGTCCAGCGGGGATTCAGCTACGCCATTGTGGACGAAGTAGATTCCATCCTGATCGACGAGGCGCGAACGCCGCTCATCATTTCAGGTCCCGCCGAAGAGTCCACGGACAAGTACTACAAGGTGGATCGAATCATCCCCAAACTCAGGCGCGACGTGGACTATCAGGTAGACGAAAAGGCGCGTACGGTTAACCTCACCGAGGAGGGAGTGGAAAAGGCGGAAAAGCTCCTCAATGTAGGAAATCTCTTTGAGCCCCAGAATATGGACTGGGTGCATCACACCTACCAGGCTCTGAAGTCTCATTTGCTCTTCAAGCGGGACGTGGACTACATGGTGAAGGACGGTGAAGTCCTCATTGTAGATGAATTCACCGGCCGCTTGATGCCTGGACGCCGGTACAGCGACGGTCTCCACCAGGCCCTCGAAGCAAAAGAGAACGTCAAGATCGAACGAGAGAACCAAACCCTGGCGACGGTCACCTTTCAGAACTATTTCCGGATGTATCCGAAGCTGGCCGGGATGACCGGAACGGCGGAAACAGAAGCCGAGGAGTTCTACAAGATTTACAAGCTCGAAGTGGTGGTCATCCCTCCCAATAAGCAACTCATCCGGACTGAATACCCGGACGTGATCTACCGCACGGAGCGCGAGAAATACAACGCCGTGGTCAACGAGATAAAAGAACTTTACGAGTCGGGCCGTCCTGTGCTTGTGGGCACAATCTCGATCGAGAAGTCGGAAAAACTCAGCGTCTTGCTCAAACGCCAGGCAATACCCCATGTGGTTTTGAATGCCAAGTACCACGCGAAGGAAGCGGAGATCGTCGCCCAGGCGGGCCGGAAGAAAGCCGTGACGATCGCGACCAACATGGCGGGCCGCGGAACGGACATTCTCCTGGGGGGCAACCCGGAATTCCTCACCCTTCAGACCTTGCGGGAACAGGGACGTAGTAGCGTGTTGACAGGACTGGATCCATCCGCGGTTCCAAACCAGGAGTACGACCGCATATACCAGCATTGGGTGGGAGTCTGCGCTAAGGAGCACCAAGAGGTCGTCGGGCTCGGGGGGCTGCATATCCTCGGGACCGAGCGGCACGAAGCGCGGCGCATCGATAATCAGCTGCGAGGCCGCGCCGGCCGTCAAGGCGACCCGGGATCCTCCCGCTTCTACCTCTCTCTCGAAGACGACCTGATGCGCATCTTCGCCAGCGACCGTATCTCGGGCATCATGCAGTCGCTCGGGATGGATGAGGGCGTCCCCATCGAGAGCAGACTGATCACCCGGCAGATTGAACGAGCGCAGAAACAGGTGGAGGCTCGCAACTTTGAGATTCGCAAACATCTGCTGGAATACGATGACGTAATGAACAAGCAGCGGGAAGCCATCTACGCCATGCGGCGCGATCTCCTGGAGGGCGCCGAACAGAAAGAGTACATCCTCGAGCTGGCCGAGGACATACTCATGGATCTGATGGCAAAACACACGCCGCGCGAAAAATCCCAGGATGAATGGGATGTCGATGGGTTCCGGATCAGTACAGGCAATCAATTCGGATTGGACATAAGCGCGCTGGGCGTCAACATCCGCGATCTTCCTTATGACGAGCTCGCGACGCAGCTGGGCGAGAGAATCAAGAAGAGGTACGAGGACAAGGAGAAGCGTATCGGGCCCGAGTACATGCGTTACCAGGAGCGCATGATCATGCTTCAGGTCCTGGACGTCCAGTGGAAGGATCACCTCTGGGCGCTGGATCACCTCAAGGAAGGAATCGGACTGAGAGGGTATGGCCAGAGGGATCCTCTACTGGAATACAAAAAAGAGAGTTTCGAAATGTTCGAGGCTCTTCGCGCCAGAATTGAAGAAGAAACGATCCGGTACCTGTTCCTCTTCGAACCCATGAGCCCGGAGGAGCAGGAAGCCCGGGAGCGTGAACGCGAAGAAGCCCGGCGCAGGCAGTTGCGCGAACAGAACCTGGTGTACAGTGCGGGCGATCAAACGCCCCCCACGCCGCAAAAGAGGGAGGCCGCCAAAGTTGGACGAAACGATCCCTGCCCGTGCGGAAGCGGTAAGAAATTCAAGAAGTGCCATGGACGCTAGGTATTGCGGATTGCGGATTTCGGATTGCGGATTTACGTCGAGCCCGGTTTCTAAAGTCCGCAATTCGAAATTGGCGATCGGCAATCTGAAATCATGGTGAAAGATCTGGTTTTAAGAGAAGCCCTGACCTTTGACGACGTGCTGCTGGAGCCCTCCAAGAGCGAGGTTCTTCCCGCTGAGGTGGATATTACGACTCGCCTCACCAAGAGCATTCACCTGAACATCCCTCTTCTCAGCGCGGCCATGGATACGGTGACGGATTCCAGAATGGCCATCGCAATGGCGCAGCAAGGGGGAATGGGAATCATCCACAAGAACATGTCGGTTGAAGCCCAGTCAGACGAAGTCGATCGGGTGAAGAGATCGGAGAGCGGAATGATCGTGAACCCCATCACGATGTCCCCGGAGCAGAGAATTCACGAGGCGATGGAGGTCATGAAAAAGTACAAGATCTCGGGCGTTCCCATCACTTCCAAGGGCAAGCTGGTGGGGATCCTTACCAACCGGGATCTTCGTTTTGAAACCCGTCTGGACCTGAAGATCTCCGAGCTGATGACCAAGGACAATCTGATCACGGTCCCGGTGGGTACAACGCTCGAACAAGCCAAGACCATCCTGCACAAGCACAGAGTGGAGAAGCTCCCTGTGGTGGATGAAAAGTACCGGTTGAAGGGCTTGATTACCGTCAAGGATATCCAGAAGCGGATTGCGTATCCGCACGCCTGCAAGGACTCACTCGGGAGGCTTCGAGTAGGCGCGGCGATAGGGGCGACGGGAGACTACCTGGAGCGCGCGGTGGCCTTGATAAAGGCGGGCGTGGATGTCGTCGTCGTCGATACCGCCCACGGTCATTCGGCCAAAGTCGTTTCAGCCGTCAAGACACTGAAGGGCCGTTTTCCCGGCGTGCAGCTGATCGCGGGGAATGTGGGCACGGAAGAGGGCGCTCGAGCTCTCGTGCGCGCCGGAGTGGACGCCATAAAGGTCGGCATGGGGCCTGGTTCCATTTGCACTACTCGCGTCGTGACGGGTTCCGGCGTGCCGCAGATCACCGCCATTATCAACTGCGCCAGAATCACCCGGAAGGCAGGGGTCCTTCTCATCGCCGATGGCGGCATCAAGTACTCGGGAGACATTACCAAGGCCCTCGCCGCAGGAGCAGATTCGGTCATGGTCGGGTCGCTTTTTGCGGGGACGGACGAAAGTCCAGGCGAGATTGTTCTCTATCAGAACCGCAGCTACAAGGTCTACCGTGGGATGGGATCTCTGGGAGCCATGAGAGCCGGAAGCTCTGACCGATATTCTCAGGAAGGAGAGCTCGTCGCGGGAAAACTCGTCCCGGAGGGGATCGAAGGCATGGTTCCCTATAAGGGGAGCATAGAGGTCATGATCCCACAGCTCACGGGCGGACTGCGTGCCGGCATGGGATATTGCGGTTGCCGCAATATCCCGGAGCTGAAGACCCGCACGCGGTTCATTCGCATCACCAGCTTCGGCCTGAAAGAAAGCCACGTGCACGACGTGCTGGTAACCAAAGAAGCCCCGAACTACAGAACCGAGCTCTAACGATTGCGGATTGCCGATTGCGGATTTCGGATTGCCGATTTCGGATTTTAGAAGCTCGACGTAAATCGCCAATGCACAATGTGCAATTCAGAAACGTAACAATTGCGGATATCAGAGACTGCGCCGACTTAAATCCGCAATCGGCAATCCGAAATCCGCAATCGGCAATCCGCAATCGGCAGTCCGCAATTTTTTAGACTTTTCTGCAGAGAGCCTTATCTTTAAGAGTGTCTGCCTCGGCCGAGGAATCGAGTGATGGCCGATTTGGAAGAGATCATTCGGAGATTTCTCGGCGGCGACGGCGAAGCGTTCAACCAGATAGTGAGGCAGTGGGAAACTAAGGTCTACAACCTTGCATGGAGGTTTCTGGGGAACAGGGAAGACGCGCAGGACATAGTCCAGGAGACGTTCCTTTCTGTCTTTCAGTCGCTCAGGAACTTGCGGGATCCGAAGAGCTTTCCGGCCTGGTTGTATCGAATCGCCCTCAATCACTGCCGGGCCCGCTGGCGCTCCAGGCCCGGGGATCTGTCCCTTAACGATCCTGTGTCGCCGGAGGAGGAGGGTGACGAAGGGGAGTCCCGTGTGTTGCTGCCGTCTCAGCAGACTCGAGATCCGCTGGAAGCAATGGATCTGATCCGTAAGTCGCTCGCCGGACTCAGCGAAGATCACCGAACGGCGATCATCCTGAAGGAGTATCTGGGGCTCAATCTGGAAGAGGTGGCCGAAGTGATGGGGTGTCCTCTCTCGACTGCCAAGTCAAGGGTTTATCACGGGCTTCGGGGAGTTCAAAGGAACCTGAAGCGGCTTCTGTCAAGGCCGCGCCAGGGCTTGAGGCCCTCTAAAAGCACTAACGAAACCACAGATGAACACAGATGAACACAGATCTGTACTACTAACCCGAAAATCCTTTGCTGGCAGGAAAGGATTTTTCTTCGCGAAGAAAACGCGAAGGACTTTAGTTTGGTTGCGGCTGAGGTGCTCTGTGTTCATCCGTGGTTTCATTTTTTGCAGTTTAGGTCGACTGCTCAGCCGAAAATACGGGGAATATGGCAATGCGCTGTGATGAAATCCGGGAACAGCTTGTCGAATTGCTTTACAACGAGCGGGGAACCTCTCCCGCAAGCGCGGAATTGCAGGCTCACGTTGATTCCTGTCCATCCTGCCGGTTGGAACTGGCGGAGCTCCAGGCCGCCCGGAATTGGTTGCAGGTGTGGAAGGACGAACCCCCGCTGCGATCCCTTGCGTTCCCAGCTCCGCCCGCACGCGTCGTCCCCATGCGGCCGCGTAGCCCTGCGTTGCGATGGGCGCAGTATGCCGCCGTGGCTGCCCTGCTGCTCCTGGGCTTTCTCGCTCTCGCCAACGCCGAGATCACCTGGAACAAAGAGGGCTTCGCATTTCGTACGCGCATTCTCCCCGTTCCGTCATCCAGGTTCGATCCCTCGAGCTACTACACAAAAGCGGAGGTGCGCAACATAATCGGCCGGGTGGCGGATGAAACGGAAGGCCGGATGATAGATGCAAATCAACTGATGATCGAGGATGCGCTGGAGATCCTGGAGCAGGAGCATCGGAATTTGAGACTGGTTAACGGCAACGCAGCACGCCTTCGGGGGAAAAATTGAGCCGGGGTGAGCGGCAGTGGAGCAGAGGGGCAGAGCGGCATGGGAGCGGAGGAGCAGAGGGGATGGAATGTCTCCACCCTTTGCCCACCAATGACAAATGACAAATGACCAATGAAAAATGACAAATGGCAGTTCGTTGTCCGGACGTCTGACTTCTATTTTTCATTTTTCATTGGTCATTGGTCATTTGACCGAAAATCCTTGCCGGGTTGTGAGGGATTTTTTAGGTGCGTTCAGAGAAGAGAGAAAAAGTGAATCGAGTCTCTGCCGGTGTTGTTGTGCTGTTCTTGATGGCGGCTGGAGGAGCCTCTCCGGCACATGCGCGCAAGAGCGGCGCGGGACGAAATCCTGGTCAAGCTGCGCACAACAGTACGGATATCAGGATCGACTACAACCTGGCGCGCCGGGAGATTCAGACTCTGGAAGCGGTCATCAACGGCGTCATCAATTCAATGTTTAGCAACAGCCCTTTTGTCTTGACTCAGAAGACGAAGGGGGCCTACTTGAAGGGTTACGGGTTCACCTTCAATTTTCTTGTGGACATCCATCGCGCCGTCATCAACACGCCGTTTGGCACTGCCCGAGTGTACCCGGAAATGATGCTGGAGGAAAAGAAGAAGCGAATCGAGGAGATTAAGGAAAAGCTGGCCCGGGTTATCTTCGATTCCGGGAACGGACTCCGGCAGCTTCCAAAGGACGAGTCTGTCACGATTGTAGCTTTCCTTCAGGATCGCAGCTTCCCGGACGAAGAGAGTATAAGCAGGACTATCGTAATGCGCGCCTTTAAAAAGGACATCGACGAACTGGCGCGCAAGGAGAACCGCTTTAAGGATCTCAAACAGAGGATTGAAGTCATTGAGTATTAAAGTCTCAGCCCTAAAATCGCACAAGCTCATCGGAGAGGTTTTCGTGCAAAGGGGACTGATAGACGAAGAGGAGCTGCGCACCGCGCTCAACGTCCAGTTGGACTCCCGAGAGAAGTTGGGTAAGACCCTTGTGGACCTGGGGTATGTTTCTGAGAGAGACTGCCTCGCGGTCCTTTCCGAACATCTGAATATCCCAACCGTCACGGGCGCCCAGTACCCACAGGCTCCGGTCATAGAAGATGTCCTTACCTACCGGTTCATGAAGCAATGCAAGTTCGTGCCGGTGGCCCTGGAGAACAGCATTCTGACGCTGGCAATGACGGATCCAATGGACGACCCAACCCTGGAATCCGTGCGCCACGCCACCGGGTTCCAGATGCGGGCAGTGCTCGGAGCCGAAAGCGAGATCATGGACGCGCTCGAGAGACTCTACGGATCCGCCAGCTCGACCTTCGGCCGCATCATCGAGGGCATCGACGAGACGAATATCGACAACCTGGACGAAATCGAGGACATCGAGCAACTGAAAGATCTGGCATCGGAAGCACCCGTCATTCGCCTGGTCAATCTGGTCATGTCCCGGGCAATCGAAAACCGGGCGAGCGACATCCACATCGAGCCCTTCGAGAAGGATTTGAAGGTCCGCTATCGGATAGACGGAATTCTCCACGACGTCGAATCGCCGCCCAAGAAACTGAAGGCCGCGATCATCAGCCGCGTAAAGATCATGGCCAGGCTGAATATCGCGGAAAGGCGGCTGCCTCAGGATGGCCGTATAAAACTGAAAGTCCTGGGCAAAGATATCGATCTGCGCGTGTCCACCCTTCCGACGATGTATGGAGAGAGTGTGGTCATGCGGATACTCGACAAGAGCAACGACGACCTCTACGACATCATGCGCCTGGGTTTTCCGGAAGATTCCTTCAAGGATTTCGAGAACTTGATCCGCCGGCCCCACGGCGTTCTGCTTGTGACCGGCCCGACGGGGAGCGGGAAGACTACGACCCTCTACAGCGCCCTGAGCACCATCAACCTTCCCGACAAGAAGATCATCACCATTGAAGATCCGGTGGAATATCAGATCGACGGGATCAACCAGATTCATGTCAATCCTCAGATAGGTCTCACCTTTGGGGCAGGGCTGCGCCACATCGTGCGTCAGGACCCGGATGTCATCATGGTCGGAGAAATTCGGGATCTGGAGACCGCGGAAATTGCGATCCGCGCGGCTCTCACCGGGCATCTGGTCTTTTCTACGCTCCATACGAATGACGCTCCCAGCGCGATTACGCGGTTGATTGATATGGGGGCGGAAGACTATCTGATTGCTTCTTCGCTGCTCGGGGTGCTGGCGCAACGTCTGGTGCGAGTCATTTGCCCGCACTGCAAGGTGGAAGTCTTTCCCGTACCCGAGATGCTTGACGAAATCGGTTACAAGCGGGCGAATGGCCGCGATCGCTTCTTTGAAGGGCGCGGTTGCGAGCGGTGCAGCCAGACGGGCTTCATAGGCCGCGTGGGCATTTACGAACTGATGGGCATGAACGACGACATTCGAAAGCTTACGATCGGCAAGGCCGACTCGAACGTCATCCGGAAGAAGGCGCTGGAATCCGGAATGCGGTCCTTGCGCGACGATGGTTGGCTGAAGGTGCGGCAGGGTCTAACGACCATTTCAGAGGTGCTGCGCGTCACGCACGATGCGTAATCGCGCCGGGGCGACATCATGCCGGCATATCTCTACAGAGCCAGCACGCTGGACGGCAAGCTGGTGGAAGGGACGATGGAAGCCAGTGACGGGAGTGCCGTGGCGATCAAGCTTCAGGACATGGGCCTCCTCCCCGTTCGCGTGGACCCGGCAAGCCGGAGGCTGGGGATCAGCCATGAAATCGAGTGGCCGTGGAAAAGAAAGAAGCGGGTAAGTCGCAAAGACCTCCTGGTTTTCACACAGGAGCTGCAAACTCTCGTCAAGGCGGGGCTCCCGCTCGACCGCAGTCTCGCCGTGCTGGCCCAACTGGCCGAGAGCGAGACCCTTTCGGAGGTAATACAGGATGTCCTCAAGGAGATCAAGGGCGGAAAGTCGCTCTCGGATGCGCTGGGGAAGTATCCCGAGGTGTTTCCCAAGGTTTATATGAATATGGTAAAGGCGGGCGAGGCTGGAGGATTCCTGGAGGAGATTCTGGCGCGCCTTTCTGCCTTTATGGAGACCAGCGAGAACCTGCGGTCTTATCTCGTAGGCGCCTTGATCTATCCTGCATTGCTGGCCATCGTCGGCCTCGTGAGCGTGACCATCCTGACTCTCTTCGTCGTGCCAAAGTTCGCCGCGATATTCAAGGACATGGACGTGCCGCTGCCACTGCCCATGTTCATCATGAAGGGGTTCAGCGATTTTATTGCCGGCTATTGGTGGCTGATCCTAGCCGCGGGGGTCCTCACATCCGCGTATCTGGGGCGTTTCCGCGGGAGCGCGGAGGGCCGCTTGCAGTTGGATCGCTGGTTCTTACGGCTCCCTCTTCTCGGCAAGGTGTTGCAGAAAATCGACGTGGCGCGGTTTGCCAGGACTCTCGGAACGCTGCTGCACAGCGGCGTCCCGCTCCTTCAGGCCATGACTCTGGTCAGGGAGATTATCTCCAACCAGGGTATCGCGACGATGATCGAACCCATACGGAACGGGATCAAGAAGGGGGAGGGAATCTCCCATCCGATGAAGCAAAGCGGGGTGTTCCCGCCCCTGGCCATGCACCTGGTGGAGGTCGGAGAGGAATCGGGCAAGCTGGATACGATGCTGCTGCAGGTCGCGGACGTTTACGACAACGAAGTGCGGAACGCCGTGAAAAACCTGATCGCATTTTTCGAGCCCGCGATGATTCTTGTCATGGGGATCATCATCGGGACCATTGTTGTTTCCATGATGATGGCCATTTTCAGTATTCAGGACGTACCACTGTAGATTTCGGATTGCCGATTTCGGATTGCGGATTGGAAAACGAAAATCCGCAATCCGCGATCGAAAATCCGTAATCCGAAGGGGGGCAGATGCTTATGAAAGACACATTTGAAGAGCGTACCACGGTAGATTGCGGATTGTGGATTTCGGATTGCGGATTGGAAAACGAAAATCCGCAATCGGCAATCGGCAATCCGCAATCGGCAATCCGCAATCGTCAATCGGCAATCCGCAATCGGCAATCCGAAAGCATTGTCGTGCTCGTGATTCTCGGATTGCTTGCGGCCGTCGTTGCGCCGCGTGTTTTTGACAAGCTGTCAAAAGGCAAGCTGGAGATCGCCAAGATTCAGATAAAGGAATTGGAAGGCGGCCTGGATCTGTTCTCCTTCGACATGGGAAGATATCCCACGAGCGGCGAGGGGCTCGAGGCCCTGATCCGGAACCCGGGAAATCTAGAAGCCTGGCGCGGCCCGTATCTCAAGAAGTCCGAACTGCCCAAGGATCCCTGGGGCAAACCCTATGTTTACCGCAGTCCCGGTCAGCACGGGGATTACGACCTGCTCTCTTTTGGCCCCGATGGGTCAGAAGGCGGGGAGGGAGAGAACGCGGATCTCACAAGCTGGAAGTAGCGGTTTGGCAAATGACAAATGACCAATGACAAATGACCAATGACAAATGACCAATGACAAATGACCAATGACAAATGACCAATGACAAATTGGCGTTAGGAAGTCCTCAACCTTCATTTGTTATTTCTCATTTGTCATTTGTCATTGGAGAAAATTCTTGCAAGGTGGCGCGGGATTTTCGCCTTAGTAGTGAGTGAATCATGAATCGGTCTCACCAGAAGGGCTTCACGCTCCTGGAACTCGTAGTGGTTCTGGTCGTGATCGCGCTTGCGATCGCAATAAGCTATCCCTCGCTTTCTCGCGGCACGTCGGCGCTTCACCTGCGTTCGGTAGGGCGTGACGTACTCAACTCCCTTCGTTACGCCCGGGAAAGGGCGATTACCGAACAGACCGTCATGCGCGTGACCGTGAACAAGGGGGAGCGAAAAATCACGCTCACGGACGACTACGGGGAAGGATCCCGCACCTTTGTTCTGCCTGACGACGTCAGGATCCAGAGCATGGTCCTGGCGGGACAGGAGGTCCAGGAAGGACCGCTGGTAGTGCGATTTCTGCCGAACGGGAGCGCGACCGAGGCGGAGATATTGCTGCAATCCGTCACTGGAGGCGCACTGCGAATCGTTGCAGACAGTATTACCGGCGGCGCCCGCGTGGTTGTGGAGCAGCGAGGAGGGCGTTGATGCGGCGGAAGCAGACCGCGGGGTTTACGTTGCTGGAGGTGTTGGTCGCGCTGGCAATCCTTGGGATCGGGGCTGCCGTGACTCTTTCACTGATCTCGGGCGCTCTGAGCAACATCCGCAAGGCCGAGCTCAGAGTTCGGAACATGCACCACGCGGAATCGGTCATGGAGCTTACGCTCCTCGACGAGTCCATCAGCGGGCCGAAAACGTTGGCGGGAGATTTTGAGGACGGGACCCGATGGACCGTTGCGGTCGATGAGTTTGAGATGCCCAGGAATACGTTGTTGCCTCTGGCTGCGCCGCCTCAATTGCCGTTCAAGATGCTGTCCTATTCGGTCGATATTTTTGCGCCCGAATCCCCGTCTCCGGATGTTCGCTTGAAGACCGTAAAACTCGTGGGCCTCCAGCCTCAAGGACGCGGTGCGTCGCCTGTGGTGCGATGAGAAAAAGGAGCCGCCTCAGGCGTCGCTTCGGTGAGATGCAGATGAACCTTCACAGCTCTTACGGAGTGCGGCGAGTCGTCGCCGCTTTCGTTCTGGCGCCCGGACCAAAGCGGCGACAAGTCGCCGCACTCCAAAACGGATTCACGCTGCTCGAAGTGCTGGTGTCGGTGACTATGGTTGCTCTGATGGCGGTGGCGCTTTGGTCTGTGTTTCGGATCAGTCTCACGTCATGGGCGCGAGGGAATGCTTACATCGATGCGAACCAGCGGCAGCGAAGTGTTATGGACCTGGTGAAGAAACAGATGACATCCGTCTATCCCGCCATTTCTCCGGCCGATCTGCAGCTGGGGGGGCCGGTATATCCAATTTTCGTGGGAGCGCACGAGAGCGTTCAGTTCATCAGTCTTGCCTCCCTTCGTTTCAATCAGAATCCAGGGCTGACTGCGGTCTCCTACGAGCTCGTTCGGGGCGACCAGGGAAGCTATTCTTTGGTGGAGAGAGAAGAGCAGTATCTGGGAATCGATCCGACCCAGGAAGGCTCTCTCGACCGCAAGGACAACAGGGTGATCCCGCTTTTTGAGAACCTCGTGAGCTTCGGCTTTGAATATTTCGATCCAGGCACGAACGAGAGCCCGGCCGAATGGGTCCGGGAGTGGAATTCAAAATTGACGGGAGGCCTTCCCAGCGCGATCTCGATGTCGATGGTAAACCGGGATGCCAAGGGGCAGACATTGAGCCGTCACGTGGTCATCCCTATTCTGGCAAAACCCTTTGATCCGCGTCTCGGATTTACAAATCCTCTCCAAATGCGGCCGACGCGAAGGTTGGGTAATGACTTCAGCCCCTCGCAACGATGAACAGGGCGTCATACTGATGGCGCTTATGTGGATCCTTGTCGCGCTCTCCGTCATTGCCCTGAGCTTTTCGCGCGAGAGCCGCGTGGATGTTTCCGTGGCCCGCAACACGCGCGATCTGACGGTCGCCTATTATGTAGCCCGAGCCGGGATTCAAACGGCCGTCTTTCGCCTTTTGGAGCGCGTATATGCGCCGCCTGTTCGACCTGGGCGAACTGCAGGGCGACTTTGGCGGAGGGGCTTACCGCGTGGAGATTCAGGACGAGGCCGGGAAGATCAACTTGAATTTTGTTACCGAGGATCAGTTGCGCGCCCTGTTCGCCGCCATCGGGATCCCAAAAGAAAACGCGGACGTGATCACAGATTCGATAATGGACTGGAGGGATGTGGACAAAGCGCACCGTATCAATGGAGCCGAGGATGATTATTATGAACAGCTTCCCCATCCCTACAAAGCGAAGAACGGACGGATAGAGACTGTGGAAGAACTGCTCCTCGTTCGTGGCGTTACTTCAGAGTACTACTACGGCCAGTGGGAAAAGGGACAGGACGGCTCGCGCCGCTACCTCTACGGTCTGTCGCGGTGCTTTACGGTCTACTCCAACTCCAATCGAATTAACATCAACTACGCTCCCCCGGAGGTCCTGATGTCTGTCCCCGGAATGACCCCCCAGATCGCGCAGATGATTTACGAAAGGCGCAAGGTGAAACCGTTCCGGACCCCTGCCGACCTGACGCGCGACCTTTCCATCACCTTGGGGCCCCAGACGCTTCCTTTTCTGAGCACAGACCGGTCCATGATTTACACGCTCACCGCCTATGCTCACATGGAGAATTCCAAGGTGAAGCGGGTCATCCGGGCCGTGGTAAGCCTCGATCCAAGCCAGATAAATCGCTACAAGATTGTTTACTGGAATGAAAACATTTCCGATTTGTGAGGCCTTCGCCACTTCGCGTCTTTGTGGTGAAGGCAAGGCCGCATTCACCGCGAAGACGCGAAGACGCGAAGAAAGGATTCCAAGCCTGGGGGAAGTTCCATGATGTATCTGAAAACCAGCGTGGGTATCGAGATTCGAAACGAGGATCTGATCATCTCGTGTCTGAAGAGCAACTTTTCCAGAGGCGTATTCACGCATTTCAAGCGCATCCCCGCGTATCGGACGCGAAACGTGGAAGAAGTCCGCAAGGAGATCGAGCGCTATTTCAAGAGCCAGCGACTCAGCCGCGAAAGCATCGTCCTCGGCATCCCGCGCGGCGATGCCATCATTCGTCACCTGGACTTGCCGCGGGAGGTCGAAGACAACCTCAAGCAGGTTGTGCTGTATCAGGTTCAGTCGTTCGAGCCGACGGAGGAGGAAAAATTCTATTTCGACTATGCGGCCACCGGGGCAGGGCAGCCCGGCAAGAGGCTTCAGGTGCTGCTCGTGATGGTCCGGAAATCCGTGCTCGATGCGCATCTGGAGGCGCTGGGAGCTCTGGGAATACGGCCGGCTACCGTCTCTCTGGGGTCCGTGGCGCTGGCGAATTTGTTCTTGCACAAGCGAACCGACACAGGCGGCAAGACCTTCCTTCTGGCTGACTTGAAACCGGGAAGCTTCGAGATACTCGCCCTGCGCGATTCCTTCCTGATTTTTACCCGGGAGGCGGTCAGAGAGGAAGCCAAGGCCTGGAAGGAAGTCCTGCTTCAAGAATTAGAGCTTGCCGCAGGCAAGATCC
>Ga0209056_10002565_pt1 | contig 19494 bp, 16 predicted proteins | sample GraSoiAngelo_114_FD_185876 | JGI IMG/M metagenome (GOLD analysis project Ga0209056, IMG submission 185876) | Grasslands soil microbial communities from the Angelo Coastal Reserve, California, USA - 14_0903_13_40cm (SPAdes) (version 2) | ecosystem: Environmental > Terrestrial > Soil > Grasslands...
CATGACCGATCTCCATCGCGAGCTCGAACGGCGCGTCGCGAAATTTCTTGGCCGCGAGGATGCAATGCTTTTCAACAGCGGTTTTGGCGGCGCTCTCGGCACCATCTCCGGGCTGTTGCGCAAGAGCGACGTTGCGATTCTGGACAACCGTTCGCATCTCAGTCTTCGCGATGGAGCGGTCCTTTCGCGGTGTCGCACGGGAAAATTCGAGCACAACGATCCCGCCTCACTCGACGCCGCTTTAAGCCGTGAGAAAGCCCGGCGCCAGCTCGTCGTCGTCGAAGGCATTTATTCCATGGATGGCGACTTCGGAAATTTAAGGCCACTGCTCGATGTCGCAGACTCTCATGGTGCGAAGGTTTTCATCGATGAAGCACATTCCATGCTGGGATGCGGCGAACACGGCCGAGGCGCGGCCGAGCATTTCGGCGTGGAAGACCGGTTCCCGCTGGTTTACGGGACGTTTTCCAAAGCGTTCGGCGCACTGGGCGGCTTCGTTGCAGGTTCAAAGGAGACGCTGCAATACCTGCGTTTCTATGCGCATCCGTATGTGTACTCCTGTGCGCTACCGCCGGTGGTGATTGCGGCGATTCTTAAAGCGCTGGAACTTGCCATAAGCCACCCGGAGCTGCGCGCGAAACTTTGGGAAAACGCCAATTACTTCTATGCCCAACTGCACAAGCTCGGGCTCGACACTGGAGCATCGACAACTTACGTGATGCCGATTGTCATCGGCGATCGGGGGCGCATGTATCGGCTCGGCCACGAATTGCGGCGGCGCGGTCTTTGGGTCGCGCCAGTGGATTATCCAGCGGTGCCGCAAAACCGAATCTGTTTCCGCGCCTGCGTCACTGCCAAACACACGCGCGCGGACTTGGACGAAGCACTGAACATTCTCGAGGACACGCTGGTTCCAGCGTTGCTACAAAAGCAAAGCGCCTGAGCTTGCCGAGTAAATCGATGTCGGAGCAGACCGAGGCGCTTCGTTCGCGCGTCGAAGCCACCTATAAGGCACGCGAGGTGGAGGGCGTTCTCGACCTCTATTTTTACAGGCCAATAGGGTTTTGGCTGGCCCAGTTTTTCGCGCGACTCAAGATAACGCCCGCGGCTGTGAGCCTGCTGGCCGGCGTTTGCGGCGTGATTGCGGGGCACTTTTATTTTTATCGGGATCTGCGCATCAACATCGTGGGCATGGTGCTGCATGTTTGCTCCAATGCGCTGGATAACGCGGACGGTCAGCTCGCGCGTTTGACGCGACGGCAAAGCCGCGAAGGGCGCATCGTTGACAGCATCGCCGACCACGTGGTGTTCGCGAGCATTTACGTGCATCTGGTTCTCCGGTATGCGCTCGCAGGTGCGTCGCCAGCGATCTGGTTTCTCGGACTTGCCGCCGGGATCAGTCACGCGTTGCAAGGCGCGGCAGCTGATTATTACCGCAGCACCTACCTTTATTTTGTAACAAACGGAGCACGCGGCGAACTGGATTCCTCGTCCGAACTGCGCGCGGACTACCGAAAATTGACCTGGCACCAGCGACCGTGGGACAAACTTTTGCTGGCGCTGTATTGGAATTTCACTCGCCAGCAGGAGATCCTCGCGCCGCATCTGAAAAAAGTGCGGGAACTGACCGGCCAACTGTTTCAAGGCGAAAGCTCTGACTGGTTAAGAACTCGCTATCAAAATCTGGCAAGCCCGGCCTTGAAATCGTGGCGGTTATTGATGACAAACACACGAATGTTAGTTTTGTTTGTCCTTCTGTTGATCGGCCAGCCGATTTACTATTTCTGGTTCGAACTCATGCCGCTCAATCTGCTGCTTGTCTATCTGGTTACACGCCAGGAACACATGGCTGAATCGCTGTTGGAAGTTGCGGAGCGAAGGGAAAATTTGGCGTAGAGGACGTTTTCTATTCGTGTCGGACATTGAAGTTTCAGAAGTCGTCGCGCGCCGTGAACGCAACGCGTTCATCAAATTTCAGTGGCAAATTTACGCAAGCGATCCGGCGTGGGTGCCACCATTAATCATCGAACGCAAAAGTTTTCTCGATCGCAAGGGGCATCCGTTTTACAGGCACGGCGATGCCGCATTATTTCTAGCGCAGAAAAACGGCGAGATCGCCGGGCGCATCATGGCCAGCGACGATCCGAATTACAATTCGCTGCATCAATCGAACGTCGGCTGTTTCGGGCTGTTCGAGTGCATCAACGACCGCGAGGTAGCCGCTGCTCTCTTCGAAGCCGCAGCCAGTTGGCTGCGGAAGAAAGGCCGCAGCGAGATGATGGGACCGATCGATTATTCGACCAATTACGTCTGTGGCCTGTTAATCGATGGATTCCAGTTTCCACCCACCATACTAACCGCGCACAATCCGCCGTACTACCGCGAATTGATCGAGAGCTGCGGTTTTATCAAAGCCAAGGATTGGTACGCGTGGTGGTTCGCTGACCCGTCAAAAGCCCTGGCACATTTGCGACCGCTGGTCGCGCGGTTCCAAAGGCGCTGTCCCGCCGTTATTCGTCCGGCAAATCTGAAGAACCTTCACGACGAGAGCAGGCGGCTTCGCGAAATTTTCAATCAGGCGTGGCAAAAGAATTGGGGGTTCGTGCCGTTCACAGAAGCGGAAATCGATTTCATGACCGAAGAACTGAAGCCGCTGCTGGCGCCGGAGCTCGCCTGGATCGCCGAGATCGGGAATGAACCAGTCGGATTCATCTTGTGTCTTCCGGACATCAACGTTGTCCTGCGCGATCTCAACGGGCGTCTGACTCGTTTTGGGCTTCCGATCGGTCTGATCAAATTGCTGTTTTACAAAAAACGCATCCGCAAAGTGCGTCTGATCGCGCTCGGGGTAGTTGAAAAATATCGCCGCACCGGAATCGCCGAGATGCTGGTGTTGCGGATTATTGAAGAACCAATGATTAAAGGCGGGATGACCGGCGAATTGAGCATGACACTGGAAGACAATTTCATGATCAACCGTTTCCTCGAAGCGATCGGGGCAGAGCGCTACAAAACCTACCGCATCTACAGGAAATCAATCTCCCGGGCATAATTTTCCACGTTTACAGCTTCCTTTAGTTCCAGCGTTTGCGGGAGTTTCCGAATCTTACGTTCGGCAGGGAGGTTTTGACTCGCGCGGCGTGACCTGCCAAGTTACGCAAGTCTTAATCCATCCCAAATTTCCACAGGACGCTGAATTTGATGAGCAAGCCCCAAGACGGTTTCGTTTCGCGGTTTTTAAATCGGCCGATTTCGCGACGCATCACGCGTTTTCTCCGCCGGTTTCCGATTCATCCCAACACATGCACAGTATCGATTTTTGTACTGCCGCTGATCGCAAGCGTGTTCCTAATGCGCGGCGATTACGTAAGCGTCGTCATCGGCGCGGCCATTTTTCAACTGTTCAGTATTCTTGATGGTTGCGACGGCGAAATTGCACGCGCCAAAAATTTGGAATCAAAATTCGGGGAACGCCTGGATTACTTTTGCGATTTTATCGCAAGCCTCATTTATGTGCTGGCGCTTGGGTTCGGGCTTCATCATGCAAGCCAAGGACTCGTTTGCGCCGTGCTGATTACGGCGAACGAATGGCTTCTGCATGGCGGCAGCACTCCCATGTGGATTGCTTCTTCGGAGTTGCATGAGTCGTTTTACCCAAGACACCACGGAATGATCGGGCATTCCGGTTTGCTTAATCTGGGTGAACGATTTGCGTGGTGGGTCTTTCAGCTGACAAAGCGAGACGTCGCTATTTTCGTTTTTCTGCTGCTGGCGATCCTGAACCTCGCTGACTGGATCCTGTATCTTTGGACAATTGTTGCTGGCACAAGCCTGGTTCTCAGCGCGTTCGCCGCGATCAGGGCCAGCAATGGCCACGGCGAAGTCTCGTGCGCGAGCCGTGATCTGATGCTGCGGGCTGCCCGCCCTAAAAACGCAGTCGCTGATCCGGATTAGGTCAGTGCGTGCTCCGCGCGTTTGGCCATCTCCTTTTCTGCGTGGTGCAACATTTGCGGAGTATCGACGTCCTGCCACCATGCGCCGCCTATATCGATGGCGCGGACCTTCCCGTCAGCAGCCATCATTCGGACTCCGTCAGCCAAACTGCAATCCCGAAAGCTTTCGGAATTGCCGGACTTCGCGCGCTCGAGATAATTAAAGATTTCGAGGGAGCAAACAAACAAACCCGTATCAATCGCATCGAACTCCCGCAGATCTTTCCCGATATCGGTAACGATGTTTCTGCGCGTTTGTACTTTCATCGCATCACGCAAATCGAAAATGGAATGGAGTTTTCGGTCCACAGCGAGGTTGACCAAATCCGGATCCGATGACTCGATTAGACGATCGACAATCGCGTTATCGAAGAGATGGTCGCCCATCGTGAGGAGAAACGGCACGCCGACGTGACCGGCGGCGGCAAGAAGCGAGACGCCGTTCTGTTTTTGCCAATCAGGATTTTCGATGAAGAACGCGCTGAGGCCGGAAGGAAACAACTGCCTGACCTGCGCGATGATTCGCTCGCTTTCGTAGCCGACCACGAAGTTGACGGTTTTGATCCCAGCGTTGATCAAGGCATCCAGGATGTACGAAATCAAGGGGCGGCCAAGCACCGGGACGAATGGTTTCAGGACAGTTTTATCCGAACCGCGCAGACGCGAACCTTCCCCGGCCATCAAGATCACTGCTTCGGAGATGCGACTCATATTTTGTAGTACCTTCTTAGTCCCCAAATGCTGACGCGTTGCGGAAGGAAACGGAATATCAATGGCGCGATTTTCGATTGAAATGCATCGCCAACTGTTATCCGCGGCGGCGGGTGAACGGCGCTGATCAGTTTGAGAACCTGGCGAGCGACAAGATCGGGCTTTGGAGCCTTTTTCATATTACGCTCGCTGACGTCCCAGGTTTTGGCGACTTTGGTGTCGTAAGAGGGGTCGCCTTGCGTGCTCTTACTCACCGCCTGGTTAAATTCCGTGCAAATATCACCTGGTTGAAGATCGACCAGGCGCACGCCGGAATCGCCCAGCTCGAGCTGGGTGGTCATTGTAAATGACGCCATCGCTGCTTTGGCGGCGTTGTAAGCGGCCATGAACGGCACTGGGAGACGAGACGCGAGCGATGTCACGTTAATAATTAAGCCTTCCCTTCGTGCCCGCATCATGTGCAAGGCCAGCCGCATCAACTGAACCTGCCCAAAAACGAGAATTTGAAACTGACTCGCGATTTCTTGTCCGGAGAGAAACTCAACCGGTCCGAAGTGACCGCTCCCGGCATTATTGATTACGACGTCGAAATGACCCGCTTCTGCAAGCGCCTGGTTAAATGGCTCTTCAATTGAATGCGGGTCGGTCAGGTCGAGCCGAACCGGATGTAGTCGCGGCAGCTTCGGTATGCGTTCTAAATTGCGCGACGTGCCCCAAACCTCGTGACCTTGGGCAATTAGCAGCTTCGCGATGGCCAGACCGATGCCGGAGCTCGCGCCGGTAAGAAAAACTTTTTTCACGATTTAGAAAATGGCTTCGTGTCGAGTGTTGCTAACGCGTTGATTCCTATTTTAACTATCGCTGCGATGCAAGAATCTCCTGCGCGGCAATTTCAGCACTGTGCGAGTCGTGTTGATGACTCTCACCGGTTTAGGCTGTCGATCCCATGCCGATGGTGGCGCTAATCTCGGCGCTCATTGTCATCTTGAGTGCACTGGGTCTTAAGCGTTTGCTTCCCATCGTTAGAAAACGCCGGCAACAAGCCCATTTCATCCGTGAAACTTTGGCAGGCAGAAGCAAGTCAGATGGTCGCCGTGTCATTGCTTCCCTTACAACAGTGCCGGAGCGCATCGGCAACCTGGGACCGACGATTCGCTCTCTGCTGAGGCAAACACGGCCGCCGGATGAGATCGTGTTGGCGGTCCCGAAATTTTCGATTCGTGAGCAGCGGCCCTATGAGGTGCCGGAATATGTTTCGCGCTTGCCGCGCCTGCGGATTTTGCATTGTCGCAGAGATTGGGGACCGGCGACGAAGTTTATCCCCATCGTTCGAGAAGAGTTGGCGGCTGCCAGGGGAGATACATTGATAATGGTGGTGGACGATGACCGCGTTTATCCGCGAGACGCGCTGGAAACCTATCTCCATTACAACAAGCAATTACCCGATGGGGCGCTTTGTTTTCGCGGCGCAGCAATGCCGCGAACTCTGGATTGGCGGTACGCCAGGATGCTTCGCGCGCGAGAACTCCGCCAACCGCAGCCCGTAGCGGTCGTCACAGGGTGCGGAAGTTATTTAATCCAACCGCGGTTCTTCGACGAATCGCTCTGGGATTATTCCCAAGCGCCGCGGGGAGCATTTTACATGGACGATATTTGGATCAGTGGATGCCTAGCCAGGCGCAACGTGAAGAGATATGTCGTGCCTGGATCGGCCATGATGCGGAGCGTGCTTCGGCAGCGCCGGACTGTATCGCTGCACGACGTTCCTGACGGACGTCAATACAACAACAACGAAACGATCGCATTTTTCGGGGACGCCTGGGACGTTTTCGATTCGCACTAAGAATGCGGCTCCTTTCGATGGATGTGGTGGCGCCACCACTGAGGGCCGAACACCGTTAGGAAAACTGCGGCGCTGGTGACTTGTCCCGCCATTCCCCCTACAAATGCGCGGCAGATCAGAGCAGGAACAAGCGCGATTCCTGCGGCGATCAGAGGCGGGCTGATGTCGCTCCAGGAATCTTTCCAATGAAAAACCCATCGTAGTGTCGCATAGCGCAGGATTCCCTGAACCACGTAAGGCAAAAGAATGCCGAACGCGGCGCCCAAAGGTCCAAACCGCGGAATTAACCACAGAAGGCCCGCAGCGGCGACGACACAGGTAACCGACGAATGCAGAAGATTCAGAAGTGGCCGTTGCACCATGATCACCGTCTCGCCCAAGGCAACAAAGGCATTGGTAGCGCTGGCAAAAGCGACGATGCCCAGCCAAACGCCGCCTTGCCAAAACGCCGGACCATAAATGAGCAGAATCGTGCTGCCAGCAAGCGATAGGACGGCAACAAGCGGCAACAAGATCCACAGCATCCATTGAGCCAGCCGTGCGTAGGTCGCGGCTGCGATCTCGTGGTCGCCAGTCGCAGTCATACCAGCTACCACCGGCGCGAAAATTGGGTTGAAAGCCTGGTTCACCTTTCGCAAACCATTGGCCGTCCCAATGACTGCACTGTAAACACCGACAGTCGTAAGCGTCACTCCGGGCGCGCGTCCAACAAAGTAGCCCAGCAGGATGAGATCAAGTCTGGCAATGAACGCGTTAATTAATTGGTAAATGCTGATGGGAGCCGAATAAGCGAGCAGCGATCGTGCTTCGCTGAACGGCGACAGTACAGTTCTCTGCGCGGGAACGTGACGAAACAACGATGAGGCCAGTACAAGCGCGATAAGACCTGACGCCGCCGTTCCGAGGATTGCAGCTACTTCCGGCGAGGATTGTTTGAAACCGACTGCGATTGCGAGCAGGAACGCCAGCGTTGTCGCGACCGGCTCGGTCATCCCGCGTGAGTAAATATCGTGTTGCATTACCTTCATCCCGCGCGAGATGGCGGTGCTGATGCGATAAAGAGCCAGCCCGGGCATCGCGCAGAGAACGAGCGAAAGCGCGGAAACCATTTGTGGTTGCACGTGGAGATGTCCGTTAAAAAGCCGGAGCGCCACGATCACAACGAGCGCGGTGACAACGGACTGCGCAATACCCAGCACCACGGCCACTCGAAAAAGAGACCGGCTCCGCGCGTGATCGCCCACTGCCTCCGAACGCGCGATGAATGTTGTGATCGCATTATCGAGACCAAGCACGCCGATCTTGCTGATGATATCAGTAGTGGACCAGGCAACAGAAAATATGCCGAGCGCTGCCGGCCCGAGCAGCCGCGCAACGAGAAACGTGAATATGCCGCGGAAATTAGACGCCAGCATCGCGATCGTGTTGAAAAAAGCGCCGCGCTTCAGCTCCACTCCCGTGGAGTCCACGCGCGCCGGCGCATCTACGACGGGAGGCGCAACTTCGAGCGCAACTTCGGCCGCGCTTATTTGCTCTTCGCGGAGTCGGTCGCCTGCTGGGGCAATTTCAAGATTAGGTGTCATGAGAAACAGCGCCGTAATTCATTTTCGGCGGAATTACTCTCGCTGAGAGGAGTTGACTGAAATTCACAAGACGTGCCCGGTCAAGGGAGTGTATTGCCGCGGCCATTTTTTGCATCGGGAGGGGAATATCGCTACATGAGGCTGATCCCGACTATGAACCGTGACTCCCAGAAAAGAAGCCGGCCAACGATTCGCAAAGCAGACGCCTCACGGGCCTTAAGATTTTAGCGCAGACTCGTCTCTTGCGCCCGAGCGAACGAGGTTAGTTCGATCTTCTGCTCTTGGAGGAGCGACCGTGTTTCCGGCGCCGTCAAGGCCTCCAGTTCCTCTGCCCATCGATAGCTCCAATGACCGTAACGCCTGCGGGTCTCCTCGTCTCCTTCGCCGGGATGGCAACTCAATTCATAGAATCCGTCAGGAATTTGCCGAAGAATCTGTGCAAGCGCAGAGCGAGTTAAGCAACCACCAACCTCAAACCCATACATGCCATCCGGCATTTGAAGGCCCGGAGGATTGTTTGATCCTCGCGCCCACCGACAGACCAGATTCAAACCCAGCCGCTGAAACCATCGCCGTGTTGGAACGCTGGGCAGTTTTCGCCAAGAGCCAGCAGAGTTGCGAATCCAGACACGATCCATCCCGCGCGTCAGACGGGTCACGATTCGGAAAACAGGCGAGAACATGTGGAGGTGCTGGTGGCTGTCGATATGAGAGAGCCTCAGTCCGGTTTGTTGAAAGCGCGCAATCTGGGCCGCGATTTCGCGCTCGACTTCATCCCAGCTTATTCGCCTGAGCAGCGCACGTTTCAAGAATTCGCCTTTTGTGCCGGGAAGACGTCCGGTTCCATGGACAAGGGTCGGGAGCGCCTCGGGCGGCAATACGGCTTGCTCTTCCACCAGCGCCAAATGCAGGCCAACATCCAGCGCCGGGAAATCTCGCGCCAGCGCGACGCCATCCTCGAACGCGCTCCCTGTCACGAGTAGCGAGGTACTCGTCACGATTCCCTCTTGAAACGCGCGCACAATCCCGCGGTTGACGCCAGGCGTCAGTCCCAAATCGTCGGCGTTTACAATCAGCCGCTTCAAGACGCAGAAACTCGGAACGCTCTGATATCTCGTCGCATCTTCATCCGGAAAGCAACCAGTTCCCGGATCATTTTGATAATCACATCCGGGCTGGCTAGGGTTGAGGTGCCGCGATTTCGGGGAAAATAATCCACTCCAAATTGGGTGATCTTGAACCCTTGCAACTTGCTTTTGATGAGCAGCTCCGCGTCGATGAACGAACCCTCCGATTCCAATGCAATCTTATCCAGCATCTCTCGCTTAAATAATTTGAAGGAGAAATTGATGTCTTTCACCCGGACCGGAAAGAGGAAGCGGATGAGAAGATTGTAAACGACGGAATACAGAGTGCGGACGAATCCTTCCGCGGTGCGATCGAATCGAAAAGCTGAAACGATATCAGACTTCGTGAACTCCATGATACGCACTGCTCGGGCCAGCTCCAGGAGATCCACAGGGAGATCCGAGTCACAGTAAAAGATCAGCTCCTTCGTCGCTTTGCTGAAGCCGGTGCGAAGCGCGCCGCCCAGCTTCAAATTCCGCTGGTGGTGAAATACCTTTACGCAACTGTTTGATTGGGCCAGTGCGTCGGCGATTTCCGGGGATCGATCCGTGCTCGCATCATTGACGATGAGAATCTCGTAACCGGATGTAATGTCGGCCAGGACCGCCTCCGCGAAATACACCGCGCGCTCGATGTTTTCTTCCTCGTTGAACATGGGATAAACGAGTGAGATGCTCGGCCACCATGTCGCTGCGGGCGCCATTTCCGGTCCCGTGTTATAGCCGACGATAGATGGTTGCGCCATTGATCACGGCCTCCACACGATATTCTGCAAGGTATGCTCGCAGCACAGGATACCGGGTCATGGGATGCGCTCGCCAGTCCGAATCGAAAGTCGACGTGTCGATAATGAGCACTGGAGGATGCGCTTCCCAGTCCGCTTTGAACATCTCCCAGCTTCCCGGAATCACGCTCTCCCCGCGCGCTTTAATCTCGCTGGGCCGCTTGGCATAAGCGCCGACGAGATGTGTGCAGCTAACAAAACGCGTCGCAAGGCGACGTCCGGAGAAACTGTAGAGTCTCGGGTAACTCCCCCAGACAAAGATGCGATCGGTCGGATTTGTCTGTTTGACGATCTCCTGGACAATCGGATGAAAATCAAGCGTCTGCTTAGGCAGCCAGAACGCCATGCTTAGATAAACGATCGCCGGTACGGCCGCTGCGCCAATGACGCCTGTTCGTACCAATGCCCAGTGCGGGTGGGGAGAACGCCGGTTTTGCGCAATAAAACGCGAGAACGCCATACCGGCGAGAATCGACAGAGGCGGAAGTACTGTCAGATGATAGTGCCCTGGAAACCGCCACCCAATAAAGATTGTTAGATAGGTGACGCCCAGCCACAAAACGAGCAGAACCGCTGGAAGAGACCCCGTCCTTGTGTGTCGTAATGATTTCCAACTCCAAATCACCTGGCGGATGCCAAAGTACCACAACAAACCCCACGACAACATCACGAAAAGATGGATCGTGACGAGGTGTTTCAGGACATACGGGACTGTTGTTTCGGACTCCACGTAGCGAACGGCAAACAACCACGCCCACAGATACGCGTCGTACAGGTTCCCCTGCGACTGGTAATATAGCGCGAGCCCCGCGATCGGGGCGACGAATCCGGCGACGATGCCGCTTCCTGCTCGCACGACGCTTGCCAATGACTGAGTGCGGAGAAGCAGCCAGGCGTACACGAGACATGCCAGCATCACGCCCACGTTCACGGCGGAAGGTTGCCGGATCAGTGTTGCCGCCCCAACGAGCGCGCCACTGAGGAACATCCAGCCCCAGCGCGCCTCTTTTTCACTCTGCAGGAACGCAAGAACGCTCAGCGCCAAAAGGAGAGACGCGAAAATCTCGGTGTTGGCTGCTAGCGTATCCCCCGGTAGGAAGGCGTGGACAAACACGGCATACCCAATGCCACCCCATGCACCTGCCCATTCGTCAGCCACACGCGCGCCAATCCGCCGTACCACCAGGGCCGTGGCTGCGACTACAATGATGGCAAGAATGTGCACCGCCCGGAAGTTGTTCCTGCCTGCCACGCGAAAAACGCCGGCGAAGATATAATATATCCCCGGCGGCTTTGTATCCACGGCAGTATGGTAAACGGCTCCGCCGTCCAAAATGTCGCTGGCAATCGTACTATAATAGTCCTCATCGGTGAGGCCGGCTTGGCAGAGCGAGGACAAAAGCGTGGGCGTGCGCAGGATGACAACTAGCGCGATGATCACAACGGTGATCCAGCGAGATTCGCGGCGGGTCATTGGGCGATCTTTGACTTCAGCACGGCTTCCCGTCGAGTGGTCGCCGGACGCACACTCGAGAAGCCCATCACGAATATAGACATCGCTCGCATCAAAGAGATTCATTCCTCAGCGATATATGACAGCGACTCAGGTCGGCTCAGTCAGTTTTTCTCTCAGGCGCTCAGTCCGCCTAAGTCCTCTTTGCTTTTGCCAATTGTACCACGAATCGTCTTTTGCAAGTGCAATCGGTGTTGCTCGCCCCGGTTCCCGTGGCAGATCCGGGGGCGACCTCAGCTTCTGGGCCACGGATTTCATCGCTGCGAGCGCGCTCGTCCGAGCCCTTTTTGTCATTTGGAAATCGAGCAGCATCTGGTAAAGTCAGCTCATTCGACTGAATCAATTGAGCTTGAAAACGCTCAATCCGACTCTGATCTCCGCGATTGTCTTGGCTCGGAACCTGCCCAAAAGCGGTTGTCAACGAAACACATCCCCCTGATATAAACGCTCCTGACACGAATGAGCAATTACGCTGATCTCAAGAATCATTTGGCTACCTCACCGAAAACTTGGCTTGTAACTGGCGTAGCAGGCTTCATCGGCTCCAATCTTCTGGAAACCCTGCTTATGCTAGATCAACGAGTTATTGGACTGGATGACTTCTCGACCGGAAAACGACGCAATTTGGAAGATGTGCGACAATTGTGTGGGTCTTCTCGATGGCTTAAGTTTCGACTTATCGAGGGTACGACTGGCGACTTAGAAACCTGTCGGTCTGTCTGTCGAGATGTTGATTATGTTCTTCACCACGCGGCTGTTGCTTCGGTAGCACGTTCACTTAAGGATCCGATTGGTACAAACAAGAGCAACGTCAACGGCTTTGTAAACATGCTGGTTGCTGCGCGCGATGCGGGGGTACGACGATTTGTTTATGCAACTAGTAGTTCGGTTTATGGCGACGATCCCGCTCATCTAAAAACAGAATGCACGGTTGGTCGGCCGCTCTCTCCGTATGCGGCAACGAAGTATGCGGGCGAACTCTATGCGCACGTCTTTGCCCAGTGTTATGGATTCGAAACAATCGGTCTTCGGTACTTCAATGTTTTTGGACCGCGCCAGGATCCAGAAGGGGATTACGCTGCTGTCATTCCAAAGTGGATCGCAGCACTGATAAACCGCGAACCGGTTTTTTTGAATGGGAACGGCGATACCAGCCGCGACTTCATATTCGTCCCGGACGCAGTTCAGGCGAATTTGCTCGCTGCCACGACAGCTAAACCCGAAGCGGTCAATCAGGTTTATAATGTTGCGCTGAATAGAAGAACAACCCTGATTGAGCTATTTTCCATCTTAAAGGAGTTGCTGCTCCAGAGTGGACATGATGTGGGAGCTTGTGAGCCCTCATACCGGGAGTTTCAAAGCGGGGACATTTGGCAGTCTCAGGCAGACATCACAAAAATCTCGGAATTGCTCGGTTTTTCACCGGTATACGGCGTCCGTGAAGGGCTCGCTAAAACACTACCTTGGTATCTAAAGACAGCGGGGAGAGCGTCACGGTCTTTTAGTAGGATCGCGCACGGAATCGCCGCGCAATAAAGCAGCGCGATCCCGCATGTGTTTTGGCACAAGCGCGATTGCTTCGCAGGTAACTTGTCGTAGGCTGCAGATTCGTTCATCATCGCATGAAGCTTCTTGGTAAAATCGCCCGGGAATTTTCAGGCTACAACATTTTGGAATCGAGCAAGCGCCTCCTCGACCGCAAACCGCTGCAATGCAGCCTGTACGTCACGGATCGTTGCAACCTCGATTGTGCCTATTGCACCGAATATGACAATAGCAGGCCGCATCCGAGCATCGAGGATCTGAAAAAATGGGTGCGAAAGATTCGCGAGCTTGGGACCATGCGCATTGCGCTGGTCGGCGGCGAGCCGCTCACGCACCCAGATATCGTGAAGCTCGTGCGCTACTGCCGCGAGCTCGGCTTTGCCACCAGCTTGACGACCAATGGTTTCCTGCTCACGCGTAAACTTGTCGCAGAACTGGAAGACGCCGGCTTGCAAGTCATGCAGATCAGCGTTGACCGGATGACCCCGAGTGCAATCACGAAAAAATCCTTCAAAACAATTCTGCCGAAGCTCGATTATTTTCGCGATTCAAAAATCAGTCTGCATATCACGGGAGTGATTTGCGCCGATACCTTGCCCGAAGCGCAAGCCGTGCTGGAGACCGGTTTGTCCCGGGGAATTCCAACTGAGGTGCGCCTCGTGCATGCGGATCCTTTACAGCGGTTTCGCGTCGATCGAGGTCGGCGCGAGGAACTCGAGCGCTTCGTTGACTCGATGATCGAACGAAAGCGTCACGGCGAGAAAATTCACACGAGCGAGGCGATCCTCAATTATCAGCACAGCCTTCTACGAGGCGAGCACGTCGAGTGGACGTGCGTGGCTGGCTACAAATTATTCTTCGTCTCGGCACAAGGAAAATTTTGGCTTTGTAGCATGGTGCACACGGACAAGCACATCATGGATGTCACGCCAGAGGACCTGTACGCGAACTATCACAAAAAATCGTGCCAGCAGGGTTGCGGTGTTTATTGCGCGGTCAGTGCCTCGCTTCTCGTGGAAAAGCCTGTGCAGGTTCTCGGCAAGGAAATCGTCGCGCGCGCTAGGCGCGTTCCGTCGATGTTTCGCCATTCCTCATCTTCGGATGTCAACAAGGCGACGCAGACCGCTGTGGCAAATCCAAGTGGAGCGCAGGAGATGAACGGCAGCGCTGAAGGCGGCCCATCCGCAGATCAGCGCGTAGCTTTGCGGAAAAGCGCGTAATAAAAACCCACACGCCAGTATCCAAACATAAACGTTCCTTCGAGCCGCGATCAGCCGGAAGGCTCGGTCGAACTGCGTAACGTCATCGAGCAGGCGGCCTTCCACCATCTTCGCGCGGCGTTTTGCGAACTCATCCAATAAGTGTGATCCGATGAGCAAGGCGAGAAAATAGAAAGCGTTCGGAAATTGACCGCTTCGCCACAATTGAAAGGCGATTGCTGCCCACCACGAGTTCTCGATCAAATAATCAAGATGATGTTCCCACTTGCCGCGTTCGGTGGTTTCAACTTTGACGCGCGACTGTTTCCCATCCAGTCCATCAACGATGCCAAAAATAAGAGCGGCAAGGGTTCCCAGGCCAACGCGGCCTGTCACAAAGGCCACAGTGGCACTGCATCCGATGATTAATCCTGCAATGGTAATTTGGTTTGGTGTGATTGGCGTTTTGCAAAGGAGCGATATCAATGCGGTTTCGATTGGCGCGTGAACGTAAGCCGGCAAGTCAAGCGTTCCCTTCTGCGCGGAATCGAGGATGATGCGTTCCGCGAGGCGACAGTCCTGATCCAGTGGCACCCGGAAGCAGAGTGGCCGCACATGCCGACGCATGGCGACGATGTAATCATCTTGCTTCGCGGCGTCCACGACATTGATCTTGCCGTGATCGATCTTTCTTATGAGTTCGTTGAGAAACGGCGCTGTTGGTGAAAGGGTGAAAAGAAAATCTCTCGTGATTAGCGCAGGACCGCATGGATTTCGAATCAAAGACTGCGCAAATTCCGGTGGATTCGAATCGACAAGCGCGGCCGATGAATTGTTGGCGCAGAGGGCGGCGAGCAGCCGGGCGTCACAATAGATATTTGCCGGCACGATTAAAAAGCGTTCCCCCGTTTGTTCCAAAAGCAGTTGGACAGTAAGAGGTGTCATTGCGCCCGACACAAGCTGGACGCTCAATCCTTCGCGCGCCCATGAGCGCTTCGCCAAATCAGCTCCAACGATTTCCGGCGTGCTCGAAAAAACAATGGCGCGGCGAAATCCGAGTCGCTGCAAAATGCGGAGCAAACGTTCTAGCAAGTTCACACCGCACAATTCGATTAACGCCTCGGGGCGATCGGCGATCAAGATAGGCAGACTGTTCTCCATCGCCCCCGAGATTAACGGTGGAGTCTGTGCAGTGCCAACTGGCGGTGACCATTCAGTCGAGGCTCCGCTTGCAATTTATTGATCGACTTAAAAATCGAGCTTTACGCAGCCCGTGGATGGCTGGCGACGATGTGCCCGTCTTTCATCTCGTGAATCCAGTCGCACGCTTCGGCAATAACTGGATTATGGGTGGCTAGAAGCAGAGCTTTGCCGCCTTGTTGCACGATGTTCTGCAGCAGCTCAAAAGCGCGCTCGGAATTCGCAGTGTCGAGGTTGCCGGTGGGCTCGTCAGCCAGAATGACTTTTGGATCGTTGGCCAGAGAGCGCGCGATAGCCACGCGTTGTTGTTCGCCTCCGGAGAGATGACGGCTGGGTCTCCGCAGTTTGTCTCCCAATCCAACCGCTTGCAGCAAACCGGCAGCGCGTTCGCGCATGTCGCCATCGGAAAGTTGCCCCAGTTTGCGCATTGGGATCATCACGTTTTCCTGCGCGGTGAAATCCTCCATCAGAAAATGAAATTGAAAGATGAAGCCGATGAATTTGCTCCGTTTGTACGCGAGTTCATCATCGCTCAGTTGCGAAACTGGCTCCGCTTCGATTGAAACGCGCCCCGCATCCGGCAGATCGAGCAACCCCAGAATGTAGAGCAACGAACTTTTGCCGCAGCCGGACGGACCAACAACTGCGTGAATACTGCCGGGCTCGATATCCAGCGACACGCCGCGCAGCGCGTGCACCCGTTCCTCCTCTTCGCCCAAGTAACGCTCGATCGCTTCGCAGCTGAGGCACGTGTCCGACTTCATCTGGAGCCTCGTATCGTGACCACCGGCGGCAACTCAGCGGCACGGCGCGCCGGGACGTAGCTCGCAATGAAAACAGCCAGGGTCGCGAGTAACGTCGCAAACACATAGTGTCGCCAATCCCATGTCACCAGAAAGTAATTCGTGTAAAGCAGGCCGCGGAGCCGAATGGGAATGTGTGACACGCCCCAAGTCATCAACGCACCCAGCAGGCAGCCAAGCAACGATCCTGCCAGAGCGATCAACGCACCTTGCCAGAGAAAAATCGCGGAAATGTCGATCCGCCGGTAACCCATCGAACGCAAAATCGCGATCTCCTTTATTTTCGCCAGCACCGACATGGTCAGCACATTGAAAATACCGAAGCCGGCGAGCAGGATGATGAGCGAGACGGTAATCGCGATCGACATTCTCAGAGTCAGAAAGAGTTGCAGCGTGCTCTCCTCGCGTTCCTGCCAGCTCAAGGCGTTGTGTTGAAAGAGCGTTTCAAAACGGCTGGCCAGCGTCGGCGCACGATTCGGGTCGCGCAATTTATAGATGATCATCGTCGCGCCAGAAGGTTGTTGTAGTAAAGCCTGCGCGACCCTGGCGTGCGAATAAACCCGGGTTGAATCAATCGATCCGATGCCCGTGCGCGCGATCGCGGCGACGCTGAATCGCCAGTACTCGCCGTTAGGCGCCAGCAATTGCACGGTGTCGCCGACGCCGGCCTGAAGTAGATCTGCCAGGCGCGAACCGATAATGATTGAGCTGGTGTTATTTCGAAAATCATCAAAGTTGCCGTCAATCAATTGGTGGAGAATATCGGTGGTCCGCGCGTGCAGCGCAGGATCGATACCGTAAAGATCGACGGTCGCGTTCTCAAATCCCGCTCGAGCGCTAACGGTTCCGCGCAGGACCGGTGAACAGGAAACGACATTGGGAAATTGCCGGCTCACGCGCATGATTTCATTGGGATTGGTGATGCCTTCAAAATAGAGCCGGCGCCCTGTGGGCTCTTTGGAACCTTTTGCCGCGACTATCAGCGGTTCGTAGCGTGGGCGAAAACGGGATCGGATGACCAGCGCCCCATTCGCGCCGATGTTCGAGTCAATGAAATAACGGGCGAAACCCTGCGTCTGCGCTTGCGTGCAAATAAAGATGGCAACGCCGAAGACAACACCGCTGAGGCTCAGAAGCAATGCGCGTTTGCGATGCGTCAAAAAGCGCAGCGCAATATAAAGCGGCGGGGTCATGGCGCCTTCGGCAGCGGCGGTGAGCTGATCAGTCGTTGCCGCACGGTTTCACCGGGGCGGAATTTGTCCTGGTCGGAAACGATCACGTGGCTTCCTTCTCCCAAGCCACTGGTCACTTCTGTAAAATCCAGAGTGCGAAATCCAGCACCGACGGTGCGCGAATGCACAATGCCACCTTTCACGATCAGCGCCTGATCAACGAGCAGAGCGCGCGTCGGTACCAGGAGAGCATTTTCATGCGTGCCGGTGATGATGTTCATCTCGCCGGTCATTCCAACCATCAAATTGTCGGGCGGATTTTCCATCTCCAGCACAACTGTGTAACGCTGGGTTGTTGGATCAGCAGCAGGTTGAACCGACGTGACTCTGGCTGTGAAAATTCGGGCGCGATAAGCGTATAGCTGCACCTTCGCTTTCATCCCCGGCTTCACGTCGCCCACGTCCTCTTCGTTTACTTCACCGCGAACGTAGTTCTTGCGTGACGAGACGGTGAAAAGCTCGTTACCATCGGAAACCAGTTCCCCATCGATTGTCTGGACATTGGTGAGCAGTCCATCAATAGGCGATCGCACTTCGGCGTTCTTCATCTCCGCCTCCAGTTTTTTTGTCGTTTCTTCCAGCGAATTGAGATTGCGGTCCCGTTCAATCCGCTCCGTCTCCACTGCGCCGCGCAAACGGTTGGCTTCGCTTTTGGCCTTCTGATATTCGACTGCTGGCACGTTTCCCGAGCCGACCACCTTTTCGAGCCGCTGCAGGTTATCCTCCGCTGCCTTGAGTAACTCCGACGAGGGCAGCGGGAGCGCGGCCCGATCTATGGCCGCCTGCAAATCAGCGCGCGCTTGCTTTAATTGCCGGGCGGTCTTCTCGTCTGCGATCGTCGCCAGCAACTGGCCTTTTTCCACGCTATTGCCGATTGCGCCCCGGCCGGCTGAAAAAGCTTCCGCCAATTTGATGAAGCCGTCATTTTGCGCGCGAACATGGACTACAAACGCCGGTTCGATCCGCACCGTCCCATAAACCGCGGAGATGGCCGTGCCCCGGCGCACTGTCACGACTTCCGCCACCGGCATCAGGAAATAATACGCCGCGGCGAAAATCAGCACGATTGCCGCTCCGCCACCCCAAAGAACCCCTTTTGATTCCGGCAATTTCAATTTTGGCGCACTAGTCTCGCGTCCATGACTCTTCTTTGCAATAAACTCGTGCTGGCCCGGAATCGTTCTCGTCCCCGGTTTTTTGTAGATGTTCGAAAGCATTATTCCCAAGACACCGCCGCAGAAACCTCCGTTCGATCAGCGAGGAATTCCTGGCGCAGTTAAAAATGGCGAGACGGCAGACGCGAAGCAAGCGCCGTAGGCGCGGCACGTTTATAGATCGGCCTCAAGGAAATATCCGAAGCTCCGTTAGGAGCGTCTGTGTGACAAGGAGAATACGTCGCCCCTGAGGGGTAGGAGTTTGGCGTGTGACGTTTCTATAAACATGTCGCGCCTACTTGCGCCCACTCCGACGGACTCGTTGGTTTGCGTCCAAGACTGATACACCACTCCCTAGCGCGATCCGGGTATATCCGAAAATTGGAAGTAACGCCCGGTGGCCCGGTCCCATTCTGCGATCGCCAGGTTGTGTTGATAAACAGCATCCAGCAGTCCGCTCCTGGTCTTTAGAAAAGCATTCTGAGTGACGCGGTACTCTAGCGGCGAGGCGAGACCGCTGGCGACATTTTCTCCGACCGCGCGGGCGCTTTGCTCTGCGGCGGCAGACGCTGCCGAGAGCGATCTTTGCCGGGCATCGATCGCCTCGAGCTCGTTGGCAATCCGTGAGAGTTCGCGGGTAACATTGGCCTCCAGCTTCCTGCACGTCAGTTCGTTCGTCTCGCGTGCTGCGCGCGCCTGCAATACTGCGCCTCCGACTTTGCCATTATCGACTACGTGCCAGGTGTAAGCTGCCTTTTCACGAATCTCTGAGCCGATGAAATCCTGTGTCCTGCTGGTTGAACCCTG
>Ga0209056_10002567_pt1 | contig 19483 bp, 16 predicted proteins | sample GraSoiAngelo_114_FD_185876 | JGI IMG/M metagenome (GOLD analysis project Ga0209056, IMG submission 185876) | Grasslands soil microbial communities from the Angelo Coastal Reserve, California, USA - 14_0903_13_40cm (SPAdes) (version 2) | ecosystem: Environmental > Terrestrial > Soil > Grasslands...
GGGGAGTGGTTGTGAACGAGCGCCCGGACATCGGGCCGGACCTTGTAGATCTCGCCGTGGATGAAGCGCTCGAGATAGGAGGGGCGGTCGCGGGCGTCCACCGGGTTCGAGTCGAGGTCGTACTCCATGACATCGGCGGCGGTGACGAGCTCCGGGGCAAGCGAGCGCGACATGAGGTAGCGGTTCGGGTCGCGGTCGTGCCGCGCGCTCACGTGCCCGTAGCCGTCGAGCACGCTCTGGTCCACCAGGATGCGGTTCGCGGCGACCAGGTCCTCGACGAGCTTCGGGTCGGGCGGCCCGGCGGACGCCGGCGCGGGCTGGGCGCGCGGGGCCTCAAGGTCGGCAGCGGCCGCCGTGACCAGGAGCGCGCCACAGGTCACGAACCACCGCCGCGTGACGTTCGCCATCGCTGTCCTCCCGTGGGCGGAATCTTCGGGCCTCCGTTGATTATCCGCCGATTATCCGCCAGAGGTAAAATGAGGGTACTAGAGCGGTCATGCCCAGAACCATCCTCGAGCCGCGGTTCCAGGTCGAATACCTGTCGATTCTCGACAGCGAGGGCAACCTGGACGCCGCGCTCGACCCGAAGCTCCCCCCCGGTGACCTGAAGGCCCTCCACCGCGCGATGGTGCTCGGGCGTCGCCTCGACGAGCGCATGGTCCGCCTGCAGCGCCAGGGCCGCATCGGGACCTTCGCGCCGATCAAGGGCCAGGAGGCCTCCCAGCTGGGGAGCGTGTTCACGCTGCGGCGGACCGACTGGATGGTCCCGTCGTTCCGCGAGACGGCGGCGATGATCTGGCGCGGCTGGCCGATCGAGAAGATCCTGCTCTTCTTCGCCGGATACGTCGAAGGCGGCCAGCCGGCGCCCGACCAGCACGACCTGCCCATCACGGTCCCCGTCGCGACGCAGCTCCCCCACGCGGTAGGCCTGGCCTACGCGGCCCAGTACCGCGGCGACGACGCGGTCGTTATGGCATACTTCGGCGACGGTGCCACCAGCGAGGGCGACTTCCACGAGGCCCTGAACTTCGCGGGGGTCTGGCACGTGCCGGTCGTGTTCGTCTGCCAGAACAACCAGTGGGCGATCTCGGTGCCGCTCAAGAAGCAGACCCACTCGAAGACGATCGCCCAGAAGGCGCTCGCCTACGGCCTGCCGGGGATCCAGGTGGACGGCAACGACGTGCTCGCGGTCTACGCGGTCGCGCGCGAGGCGGTCGACCGCGCGCGGGCGGGCGAGGGACCGACGCTGATCGAGTGCGTGACGTACCGCCTCGGCGTCCACACCACCGCCGACGATCCCACCAAGTATCGCGCCGAGGAGGAGGTTCGGGCGTGGGAGCAGAAGGACCCGCTCACGCGCTTCCGCGCCTACCTCGAGAAGAAGGACCTCCTGGAGGACGGGCTCGAGCAGCGGGTGGACGAGGAGATCGCGGAGGCGGTGCGGCGCTTCGAGGCGACGCCGCCGCCCGACCCGCTCACCGTGTTCGACCACGTCTACGCCGAGATGCCGCCCCACCTGCGTGCGCAGCGCGACGATCTCGCCCGCTGGCTCCGCGAGGGAGCCGCCACCGGTGCCGAGGCGCCCGAGACCCCGCCGCGCGCGACGCCGATGCGCGGTCAGCGCCTGACGCGGCGATGACGGCGCGCGCTATGACCAAGCTCAACATGGTGAAGGCGCTCAACTGGGCACTCCTCCAGGAGATGGAGCGCGACCCGGACGTCCTGATCCTCGGCGAGGACGTCGGCGTGGACGGCGGCGTCTTCCGCGTCACCGACGATCTCCAGCGCAAGTTCGGCTCGCAGCGCGTGATCGACAGCCCGCTCGCCGAGGCCGCCATCATCGGCACCGCTGTCGGCATGGCGCTCTACGGCCTCAAGCCCGTCTGCGAGATCCAGTTCTCCGGCTTCGCCTTCCAGTGCTTCCACCAGATCGAAAACCACGCGGCGCGCTACCGGCTGCGCTCCCAGGGTCGCTTCCACTGCCAGATGGTGATCCGCATGCCTTACGGCGGCGGCGTCCGCGCGCTCGAGCACCACACGGAGTCCGAGGAGCAGTTCTACGCGCACGTTCCGGGCCTGAAGATGGTGATCCCGTCGGGTCCGCGGACGGCGCGGGCGCTCCTCACGAGCGCGATCCGCGACCCCGACCCGGTGATCTTCTTCGAGTCGAAGGCGCTCTACCACGCCGCGAAGGAGGAGGTCCCCGAGGAGCCCGAGACCCTCCCGATCGGTCGGGCGCAGGTGGTCCGCGAGGGGCGCGATCTCACGCTCGTCGCCTACGGCGCCATGCTGCGCGTCGCGCGCGAGGCGGCCGACGTGCTCCAGGCCGAGGACGGCGTGGAGACCGAGGTGCTCGACCTCCTCACGATCGCCCCGCTCGATCGCGAGACGATCGTCGCGTCGGTCGGCAAGACCGGCCGCGCCGTCGTCGTCCACGAGGCGCCGCGGAGCTTCGGGCCCGCCGCCGAGATCGCCGCGTCGATCATGGAGGGCGCGTTCCTCCATCTCGAGGCGCCCGTACGCCGCGTGACCGCGAACGACGTGTCGTTCGTCGGCTTCGCGCGCGAGAAAGCGAACGTCCCTGACGTCGCGCGCGTCGTCGCCGCCGCCCGCGAGACCCTCGCGTTCTAGCCGCGATGCCGCGACCGTTCGTGCTCCCCGACCTGGGCGAAGGACTGACCGAGGCCGAGATCGTCAAGGTGCTCGTCCAGGAGGGCGACCGCGTCCAGGAGGATGCGCCCCTCCTGGAAGTCGAGACGGACAAGGCCACCGTCGAGATCCCGTCGCCGGTCACCGGACGCGTGGCGAAGATCCACGTCCAGCCGGGGCAGACAGTCAAAGTCGGCGCGGTGCTGGTGACGTTCGACGAAGAGGCCGGCAGGGGGGGCGCTGCTTCGCTCGGTACTACACTCGCCCGCAGCGCCCCCCCTGCCGACCACACCACCAGCGCCACACAGCGAGCGCCGGCAGCGACCGCTGCCGCTGCCACGCGGGGCAGCGGGCCGGTGGCGGCGACGCCGGCGACGCGACGGCTGGCGCGCGAGCTCGGCGTCGACATCCACACCGTACGCGGCACGGGACACGGCGGACGCGTGAGCGACGACGACGTACGGGCGGCCGCGGGTGGCCGCCCGCCGGCGTCCGCTCAGCCCGCCGCGCAGCCCGTGGCCCCTGAGCGGCCCGCCACTCGGAAGCCCCTCGCGCCCGTCGGCGCCGAGTCCGCGCTGCCGAGGTTCGAGCAGTGGGGGGCGGTCGAGCGCCAGCCGCTCTCGCACTTGCGGCGCACGATCGCCGAGCGCATGACGCTCTCGGCCACGCTCGTCCCTCACGTGACGCACTTCGACCGCGCCGACATCACCGAGCTCGACGCGATCATCCGCCGCAACGTCGAGCCGGCGCGGCAGCGCGGCGTCACGCTCACGCTCACGAGCTTCCTCCTGAAAGCGGCGGCCCTCGCGCTCCGGGAGCACCCGCAGTTCAACGCGAGCCTCGATCCGGCAGCCGGCGAGCTGATCCTCAAGCGCTACTGCCATCTCGGCGTCGCGGTGGCGACGGACCGCGGCCTGATCGTCCCGGTGATCCGCGACGTAGACAAGAAGCCGTTGATCGAGCTCCAGGGCGAGCTCGCCGCCCTGGCCCAGCGCGTGCGCGACGGAAAGGCGACGCTCGAGGACCTGCGTGGCGGGACCTTCACGGTCACCAACATCGGGGCGCTCGGCGGGACGGGCGCCGTCCCGATCATCAATTACCCGGAGGTCGCCATCCTCGGCGCCGCGCGCGCGCGGGAGGAGCCGGTTGTGCTGGACGGCCGCATCGTCCCCCGGGTCCTGCTGCCGCTCTCGCTCACGTTCGACCACCGCGTCGCCGACGGTGCCGACGGCGCCCGCTTCGCCGCCGCCATCGTGCGGCGACTGGAGCGCCCCGAGCAGCTCCTCCTCGAGTGGTGAGCGCAATGGCCGGTCGCCACGCCGTCCAGTCGCCATGGTGATGGGCGACCTCGTGCGCGAGGTGGACGTGGCCGTCGTGGGCGGCGGCCCGGGCGGCTACTCGGCGGCGTTCCGCTGCGCCGAGCTCGGCCTCGAGACGGTCGTCGTAGACGCGGGCCGGCGCCTCGGCGGCGCCTGCCTCTGGGAGGGCTGCATCCCGTCGAAGGCGCTCCTGCACGTCTCGGCGGTGCTCGGCGAGGTCGAGCGCGCGAAAGAGTTCGGCGTGGACTTCGGCGAGCCGCGGATCGCGCTCGACGCCCTCCGGAAGTGGAAGGCCGAGCGCGTCGTCGGCAAGCTCGCGCGTGGGCTCGCGGGGGTGGCCAAGGCCAAAGGCGTCGAAATCGTCGGCGGGCGCGGGGTCTTCGAGGACTCCCGCGCGCTCCGCGTGGAGGGCGACGAGCCGCAGAAGATCCGCTTCAAGCACGCCGTCGTCGCGACGGGCTCGGCGCCGAGCCCGCTGCCCGGCGCCGCCCTCGCGAGCGACCGCGTGATGGACTCGACGGGGGCGCTCGAGCTCTCCGATCTGCCCGAGCGCCTCCTCGTCATCGGCGGGGGCTATATCGGCCTCGAGCTCGGCCAGGTCTACACCGCGCTCGGCAGCAAGGTGACGCTCGTCGAGATGACCGACGGTCTCCTGCCCGGCGTGGACCGCGACCTCGTCCAGCCGCTCGCGCGCCATTGCGAGAAGCTCTTCGTGAAGATCCGTCTCGGCACGAAGGTGACGTCGCTCCACGAGCAGGGATCGCAGATCGAGGCGCGCTTCGGCGAGGGGGACACCGTCGCCTTCGACCGCGTGCTCGTCGCCGTCGGGCGCCGCCCCGTCAGCGCGGAGCTGGGTCTCGAGACGACGCGTGTCCGGCCCGACGCGCACGGCTTCGTCGCCGTAGACGAGCGGTGCCGCACCGCCGACCCGCGCATCTGGGCCGTCGGCGACGTCACCGGCGAGCCGATGCTCGCCCACCGCGCGATGCGCCAGGGCAAGGTCGCCGCCGAGGCGATCGCGGGTCGGCCCGCGGCGTTCGACACCGTCGTCGTACCGGCCGTCGTCTTCACCGACCCCGAGGTCGCGTGGTGCGGGCTCACGGAGTCCCAGGCCCTGCGCGAGGGACGCCCGGTCAGGATCGCGAAGTTCCAGTGGGCGGCCTCCGGGCGTGCGGCGACGCTCGGCCGGAGTGACGGACTGACGAAGCTGATCGCGGACGCCGACACCGGGCGCGTGCTCGGCGTCGGGATCGTCGGCCCCGGCGCGGGCGAGCTGATCGCGGAAGGCGCCCTCGCGGTCGAGGCGGCGCTGACCGCCGAGGACCTCGCGGCGACGATCCACACCCATCCGACGCTGTCGGAGACCCTCATGGAGGCGGCCGAGACGCTCCTGCGGCCGACGTGATGTTCTCGTGGCCGGCGCTGGCGCCCGTGTGATCCTCGTCACCGGCTTCGAGCCGTTCGGCGCTCACACCGTCAACCCGTCGGAAGGGCTCGCCAAGGCGATGGACGGGCGCCGCTTCGGCGCGTGCGAGACGCGCGGCGCGGTCCTGCCCGTGCACCACGCCGATGCCACGACACGGCTCGCGGCGCTCCTCACCGAGACCGACCCGGTTGCCGTCGTCCACCTGGGGCTCGCCGCCGGCCGCGCGCGGGTAGCGCTCGAGCGCGTCGCCGTGAACGTGATGGATTACGACGAGCCCGACCGCACGGGCTTCCAGGCGTCGGGCGAGCCGATCGCGCCGGGCGGGCCCGCCGCGTACTTTGCGACGCTCCCGCTCGTCGCCATCCTCAAGGCACTCACCGCCGAGGGGATCCCCGCGTACATCTCGAACACGGCGGGCACCTACCTCTGCAACCAGACGCTCTACACGACGCTCCACGCCGTGCGGCACGAGCCGGACCCGCCGCAGGTAGGCTTCATCCACGTCCCGCTCCTTCCGGCGATGGTCGCCGCCACCGGGCTCGAGCAGCCGAGCATGGACCTCCCGCTCATGCTCCGCGCCGTCGAGATCGCCCTCGGTGTCGTGGCGAGCGGCGCGGTCTGAGGGCAGGGCGGTACGCCGGCCCGGTGGAATGAAAAGGGGCATGCGTAACGCAGCCAGGCCGCGCCTCGTCTCAGGCCACCCACCGACGTCACCGGGCTCGCGGCACCCGCTACAATAGTCTCGTGAGGGCACTCCTGCTCGATCTCGACGACACGCTGCTCGACTACTCGGGCGGCGTGGACGCCGACTGGGAGGCGGCGGTGGCCGCCTGCGCGCCGGCGGGCCTCGATCACCGGCTCCTGACCGCCATCGCCGAGACCCGGCGCTGGTTCTGGGACGACCCCGAGCGCCACCGCCGCGAGCGCGTGAACATGCTCGGCGCCTGGCAGCACATCGTGGAGTTCGCCCTCCGGCACCTCGGCGTCGAGGCCGACGGGCTGGCCCCGGCGATCGCCCGCAACTTCGCCTCGCGCCGGCGCGAGGCGATGCGCCTCTTCCCCGACGCCGTCGAGAGCCTCGAGCACTTCCGGCGCCGCGGCGTGTCGCTCGCGCTCGTGACGAACGGCGACGCCTCCCTGCAGCGCGACAAGGTCGAGCGGCACGGGCTCGCGCGCTTCTTCGACGTCATCCTGATCGAGGGCGAGTTCGGCGTCGGCAAGCCGGAGGAGATCGTGTACCGTCACGTCCTCCAGGCGCTCGACACCGCACCCGAGGAAGCCTGGATGGCGGGCGATCATCTCGAGTTCGACGTGGACGCTCCCCAGCGGCTGGGACTGCACGGCGTGTGGATCGATCGGGGCGGCCACGGCCTGCCGGCGACCACCAGAATCCGCCCCCAGCGGATTGTCCGCTCCCTGCGCGAGCTGACGGAAGCGGGAGGCTAGCAAGCGTTCGAGCGCGGGCTTTTTACCGGATTCGAGCGCGGGCTTTGCCCGCGCAATCCTGCTCGGGAGGAGGCATCGGAGGGGGCCGTCGAGGCCCCCTCCGAATATCTTAGCGGCGGCGCCGCCTGTGGACCACCTCGCACCAGCGCCGGTTGTCATCGCCGCCCGCCTCGGCGCTCCCGGAAAGATAGGCCGCGGCGATCACCGTCTCGTCGTCGGCGCCGTCGCGCGACGGGGCGTGGGACTCGCACCAGCGTACGTCGAGGATCTCCAGGCTCGGGTCCGCGTCGGGCTCACAACCGGGACAATACGCTCGGGCAACGGACGGGGTGTCCGGAATGAACTCCGTCACCGCTCTCTGGCGAGCGCACGCATCGCCATCTCCCCCTACTCTAGTGTAGCCTTGGCCCCATGCAAAGCTTATTGAACCGTCAGGTCCTGCTCCGGAGGCGCCCCACGGGCGAACCGAAGGTCTCTGACTTCGAGCTGGCGGAGGCTCCCGTACCCCCGCCGGGCGACGGCGAGTTCCTCTGCCGGACGATCTACCTCTCGCTCGACCCTTACATGCGTGGGCGGATGAACGACGCAAAGTCGTACGCCCAGCCCGTAGAGCTCGGCACACCCATGGTCGGCGGGGCCGTCAGTGAGGTCATCGCCTCGAACAACGCCGCGTTCCCGACAGGGAGCTTCGTCGTCGGCCCTACCGGCTGGCAGGCATACGCGCTCTCCCGGGGCGCGGGCGTGCGGAAACTCGACCCGAAGGCGGCGCCGCTCTCCACGGCGCTCGGTGTCCTCGGTATGCCCGGGATGACGGCATACGTCGGGCTCCTCGACATCGGCCAGCCCAAACCCGGTGAGACGGTCGTCGTCTCCGCGGCGGCCGGCGCCGTCGGCTCGGTGGTCGGTCAGCTCGCCAAGATCCGCGGGTGCCGGGCGGTCGGGGTGGCGGGCTCCGAGGCGAAGTGCGAGCTCGTCGTGAAGGAGCTCGGGTTCGACGCCTGCGTCAACTACAGAACGGAGCCCCTCCTGTCCGCGCTCCAAAAGGCGTGCCCGAAGGGAATCGACGTCTACTTCGACAACGTCGGCGGCGACGTCCTCGCTGCGGTCCTGAGGCTCATCAACCGGTTCGCGCGCATCCCGCTCTGCGGCCTGATCTCGCAGTACAACGCCACGGAGCTCCCGCCCGGGCCGAACCTCTCGCCGATCCTCGTCAACCGGGCGCTCATCCGCGGCTTCATCGTCTCCGACCACGGCGACCGCTTCGCCGACTTCCACCGTGACTGCGCCCAGTGGCTCCGCGAGGGCAGGATCCGCTACCGGGAGGACGTCGTCGTCGGGCTCGAGAACGCGCCAGAGGCGTTCATCGGGCTCCTGCGCGGGAGGAACGTCGGCAAGCTCGTCGTGAAGGTCGGCGACGACCCGACCGTCAAGTCCTGCTGACCCGGCTACGCCCGCCGCGCCTGCCACCAGAGGGCGAGCGCGGCGACGCCGACGAGTCCCGCGCTCCCGGCGACGAGGAGCGCCGTCGGCACCCCGAACGCCTCGGCGATCGCGCCGATCATGAGCGCGCCGAACGGAAAGGCGCCGCCGAACATCAGCGTGTACAAGCTCATCACGCGACCGCGTAGCCCGTCGGGTGCCGAGAGCTGCAGCGTCGTGTTGCAGCTCGCCATGAAGACGATCGAGTAGAAGCCGATCAGGAAGAGGAGCACGACGGCCACGTGGAACTCGGCGGTGGCCGCGAGCGCCACGAGCGCCAGGCTGGAGAGGACGCCCGCGAGCAGGATCGTGCGCAGCGGGGTCTGGCGACCGCCGAGGGTCGCCAGGGACAGTGCCCCCGTCACGGCCCCGACCCCGAGCGCCGCCATGAGGAAGCCGAACCCCTCGGCCCCCAGGTGGAGCACGTTCCGCGCGACGAGCGGGACGAAGACCGTGAAGTTGAAGACGCAGAGACTCACGACGAGCACGAGGCCGAGGATCAGCGCGATCCGCGGCGTGCCGAGCGCGTAGCGGAGCCCTTCCCAGACCTCCTGGCCGACTGTCGTGGCCGCGCGCGGCCGCGGCGTGCCCTCCACGTGGACGAGGAGGAGCGCGCCGATCACCACGAGGAATGAGAGGCCGTTGAGCAGGAACGCCGGGGCCACGCCGAAGCGGCCGATCAGGAGGCCGGCCACTGCCGGCCCCACGATGCGCGCGCCGTTGAAGGCGGCGGAGTTGAGGGCGACCGCGTTCACGAGGTCGCGCTTGCCGACCAGCTCGGCGACGAACGCCTGGCGCGTCGGCATGTCGATCACGTTCGCGCAGCCGAGGAGGAGCGCCAGCACGGCGACGTGCCAGTACCGGACGTGCCCGCTCCAGACCAGCGCCGTGATGGTGAACGCCTGGAGGGCGAGGGCCGACTGGGTCGCGAGGATCAGCCGGCGCTTGGGCAGCCGGTCCGCGATTGCGCCCGCGACCACCGAGAAGAGTAGGACCGGCGCGAACTGAAGCGTGCCGATGAGCCCGAGCTTGAGCGGTGAGCCGCTGAGCTGCAGCACGAGCCACGACTGGGCCACCGACTGCATCCACGTGCCGATCAGCGACACGAGCTGGCCGGTCCAGAAGACTCGGAAGTCGCGGTGGTTGAGCGCGCGCAGCGCCTCGGGAAAGGGCATCGCGTGATTTCCAGCTTGCGCGGTCCCGGCCGCGAAGGCAAGATGAGCGCTCAGCATGATCGCGCCCGCCGAGCTCGCCCGGCTGATCCAATCCTCGACGCCCCACGCCCTGCTCGACCTGCGCGAGAAGGCGGCCTTCGAGCGGGGTCACATCTATCGCGCCACGTCCCTCCCGCGGCGGCTCCTGGAGTTTCGGCTGCCGACGCTCGTCCCCGCGCGCGCGACGCCCCTCGTCGTCTGCGACGAGGACGGACGGCTCGCCGCGCTGGCGCTGCCGACGCTCGGTGAGATGGGCTACACCGACGTGCGGGTCCTCGCCGGCGGCCTCACCGCCTGGCGCGCGGAAGGGCGTCCGCTCGTCGAGGGCATCAACGTGGCGAGCAAAGTCTTCGGCGAGCGCGCCCTGCACGAGTGCAAGACTCCGCAGCTCGCGCCCCACGAGCTCCGGAAGCGGATCGAGCGTGGCGACGACCTGGTCATCGTCGACACGCGGACGTCCGAGGAGTACGCGCGGGGCTCTCTCCCCGGCTCCTGGAGCGTCCCGGGCGGCGAGCTGGTCCTCCGCATTGCCGAGCTGGTCAGGCACCCCGAGACGACGATCGTCGTTCACTGCGGTGGCCGCACGCGCTCCTACATCGGCGCCGAGTCGCTCCGGCGCATGCAGCTGCCCAACCCCGTGCTGGCACTCGAGAACGGGACGATGGGCTGGGAGCTCGCGGGGCTCACGCTCGAGCGCGGCGCGGCGCGCTGGGCGCCGGCGCCGTCCGCCCGGAGCCGCGCGGTCGCCACGCTGACGGCGAAGCGCGTCGCGGCCGAGGATGGTCTGGCCTTCATCTTGCCCGATGATCTCGCCATGCGCCTCGCCCGGCGCGAGCGCGAGCGCAACCTCTACGTCCTCGACGTGCGGACGGCCGACGAATACGCCGCGGGCCACGTCGCCGGCGCCGTCTGGGCACCCGGGGGCCAGGCGGTGCAGGCGACCGACGAGTACGTCGCGGTCCGCGCCGCGTCGATCGTCCTCGTCTGCGACGGCTTCGCGCGCTCCGTCATGACCGCCTCGTGGCTCCGCCGCATGGGGTTCCCCGACGTCGCCGTGCTCGCCGGGGGTCTGCCCGCATGGACTGCCGCCGGCGGTGCCGTCGAGAGGGAGCACCCGACCGTCGTCCCTTTCGGCTGGGAAGCCGCGCGCCAGCGCGTCGCGCGCGTCGCGTCCGGCGATCTCGGCACGGGACTGATCCTCAGCGTCGACCAGAGCGACGCGTACGCGCGCGGCCACGTGCCGGGTGCCCGCTGGCTCTGTCGCAGCCGGCTCGAGTGGACAATCGGGACGCTCGCGCCGGAGCGGCAGGCGCCGATCGTCGTCACCTGCGCCGACGGCGTCGCCTCGACCCTCGCCGCGGCGACCCTGGACCGCCTCGGGTATACCGCCGTGAGCGTCCTCGAAGGCGGCACGCGCGCCTGGGCCGACGCGGGGCTCGCCGTCGAGGACGGCCGGACGCGGCTCGCCGACGAGCCCGACGACGTCGTGCTCAAGCCCTACGAGCGGGGACGCGAGGCGATGGAGCGCTACTTGCGGTGGGAGGCGGATCTCGACCAGGACGGACGCAGTCGGAGCCGGCTCCTGTGAAGATGGAGCCAGAGGAGGAGCCATGGCGACGGCGACCTACACGCTCGGGAACTTCATCGCCGACCTGGACCGCATCACCCGCGACGAGACCTCCCCGCACGTCATCACCGAGCGCGTCACGCCGCTCCTGGCGAAGCTCGTGATGAACCCCGGCGTCGTGCCCGTCGAATTCCGCCGGCGCCCCCAAGGCCAGCCGCGCGGCCGCTACATGCTCCACCGCGCGCCCCGCTTCAACGTGACGGCGGTCGTCTGGGGGCCGCGCGAGACCGCACGCGCGCACAATCATGAGACGTGGGGCGTGATCGGCGTCATCGACAACGAGATCGAGGAAACGCGCTACCGCGTGGAGGACGGCGCCACGGCCGGCCGCGCGACGCTCGCGGTGAAGACGGTCATGCACCACACGCCGGGCGCCATCTCGTGCCTCGTTCCAGGGGACGAGGTGCACGCGATGCACAACCCGACCGATCGCGACACCGTCGAGATCCACGTCTACGGCAAGGACCTCTCGGGCTTGAAGCGGAAGACCTGGGACGCCGACGGCACGGAGAAGCCGCTCATCACGCCGAAGTACATGAACTGCTGACGCGTGACCGCGACGCGCGTCGAGTTCAACCCGTTCCTGCCGGAATTCATCGAGAACCCGTTCCCCGTCTATCACCGGCTGCGTAGCGAGGACCCCGTGCACGAGAGCCCGATGGGGTTCTGGGTCCTCACCCGCTACGACGACGTCGCGGGCATGCTGCGCGACGCGCGCTTCGGCCGGAAGGGCTTCGACACCCTCCTCCAAGCCCGGTTCGGCGAGGCGGGGTTCGACCTCTCCATGCTCTTCCGCGACCCGCCGGACCACACGCGGCTCCGCGCCCTCGTGAGCAAGGCCTTCACCCCGCGTGTGGTCGAGGAGATGCGCGGGCGGATCCAGGAGATCGTCGACGCGCTGCTCGACCGCGCGCAGGATGTCGGCCGCATGGACGTGATCGCCGACCTCGCCTACCCGCTGCCCCTCATCGTGATCTGCGAGATGCTAGGCGTGCCGACGGAGAACCGCGACCTCTTCCGACGCTGGTCGGTGGACATCGCGCGAAGCCTCGACGCGATCGCGCTGCCCACGGAGCCCGAGGTGATCGAGCGCGGCACCGCCGCCCGCCACGCGCTCGCCGACTACTTCCGTGGTCTCATCGCCGAACGGCGCCGCCGCCCGAAGGCCGACCTGCTCAGCGACCTGATCGCCGCCGAGGAGCAAGGCGACAAGCTGACCGAGGGCGAGCTGATGGCCACGGTCCTGCTCCTCTTCGTCGCCGGCCACGAGACCACCGTGAACCTGATCGGCAACGGCATGCTCGCGCTCCTCCGCCACCCGGCGGAGCTCCGCGCGCTGCGGGCCGATCCCGGGCTCATCGGGAGCGCGGTCGAGGAGCTCCTGCGCTACGACGGCCCGGTGCAGCGCACGGGGCGTATGCCCAACACGGACGTCGCGCTGGGCGGAAGGACGATCCCGAAGGGCGCCCTCGTGCTCGGCCTCATCGGCGCCGCGAACCGGGATCCGGCACACTTCCCCGACCCCGACCGCCTCGACGTCACCCGAGGCGACAACCGCCACCTCGCCTTCGGCTGGGGCATCCACTTCTGTCTCGGCGCGCCCCTCGCGCGACTGGAGGCGCAGATCGCGATCCTGGCGCTCGTGCGGCGGCTGCCTCGGCTCGCGCTGGCGACGGCGCGGCTCGAGTGGCGCCGGGCGTCCACGCTCCGCGGGCTCACGGCGCTGCCGGTCACGTTCTAGCGGTCCACCCAGGGGACCAGGGGGAGCGCGCGCGATGGCGCAGCGGTTCGCCGGCAAGGTCAACGCGCCCGACTTTCCGCCCGACACCGACTGGCTCAATACGCGGCGCCCGCTCTCGCTTCACGACCTGCGCGGCAAGCTGGTCCTGCTCGACTTCTGGACCTTCTGCTGAATCAACTGCCTGCATCTCCTTCCGCAGTTGCGGAAGCTCGAGCGCAAGTGGAGCCGGGAGCTCGCCGTCGTCGGCGTCCACTCGCCGAAATTCTCGAGCGAGCGGGAGACCGAGGCGGTCCGCGCGGCCATCCTCCGCCTCAACGTCGGCCATCCGGTGGCGAATGACCGCGACTTTCGCGTCTGGCAGGCCTATGCGGTCCGCGCCTGGCCGACGCTCATGTTCATCGACCCCGAGGGCAAGGTCATCGGCCGACACGAGGGCGAGTTTCCCCTCGAGCCGTTCGACGACCTCATTCGCCAGATGGTCGAGGAGTTCGACGCGGCTGGGATGATCGACCGGCGGCCCCTCGCGCTCGAGCCCGAGCGGCTCGCGGCCCCGGCGCCGCTCATGTTCCCCGGCAAGGTCCTGGCCGACGAGGCCGGCGGCCGGCTCTTCATCAGCGACACCGGACACAACCGCATCCTCATCGCCGATCTCGACGGCAAGGTGGAGGCGGTGATCGGACGTGGCGACGGCGGCCTCGGCGACGGGAGCTTCGACGACGCCGCGTTCTACCAGCCGCAGGGGCTCGCGCTCGAGGGCGACACGCTCTATGTCGCCGACACCGAGAACCACGCGCTCCGCGCCGTGGACCTTGCCCGGCGCCGCGTCGCGACCCTCGCGGGCACGGGAGCTCAGCTCATGGGTCCGCGCGTCGGCGGCCCGGCGGGCGCGACGCCGCTCTCCTCACCCTGGGATCTCGTCCTCCTCGAGGGCACGCTCTACATCGCCATGGCGGGCACCCACCAGCTCTGGGCGATGCGACCCGGGAGCGGCGAGATCAGGCCGCACACCGGCACCGGCCGCGAGGCGCTCGAGGACGGCCCGCGCGAGGCGGCGGCGATGAACCAGCCGAGCGGCCTCACCACCGACGGCCAGCTCCTCTACGTCGCCGACAGCGAGGCGAGCGCGATCCGCGTGGTCGAGCCGGGGCCGGGCGGGACCATCCGGACGATCGTCGGCGAGGGGCTCTTCGAGTTCGGCGACAGGGACGGCGTCGGCCCGGCGGACGTGCGCCTCCAGCACCCGCTCGGGGTCGTCTGGCACGCGGGTCTTCTCTCCGTCGCCGACACCTACAACCACAAGATCAAGAAGCTCGACCCGCGCACCGCCGAGTGCCGCACGCTTCTCGGCGCGGGCGAGCCCGGGCACGCCGACGGGGCCGCGCGGGCCGCGCGCTTCAGCGAGCCGAGCGGCGTGAGCGTCGCGGCCGGTCGCATCTTCATCGCCGACACCAACAATCACGCGATCCGCGTGGCGAGCCTCCCGACCGGCGACGTCACCACGCTCGTCCTGCGCGGCCTTTGACGTCCGTGCGCGGCGGCCTCACGCGACGCGTGCTGCTGAGGGGCGCGGGCGCCGGCGGGGTCCTCGCCGCAGCGGGCGGTCTCTGGCGGGCGTGGGACCAGGGCGTCTTCGACGTCGGCCGGGGCCCCGCCTACGAGCCCTGGCATCGCTGGCAGAGCGACGCGGACGCGGGACCGCTCGGGCTCGTCCGGGCCGCCGTGCTCGCAGCCAGTCCCCACAACAGTCAGCCGTGGTTGTTCCGGGTCACCGAATCGCGGATCGATCTCTTCGCCGATCCGGCGCGCAATATCGGCGCCGTCGACCCCTACCGCCGCGAGATGTACATCGGGCTCGGGTGCGCGCTCGAGAACCTGCTTCTGGCGGCCGACGCGCGCGGTTTCGCGTGGCGGCTGGCGCTGATGCCGGATCGAGCGAACGCGGCGCACGCGGCGCGGATCGACGTTGCGCCAGCACCCCGCGCGACGAGCGAGCTCTACGACGCCATCCCGCGCAGGCACACCAACAGGGGCCCCTACGACCAGGCGCGCGCCGTCTCCCGCGAGCTCCTGGACGACCTGGCGCGGCTCGCCGGAGCGGACGCGCGGGTGCGCTGGTTCACGGCCGATGCCGAGCGTCGGCGCCTCGGCGATCTCATCGTTCGCGCGACGGAGGCCAGCGTCGCCGACGACGACCAGAGCCGGGCGAGCGCCGACTGGTTCCGGTCCCGCTGGGCCGACGTCCAGCGTCACCGCGACGGCATCACGATCGACGCGAACGTGACGGAGCCCCTCCTCCGTGCCGCCGCCAAGATGCTGCCACCGCTCTCGCGCGAGCGCAGTGATCGCTTCTGGCTCACCGCGACTCGCGACACCTTCGTCGCGACGGCGACGGGGTTCGGCCTCCTCGCCGTCCGCGACGCCCGGGACAACGCGGAGCGGTTGCGCGGGGGCCGGGCGTGGCAGCGGCTGCACCTCCAGGCGACCGCGCGCGGGCTCGCGCTCCACCCGTTGAACCAGCCGACCGAGCGCGCGGACCGCGAGCAGAGCCTCGGCATCGAGCCGACGTTCGGCAGGGCGCTCGCGGCTCTTCTCGGCGATCCGGGCTGGGAGGCGCTGATGACCTTCCGGATCGGCTACCCGACGCGGGCCGCGGCGCTCAGCCCGCGACGGGCCGCGGAGGCCGTGCTGATCTAAGCGTCGACGACACGCCGCCACCGGGCCCGGTGAGAAGGCGCGTCAGTCGCAGTAGAGCTCGACGGTGTAGCCGTTCGGGTCTTCGACGTAGATCGACGTCCCGTTTCGCCGGCCCGTGACCCTGACGCCCGCCCGCTTGACGCGCGCGCAGACCTTCTTCCACTCGGCGCGCGGGAAATGGAGGCCGAAGTGGTCGAGGCCGCCGGCCGCAGGGTCGAACGTCCGCCGGGTCGCGACGAAGTTGAGGAGGTCCCGCCCGCCAGGCGTCTCGAGGAAGAGCATGCCCTCGTGCGGGAACGCGGTCCGGAGCCCGAGGACGTCCAGGTAGAAGCGCGCGGTGCGCCCGAGGTCCCGGGTCTTGAGGGCGATGTGCCGGAGCCCGCGATCCATCCCTCGCCATCATACCCAAGAATCCCGTGCTATCCCGCTGCAAGGCGGTGGCGATGGACAAGCTAGCGTAGGACACCTCTTCTCCCGAGTGGTTGGACTTGTGAGATGATTCGCGCGCACATGGGATCTGGGCTCGGTACGCCGGACGCCCCGCCAAGCGATTTGGCTGCCGAAGCCTTCCTCGTCCTCCGGGATGCCTTTCTCCCGCGGGGCGAGGGCGTCCGGTACGGTCTGAGAGAAAAGCGCAATACCCAAGATGACCCTTTCGACGAGCACGTTCACTTACTACTAACGAACCGGCTACCCGGTGGCATTTCGGCCGTGAAGGCGCCCGGTCCACTGATCACCCCAGACCTCGTTGTCCTTCGTCCCGCGTTGTGTAACGGCGCGCCTCGTAATCAGCTCGCCGTCGACCTCACAAGCATTGTTGCCCTCGAAGTTAAGAAGCTCGAGAGAACCGCCGGTGGTGCCGTCGCTCGCGCCTCTGGCATGGATTACAACACGACGCCGCCCTGTGGAACTGTTCGCGTCTACGATCGCGAGGTTCAGCCGCTGGACATCCGCGCCTTCTATCTGTTTGTTTGCCAGGAGAGAGCGGGCGGCGAGTACCGGTTATCCGCCCTCACCTTGTGTGACGGGAATGTCCTCAACGAAGACTTCGACTACTACCTTTCAATCGTCGGCGCACGCACCAAGCAAATCGGGCTGGGAACCTATGGCGACGGCGCCAATCGAACTCGCCCAATGCTGATCTTCGGCAACCCGCTCGGCGTAGAGCAGCTCGATCGCGCCGCGACACTTGTGCACTTCCGAGACGACCTAATCAACGTCTTCCCGCAGCTTGTCCTGGTCGGAACACTACGCAGAGATGTGGCGCCGAGCGGCCAGCGGACCTTCCACTGCTATCGTGCCAGACAAGACGTGCCGCAGGGTCATACGCAGTTTGACCTCGTGAACCCCTTCCCGACACCGGAGCGAGATCCTGTGACTCAACCGCGTGGCCGTTTCAAAGTAGACGTGAGACCGGGAGACTGATTAGCTTCAGTGCTGGCGGTCAAATAACCGGTCAATCACAATCTCTAACTCCTTCCCCAACAGATCGAGTACAGACACCGCTGATTTCTCCGAGCTAGCCCAGGACAGGCCCCGTATCACATGCGCCATCAGAATCACCCGCACATCATTACGGCTCAACAGGCGGCGCGCCCTGTTGAAGCGCGCAATCTGTTCCCCGCTACAGGAGGTACCCTCGTTGAGAATCTGCTGAAAATCACGAGACACTGCATCGCCGGGTCTTCGCTTACGGCACACCACAATTATGTCAAGATCAATGGGGTCCTTGGCTTGATGCTTAGGCTGGGCCACAGACATTTCGGATTTCACCGGGTGACACGCGGTGATGTTGAAACCCGCCACCATGAGGGACTCAAGGACCGCGCGCCAGCCCTCAGCCCGAGAGTGGTGGTATGTGAAAACAAGTCGTCCGTTCGGCCGGAGCACTCTGTGGCATTCGTGCCACACTCGACTCAGCCGTTCAGCAAAGACCTTCGGATCGCCGGTTTGAACCTCGTTGGCCGAGCGTGTGGTGAAGGCTGTCGGACCACCCAGAATGTGGCGTTGCCACACATGAAAGAAATCGGCTAGCTCGGAGTAGTGAACATTGTCGAAGAAGGGTGGGTCCGTCACCACCGCATCTACACTCTCCGAGGCAATGTCAGTGCTTGAAGAATCGCCCGTCGACAGGTACACGTCACAGCCTGAAGAATATTCGGTATAGTCCTCAGATACGTCATGACCTAGTGGCATTGAGAGCCCGTAGATCTTCGCACTTCTAATCTGCCCGTCCTCGCGAATCGGCCGAAGCTCGAAAGGATTCTCACTGTATTCAATCGCCTTAAGGACCCTGCTCTTGAAAAGAGTCGAGAATGCGCCCGAGCTTTTCGGAGTGCCCCAGAGGTTAGCTTCCAGTGGCGTTCGTTCCGGTTTGAGGATGTGGTGAGAGAACATATGCCTGACCGCGCCTGTACCCTCGCCCTTGAATGACGTGAACATGTTGTTGAATTCCAGTGCACCAGAGAATAGGCACACGAATAGTTCCCGCAAGGACCGCTCGGGAATATTTCGAATGCGCTCGGCCAGCAGACTAAGACATAGGAGCTGTCGCTCGTTGAACATTTCATGCCAATGGCGATAGCCATAGTTGATCGCTTGATTTGTATTGTATCCCGGTTGAATCTCGACAGCCGGGTACGCGTCCGCTCTCCGCGCCAAAGCTCGTCTGGCTTGTTCGTACAGCCCAATATCGATCTCGTCCGATGGCAAATACAGTTTTGATCCGTCCTTCAGGAGCACCAGCTTCGCGTAAAGGCGATGGCGCGGGGGTCCTCCTTGCTGTCGCACAGCAGCGAGGATCGGAAAGATTGCCGAACATGAACGGCATGTCGCTTTTGTTCCCCTGGCTGGCCCCTGCTGGGGATTGAAGGCCTGCTGGCATTCAGCGCATACTGCGAGCTCCGCGTCGTATCGTATCGAGTTGATACTACCGCACTGAGGGCAGAGCGCCTTTGCGTCTGGATGTCTCGACGAATAAGCATGACTCGCAAACACATAAGATGAGAAGAGGTCGACCGCGCTACCACACTCCGGGCAAGCCACGACCTTGACCCAGAAGTAATAGAGAACGTCAACGATCCGACCGTCAGGCAGCCGCGCCTTATAGAATTCTCTGATCGCTGACGCCACGTCGGCTTCGATCGCCTTGAAGACCTCAGTGACCTTGGATCGAAAGTGAACGGCTATCGCATTACGAACAGCGAAATGTGCAACTGGATTGATGTCGCGCCCGATTGCCCTCGCACCCAACTTTAGGGCCTCGCCGATCGTGGTACCGCTTCCCATGAACGGGTCAAAGACGACAGGCCGATCTAGACGCACCACTTGGTAGAAGTTGGACAGTACGTCGGTCCCCTTCGGCTTGAAGGTTGCAATCAGGATCGCCCGAAATACCGAGCCGAGGCGCTGTGCCCACCACTTATGCAGATGATAGATTGGCCGGCTAACCTCCTTGCGCCAACTCTCGAGCTCGGCAATCTGACTCAGCTGCTCAAATGGGAAACCGATGTCTTCGATCGCTCTCGCGTCATTCAACGTCGACGTGGCGAGGTGATTGGAAGTGGCAGCGGCAGCGGAGGGCGACGGGGTCTGATCCTGATAAGACTCATTCAGCTCAGACCTCATGCGCACATCAAGAGCCTTCTCGGCGGTATTGTCAAGGTCAACGAATTGATACAGCTATTCCTCTCGGCTGGTCTGGCGATCAGCGACCCTGTCAGCCGGCGACCCGTGCCGCGCCCCGAGAGCGAGAACCCAAAGCGATCCATCACCCCTTGAGCCCTCCGGTGCCCCAGCCCGCCACGAGATGGCGCTGCACGGCCATGAAGAACGCGAGCGCGGGGATCGTGATCAGCATGCCCGCCGCCATGACGAGCCCCCAGTCCA
>Ga0209056_10002569_pt1 | contig 19478 bp, 22 predicted proteins | sample GraSoiAngelo_114_FD_185876 | JGI IMG/M metagenome (GOLD analysis project Ga0209056, IMG submission 185876) | Grasslands soil microbial communities from the Angelo Coastal Reserve, California, USA - 14_0903_13_40cm (SPAdes) (version 2) | ecosystem: Environmental > Terrestrial > Soil > Grasslands...
GTCACCCGTTCTTGGGAAAGTATTGGTGTCTAAGTCGTGGCAAGAGCGAGAGCAGCATCTATCCACCGCCTACTCGCTGGTAGCTAAGATACACAATACGCTTGGCATCACAAAGCCGCTGGACACAAACGTCTCTCCGTACTACAATCGCCCTTACAAGGTCATTCACTCGGAAAGGTTTGCGGATGCAATCCGAGAGACGATCCGCGACCCCGAAGTACAGAGGATAACAACCCCAATCGGCTCAATTGACCAATTCATAGACTGCACGGAGATTATGACCAACCCCCAATTGTATGGAAAATTGAGAATGATGTATGACCGATGACTCGGGGCCCGTCATTGCTACAAAATCCAGGGGATTAGGACAAAGTACACAGTTGCTTAGGAGAGTCGACGGAATAACTTACTGGGTAATCGATGGACCAAAGCAGATACGCAAATTCATCAATACGAACCTTCGCCAAGAGTGGAAGAAAGACGCCGAGACTGATGGAGTCGACCCAGGCCGTGACCCATGGCTACGAGACCTTTCCAAGATGGAATGATCTCTGCAGAGAATTGCAATGGCCAAAGTCAGGCCCAGCCTTTCCATGATGAGGCGGCAGGAGTTCATTGCGAGGCTGAAAGAGCGCAGTAAAGAGCTACGCCGCGCAATAGAACTCTACGACCAGGTTATTTGGCCCGTCATCATCCAAGGAAACGATTCAATGCTGAAAGATGGTTATTGCCGATACACCACTCTCAAGACGATGGGGGTAAAGAGAACTCTCGCATACGTTGGACATTAGATGTTTCGAACTTGCAGTTCGGAAGATCAGTTGGGCAAGTCATGCCGTGGTCACAGCTTGATACGGAGTCCGTCGTAAGCAAACTGGAGTTTGTGGCCATGGTGTTTCTTCTCAAGTTCCAGATAGTCTTCGTAGGAGCGAGCCCATAGCTGCTCTATATGCGTCAGTACAGTCTTCTGAGGGTTGATCCGGTCGATCATGTCGAGGGTTTCCTCGAATGACGCTTCCTCGTTGCGAATCGGATGTCCGGGGGGTACGATAACGCGGCCTCCCGGGTCCCGCTCGAACCATCCGGTTTCCAGCACCAGAAGGTCGGGGTCCGAGAACTCAGTGCTTGGCTTCCAGTCTTTCGTATCGTCGAGCGCGAATACCCACCGTCTAGATTCTCGTTCTAGGATGTATGCGGTCAAGCCAGGCTGGGCCATCCTAAACGGACGCACGGTTATGCCGTCTAACTGAAACGTTTCTCCTTCCCCCACCTCATGTATTCTCGCTATACCTGCTCTCTCGAAGTACTCGAGGTTCTCCTCTAGGCCCTGTCTCTTGCGAAAGTCTTCGCGAACCCAACTTGGAAGCCAGACATCCGTCACCCGTCTCTTCTTTCGGTCTAGCCAGTCCATATTCAGCTGTTCCAGCACTCTTCTACCTGCGGTATGGTCAGGGTGCCAGTGAGTGTAGACTAGGTGGCGAACCTCGTGGATTCCTTCACGTTCAAGGCTCTTGTCAGCATCTTCTGGTGTATCGAACAGAACGCTTGCTTCAGCCAGGAAGACGGAAGGTCCATTTCGGACAAATCGTCCTCCCTTAAGCCGGGCCTCTTGACAGACTCGGCATAAGCATCCAACCTTTGGCGTGGTCTCCGCTCCTGCTGTCCCGAGAAATACTAGTTCCATTGGTTTCAGTCTTGCAGATCGCACAGTTTGAAGGGTCCGGTGTCAGGCATAAAGATAGTCGATGTCAGAAGCTAAGCGTATCGACCTCACCTCGTCACGGTTAACACGTGGTGACAAGGTTATCCTAAGATGGTCAGAAGCTTGAGAAACGAATAAGACTAAGATGTTCGAAGCCTACTTGGTTTGAAGGTCCGAGTCGAGAATCTGAGCGAAAGGTTGCTAGACGACAGAATCTCTGTCTGCGGCGAAGACCAACCAGACTCACCGTCGATTCGCCGGGGAATAGAGGAGAAGAAGCACTGGCTTCAGAGAATGCTCCGAGAACAAGGTCCTCCCTCGAAACTGGCCTATGTCGATTCCAAGCCTGTTGGACACATTCAGTTCTACTCAGAGTCATCCATACCCTACCTGGAGAACCCCGACCCTAAGACTCCACATGTAATGTGTAGTTTCGTCCGCCTCGCCCTGCAGAACAAAGGTTGCGGAACTTCGCTCTTCAAGAGCCTCTTGGAGGATGTGAAGAGAGAGGGGCGATTCGACAGAATCGAGACTCTCGGGTTTGACCCTCCAGGCTGCGGCTTTCCCCAGACAACGTTCTGGAAGAAGATGGGCTTTCAGCAGAAGCCCGATGGGCTACCGAACGAGCTAGAATACGTGGTGAATGGCGAGCCTACAACGCCTCAGCACAGCCAGCCGAGGAGTGTTGACGAACGGGGAGCCAAGATATTCTACGCACCCACGTGCATCTACACTCACCATTTCAATGACAAGATGGAAGAGACTATCCGAAGCGTGAATGCGGAAATACCAGTGGAGAGGATTAACATGTGGGAGAATCCTGACGAGGCAAAGACCCGTAGGATTACTTCTTCTTCGTGTGTCTACGTCAACGGCCATCCAATGAAGCATTCCATTTTTGAACTGGAGAATTTCAAGAAAGAAATTCAAACACTCATCTCGGACAGCTAGACCCTCGGACACGCGACTATACGGATTCTACAGGAGTCCCACTGAGGATGTAGACGGTGTATGTTGCATCAGAAGAGGAATAGGCCTGAGGTTGCAGAGGGTCCAGTCTTCTCGAATAACGCTCGAGTTTCAGATCGACTATAGGTGATTACGCTGAACCATCGTGTCAGCCTGGTCATAGGCGAAGATGGAAGCACAATGGCCCATGTTCATGAGCTGATGGGATGTTTTGCGCTTTCACGCTCAAAGAGCAGGGCTCTAGAAAAGCTCGTTGCCGTAATTCCTCAATACCATCAATGGTTAGCCGAACATGGAGAAAGCACTACTATTCCAAAACACGTCGAGCTTACTGTGGTTGAAGAGGTCGATGCAAGAGGAAGTGCTGGTAGTGCTGGAGGGCCGGACCCACTGCGTGATTGTGACATGGTTCCTGCGACCAATCAGGACATAGAACGTTGTCTCAAACTTCTGAAGTACACTCGCGACGATCTAAACCAAGTGATTACAAAGTTGCCAAAGGCAGCTTTCAGCTTCAAGCCGACCGGTGAGCCGCGGAGCGTGCGAAATACGCTTAGACACATGGCCGATGTTGATGTCTGGTATCTTTCGAGAATCAATGCTGACCCACCATTAGACGAGCCAAAGAGGAGGAGTCTTCTCGGATGGTTGAAGTATACTCGGTCTCTCGTTGAAGAGACTCTTCCAAACCTTACAACTGAGCAACTTAGCCAAGTATTCTATCCGAGCAAATGGTCAGACGGCACTTGGCCTTGGACTGCCACTAAGGTAGTGCACCGACTGGTTACCCACGAGAGACAACACACCGGTTATCTCAAGAGAATCCTGAACTTGCGCAAGAGTCCTCTGAAATAGCCAACTGGGACGAGGATTCGTCTCCCGCGCGAGTCTACTCACCGCACTACCATCACGTGAGCGAGTTAAAAGACTCCCGTTGCCCACCCGTGTTCAGCCACGCTATGGGACATCCGCTAACCGATTACCCCGCCGTGGTATCGTAGCTTGTATATCGAGTGGCCTTTCAGCGTAATCAATTCGAGCCCGTAGAAACAATCGATATCTCCAGAACTCACGTTGGAATACTCTAAATCAGATTCCACGAGCTTTATCGGTCCTCGGAAAGGTTCTCTAACCGTTACGGACCTCAACGCTTTTCGCAGGAAATTGTATACTTCATCAACAGGGAGAGCCTCGGACACCACCTTGCCACAGAAATTCATTGCCCAAACGACCCGGTTTCGGTGCCAAACAATTTCCTCACCGATAAACGGATTATACCCGTAGTACCTGTCGCGGTACTTGAATTCCCCTTCAAGATATACGAACTCTTTGGCACCATCCTCAAGAATTCTGCCTTCGCTCTCACCCTTCGTCGCGTAACTGTTAGTCTTTGCGGCGACAATGAATTCTTTAAGCTCCAAAATCAACCAAATCCATTGACACTCAGTTAGTTAGCCTTTAAGGACCTTCAAAGGCAGTTAGCAACATACCGAGAATTCTGGTCGTGTAAGTGAAGACACTTTGCATCCTCAATTGCTTGTCATCTTGATTCTGACCAGAAGCGTTGAGAGGATCGAAGGCCCACACGGAAATCCTGAATCCCAGGCGTTTGAATGCAAACCAGTCCAAATCCATCTGTTTTCAGGGTCTGCGAGCAATGATGTCCTGGGAAGCTCTCGCCATGCGGTCAATTGTTGTTTCGAGGTCCTCTCTCGTCTTCCGTGGCCTCCAACCAAGGACCCGTTCTGCTTTCCGTACCGATCGTATTCTGGGACCAGTTAGCGCTGGTCCTCTCACAAGTCTGACTTTACTCTTCGAACCTAATGACTTGACGACGATCCGGCAGACATCTAGGTCCGACACGTAGACAGCGGGATTCGATAGATTGAAGACTTGACCGAAGCTCTTCCTCTTCAATGTAGCAAGCACGAAGGCCTCGACAACATCATCGACATGTATACACGCCCCACCTTCTCCCTTAGCCACTTCAATGGTCTCTCCCTTACCCGCTTTCCGAATCGTTTCTAGTTCAAGGTCTTGATACTCGTTGTCATCAAACACAACATCGATTCTGAAGACAGTGACTGGCAGCCCGTACTCGTGGTAGAACATTAGGCAGAGTCTTTCGGTGGCAAGCTTAACGATCGCGTACCCGGGTCCCGGGCCACCCTTCCAGAGCTCAGGTCGACACATAGTCTCCTCGTCCAGAATAGGAGACTTTCTCTTCCCATAGACTGCGATGCTACTTGAGAAGAGAAGGTGCTTCACTCCAGAAGATTTTGCGGCCCCCAGAAGGTTGCAGGTTCCCCTAATATTGTCGTTGAAGAGTTCGGGTAGTGGAAGTCTTCCACGCCAGCTATGCCCGTCCCAATTAATGGCCAAATGATATACCACGTCGACGCCCCGAACAGCTCGCCTAACCAGGCTTCGATCGAACATGCCGCCACGCAAGGGGTCAACACCTAATCCAACAAACTCCAAGTTGGGATCGTCAACATGTTCGAGGCGTCCAGTCTGAACATCGAGAACTCTCACCCGATGTCCTCTTTTCAAGAGTCGACGAACTAGCCTGGAACCGATGAATCCGCTTCCACCCGTGACTAGGGCTTTCATGGCTCAGAACAGATCAGACAAGGTGCAATTTGAATTCGAATCCTTTAATGATGCTATGTACCAGCCACTCCCTGCGAAGGATTTGTGGCTGAACACATAACAGAGCTGACAGCATACTACAATGCAAGGGCTTCAGAATACGAGGAGATCTACCATAGACAGGATCCAGAGCAACAAGCAGAGCTCGCACGGATAGCCAAGCAGCTGGACAAGCTATTTCTTCGACTCGACATAATCGATGTAGCATGCGGCACCGGTTATTGGACCAACATGGTTGCCCCGGACGCCTCCCATGTCACTGGAATAGATCTATCTGAGGAAATGCTGAGCGTTGCTCGCAACGGGACAAGGAACCACAATGTCGAGTACCGTTTGGCGGATGCCTATGATCTGGGACGATGGCCGGCCAAATTCGACGGAGCTCTCGTCAACTTCTGGTTGTCGCATGTACCGAAATCAAAGCTTACAGATTTCCTATCAGGTCTGCACAGTAAGTTGTCCAGGAACAGCATAGTCTTCATGGCTGATAATGTCTATGTGCCAGGCCTCGGCGGAGAACTCTTGGAGGAGGAAGGCAGAGAAGACACGTTCAACCTCAGAACTCTGCGGAACGGCACCACGCACAAAGTAATCAAGAACTACTACGATCGTCACTCGTTGAAGGTGCTCTTTGAACCAAGGTCAAAAGACCTTGACGTCTGGGAGGGAAGGTTCTATTGGACGATAAAGTACGCCGTTCCATAGACCACAATAGAGCTGATCAATCAAGAAGGTGGATACTAGCCTCACGGAAGGGGCGACTGAGCCGTTGTAACTCTCAATCATGTCCGAAATCTGGAATCGAGCTTAGTGATGTCGACTTAGCATGACCAACAGAGTATCTATTGAGATCCATCCTATTGAGGGTAGACACTCGGTGGCTCAGAAGTCGGAATTCATGAAGAGAGCGACGGAAGCGGTGGTGAAGATTCTAAACTGCTCTGCGGAGGAAGTCGTGGTGAGCATCATAGAGTACAGGCCTGAGAACGTGAGCAGGGCGGGGACCCCATTCACTGAGAGAGGCTGAGGATTTGCCCACCGTCACGGTTGATCTCCTCGACTCAAAGGTCACATTGAAACAGAAGCGACTATTGGCAGAATCTCTTACGGAGGTGGTGTCGGAGACTCTCGGCTACCCGAGTGAAAGAGTTACCATAGTCTTCCGAAGATCAGCAAAGAGTGACATTGCTCGCGGAGGGAGACTTGGCTAATCCAGAGCAGCAATGTCCCCGATTTCGGAGTTTCGGCACACAGTTGCTTCAACTGGCTTGAGCGTTCGATTGGAGATTCGTCGGCTCCGGTCCTCCGACTACATGACTGTAATGAGAATTGAGGAATTCGTTCTAGATGAGTATCGTCAGTACCTGAAACGAACACGCGAAAGGGATGAAGTACCGTCAGGGATCCAACCCGCATACTTTGATTACTACGTCAGTACGAAAAGCAGTTTTGCTGCACTAGTTGACGGCGAGGTTGTCGGCTACATTCTCAGTCAGCCAGTGTCTTTCGCTGATGGGGAGAAGAAAATTCTCTGGCTTGATTACGTCGCCGTCCTGCCGGAATTCCGAAGAAGAGGCATCGGAAGCTCACTGCTGTCCAAGGTGGAGAACTGGGCGACGCAACACAGTTGCAACATGCTATACACAGGTCTGAACCCCAACAACACTCCCTCCCGAGTCCTCCTCGGTCGAAAGGGCTTCGCGGTGAGGAATTGGATGAAAGCTGTGAAGGAACTCTAGAGCCGGGGTTGAATCTTAAAGGACCGCATTGGACGTCCACTCTCAGGGACGAATTCGCTAGAGTTTTGTTCTACCCAGAATGTCAACGGGAGCGAGACCAGTGGTCATGAATCAACAGCCAGTGTCCCCCCTTGTTCTCCCATACGCCCGTGAACCTGATATCCGATTCGAAGTTCTCGTTGTTCTTCAACCTGTACGAGATATGTCCAGTAGCAGTAGTCAATGCCATACCATCACCGACCACGAGCCTCAAATCGTCATTCAATGTTAGGTCGAGGTTCTCTATTGTGGAAAATGACCTTTCAATACTCTGCCGGTACTGCTCCCAGCCAAGATGAGTCGGACCTAGGTCAAAGAAAACTAGGTCAGGTGCGTTGGAATAGAATTGTGAAGCAGCGCTGGTGTCCTTGGAATTCCATGTAGAACTCCAAGTCTCTACAAGTTCACGAGCCATCCGTTTGAGTAAAGCTACATCCTCGGATCTCTTGGACAAGTTATCTAACCCATCGCAACTGGTCCTGCCCGTTGAGTGCTTTTCCTTATGTTCACCATTATCAGAGTTTTCTGCAAAGAAATCATCATATGCTCACTCATGCCAACCACCGAAGGATTAGTACAAGTCTTGTAGTGCGTATCCAGCCAGGCCTTCCAAAGCTTTCTGTTCTTCGCGAGTTCATTCACCTTCTCTTCTTGACCTGAGCTCAGCCCTTCGAGCCCCACCGTTTCCAAGACACGCAAATCCTTCTGGTTTTTGAAGGTCATTCTCAGCTCCTCTGGTAGGAAAGTGTGAGTCGCAGTGAATCTGTATTGTCCAAAATAGTCGCCCACATCCCGGAACTTTTTGAAGAAAGGATAGGCGATGTGTTCATTTAGATGCTCAAGGTGCGAGACGATAGCACCTAGTCTGCCAATGACGGAGACGCAGAGGATGCCCCTTCTCTTGGTAACTCGTACGAGTTCTCGTATAGCGCGACTCCTCTCTCGCTTGGTCATTATGTGAGATAATGGTCCCAGGCAGAGTACCGAGTCGAATCTGTTGGCAGCAAACTGTGACAAGTCTTCCACTGAGCCTTTCGTTGTCTCGATCTCACCCTCGAAACCCGCACGGTTCGTCTGGCGTCTAGCGAATTCTAGGCTGGCAGAGGATATGTCCAAGAGAATGACTTTATGTTTCCTTCGGGCAAGTTCTATCGCGTACCTTCCTGGACCCCCACCCGCATCTAGAACCAGACCCTTGCCTGGGAGATACTTATCGAGAAAGTGCAGAGTGGTTTCGAGTTCTAGCCTGCAATACGGATTGGAAACAAGTCTCTTCCATTCACCTACCACATTCTTATTGTAATAACTGGTTACAGACCGCACATGAACATCATCAATCGATACTTGGTCTCCCTGGGGTCTGCTAGACCCATTTCTCCAGAGTCTCTCGCCTCATCTCACGCCCATCTTCCAGGACAGGTTCACGGGGTGGACTTGGGTCCTTCAATAAGTCCTTGAGAACATTAAAGTCTGATGCAAGGACCTCTTTCAGGCTCGCGTCATATAGTGGTCTCAGGTTTTCCATGCGCTCTGGTGGCCGAGGATTCCTCGCCCAGCACTGTTGCTATCGCTGGAGTTCCTAGAGGGCAGACTATTCGAGGCTTGACGAGTCTGATCTGTGACATCATATATGGGTTGCATGCTTCAATCTCAGCCTTTCTTGGCGCGCGGTTGTTCGGGGGCCTGCACTTGACAATGTTCGTAATGAATACGTCAGATCTGCTTACCCCAATCGACCCCAATAGTTCTGTTAGAAGTTTGCCAGCAGCCCCTACAAAGGGTCTGCCCTGTTCATCCTCGTTCTGGCCCGGGCCCTCGCCTACGAACATTATCTTGGCGCCTATGGGACCCTCTCCCGGAACAGCATTCTTCCTGCTCTTGTGAAGATCGCACTTAGTGCATGCCATGATCTCCGAATGAACCATGGCTAGTTCGGCTAACCTGTTGTCCCCCAATTGAGATGGGCCTCACTACTTTCTTGAGATGTCTATGTCTCCAGTTGCCGTAAGGGCTCTAAAACAGTTCAGGGTAACCCATTTGCTTGGCTTCCAGAGGTCTTCAACCTCGACCAGCGCCCTTCTCTTCCTCTCTCGGGCCTCCGGCTCGCGAGACCAGTCTCCTTCTAACAGCCACTTCCCATCTGGAGAACGCTTGGATAGGATGAGGTGGACAGCGTCCCTAACCCGCTCATCGTCCCCATATCCCAGTTTTGCGAGGACCCTCAGACCGTGTAGGGCGTCGTAATAGTAGTACATTGGAAAGTGGAGGCTCGTGGCGAATGGTAGGCTGTGCTTCCAGTGATGATGGTCACTTTTGTAGACTCGGTGCATCAACAAGAACTCTGCACCCTGCTCCACGGACCGTTTCATTTTACGCGTCCACTTTGTTTGTGGAATCTCCGAATAGGCCCATAACGGCTCGATGGTAGACATGAAGCTGCTGTGCTTAACCTTCTTCTCGGGATAGTTGCAGTTCCAGCCGCCGTCAACGAGTTGGTGCTCCGGCATCCAATCGATCGCCTTCTTCACCCTCCTGTCTTGTCCATACCCGAACAAGAGCAGGGTCCGGATCATGTTGCCAGTGAGGCAAGGCTCCTCCCAGCGTTTGGCGTTTTTCCCAGGGTGCCGCCTTTGCCAGCGCTTCACCTCCAGAGGGCTGGGACATGTGAAGGCGCCGTTGTCCAGCTGATGGAGGTCTAGAAATTTCTCGCAGGCTCGCTTAACGCCTTCGTCCGGCGTGACCCCCATCTCACCAAGGAGCATCAAGGGCCAAACGGTTGACGTCCACTTGGGAGTGTAGAAGGTCTCCTTTGGTGGCCAGTATCCATCCGCTGTCCGAGCCCTGAGAACCTTTCGTACAGGAGAATATTTTCTGATCTCCTCTTGAACCTCCAGGACTTCTCTGCCCTTGGGAGATTTTCCAAGAATGTCACGAAGAGCAAAGAATCGAATAGGAGGGTCTTCCCGCTCCAGGAGCCAATCCAGTCCTATTGGTTTCATCGCACTCAACTCTTCACGGTAGCTAATCAGGTTTCATTCTGTGTACCTTAGTGCTTCTGCTGGTGGAATCCGGGCCGCACGTCGACTGGAACTCACAGTGGTTAGTACTGCCAGTCCGTAGCTGAAGCCGATTATTTCGAGAAGGGATAGCCATGGGATGACGAAGCTGACTCCGGACCCAGGGCTCGTTGCAATAGCATAGCCCAGGTCTATTCCGAGGATTATTCCGATCATTATTCCGAGGAGCGCTACGTAGCTGTTTTCGAGCAGGAAGGAGGCGAGTATCATTCTCTTCCTGAAGCCTATCGCGCGGAGTACACCGATTTCCTTCCGCCGCTCGACAACGGATCTTATCGATATTATTCCCAGACCTGCAATTCCTACCACCAAACCAAGAGCGAGGAAGGCCTCGAAGACTCCGAGAAACGATTGGCCGATCTGTATGAACTGGCCGATTACGACAGCTATGACGGTGGTCGACATGCCCAGTCCAGCGAAATCTCTCTTCATGGTATTCGCAACAGAGGTAGCGTCGGCGCCGGTGACGACCCTCACCAATCCAAACTGTCCCGATCCGACGTGGAAGCTGTCCCAGAGCAGTTGACTTGTACCTACGACTCCCCCACTGAACAAGAAACTGCTCATTACGCCTGCAACCGTAACTTTGACAGTGAGTATCGTCTTCTGGTCTGGTGACCAGTAGAGTTGGAGCTGATCTCCTGCCGCTGCGGTTTGAGTCGTAGTCGGAGGCCCGCGCGTGTTTACCTGCCCAGAAGCCCAGACTACATTAGAGGAGTTGGCAGTGACGGCGCTCCACACATCCGTTGGCGTCTTGTAATTACTTGCCACCTGTACCATTTCGAACGTGTTGCTAGTGAAGAAATTGCTCGGGGGAGGAGCGTTTGGATCAGCTCCCACTGCTAACACCGGACCAAGATCCTGTCCAGAGGTTATGTCACGAACGATGACCTCTGTTGTGTTGAACGAAATTACAGCGGCTACATTCTCAGTCAGACTGGGATCGGTACTCAATTGAGTAGCTAGGTTAGTGACGTTTACTAATGTCGAGGCTACGATGTCATATCCGCCCGACTGCTGCGCAACTATTTTGTCGAGTGCGGCACTTTGTTCTGCAGTGAGAAATGCGATCGTCGTCACCGAGAGTAATACTAGGGCGAACATGGCTACGGTGGCTCCGGTTCTGAACCTCTTGTTGCCCGGATAAGAGAGTGCTGTCTTGAAGATGACAGTCAGCCTCTTCCTGCCGCGATAGAAGACATGAAGTATCCTCAGAATCGTGTCCGTGTTGTAGAGCGCAAGAAGGATGGCGCCCGTCACCATGAACATTCCACCGACGATGAGGATCTCCGGCCCAAAACTGTAGTTCTGGATGATGCTGCTATTGAAGGAGAAGGTGGGAACCCCCCACTGGACAAGAAGTGCTATGCCAGTGATGGTGAAGGCGTAGCGGTTCAGGAGAAACCTGGCAAGGACCAGTCCTGCGCCGAAGATTACGAGGCTCGGCCCTACAAGTGCTTCGATCGCAGATTTAGCGGCAAATGAGGCTTGGAAGATGATGACGCCGATTATGGCCAATGCAATCCCGACGAAGAAGAGCTTCGTATACGTTCTGACTCCCTTGGGAGGCTCTGGAATGTCTCTGACTGCTCGGATGATGTTGAGTCTGCTGACCCGCCATGAGGTCAACAGGATGGTGAGATAGGTGATGAAGAGACCTTCCGTAAAGGCCGTGAAGAGGCTGGTTGGAGTGAACGTGAAACTGTCAAGCACTTGAGCGAGACTAACAGGGAAGAAATTGCTGATAATTTTTCCGAATGCGTAGAGTATCCCGTATGCTACTCCGATGCCGACGAAGATTCCGATTAGAGAAGCGCCGGCAGCATAGAGGGTTCCTTCGAAGAGAAACAGCTTGGTCAGCTGACCTCTCTTCATGCCCACAGCGCGGGCCATGCCCATCTCTGACTTGCGCTCTTCGGCCAGCATGATGAACATGTTAATGATCAGCACAACGCCCGCTAGGATTGTGATAGTACTGAGAACGGAGAATAGATTCGATAGGCTCTGAGCCCCAGTAGTGGCGCTGTTGACTGAGGCCATCTTCGCTCCGTAGGCGCAGAGAAATGTCGTAGAGTTACCGGGCGTGTTGGGGCTGGTCTTGCAAGCGAAGCTTGGTGGGGGATTCTGGATGCTGTTGAGCGTCTGGTTGGCTACTAATCCTACAGTGGACGTGTACTGGATGGAGCCGCGCAGTCCGCCAGTGTTTGTTATCGCAACATAGTTCACCGAGCCTGGATGGACTGTGAGGATTTGGGCGATGTTCATGGATACGAAGATATTGTCTCCCTGAGAGAAATCGCCCCTCGCATCAGACACGGCGATACCAACGATGCCAACCGAAACGGACAATGTCCGGTTCGCGGGTAAGAGTATCTTCAGCTGATCCCCAACTGTGGCGTTAAGGTCTCGCGCGGCTCTGTCGTTAATAATTGCCTGATTGTCTGAGATGCTGGATTGGATTACGGATCCGTCACTTGCGTGAAAGTCGCCGAGAACCTGAGATGCATTGCTGTAAGTCCCGATTAGTGTGACTTGGGATTGAATGACACCATTGGCCATGTCGACCGCAGTGACAGCACTCAGAATCTCGGGCGTAACGCCTCGAAGGTATGGGCTAGAAGTTGAGCTACTGGAGAGGTCCTGATAGAGCCTGTGGGCGATACTAGTGTTGAAGAATTGGAATCCGGTTGTGGTCTGAGTGTAGACGACTTCGTCGGCGTAGCCATAGCCGTTGTAAGCGCCCCTTGTGAACAGGTTGCTGAGAGTGTCTCCCGTGACGAGAGATCCGGATATCATTGCGGTGCCGATCATTAGCCCTGCGATGACGATAGCCATGTTGGTCTTTCTACGGGTGAAGTTTCTGAGACTCATCTTGACTGTGATTCTGTCTCTCGACATCATACCGAGGGTGATGAGGGCGAGCACGCCGACACCATAGGCCTCGAGACTCGTCAATGAGCCGCCGGAGAGCGGGCTGAAGATGGTGATCCAGAAGATCAGCGCAATGAATCCCGCAATCAGCGGTGACACTGACCTCAGTCGAAGTGATACACGTCCAAGCCTTCCTGCGGGTTTTGCGGTCGATGCCTTGTAGGCGAGGAAAGCGCAGCCTGTGGCGGCAAGGACAAGGCCAATGATTTGTTTGTAGAGTAGTGAGCTGTTATTCGCGACGTATTGTTGCAGGTAGATGTTGTTCTGGTAATCTAGAATGAGGGCTAGAAGTTCTCCGAGCGCGATTATCAGAACAAGAACTGTAAGACCCACGAGGATGGATCTCGAACGAGACGCGCTCACACGCACAGCCTCTCCGCACTAACTAGCTGTGATCGCGGGTTTGACTTCTCTCTCGATCTGGCCGTTCCGCATGTGAATAATCCGGTCCGTCTGCTGAGCAATCTGAGGATCATGACTGACCAAGACCAGGGTCAGGCCGTACTGCTGGTTCAGGCTGCGTAGAAGCTTGATGATCTCCTGAGAATTCTCCGAGTCCAAATTTCCGGTCGGCTCATCAGCCCATACAATAGCCGGCTTGTTCACCAACGCCCGCGCGATAGTAACCCGCTGCTGTTGTCCGCCGCTGAGCTCCATCGGCTTATGCGACCTCCATTCGCCCAGGCCAACCATCTTCAGCACGTCCAGGCTTGTGGCGTGAGCCTCCGACTCGGAGACGCCAGCTAGCAGTAATGGGAGTTCAACGTTCTCCTGCGCGGTGAGGACCGGGAGCAGGTTGTAGGCTTGAAAGATGAAACCCATCCTCTTAGCCCGAAACTCGGACTTCTGATCATCAGACATCTTGGCCAAGTCCACCCCCTCAACAGTCACCTTGCCTTTTGAGAGCTCGTCGAGGCCTGAGAAGCAGTTGAGTAGGGTTGTCTTGCCGCAGCCTGAGGGTCCCATGACCGCGATCATCTCGCCCCGCTTTACTCCCATGTTGACGCCCCTTAGTGCTTCAACTCTGACGGAGCCTGTCTGGTAGACCTTCCAGGCATTCTCCACCTCAACTATGAAAGGGCTGGGCGTTTGGCTCGACATGTGTCGCGGTGCAACCGGGCGAAAAGCCCAGTTTATTATGATTGCGAAATTCTCTCCCGAGTCCTGGACGGTCCGTCGAATGGCTCTCCGTGGAAAAGCTCTAACTGTGTCTGATTGGAGGCGTAGGAGGCGATGTCGTCAGCAGTCGAGCAGCGTGCTTCTCAGGAACAAGTCTATCCTGAACCAACCGTTGGCGCGTTGATTGTGAACCCGGAAGGGAAGATACTACTGGCCAAGTCGCACAAATGGTTCAACAAGTACACACTCCCGGGCGGACACATTGAAGTCGGGGAGACTATGAAGGAGGCGGTGATGCGCGAGGTCAGGGAGGAGGTCGGGCTTGATGTGGAGGTTGTCGAGTTCCTTCTTATGCAGGAGGCGATCTTTGCCAAGGAGTTCTGGAAGAAGAAGCATTTCATCTTCTTCGACTTCTTCTGCAAGGTCGGTGACCAACAGGTGAAGCTCGACCATGACGAACTACAGGACTACGTCTGGGTATATCCTGGCGCGGCGTTCAACCGGAATCTCGACTCTTTTACATGGAAGACTGTAGCGAAGTATCTTCAGAGACGATGAACCAACTAAGAATAGAACTGTCGCAAATCTTTGTGAGAGAAGACTATTAGCCGATGTTCACTTTCCACCTCGAAGGCTGACGAGATGCTCACTGGGAAATGGGTTGTCCTCCGAGCTCTTGAGAGAGACGATCTCAAATTGATTCACAAGTGGCAGAATGATGAGGAGGTCATGCGACTGGCAAGGTCCCAGCCTGATCACGCGATCTCAATGGAAGCCTTGGCCGCTGAGCTTGAAAAGAACCTGAAGGGCGAGGACGCGACAACGCGAAGGTTTGGCATTGAGGAAAAATCGAGTGAGAAACTGATCGGATGGTGTTCGATATCCTACAGCAGTTGGGCCAAAAGGTATACGAGCGCTGACATTGGACTAGCTATAGGAGAGAAGGATCGTTGGCGAAAGGGATACGGGACTGAAATAGTCAGTCTCCTCTTGAAAGAGGCCTTCGAGCAGTTGAACCTTCATCGGGTAGGCTGGTGGACCTATGCTGAGAACAAGGCCAGCCTAGCCCTCGCAGAGAAGATGGGATTCAAGGAGGAAGGGAGATTGCGAGAGAACGTCTTCTTCGACAACTCGTTCCACGACACGGTGGTCCTGGGTCTCCTCAAGAACGAGTACGACCGTTCTTAGAAAGGGAGATAGAACCGTTTCTGACTCTTCGGTAGACCCGAGAAAAGCCCGAGTATATACAGGAAGTTCTTCGGGTCCAGCCCCTCCCTTCATAACCTATGATTGCAGAACCCACTTTCGACAGCGTCCGACTCACGACACCGCGTCTTGTCTTGAGAGAGATCGAGGAGTCAGACACGGGTTCACTGCATAGTTACTGGTCCGATCCTGAGGTTACGCGGTACATGCCGAATGGAGTAGTGAGTCAGAAGGGCATTAGGGATCTAGTGCAGAGGGCTCTCGCGGGGCGAGGCTTCAAGCCGCGTCGGTATTTTCGGTTCGCGGTTACTCTGAAAGAAAGCGGAACGCTCGTGGGAGACTGTGTATGTCGTGTCACGGACCCGGGTAGCAGAGAGGATCTTGCGAGGATTATCGGGCAGGCATACATTGGATACTTTCTCGGTAGAGGGTCTTGGGGCAAGGGGTACGCTACTGAGGTTGGCAGAGCCCTCCTCTCATTCGGCTTTGACCAATTGAAGCTCCTCAGAATCTGGGCTTGGTGCGACACTGAGAACTCTGCTTCCGTTCGTGTCCTTGAGAAGCTCGGCATGAGACGGGAAGCTCACTTTCGGAAGAGCGTGATGGTTCAAGGGGACTGGCGGGACTGCTTCGTCTATGGTATCCTCCGGGACGAATGGGACCCTATAGCAAAGATCTAGGTGGATCGCTTTGGCCTATTTTCCTCGGAAGTATTGGGATTCTGGAGCCGAAAAGTGGGACTAGACAGTCACAAACAAGAGTTTTCCACACTACTTCTACTACTACTAAGCCGACCTATACATCAACGATCTTCTCGAAAACTCGAGATTGTCCCTAGAACTTGGAGCGGGGACATGCGGATCGACAATCAGTCATGCATCACCCGATAAGAAAATCGTAGCCACAGATTACTCGCCCAAAATGCTCGAACTCGGGAGGGAGAGGCTACGGATTGCTAGGCTGCTAGGCCAGGTCGACTTGGTAGCGGCGGATCAATGTCATCTTCCCTTTCGAGACGATTGCTTCGACTCCGTCTTCGGTCGAGGCGTCGCTCTTTCTTATGCAACGGACCCTCAGAGGTTCTTGAAAGAAGCTAACCGGGTCCTCGAGAGGAACGGTCGATTGGGCATCGATTTCATGAACACACTGGTAGCTCGAAAGACTAAACGGAGGATTCATCGGTTCGATCGGATCAATGGAGCCTTCTACTATGTTGAGATGTTTAATGAAGACGGTAAACAGAAACGGATAGGCTACAGACTCCCAGACAATCTAAAGCCTCCTGACGATTCACTGAAGGATCCATTCTACGGAGGATTCGAATCAAAGCCTGACTCGCTAACCTGGAGTCGCTCCCGAAAGAGGAATGGTGGGCAATATTCTACACTCCTGCCGAGGGGAAGCGATTAGCCCGTTCAGCAGGGTTCAAAAGTATCAAACTCTTTCCGCTAGGGTGCTTCACGAGAGGTCTACAAAACCCATCTCTCGCTGCATTCCTGCAAGAGAACAGAGACTCGCTTTCGAGATTGCAGAAAGAAATGGCCGGAATCTTCAGGCTGGATTCTGCGGTACACATTTTCATGACGGCAAACAAGTCCTGATCCATTACCGTATGATAATCCTACTCGTGACGAGTTGGCTCATTCTATTTGTATACGATTGAAGTTGCTGAGAACATTGGGACAGGATGGCCGTAAAACCCGCCTTGAGCAACGCTTTCCTCGTACCGTTCTACCCTGAGACCCGCTTTCTCCAAGAATGAGTGAATCTGTTCTCTGCCAAAACCGGCATGTAGATCTGGTGGCGATCCAAGGATCTTCCAAGGATGACGTAGGCACCATCTGAGGTTAGATTGCTTCAACCACGTCATAGGAAACGAGGAGAAATCGACAATGATAATTCTTCCGCCCTTGTAGCAGATCCTCTTCGCCTCTAGAAGAGCCTCTTCAATTTGTTTCACTTCGTGTAGGACCCCCTTGAACGAGACCATATCCACCGAATCTACGAGAAGAGGCATGCGGATCGCATCCCCGGCGAACAGTCTAACATTCGCGACGCCGAGTTCTACTTCAACCCTCTTGACACGACTTCTAGAACGCTCGATCCCATATACGACTCCGGCGTCGCCCACAATATTCGATAGAGCAAGTAGTTCCTTGCTACTACCGAAACCTATGTCAACGACCCTCGAGCCTTTAGGGATAAGCAGCTGATCCAGTAGACTCGAAGGTGAGATCATCAGCCCTTATGGGTATTCCAGTGCTCTGACCTTCGGCTCACTACTGGAGAAGTTGATTACTAGATCGCGAAGTCTCTGATGTTGCTTCCATCCATGGATTTTGACCTCGATCGGCTTCGAGTGATAGTCTTTCAGGGTGATCTTGAGATAGCCGCCGAGACCGCCCGTCCTCAAAATATTATGGCCATTTCCCGGACTCTTCATCAACAATTCTTCAATCTGGTTTCTTCGAAGTTCGAAATCTCTTCTCCTCTTCATCAACTTCGACGGGTCCGAGGCCTTCCGCGACAAGATTCTCTCGGAGGTTCTACCTGTCAGGGCCGTTATAGGCCAGTTAGCGAGATGAAGTACTAATGGTAGAAAGAGGGCTAGTAGTGCTGCTCCGGACAGCGTCTCAAGGATAACGACGACATAGAGCACGCCGATAGCTGCAACGAATGGAGCTTTCAAAGCAAGGGCGACCCGTCGCATTTTGAACCCGATAATTCGCCGGTCAGTGAAACAGAAGCCGAAGCCAGAAATGCGGCCACGAGCGAGGTAGTTGCTCACTACTCCTCCGAGAAAGAGTTCGCCGAATTCGAGTCCTTCCATCGGTTCCTGCCAGTGAACGCCAGGGCAAAGTGTTCTGCGAAATGCTCACAATTCCGACGCTCCGGAGAGATCATCTCGACTAGGGCTGAACCCGATTATATTCTACTCGCTAGTTCGAGACTGTCGTCCTACAAGCTTGGGCTTCGGCTTAGGCGAACCTAGTTACGGGGGCGATCATTCTCAAAATCGCAGGGCTCTCAGCGAGAAACGCGCAGAATGAACCCTGATCTCGATTCTGGGAGGGGGGTCCCACGCTACAGGTTTCGCAAGCATGACTGGACCCCACACGGCAATTATAGAAAACGGGCGATTAGCCTGTTCTGCGCGAGAAATCGTGAATCTCGCCCAGAAACGTTTCAGCCAGCAAGTCGACCCCTCTAGAAGTTTAGAAAATAAAAAATTCCCGCGGCACAAATGTGCTCTTTGAGAGGATATCGTCTGGAAGATCGTTCAGAATAAGCCCGGATTCCGCATCTGAACATAGGGTCCCAGATGGCGCTATTTTCACGCTTGGAGGTACCCTGATGGCGCTATTCAGTTTCGCCGGCTCTGCGCCCGGAACCGGAGAATCTACCGCAGAACCAGCCCTGATCCGCCTGATCCTCTTCCCTGAATTTAGAAAATAAAAAAATCCCACGACACAAACTGCCCTTTCCACTCCAGAGGGCTACTTCGCAGTCTGGTTGACTTCCTTGATAGCTCCTTCCAGAATATCCAGTCCAGAGTCGACGAGGTCCCGAGTAATTATCAATGGCGGCGCGATGCGCAGCGTCGAATGACCTGCGGTGATGATCGCCAGTCCTCTCCTGAACGATTTCATCATGATATCATGCGCCTCCTTGTCAGCAAACTCCTTCGTCTTGGGATCCTTCACGATCTCCGCCCCGATCATCAAGCCCTTCCCGCGGACATCACCGATGATCGGATACTTCTCCTGCATCTCCCGCAGCCGCTTCATCATATACGACCCCTGCTTCGTCGCATTCTCCAACAAGTGCTCGTCCCGGATCACATTGATCACCTGCAACGCCGCCGCACAAGAGACCGGATTCCCGCCGAACGTGTTCGCGTGAGACCCGCCCTCCCAGTCCATCAGCTCCTTCCTAGCAACCGTCGCCCCGATCGGCAGACCAGAAGCCAACGCCTTCGACGTACAGACAACATCCGGCTCCACACCCCAGTGCTCAATCCCAAACCAGCGTCCCGTCCGGCCC
>Ga0209056_10002570_pt1 | contig 19471 bp, 21 predicted proteins | sample GraSoiAngelo_114_FD_185876 | JGI IMG/M metagenome (GOLD analysis project Ga0209056, IMG submission 185876) | Grasslands soil microbial communities from the Angelo Coastal Reserve, California, USA - 14_0903_13_40cm (SPAdes) (version 2) | ecosystem: Environmental > Terrestrial > Soil > Grasslands...
AGCTGAGTAATATGACGGGGAAACAGTTGTGCTTGCACTTCCTGAGCGATGGTGATCTCGTTCTGCAGGCGCTGCTTTTCTTTTTGCTCCACGATCAGCTTCTCGATGGAGTCGGTCATCGAGTTGAATGAGGTTGCTAATGCCGCGAGCTGATCTTTAGACCGAATGGGTATGCGGTGGCTGAAATCTCCACGGTTAATATGTGTGGTGGCCAAATAGAGTTGTGCCACGGATCCAGTAATGGAACGGGTCAGGCGGGTGCCGATATACCAGGCGATGCTTTCGAAAACACCGAGCGCAACCAGAAGAACAATAAGCACAAACTCAAGCGTCGGTGCGAAGGTCCCAAGGGAAGAGAACGCATGGTCGTAGAGCTTAGACAGGCGCGTCCGAACACTCACGGGCGCCGGACTTGCGGGCAGTCCATTCGCCCAGTTGACCACAGGCCGATAAGTCACCAGCTTCACCGGGAAATCCAGCGCACGACGAGATGACGGGAGGCTACCCATGCTGTAAAGGGGGGTCGGGTGTTCGGATTCGGTGTCGGACTTCCACAATGTGATTTCACCGAGGTCATTGGATAATTCCGTCAGGAGGCGAGGATCCAGCTGCCGGCTCGATGCCACCGTCAGATTGCCTCGCTTTGTGGGAAGTGAAGTTACCGACCGCAGGAAAAGCCTGTCTCCGTCTTCTACCACCGCAGTAAGCTCGCGGCTTACAAAAGCCGGAAGCTTTGAATCGGCTCCGCTATCGGCGCTGAACACGATAGCGCCATTGAGCCAAGCAATCGTCGTCCGACCGGGCTCTCTCTTAACTTTGGCGCTGCTGATGTCCCGCCCGGCATCTAAATCGGATGCGATCTCGGCGCTAACCGCCGCATTACTGGCATTGAGCGCTTGAAGTATTGCGTCGATCCTGGTTCTGAGAATGTACGCTGCAAATTGGCCGGACAGCAGCCAAAAAGCCAATCCAGCCAGCACCGCTACCAGCACCACAGGTATGATTCCGATAAAAAAATACGTAACGATAAGGCGGCTTCTGACGCGCCATAACAGCCGCGCCGACACCCATCTTTTTGCCAGCCACAAAAGCAGCGTGACCACGATCGCGGTTAGAAAGAAAACCCAACCATCCAGATAGCTCGCATAAGAAGGTCGCAGTCGCCCGGCAAGCGTTTTGACTATATAGATAACAAGGTCAAGTCCAGCCATGTAGCAGGTGATGAGCGCGAGCTTCCCCTTGGGAAAGAGGTCGTTCTTCTCCAGCCACAGACGCAGAGATAAGAGGCGGGAACGCATGCTTCGACGGGTGAATTATAGATGGTAGGCGAGCGGAAAAGGCGTCGTAATGGGTGCCCCACTTCTCGCGATTTTCGAGAAGTGGGATGCGAATTAGATTTCCGGATAGAAATCAAAGAAAGCGTCGAGGCTCGACTTGAGCTGCTTCTCGATCTGGTCCTTGCTGCCTTCGAGCACGTGCATGGTGACATGTGCCTCGCGTCCGTTGTTCAACTTTAAGGTCGCATCGCCCACCTCGGCGACTTCATCCGCCGGAAGCAGGCGCATTCCATAGACTAGAGTTAGGTTTGCCATAGGATGATTTTATCTTGGTCGTTGGTCGTTGGTCGTTGGTCCGCGTCCGCAGGACGCCGAGGGCGGCTGTCCCCACGTGGACTCTGCTGGTTCTTATGCTGCTACAATTTTGCTGTGTTCCGGAAAATCTTAACGCTTGCCATCGTGATGGCGGTGATGTGTCTCTGCCGCGCGCAAGCGCCTGCGTCGCAGCAGCAACAGCCACAAGTCAAGGTCAACGTTCTGAACGTGTGCACCCCTTCGCCTGACGAGCAGAAGGAAATCGCCTCGGCTCTGGCAGAAATTCCCAGGAAGCCGGCTTTTAGTGCGGATTTTGAAGTGGACCGCGGGCGTTCGGTGCTTGATCCACGAGCCAATCCATTAGCTATGGCAGGCAGTAGAGCGATAACCACGGACACCACAGCCGCCGCGGATTTTGTCCGCATCAGGCATGACCTGACGGGCACCACGTACTTGAACGTGCAGTATTCCTTCAGCCGCGATAGTCACCAAATGGTAGAGACGCTGGTTTTTCGCGTTCGCGATCCGAAAGATTTATTGCAGGTCTCGATCGAGGACAGTGCTTCCTCCGTGACATCGGTGATCACAATGCTGAGCGCGACAACGCCCACGAGCCGCATCAAGCTAGAGCGCTTCGGAAAATCGTCGGTAGTGCTGGCGCGCTGCTCGGCTTCGAGCGAAGGAACACCTCCCGATCAGAGCGCTTATGAACCGCTTTTTTCGTCCGCATCGACGCTGTTGTCGAGTTATCGCACCCTGCTTGGGGCAAGAAGGCTTATTCCTGAAGAACTGGCCAGAATAGGCGGCAGCCCAGCGCCGGGGGCGCTTCGAAAAACAACGGTGGCGCCAAGAGTCAAATAATGAAGGTCGAATTCTGGCGTTGAAACCGAAATTGGATTTTGTAATCTAAAGCATTCTATGGACAGAAGAGATGTTGTGATCATCGGATCAGGCTGCGCCGGGCACACCGCCGCGCTTTACACGGCACGGGCAAAGCTGAATCCGTTGGTGTTGGAAGGGCACGAGCCCGGCGGCCAACTTTCGCTGACCACGTTGGTGGAAAATTTTCCCGGATTTCCGGACGGAATTCAGGGCCCAGAGCTGATTGCCAATATGCGCCGCCAAGCGGAGCGTTTTGGCGCCGAATACAAACTGGCGCATGTGACTGCGGCGGACCTCAGCAAACGTCCTTTCACGCTTCAGGTGGGCAAAGATGCGGTCGAGACGCAAACGCTCATTATTGCCAGCGGAGCGTCGGCACGTTGGCTGGGACTGCCGAATGAGCAAGCGCTGATCGGCCACGGGGTTTCATCGTGCGCCACCTGCGACGGGTTCTTTTTTTCGGGCAAAGAGATTTCAGTAATCGGCGGTGGAGACTCGGCGATGGAAGAGGCGCTCTTCCTTACTCGGTTTGCCACCAAGGTGACGCTAATTCATCGCCGCGAGGAATTCCGCGCTTCGAAGATTATGCTGGAACGCGCACAGAAAAACGAGAAGATCCAATTCCTTACCAACACGATTGTTGAAGATGTCTATGACGCCTCGCAAAGAGAAGTGACCGGACTGAAGCTGCGTGAGGTCAACAACGGGAAATCGTGGAACTTCCCGACCAGTGCAATGTTTCTCGGAATTGGCCACATTCCCAATGCCAAGATCTTCGAGGGTCAGTTGGATACCGATCAGGATGGGTATTTGGAGACGACGAATTTCATCTTCACTAAAGTACCGGGTGTCTATGCCTGCGGAGACGTGCAAGATCGCCGCTACCGGCAAGCCATCACGGCTGCCGGTTCCGGATGCATGGCGGCATTGGAAGTGGAGAAATTCCTCGAAGATCAGGGGCACTGAACCCTCCGAGGTTACTTTCGTCCCACCGCCATGCCTACCGAAGTAATTTGCCGCGCCCCACGATAATGTTTACCGTGTAAACATTATGAAACGTTTCCCTAGACTGCTGGTACTGTTATCAGTTCTTCTTTTCACATTCCAACCTGGGCCCGCGACAGCGCAGAGTGATGAATCTACAAGCGACCGGAAAGTGGTCACCAAGGTTGTGCCTTCTTATCCTGCCATAGCGCGCAGCATGAACCTTAGCGGAACGGTGAAACTGGAAGCGCTCGTGCTTGCTAATGGAAGCGTTAAGGCCGTGCAGGTCAAAGGTGGAAACCCGTTGCTGGTGCAGTCCGCTCAGCGCGCCGTACAGGATTGGAAATGGGAGAAGGCGGAACACGAATCGACGGAGCAAGTTGAGTTCAGGTTCCATCCGTAAGTCGTGGCCAGTTGCGGGCAGTGACGATGGGAACGTCTCATAGTTGTCTTGAGGTACCTGCGGGACTCACTCTTTTTGCTGCTTTTCCCCAGCGCTGAAGCGCTGGGCTAAGTTCGTTCGCCCCGCCGGGGCTCCGACGGAATTAGGATGTCAGAGTCTGGATTCCCTGAGCCACTAAGCCTGTTGACCACCCGCCACCGACCACCAACCACTAGCGACTGGTTGTGGTAAAACTTTCAGTGATCTTCGCCCTGAACTTCACCACTACCATTTCTGTGATGAATTGCCTGATCATTGAGTTAAGGGGAGAGTTCTCAACACCTGGGGCCCTGTGCTGAGGGCGCTGTTCATTTCGCTTTCGGAGAGCCGCTCTCTGCGCTCACTTGCGGAGCGCTCGTCCATTGGCCAGAGGATTTCAGGCCGGTTCGTGGCAGGTACCCAGGTCGAGGATGCGCTTCGAGTTACCCGAAGATTGAACGAAGCCGGGCTGAGCGTTTCCATTGACAATCTTGGAGAAAACGCAAGCTCTGTAGAAGAAGTGCAGCAAAGTGCGCGTCTTTACGAACAGTTGCTGTCGGAAATTTCTGCAGGAGGTCTCAACGCCAACGTCAGCTTGAAACTCACTCACATGGGGCTCGATGTTGATCCCAAGCTGGCTTACAGTCAGGTGAGTGCGCTGGTGGACCGAGCGGCCTCGGTCCAGCCGAAAAATTTTGTGCGGGTTGATATGGAAGGATCCGCCTACACGCAGCGAACGCTCGACATCGTGCACGAACTGCACTCTGTGCCACAAAATCGCGGATGTGTGGGCGCGGTCATCCAAAGTTACATGCGGCGCTCGGAAGACGATGTGACCAAACTGCTGACGCACGGGATTCGCATTCGGTTGTGTAAAGGCGCCTACAAGGAGCCGGCGGAGATCGCATTTCAGGCCAAGTCCGAGGTGGACAGTAACTATCTCCGGCTCATGAAAACTTTGCTAAAAAGCGGCGTTTATCATGGGCTGGCGACGCACGACGAAAAGATCATTCGTGAAGCAAAAACATTTGCCACTGGCGAGGGCATCCCGAAAGACACGTTTGAATTTCAAATGCTTTATGGTATCCGCCGCGACTTACAACATTCGCTGGTGCATGAGGGCTGGAGAGTGCGAGTCTATGTCCCCTTCGGAACTGAGTGGTATCCGTACATGATGCGGCGACTGGCGGAGCGGCCGGCGAATGTCAGGTTTGTTATGAGAAACTTGCTCAGAAATTGAACGGCTAGAACGAGGTTTGAACACAAGATGATGATCCGCGTGGGGCGCTTCTTCGTTTTGGGGACCGCGCTGTCCCTTACCTTCGCAGCTACGGCACCGGTTTTCGCTAGACGCTTGAAACCTCCAGCTGAGTTAGTGCGCAAGCCGTCACAGACTGAAATCCAGGTCGGCTCTGTCCGGCTTCGCCGATGCAAAGGTGTCCCCGCTTACTGCGGTGCGATTATTCGCGCGCTTTACCCATCTGGCGCAGCGCCTGGAACTATTAAGGTTGGATTTCAGCTCTATCCTCATCAGAACTCCACTGCCCAGCAGCTCGAGACGATTGTCGCAATGGAAGGTGGTCCGGGATATCCGACAACCGAAACCCGGCATAGCTATATCGGACTGTTTCGGCCGTTGATGGACCGTCACGATTTGCTCCTGGTGGACCACCGAGGCACAGGTCTTTCTCACGCGGTAGATTGTCCGTTGCTTCAATCCGAACCGAACCCGCAGCATGAGGGAATCTCCGCCTGCGGGGCCACTCTGGGCAACGGGGCGTATCTGTATGGCACCGCGCTAGCGGCGGACGATCTAGCGGCCGTACTTGACGCGCTCGCGATCAATCAGGTTGATTTGTACGGCGATTCGTACGGAACTTACTTCAGCCAGACGTTCGCGGTAAGGCATCCGCAGCGACTTCGAGCTTTGGTGCTGGATAGTGCTTACCCGATTGTGGGACTCTCACCTTGGTATCCGGAGATTGCGCCGACGATTCGCGAAGGATTCCGGTTGGCTTGCCAGCGGTCGGCTGCATGCCACGATATTCCCGGCGACAGCGCAGTCAGACTGGAACAGCTTGTCGCAAAGTTGCGCGAGGAGCCGCTGTCTGGAACAGTGCAAGATGGCGATGGAAAAATGGTGGCTGTGACGGCTGATCCTTCGAACATTGCATATCTGATGTACTCAAACGCAACGGCTCTGGTGGTTTTTCGTGAACTCGATGCAGCCGCCAGAGCATATCTCGAGCGGCAGGACTCCATTCCTCTTCTGCGACTGGTAGCGGAAAACAGGAAAGCCGGAGAGACCGGCGGCCGCGATACGCAGATCGCCACATACAGCGCCGCAAGTTTCGTCTCTACGAGCTGCGCTTCGTATCCGCAGTTGTATGACATGAAGGCGCATCCTGCCGATCGAGAGGCGCAACTGCAACGTGTGATCGCGGAGAAAGAAAGGAACGAGCCGACCACGTACGCACCCTTTACTGTGGGCGAATTCGAGGCCATGCCGCTCGACGACAGCGTGCTTGATTTATGTTTGAACTGGCCCGAGGCGCCACCGCAAATTTCAATTGGCTCTCCGGTTCCGGCGAATGCAGTTTTTCCGAGCGTTCCTGTTCTCATACTTTCGGGAGATTTCGATCCGCTTACGCCATGGCCTCAGGGCGCGGCGGCTGCAAAACAGTTTCCGAATGCAAAACAGGTGATCGTTGAAAACACAGGTCATGTGATCGCCCTGGAGGATTATGACAACTGCGGTTCAGAAATGGTGCGGCGGTTTGTAGAGACCCTCGATGCCGGCGATACATCCTGCGCGACCAAGATTGCGGAAGTGCACCTGGTTCCGAAGTTTGCTGTGCAGACCGCGGATTTCGATCCGGCAACGGCGATTGCGGGAAATCAGGCGAATGAAAAAGAGTTGCGAGTCGCTGCCGTCGCTGCACAAACCGTCGGCGATGCCTTGGCCCGGTGGTGGGTGAACGACACAGGAAAAGGCGTGGGGCTGCGCGGCGGCCATTTCAAATATAAGACTTCAGGCAGCCACTCGATTTACAAGCTGGAGTACCTTCGCTGGACGGATGATGTGAGTGTTTCGGGCCGCGCTGACTGGGATTACAACTTTCCGGGCGCGGTCAAAGCCTACCTGAAGGTGAGTGGGCTCGGGGGAGCGAAAGGAACGCTGAACATCAAATGGAACAGCAGGGTTCCTGGCAGCACGGCACAGATCACCGGAAAGATAGGAAGCAGTAAAGTGGCGGCGACTGTTTATGGGCCGTAATTCTCTTCTCGTCTTTGGTCGTTGGTCGTCGGCGTTGTCGTGCCACCGGGCGGGTGTTTCCGACGTGTCGTGAGGACTTTTTGCGACCGATCAAGGACAAACGCTCAAGGACGAGAATCCATCCCTGTCTCCGGCTGAAAACACCAAGGTTAGCCCGGGTCCGCGGCGAATGCCTGGCCTTCAGTCAGTGGCACAATGACGCGCACACAGGTCCCCTCGCCGCCTGATTCGACTTCAAACGTTCCGCCCAACTCGCGAATCCTCTCTCGCATGCCCGCGAGGCCAACGCCGGAAGTGCCGGAGGAGCGGAAGCGGTCAAGCACGTCTTTCGGAATGCCTATGCCCTTGTCCCGGACGGTGAGCACTACATTTTTGGGCGCTGTCTCGAAAATCAATTCGGCTGACGTGCTCTTTGCGTGCCGGTGAATATTAGTTAGAGATTCCTGCAACACGCGAAATAACGCGATTTCCGTTTCTCGCGGCAATCGTTTTGTGGGCTCTGAGATCTTGAAATCGAGCTGCAAGCCGCTGCGCTGAGCAAAGCCTTCAGCGTAGGAGGTTGCGGCCGCACTGAACCCGATTTCGTCGAGACCCGAGGGATGAAGCAAATGCGAAATTGTGCGCGTTTCTCTGATGGACTGGTCCAGCAGGTTCACGCATTCCGAAAATCTGCGATCGCTTTCGTGTCCGTTGGCGAGGGACTGCAGCGTCATCTTGGCAGCGGCAAGGTACTGTCCGATGCTGTCGTGCAATTCACGCGAAAATTTCCGTCGCTCATCGTCTCGCAATTGCAAAAGACGCGCGCTTAGGCGCCGTGCCGCGTTCTGGCTGGCCAATGCTGCGGATTCTGATGCATGCGCCTTGCGCTCGGCTTCAACGGCGGCGTTTGCGGCACCTGCAGCGATTTTTTGGGCGCGTTCGCGGGCGTGTAACTCATCGCGCAGCAGACGATAGTGCCAGAGTAAAAGCATGACAGCTGCGATAAACGTGATCGAAAGAATGAAGATGAGGAACACGAAGTGCACGTGCAACGCAGTCGTGCGCTGCTCGAGCAGTTTGGCCTCTTCGCGTCGCATAACATCAGTGATCGAGACGATTTCGTCGGCAACAACTACGCTCTGTCGCGTCATTTCGGGCTGGCCGTCGGGGGTTGAAAGCCCGCTCCGTTTTAATGCGACAGACTTCTCCCAGAGCTGGATACGATCGTTGACTAGAGCTTCCAATTGATCGCAGTGTTTTTGCTGCTTGGAATTGTCGGTAGTGCCTTGGCGCAGATTATTGAGGACCACCGGGATGTGTGCGACATAGCGCTGATACTGCTCCAGCGCCGCATCATCACCGCTCAATACGTAGCTCAATCGCGCCCGCGCAGCGGAAGCAATCGCAGATTCTGTCTCGCCGAGAAACTCCTGCACCTGATGAGTATGCGTGACCAGGCGCTCGCTTTCGGCGAGATTGAGGACCGTGCTATAGACCAATATCGCGCATACAAGCAGCAAGCCGATGGCTATGACGAAGGCAATGCGAGCTGTCAGGCGGCTCAACATAGACACATGCACGAACCGCTAGCTCACGCAGTAGGAGTGAAGCTGCAACTCTTTCTCCGATCGGGGGATTGGCAGCAGTTTATCAAAGAAAGAAGAAGAGCATTGAAATCGCCACACTTCGCGTGGGACAGGCGGCTCCCCTGTCCCACATATGAACTATCGCGGAGGCCGCGGAATGTAGCGCCGGGGCCCAGTTCCTGGCTGCTCCGGCTCCGATTGTGGCGCCGGTACCAGGGGAAGCCGCGAGGCATCATTCAATACCTGTCTCTCCTGTGGAGAGAACTGACTAAAGCGGCCAGACTGGATCTCGTGCTGGCGGGCCTGTGGCGGCATCGCTCGTAATGTCTGGATCGCATTCCGCACTGCCTGACGCCGGTCGGGCGGCAGGCCCTTGTACTGAGAATCCATTGAGCGAAAGTCCTGTTTCTGCTGTGGGGTTAAGTGCTCCCAGGTTTCCATGCGGCGCAAAACCTGCTGCTGCCGATCCTGGGGCAAACTGTCGAAGCGTTGAAGTCGCTGCTCGAATTTTTGCTGTCTTTCGGGCGGCAGCTTGCGGAACTGAGGATCACTCTGAAGAGCCCGCTTCTGTTGGTCTAACGGTTGTTCACGGTGCTGATTGAGCCATTGTCCGGAGTGATGCCCTTCCGCAGGCGGCTGGTACGGCCGTGGAGCTTCATAGCGAGGCTGAGGCTGCGGTTGTGGACGGTTTTGAGGACGCGGCGGTTCCGGTCGTGACTGCCGTTGCTCCTGGCGATTAGGGCGAGGCGCGGGCTGCCTGTCGTTGTGGCGGTTCTGCCCGAGCGAGGGCAGAACCAACGCCAGCGAAATACCGGCGGAGAGCAACCACTTGCCGAATTGTGGCGTTAACTTCATTTCCCCTTCATCCCCGGACTATTACGGATTTGCGGTCACGTCCTGCTGAACTTGCAAATCGTCGAGCAGATCAGAAGCCGTATCCGAATCAGAGTCAGCCAACAGGTCCTGATTCTTGTCGAGGACCTGCAAATCGCTTACTGCCGTGCCAGGCTGGACCGGCTGCGATGAACCTTGTGAAGTCTCAGCGACCTGAGTGGGATGCCCGTGCCCAATCTTTCTAACCTCAAAAAGGCTCACTCCTGCTACTAAGGCAACCGCCAGTGAAACCGCGAATGCTGGGCGCCGCATCCAGGCGAAAAAACTACGCGGCTGTCTCGCCGCCTCCTCGCGCAATCGGGCGTGCAGCCGCGTATCAAAGTACGGCGACGGCTCTGGCGCCTGCCATTCATCGAGCAGCGCCATGGTCTTGCGAAATTCCTCCAGCTTTCCCGCGCACTCGTTGCAGATGTGAAGATGATCGCTGATGCCGGGCGGAGCAGATGCAAGTCCGGCGGCCAGGTCCGGAAGCAGCTCGTTAATTTCTGTGCACTTCATGATCGTTCCCTTTCCCCGTGTGGCACAGGCGGCTCGCCTGTGCTCGCTCAAACAAATTCTTTCAGCTCCGTTCGCAGCGTTTCATACGCGCGGAACAGGAGTGACTTGGTCGCTGATTCGCTCAGCTTCAAAACTTCTGCGATCTGGCGATAGTCCATCTGTTGGTACTTGTGCATCAGGACCGCCATCTTTTGTCTTTCCGGCAGGGCCTCGACTCTCGCCTTGATCGCCGCCAGCCTTTCACGCCGCAAAATTTCTTCTTCCACGCTCGGCGTCTTGTCGGCCAGATCCTGAGCTTGCCCGGTTTCGCTGTCGGGCTCGTCCAGATTCATTACATTTTCCGGACGTTCATGGCGCGTGTCACGCGCATAATTTACGCCCAGGTTGGTCGCGATCCGGTAAAGCCAGGTCGTGAACTTTGCGCTCGGTTCATAATTTGCCCGCGAACGATAGACCCGCAAAAAAACTTCCTGCGCCAGATCTTCCGCCGCGGCCGAATTATGGGCCATGCGGTACATAAAATTAATAATCTGCCGACGATATTTCTGCACCAGATAATCGAAAGCAGAATCGTCGCCCGCCTTGACGCGAAGCATTACGTCCGCGTCAGTCAGTCCTCCAGCAATGGGATCGGCTACCGCCGTTGACGCACGCGCGCCCATCGCGAGCAACCCGTGATTGAGTGCAATGCTGCCCACATCTTCTTGAACCCGATTGGATTCAGAAAGTTGCGGGTCCTGCTGACCGTCTGTGGACGCAGATGTGCCCTCTTTTGAAGCACTTACATCGGAGCTTTCGGGTTTGCGTTTCTTCCACATGCCGATATGCGGAACGGGCAGCCCACTGTCCACCCTGAACGACGTTCGGAGCGGGAAAATCCGGACTCAGGGATCCGCGTGCTTTCCCGCAAGCCCTTTGGTGACCAGAGGGTAGGCTACCACGGTGCGCAAAAGCAGGGAAAGTTATGGCGACTCTTTCGATTCATATCCCGTGCACTGCGTCACTGGAAGACGCGGATATTTTGAAAAACGAGCGTCGGTCAGGGACTTGAGACACATATAAAATTTTGATCCGCGGTCGGACTGGATGAGGCGCATGTGCTGACAGTCAGCACAAAGGCCGACGCATTTTGTTTCGTCTGCCGAGGCTTCGTTTTTCACCACGCATCAGGATAGCTGACGCACGAGTTGCTAAGCGCTGTAGTTCGCCACCACTCGCGCCACCTTTCCAGTCGCCGATAGCTCCATGAACTCCGCCGTACGCGTTCCTTTTTGATTTGTGTAGTAGAGCAGCACGGTGTTTATGCCCCAGAGCACGTCCTCAAGGCGAAAGTGGAGATCCGGGTAGGCTTCCAGCCCTCGCTGAAAGTATGCTCTCAAGTTTGCCTTTCCGACTACCCTGCCATCGGACATCCCCAGCAGCTGGGCGGCAACCGGCGACGTCAACTCGATTGCGTCGTCGTAATGCGTGATGATCGAATCCAGATTATGACTATTCCAAGCCGCAACCCAATGGTTGGCCAGATTCCAAGCTTCGTCTTTCGTCACTGTTGTCTCTCCACTTGAAGGTTCATCAACGAGGTCGACATCTACTCCGGGGCGTGACTCGTCTGAATGCCGCGGCTTGTCACCAAATACACAGCGAAGCTTCCCAGCCAGTGACCACCTTCATAGTGCTCTCCCGTCACCGCCGCCAGTCCGGCGCGCGCGTGTGCTTCGGCGGCGGCATTGATCGCCTTCAGACGTTTGTCGTCGGCAGGAAGCGCAGAAGCAATGCCACGCAACATCCAAGCGCGGCTCAGGTTCAGGCCGTCGAGGTGTGCGAGTTTGGGATCGCTGGGATCGGGCGATACCACCGGCTGCAGCCAACGTGCATTTTTCGCGCGAGAAAGCTGTGGCAGAAAAGTCTTCAGCCAATATGCGAACTCGCTCTGCGGCAAGACGCGGCGCATTACCTCAGCTTCGCCCAGGCAGGGTGAGAGAAAATCTTCACCGGACGGTTCGTACGCAAGGGGGCAATCTCTATCATCAGAATAGAATTGCCGCGCTTTCGTCTCGACCAAGTGAGCAAATCGTCCGTTGCCAGCTGCGCGCGCGTAGTCGAGCATCAGTCCGAGAGCGAATGCGGTTTGGTCGTGCTCGCCAATGCGCACGGGATTCGATAGTTTTGGCAGCCAGGCGCTCAACCGTTCGACGGCGGCTTGCTCCAGAGGGTGCAAGTTCGTAGCTAGCTTTTTGGCATCGGGATCGTCCCACTCGCGCAGCTCTGCCGCAAGTTGAAGCAGCCATGCAAGACCATAGGGACGCTCGAAGCTGGTGCGTCCTTCGCCGCGGAGATACGCGGCTTCCTGAGCGAGATTTTCTACCGTTAGGCTCTGGCGCAAAGCTGCACGGGCCGGCTGCGCAAAGGGTGGGTTGGGATAAGTCCGTACCAGACGCACGAGAAGCCAGTGCCCGTGAACGGAAGAATGCCAGTCGTAGCATCCGAAGAATGCCGGTGTGAGCTTGCGCGGCGGAGCAACGTCCGCGTCACTGTTCAGGGTGTGGCTGATCTTGTTGGGATACTCTTTGTGAACACAGGCCAGCGCCAAATTGGCGAAGCGCTCGGCAGCGTGGGCGTCGAAGGTGGGCGCGGGCGCCCTCGTCTCAGCAGCAGCGCTCACGACGAGACCCAGCAAAACTATGATGGATTTCATTCGCAGATTAATCTAAATGATCCAGCGCACGCTGGTGCTGGTTGGACATTTCGGAAGTGGAATGGCAAACTAAAAATCGCTGACAGTTGGGCGCTTAACTCAGCGGTAGAGTGCCATCCTCACACGGTGGAAGTCGTAGGTTCAAATCCTACAGCGCCCACCATTTTTCAGGTCCCTCGAGTTCGTTGGTCACTTTGGCTCGCGGCTCGTAGGCCGCGTAAACGCCAAGGTCGAATCCTATAGCGCCCATCATCTTTTCCCTTTTCGTGCGCGCAGACCATCGTAGGTTCATGCTACTTTCGCTTTCGTGGTTCTCCCACCACTGTGCTTTCGAATGAGTGTCAGACTGCGCGTTAGTTCCGAATTGAGATCAGTGCTCACGGTTGCGATCTGCACCGGCTCTCCAGCAGACTCGCGTCCCAACCAGCGATTCAATTCTTTACGCGAGGAAGAGACGTAGCGCCCGTGTTTTTCCACTGGCATTCCTGAGTCTGCCCAGCGTTGCGCGACTGAGATTGGTTGCCCCAGAAAAGCGGCGATCTGCTGCCAGCCTTTGAGCGAGTCCAAGTCAGAGTTCCGGGTTGATTCCTTTGATTTTTTCGCCATCTGGCTACCTCGTCGCGTTCGATGTTAATTAAGTCTCAGTGCAAGGCTGCAAATGAGGGCTCCGATTTGCCTGCGCGGGCAACATACCGAGTCATGCGGCATCTATTATTTGAGGTCGAGCGAAGGAGATTCACCATGGCTGACGCTCCGCGAATCACAGTTGAGGAATTGAAAAGGCGAATGGACGCGGGAGAGGACTTTACTCTGATCGACACTCGCAATCCGCAGGCTTGGGCGGAATCGGATACGCAGATACCGGAAGCGATCCGAGTGCGTGTGGACGATTTGGAAGCGAACTTGCCCAGAATTCCCAAGGACAGGCCCGTCGTCGCTTACTGTACTTGACCGAACGAGGGCTCAAGCGCCAGTTTGGCGCTGAAACTCCAAGAACGCGGTTACAAAAACGTCTGGGCGCTCAAGGACGGATTCCGCGCATGGCAGGACGTCGGATTGCCCGTCGAATCGAAACGCAAGGCGGCTTAACGCCCCGGCTATTGTTTCGTGACAAGATATCCGGTTCAAGCGCCGAAAATATAATCGATCCAATTACTCCAGCGGCGAGCCGTGATCCAGGCAGCTTTCAGCAGCCCCCGTTCGGTCCACCCGAATTACATTCGATTCATCCGCACAAAATGCGCGTTGGCCGCTTGCGTTGGCGGTGATGGGCGATGCGGTGACTTGAAATTTAGCAACCGTACCTCCCGTAGTTTCTGAAGTGCAATTTTGCAGGGAAAAGGCGTAACCGTTTTTTTGTCCGCCAGCCAAGCTGGAATCATTCACGAGTGCGGCCAAATCCGAAAGTTTACATGTAAAACCAGCGTCCTGATGAGTTGTCTGGTAACTGACTTCTGCAGAGATGATTTCGCGAATGGATCCCACCGCAGACGCCTCGTTCGCAGCCATTTTCGCCCGCAGCAGATTCGGAATCGCGATGGCAGCAATGATCAGTATGAGTGGAATGGCCACAATACCGAGATAGCCCATCACCAGGCCGGCAATGGCGAGCCCCTCACCTTTTAGCCGGCCTCCGCTCTTCTTGATCTCCGAAAGAGACATGTGTCCCAGGACGACCGCAATGATAAACAGGGGAAAGATATTGATAATTCCGCACACCAGGCTGGCAATTGCCTTCCCGCTGGTTTGCTGCGGGGCGATGGGCACCGCGCCTGGCGGCGGAGGAACCGTCGCTGAGTTGAGTCGAACTGGAGAGGTGGATTTTCCGCAATTCGAGCAGAATGGACTGTTGTCGGCGATGGATGCGCCACAATTTGGGCAGAGCAAAGTTTTCCCCCTAATAACCGCAAAGGCTTCCTACAAATTGCCCGAAACATACTCCGGAGCGCAACGCCAGTCAAGTTGCGGGGTGGGAACCACGATTCTTTCCGAGATCTGCCGGGACCCAGGGCTTACGAGTCTGTGTGAGAACGCTTCTTACGCCCCTTTGGAGCTGAGTCATTTCGCACTTGCACCCAGGGCTTCCGCCCTGGGCTGTATTCTGGTGCCGCTTCGCGGCTGGGAATTACGATTCGCTTTCCACTTGTGGTTCGGAGTTTGAGTTCTCACTCAGACTCTATCGGGCTGGATTTCTGAAGGTCTCGGCTCTCCGCGCCAGTCGGGGAGTCCGGGCAACTCGAAAACTGTACCTGCCATCTCAGCTCCGCCACTGCTTACAACTCACCTGTATGAGATGCGTTAAAGCGCGCTTGCCCATAGTCCTAGGATTACTGTCAATCTTGTTCGCCTGCGGTGGTGGAAATACACTGACTACACCGCCGCCTCCTCCGCCTCCTCCGCCACCTCCGCCGGCCCCGAGCTATACCGGCGTGCTGATGCACCATAATGACCTGGGCAGCACCGGCCAAAATTTGAACGAAACTGTGCTGACGCCGGCGAATGTGAACCAGACACTGTTTGGGAAGCTGTTTTCTTACCCGCTGGACGGGTCAGCCTACGCGCAACCACTCTATGTCTCGAATGTGCAAATCTTCGGCGGAACACACAATGTGGTGTATGTCGCCACCGAGCACGACAGTGTTTACGCTTTCGACGCAGACGGCGGAGCGACGACGCCATTTTGGTCGGTCAATTTTACAAATGCTTCTGCCGGAATTACGACTGTGCCGTACACGGATCTGGGAGGTGGTCTCGGTCCTATCATCCCGGAAGTAGGGATTACCGGAACACCGGTGATTGGGGGGAAGAGCGGCACCCTCTTTGTGGTTGCGATGACGAAGGAAAACGGCAGCTACGTTCACAAGCTGCATGCTCTCGACATCACAAACGGTAAAGAAAGGGCCGGCAGTCCCGTGGTGATTCAAGCGTCGGTCGCTGGAACTGGGTCCGGAAGTAGTGGGGGACAAATTGCGTTTCAGTCGTTATATCAATTACAGCGTACTGGTTTGCTCCTGCTGAATGGAACTGTCTATATCGCGTTCGCGTCGTTCGACGATAAGGGGCCGTACCACGGATGGATCCTGGGCTATGACGCATCTTCGCTGAAGCAGATCACTGTCTGGAATGACACGCCAAACGGACAGAAAGGCGGAATATGGCTCTCAGGCGCATCTCTCTCGGCCGATTCTGCTGGGAACATTTTCGCGATCGCCGGCAACGGCACCTTTGACGCGAACAATGGCGGACCCGATTACGGCGATTCATTCCTGAGGCTGACGCCTAATGGGGGGACGCTGAGCGTCAGCGACTACTTCACGCCGTTCGATCAGCAGAATCTGGCGGCGAACGACATTGACGTGGGCTCGGCCGGATTCACGCTGCTTCCTGATCAGCCGGGCGCGGTGACGCATCTGGGTGTCAGCGCTGGAAAATCGGGCAAGATTTATTTACTCAACCGCGACAACCTGGGCAAATTTCAATCGGGAAGCGACAGCCAAATCGTGCAGTCGCTTCCGGCGGCGCTGGGCTCCGCGGCCAATGATAACAATTACAGCACCGCAACCCACTGGCAAGGTAACATTTATTTCATTGGCAATGGCGATGTTGTTAAGCAATTCCAGCTTACAAACGGGCAGCTTTCGGCGACACCGGTCGCGCAAGGAAGCCAGCAATACGGCTTTCCCGGTGGAAATATGAGCATCTCGTCGAATGGCGGGAGCGGCGGGATTCTGTGGGCGATTGAGGCTGGCGGCATAAACATCCTGCACGCCTACGACGCGACGGATGTTTCGAATGAGCTCTACAACAGCAACCAGGCGGGTGCTCGCGACAAATTCGGCGCGGCCGTCCGATTCACGGTGCCGACTGTGATCAATGGGAAAGTCTATGTAGCTGGAAAAACAGAACTCGCCGCTTTTGGCCTGCTATGAAGTTTGTTCCGCAGATTTCTCCAGCGGCTTGAGTCCAAGCTCTTTCATCACCATCTGCAGGTCTTTCCAGGCTTCTTTTTTCTGGCGCGGGTCGCGCAAGAGATACGCTGGGTGATAGGTGACTGCCAATTTGGTGCCGCGGAAGTCGTACCACTGGCCGCGCAGTTCGGACATCGGCGCATTGATGGCCAGCAAAGTTTTGGCTGCAACCGCGCCTAACGCAACAATGGCTTTCGGACCGATCACTTCGATCTGTCGCATGAGAAAAGGTGAGCAGGTTTCGCATTCATCGCGCTCCGGAGTGCGATTGCCAGGTGGGCGGCACTTGATGATGTTGGCAATATAGATATCTTCGCGGCGCAGGCCCATCGCTTTGATCATGTTGTTCAACAATTGTCCGGCACGGCCCACGAACGGCTCGCCTTGCTCGTCTTCATCTGCGCCCGGGGCCTCGCCAATGAACATCAGCTCCGCGCGCGGATTGCCCACACCGAAGACGATCTGCTTGCGCCCTTGCTTATGAAGACGACAGCGGGTGCAGTCGCCGATGTCCTCGCGGATGAGGCGGAGGCCAGAAGCGGGATCTGTCATAGAAGGTTCAGTTCGAACTTCCATTAGAGTTTGCCGGCCCTCAGATTCCGAGATCGCGGGCGAGGGCGCCCGCGCCACACTGGCTGATCCTTCACCCGAGGCCTGTATCGGCCTGCGATAAAAATCGTAAATGCCAAGATCGTGGTAGTAACGGACGCGATCGGCGAGGGCCTGTCGAAGTCGGGGATCCAGAGCTGAGGGCATTGCCTCCGATTCTAAACCGAACCTTGAAAAAATATTATCTTCTTCGCGTGCGCCTGTGTCGTCCCTCCGGGACTTGGCTTGTCTTCGCATATTACCCAGGACTTACGTCCTGGGCTAACATGTTCCGCCCCTACGGGGCTGGAGCCTTGAGGGAACGTAAGGCAGAGGAAATCGCCCGAAGCTGCGAACTCGCAACTACGAGCTAGTAGGTACGAGCTTCTTCCTGAGATTCACCGCACAATCCAGCACGCACTGCGCAACTTCCCATTTCGTCATTTCTGGCACGTTTAGGGTCTCGTCGGCCGTGAGGATCGTTACTGCATTTCTCTCCGAGTCGAAGCCGATGCCTTCGCGGGAAACATCATTTACGACAATCGCATCGAGCGATTTCGCGAGAAGCTTCTTGCGTGCATTTTCGAGTACGTCCTGAGTTTCCGCGGCGAAACCGATGACAATCTGCGAAGCCTTCCGCCGTGCAATTTCGGCGAGGATGTCTGTTGCCGGTGAGAGTTCCAATGTCATCGGTCCCGTGCGTTTGATTTTCTGATCGGGAGGATTACTGATGGTGTAGTCGGAAACGGCCGCCGCTTTAATTACGACCGACGCTTCGGGCAACAACCTCAGCACAGCGTCACGCATTTGGCTGGCCGATTCGACTGCGGTCACTTCCGCCGCGGAAGGAGGCTTGAGGGCCGTCGGCCCGGTCACAAGCAGAACGCGCGCGCCGCGCCGAATCGCGGCTTCTGCGAGTGCATATCCCATGCGGCCCGACGACCGATTCGTTAAATACCGTACCGGATCAATTTTTTCCCGGGTTGGGCCAGCGGTAATGAGAACTGTTTCGCCGACCAAGTCCTGCGCCGCCCCAAGTGCATCGAGCGTAGCTGCCACAATCGCATCGTTTTCCGCGAGACGGCCCGGGCCCGTCATTCCGCAGGCGAGATATCCGCTGCCCGGTTCCACAATCTTCACCCCGCGCTTGCGAAGGACCTCAAGGTTCTGCTGCGTGGCCGGATGGTCCCACATATTCACGTTCATCGCCGGAGCAACGACGACCGGCGCTGTGGTCGCCAAATACAGAGTCGTCAGAAAATCATTGGCAAGCCCCTGCGCGAACTTGGCGATTACGTCAGCGGTTGCAGGCGCGACCAGCAAAGCGTCAATGGATTGCGCGACTGCGATGTGCTCGATGGCGGAATCTATGTTTGGCTCTGCGTTGGCCTCCGCCACAAACATGTTGGTGATGACCTTTTCTCCGGAGAGAGCAGCGAAGGTAAGAGGACGAACAAACTCTTGCGCCGAGGCGGTCATGACGACCTGAACGCGGATGCCTCGATCTTGAAGAAGGCGAGCGATCTCGGCGGATTTGTAGGCCGCGATTCCGCCGCAAACTCCGAGTGCAATTTTCATGAGAACAACTAGCTATGAGCTATGCGCTTCGAGCGAGCCATTGCACTCGGGAGGTAGGCGCAACGAAACTGTGCACAGTTCGCTCACGGCTCGAAGCTCAATGCTCGCAGCTTAACTTTCCCCCATGGCCTGGTCGAGCAATTCGCCGGCAACTTCGGCGGCGGAAGCAGGCACTTCCGGAATGACCCACTTCACTTTGCCTGCCTTGATTTCATCTTGTGCGATCCGGCAGGGCTTGCGGGAATGGGTGTCAATTACGGGCGGCGCTCCACCCTGGAGTTGGCGAGCACGCCGCGCTGCGACCAGGATGTACCTATAGTTGCTGTCGAAACCATCAATCAACTTCATTTGATTCTCCCCTGCATCACTGCCCGCTGGCAGCCGTATCTCCGAAGGACCGTAAGATTGGCTGAATCCGTTCGCGAATCTGTTCGAGGCGGCACGAATCAGCCCGCGCACTCAAACTGGCGTCCGCCCGCCCGTTGCGCCGGAGCCGCTCCGACAACAGAATAGCGTTGAGCGTATCCAC
>Ga0209056_10002573_pt1 | contig 19455 bp, 20 predicted proteins | sample GraSoiAngelo_114_FD_185876 | JGI IMG/M metagenome (GOLD analysis project Ga0209056, IMG submission 185876) | Grasslands soil microbial communities from the Angelo Coastal Reserve, California, USA - 14_0903_13_40cm (SPAdes) (version 2) | ecosystem: Environmental > Terrestrial > Soil > Grasslands...
GGGGGGGCGCCCTAGGAGCTGCAGCCGGCCACGAAACGCTCTGGAGGGCGTGCATGAACCAGGTACAGCAGTGGGCCCGATTGCGGGCCCGGACCACCTGCCCGCTGCGACGCGGGGCATGGTACCGCGTCGTGCAGCTCACCGATGCCGAAGCGATCCTCGACGTCAACGGGCGGCCACTCTCCGTTCCGCGCGCTTTCCTCCAAGTACTCCCCATCCGGCCTCGCATGTGGTCGGTTGTGCTGCGACTGCGCGGCGCCGTGACTCCACCGGCGAGCTGGGGCCCGCGATACGGCGTGTGCCCGCGTTGCTGTGCCCGGGCGCCGCTGCATCAAGGCTCGGCCACCATGCGCTGCCCCGCCTGCGGCTTCGCCTTCGTGATTGGGTGGTCCGACTCGCATTGGCGCGTGTTCGAGCTCATGTCGGGCAGCCCGGCTGCCCGGGCGATCGGGAAGGCTCGCGAGGCCGCTGTGCGACTGTGGAGCCGCGCCGCGCCGCGTCGGTCCGACTGAGCTCCGTTACAGCGGGGGCCGTTTCCGCGCCCCCCCGCCCGCCCTCCCCCGCGGACCAATGACCTGCTGCCGCCGCTGCTCGCGCCGGTGCAGGATGGCCTCGTGGATTCGCTCCTGAAACCGGCGTCGCTCCTCGTGGTAGCGCGCCCGCTGCACCGGGGTGAGATAGGCCTGTATCTCGCGGTCCTCGTCGCGATTGACGCGCTGCAACGTGAGCTGGTTCTCCTGCTGCTCGTTCATCAGTTGTCGCACCCGGTCCTGATTCGGCGTGCCGGCGGCCAGCTCGGCGCGCAACGCCTGGTTGAGTTCGCGCTGGTGGGCGCGCACCGGCTGGCGCTGCGCTTCGAAGCGCTGCTCCGTCGCCTGGAGCTTCGTCGCCTGATCGTCGCTCAACCCTAGTGTCGATCGCACGTGGTCGTTCCAGCGCTGCAGGATCTGGCTCCGCAGGCGCTCCGCTTGCGCGGCGTCGGTCGGGGGCTGGGCCGCCCCCGAGTCACCGGGAACCTGCGCCCCCAGTGCGGGCGCGAGGACAATCAGCACGATCCACCCGAGCCGCTTCATCAGCCCTCCAGCGATTGGAGCAACGCCCGCAGCTCGGACGTGCTCAGGTCCTCGAGACCGACGTCCTGCGCCGACACCGCCTCGCCCCCCTGATCTGCCCCGCCCTGCTCGACCGTTTGCAGCAGCTCCTGCAATTGCGCGGCGGAGAGATCGTTCAAGTCGCCACCTGCCGGCTCAACGAAGCCGGCGACTTGTCGCAAGGAGGACGCGCGCGAGATGCTCCGCCCCACCAGCCCCACCGCGACCACGATCATGGCCGCCGCCGCGATCCGCAGCCACGCAGGCTCGAGCCGCCTCCACCGGGCGGCGCGCGGCTGTTGTTTCAGCCGCGCCACCACCGCCTGCGCCGTCCGCTCCACGTCCAGCCGCTCGGCGGCCTGGGCGCCGAGCCGCTGGGCCAGCTCGCGCAACGCGGCGTCGTGCTCGTCGTCGTGTCTCACTGCAGGTGCTCCTTCAGGCGCTTGACCGCGTGGTGGTAATGCACGCGCGCGGCACCGGGCGTCGTGCCCAGCGCCGCCGCGATCTCCTCGTAATCGAGTCCCTGCTGGGCGCGCAGCAGGAACACCTCGCGCTGCATGCGCGGCAGCTCCGGCAAGTGCTGTAGCAGCCGTGCTTCCGCTTCGCCCGCCACGGCCCGTTCGTGCGGATCGCCGTCCGTGGTCCGCAGGTCGTCGCCCAGGGGCACGACGCGCGTCCGTCGCGCCCGCCGGTGCGAGTCCTTGAGCACGTTGCCCCCGATCGTCAGGAGCCACGTCCGGAAGCGGCATTGACCACGGAACTTCCCCACGGCCCGGAACGCTCGGATGAACGTCTCCTGCACCAGATCGTCGACGTCGCTCTCCACGGCGCCCCCCGCCGCGAGAAAGCGGGCGAGCGCGCGGGCATGCCGGCGGACCAACTCCGCCGCCGCCTGCTCGTCGCCACCCTGCCAGGCGGCGATCAGCGCCGCGTCGGACGGCACGACGGCGACGGGCTCGGCTGGGGACATGCGTCGGTACGGTAGACGTGACAGTTCCGGTGAAATTAAGCCGGCACGGGCGGCACAGGCGGCAAAGGCGGCAAGACCGCACCGCGATACGTGCCGTCCCTGCCGTCCCTGCCGTCTCTGCCGCCCTTGAAATCCCCGTAGCCAGCCCCTAGCTTCGATATTCGAACGATCGTTCGAACCCATGCGGCCCTACGACGAGCGGCTGGACCAGTTCCTCTCCCGAGCGGCGAAGGTGTTCGCCGACCAGGGCTACCACTCCACCACGATGCGGGACCTCGCGGCGGCGACCGGCATGTCGCTCGCCGGGATGTACTACTACGTGCGGGGCAAGGAGGAGCTGCTGTACCGCATCCAGGATCGTTGTTTCGCGCGCGTGCTGGCCGGCGCCGAGCGTGCGCTGACGGGATTGGCCGACGCGGACGCGCTCGAGCGGTTGCACGCGTTCATCCGCCACCACGTCACCTTTTTCGCCGCGCACATGGCCGAGATGAAGGTCTTGTCGCACGAGGCGAACTCCCTCACGGGTGAGCGCCAGCGCAAAGTGAGCGCCATCAAGCGGCGCTATGTGGACCTCCTGGAGGGCCTGCTCAAGGACGTGGCGCCGGACGAGCCGGCGGTGGATCGGAGCGCCGCCGCCTACGTGTTGTTCGGCATGATGAACTGGATCTACAACTGGTACGACCCGGCGGGCGAGATCGACCCCGAGCGCCTGGCGGGTCTCATCGCGCGGATCTTCAGCGGCGGCTTCGCCGAAGCGCGTTCCACGGTACACGGAGGCTGACGTCCCATGGCAACGATGACGGAACCCAAGGTCGGGAAGCAGACGCTCGTCCACTGCCTGGTCGAGGGCGGTGTCGCGATCATCGAGCTCGACGACCCGCCCGCGAACACCTACACCCATGACATGATGCGCCAGCTCGACGAGGCGATCCTGCAGGCCCGCTTCGACGACACCGTGCACGTGCTGGTGCTGCGGGGCCACGGCGAGAAGTTTTTCTCGGCTGGCGCGAACATCGCGTACCTGAACAGCATCACCCCTCGCTACAAGTATTTCTTCTGCCTGCACGCGAACGAGACCTTGAACCGCCTGGAGCACACCCCCAAGCTCACGATCGCCGCGCTCAACGGGCACACCGTGGGCGGCGGGCTCGAGATCGCGATGGCGTGCGATCTGCGGGTCGCCAAGGAGAACGCCGGCAAGATCGGCCTCCCCGAAGTGAACCTGGGCGTGCTGCCGGGCACCGGGGGCACGCAGCGGCTGGCGCGCATCGTCGGGAAGACGCGGGCGATCGAGATGATGGTGAAGGGCGAGACCTTTTCCTTCGACAAGGCGAAGGAGCTCGGGCTGATCAACGAAGTCTTTCCCGCCGACGACTATTGGGAGCAGGTGATGCTCTACGCCAAGCAGTTCTGCCCGCCTCACAAGGCGTCGAAGGCCGTCGGCCTGATCAAGCGCTCGGTCCAGTCGGGGGCCGAGATCCCGTTCGAGTCGGGGCTCACGCTCGAGCGGGAGCTGCAGCAGCAGTTGTTCCAGTCGGAGGACGCGAAGGAAGGGATCGCGGCGTACGTGGAGAAGCGCGTCGCGGAGTTCAAGGGCCGGTGAAGACGGACCTGCTGATCGGGAACGAGTGGCGGGCGGCGACGCAGCGCTACTGTCTCACGAACCCCGCCACCGAGGAGCCGCTCGCCGAGGTGGCCGAGGCGGGCGCAGCCGAGATCGACGACGCCGTACGGGCGGCGCGCGCCTGCCTCGAGTCGAAGGCGTGGCGCGAGCTCCCGGCGCGCCGGCGCGGTCTCCTGCTCTACCGGCTCGCGGACCTGCTCGAGCAGCGGTCCCAGGAAATCGCCGAGGTCGAGTCGCGGAACAACGGCAAACCGTTGTTCGAGTCGAAGATCGACGTGGCCATGGCGATCGAGACGTTCCGCTATTACGCCGGCTGGGCTGACAAGCTCACGGGCGACACGCTCCCGGTGAGCGGCAACTTCTTCACCTACACGTTGCGCGAGCCGGTGGGCGTGGTGGGCGCGATCGTGCCGTGGAACTTCCCCCTCAACCTCGCCACGTGGAAGGTGGCGCCCGCGCTCGCCGCGGGGTGCACCGTGGTCTTGAAACCCGCGCACGAGACGCCACTCACCGCGCTGCTCCTGGGGGAGCTCGCCATCGAGGCGGGGCTCCCCGCCGGGGCGCTGAACGTCGTGCCCGGGCTCGGCTCCGTGGCCGGGGCGGCGCTGGTGCGTCACCCGCTCGTCGACAAGATCGCGTTCACCGGATCCACCGAGGTGGGCCAGGAGATCATGCGGGAGGCGGCCGGCACGCTGAAGCGCGTCACGCTGGAGCTCGGCGGCAAGAGCCCCAACATCATCTTCGCCGATGCCGACCTCGCGGCCGCCGTGCGCGGCGCCCAGAGCGGGATCTTCTACGGCAAGGGGGAGGTGTGTGCCGCGGGCTCGCGGCTGTTGGTCGAGAAATCCGTCCACGACACCGTCGTCGAGCAGCTGGCCGAGCGGGCCAGGAAACTCACGCCCGGCGACCCGTTCGACAAGAACACACGCCTCGGCGCGCTCGTCTCGAAGCGGCAACAGGACAAAGTGCTCTCGTACGTCGCCGCCGGCCAGCAAGAGGGGGCCCGCCTCGTCGCCGGCGGCAAGCCCGCGAAGGTCAACGGCAAGGGCTACTACGTCGAGGCGACGGTGTTCGACGGCGCCCGACCCGGCATGAAGATCGTGGACGAGGAGATCTTCGGGCCCGTGCTCGCAGTGCTGACGTTCGACAACGAGGCGGAAGGCGTGGAGCTCGCCAACCGCTCGCTGTACGGGCTCGCGGCGGGCGTCTGGACGCGCGACGTCCAGAAGGCGCACCGCGTCGCGCGCGCGATCAAGGCCGGGACGGTCTGGGTCAACACGTACAACTTCTATGATCCCGCGGCGCCCTTCGGGGGCTACAAGTTCTCCGGCTTCGGGCGGGACCTGGGGAAAGAAGCGCTGCAGAACTACACCGAAACAAAGACCGTCTGGGTCGGCCTGTGACCGAAGCATACATCGGCGCTGCGCTCAGGACGCCCGTCGGCAAGCACGGCGGGGCATTAGCGAGTGTCCGCGCTGACGACCTGGCGGCGATCCCCATTAGAGCCGTCGTCGAGCGGACCGGGATCGACCCCGCCAGCATCGACGACGTCATCCTCGGGTGCACCAACCAGGCGGGCGAAGACAACCGCAACGTCGCCCGCATGGCGCTGCTCTTGGCGGGGCTGCCCGTCGACGTGCCGGGGCAGACCGTGAACCGGCTGTGCGGTTCGGGGCTCCAGGCCGTCGCGAGCGCGGCCCAGGCCGTCAAGGCGGGCGAGGGCGCGGTGTTCATCGCCGGCGGCGTCGAGAACATGACCCGGGCGCCATACGTGGTCCTCAAGTCGGCCGAGCCGTGGAGCCGCACAGCTCCCGAGATCGCCGACACCACAGTGGGCTGGCGCTTTACAAATCCGCGCTTGCAGCGCGCGTGGACGATCTCCCTGGGCGAAACGGCCGAAGTGGTCGCGGAGCGCTACAAGATCACCCGCGCCGAGCAGGACGCGTTCGCGCTCGAGAGCCAGCGGCGCGCCGCGCGGGCGCTCGCGGATTGCGTATTCACGGACGAGCTCGTGCCCGTGCCCTTCCCCGACGGCTCCACCTTCGCCAAGGACGAGTACCCGCGTCCCAACGTGTCAGCCGAACAGCTCGCGCACCTCAAGCCGGCGTTCCGGCCCGATGGGGGGGGCACCGTTACGGCCGGTAGTTCGAGCGGGATCAATGACGGAGCGGCGGCCCTGCTGGTAATGCGACGGAATGACGGAACGACGGAAGGGGGATGCAAGCCGCTCGCCCGGATAGTGGCCACGGCCGTGGCGGGGGTGGATCCTAGTTGCATGGGGCTGGGGCCGATTCCGGCCACGCAGAAAGTGCTGAAGCGGGCCGGCCTGACGATCGGTCAGATCGACCTGGTGGAGCTGAACGAGGCGTTCGCGGCGCAGGCGCTCGCCTGCATCCGCGAGCTCAAACTCGACCCGGCGAAGGTCAACATCTACGGCGGCGCGATCGCTCTCGGCCACCCGCTCGGCGCCACCGGTGCGAGGATTTTGACGACTCTCGTCCATGCCTTACACCGTACGAAGTCCCGTTACGGTTTATGCGCCATGTGCATCGGGGTCGGTCAAGGCATCTCCATGGTCGTGGAGCGCGTTTGATGGCCGCCTATGACGGCGTGCTGGTCGAGATCGCGGGCGGGGTCGGCACGCTCACGCTCAACCGGCCGGAGAAGCTCAACGCGTTCGACCGTGCGCTGTGCGACGAGCTGACCGACGCCCTGCGGATGCTGGCGCAGAGCGACGGGGTACGGGCGATGGTGATCACGGGGGCGGGCCGGGCGTTCTGCGCCGGCGCCGATCTCGCCGTGCTCGAGGCGGACGGGCCCGCGCTGGTCGCGGCGGGCAAGGATGTAGCGCTCGCGATCCGCGGGGCGCCGCAGCCGGTGCTCGCCGTCGTGAACGGCCCCGCCGCCGGCGGGGGCGCCAATCTCGCGCTCGCCTGCGACTACCGCATCGCGTCCGACCAGGCGTCGATCGGCCAGGTGTTCCACAAGCTCGGCCTCGTGCCCGACTGGGGCGGGAGCTTCTTCCTGCCGCGACTCGTGGGCACGTCCAAGGCGCTGGAGCTGGTGTGGAGCGCGCGCATGGTGTCTGCCGTCGAGGCGCTCGTCCTGGGTCTGTTCGACCGGGTGGTGCCGCATGCGCAGCTCGCGACCGAGGCTCGTCGCCTCGCCGAACTGTGGGCCGGCCAGCCGCCGGGGGCCGTCCGCCGCGCCAAGGAAGCGCTGTACGCGAGCGAGGTCCGCTCGCTCGCGGCCATGCTGGACTGGGAGATCGCCCAGCAGAACGAATTGTTCGCCAGCCCCGAAGCGCGCGAGCGCCTCGCGGGGGGCGCCTCACTCGCGAAGAGGAGCCGCTGATGGTCCGCAAGCTGCACAACTTCGACGAATGGATCGACTACTTCCGCTACTGGCAGGATTCGATCGGCCTGCCGCAGGGCGAGATTCGCCAGTTCAAGTTCGAGGCGAAGTTCGGGGACCAAGACGTGCCGCACATCGAGTTCGGGCACTACAAAGGTCAGCGCAAGTGGCCCACCGTGATGCACATCCCCGACCAGCGCATCCGCGACGCGCTGCTCAACCTCATCGTCTACCAGGGCGATACCGAGTTCGCGTCGGTGGAGCAACAGCGCAACCTGCTCAAGCACGCGCCCTCCGATTACGACCTGCTCGCGCTCATGCGCGTGATGACCGAGGAGATGCGGCACGGCTGGCAGATGTCTTACCTGCTGTGCACCTACTTCGGCGACGAGGGGAAGCGCGAGGCCGCCAAGCTGCTGGAGCGGCGGGCCGACGACGGTGAGCGGCTGCTCGGCTCCTTCAACGAGCTGGTGGACAACTGGCTCGACTTCTTCACCTACACCCAGTTCATCGACCGCGACGGCAAGTTCCAGCTAACGATGCTCTCGGTGTCGGCGTTCGACCCGCTGTCGCGCTCGATGAACCCGATGCTCAAGGAGGAGTCGTTCCACCTCGGCACCGGTAACAACGGCCTGCTGCGCATCGTGAAGGCCGGGAAGATGCCACCGGAAGTGATCCAGCGGTTCTTCTACAAGTGGATTCCCACGGCGTTCGATCTGTTCGGGCAGGACAACTCCTCGTCGGCGCATTGGGCCTACGTGTGGGGCCTGAAGGGTCGCTATGACGAACGGGAGAACCAGGTCGAACCCGACAAGGCGCGGCTCAACGAGTACAGCCGCGAGCTGTACCGGCAGGAGATCGCGAAGCTGGTGGAGCGGCTCAACATGTTCATCCCGGAGCGGGAGCGCTGGCTGCGCATGCCCGACGTCCGGTTCAACCGCAAGATCGGCATGCACGCGCACAAGATGTTCACGGTCGTGGGCGAGCCGATCGACGATGCCGCCACGTACCAGGCGTACCTGAAGACCGTGCTGCCGCAGCCGGAGCACTACCAGGTCGTGCACGACATCGAGAAGGAGCCCGGCTGGATCGAGCCGAAGAAAGCGGACAGCCTGCTCAAGTGAGGAAGGGGAGGGCGGGGGGGGCGCTCGTCATCGCGCACCGCGGCGCGTCGGCCCGCGAGCTCGAAAACTCGCTTGCCGCGTTCCGGGCCGCGGGGCCGCTGGGCGCCGACGCCGTGGAGCTCGACATCCATGCCACGGCGGACGGCGCCCTCGTCGTGCATCACGACGAGACCGTCGCGGGTCGCCACATTCCCCACCTCACGGGGCGCCAAGTCCGCGAGCTGCGGCTCCAGAACGGCGAGCCCGTGCCGACCTTGCCCGAAGCGCTGGAGGCCGCCGGTGCCGCGCTGGGCGTGTTCGTGGAGGTGAAGTCGCTCACTCCGCCGTTCGACGAGCGGCTGTTCGACGCGCTCGCCCACGGCCCTAACCCGTCGGGCTACGCGGTACACAGCTTCGACCACCGCATCATCCGGCGGCTCGGTCTCGAGCGCCCTGCCCTGCCGCGCGGCGTGCTGAGCTCGTCGTATTTGATCCGGCCGCTCGCGGCGCTGGAGGACGCGGGCGCTACGACCCTGTGGCAGGAGCGGACGGTCGTGGACGGGGCCCTCGTGGAAGTGCTCCACGCTGCCGGCATGCGGCTGCTCGTCTGGACGGTGGACGATCCCGCGGAGATGCGCCGGCTGCTCGAGCTCGGGGTCGACGGGCTCTGCACCAATCACCCCGAGGTCGGCCGCCAGGCGGTCGATGTGCGCGCCGCGTGAGCGGGGCGGGGGGGGCGGGGGGGCGCGTCGCGGTCGTCGGGGCGGGCACCATGGGCCACGGTATCGCCTACGCCGCGGCGCTTGCGGGGTTCACCGTCGCGCTCACCGACAGCCGCCCGGAGGCGCTCGCCTCGGGGGTCGCGCGGATCGCTGAGCTGCTCGCGGGGGCGGTGCGGCGCAGCAAGCTCAGCGAAGCAGACCGTGCCGCGGTCGCCGCGCGGGTGCGCCCGGAGCCCGACCTGCCTCGAGCGGCGCGCGACGCCGTCGTCGTGATCGAAGCGGTGGTCGAGGACCTGGGGGTGAAGCAGCGGCTCCTGGCGGAGCTCGCGCGCGCGGCGCCGCCGGGCGCGCTGCTCGCGACCAACACGTCATCCCTTTCGGTCGCCTCGATCGCCTCCGCGGTGCCGGCGTTGGGGCGGGGGCGCGTGGTCGGGATGCATTTCTTCAACCCGGTGCACGCGATGAAGTTGGTGGAAGTGGTGACGCACCCAAACGCTGCGGCCGAGGCGGTCGAACGCGCGGTCGCGTTCGCGCGCGCCCTCGGCAAGGAGCCGATCGTGGTGCGGGACTCGCCGGGGTTCGCGTCGAGCCGCCTGGGTCTCGCCCTCGGCCTCGAGGCGATGCGCATGCTCGAGCAGGGCGTCGCCTCGGCGGAGGACATCGACCGCGCCATGGAGCTCGGCTACAACCACCCGATGGGCCCGCTCAAGCTCACCGATCTGGTCGGCCTCGACGTGCGGCTCGCCATCGCCGACTATCTTTACCGCACGCTGGAAGAGCGGCAGTTCGAGCCGCCGAGAATCCTGCGCGATAAGGTCGCCAAGGGAGAGCTGGGGAAGAAGACGGGAAAGGGGTTCTACTCCTGGAGCGACTGAGCCGCATCACGGACGTCCACATCCATATCCAGCCCTGGCGCGACGTGAAGCCCGCCGTGATCGAGACCATGCGCCGCGGCAAAGAGGCGCAGTGGGACTTCCTCATCCGGCTGATGGACGATCCCCGCGCGCTGCTCGAGGTCATGGATCAGGCGGGGGTGTGGCGCGTGGGACTCGTCAACTATCCCTCTCCGGACGTCATCGGCTTCACGGACACCACGAACAGCTTCGCCGCGCGGTACGCCCAGGCCGATCCGGAGCGGCTGCTGCCGTACGGGGGCGTGCACCCCCGGTTCACCAAGGATGCGGCGGGCGACGTGGACCGGCTCGTCGACCTGGGGATCCGGCTCGTGAAGATCCATCCTCCACACCAGGGCTTCGCCGCGAACGCGTACACCGACGGCCTCGAGCCGCTGGGGCGGATCTATCGCCGCTGCGAGGATCGCGGCCTCCCCGTGATGATTCACACCGGAACGAGCATCTTCCCCGGGGCGCGCTCCAAGTTCGGCAATCCGATGGAGCTCGACGATGTGGCGATCGACTTCCCCGACCTGCGGATCGTCATGGCGCACGGCGGCCGGCCCCTCTATATGGAGGAGGCGTTCTTCGTGCTGCGCCGCCACCGGCAGGTGTGGCTCGACGTGTCCGGGATACCGCCCGCGCGGCTGCTCGAGTACTTTCCCCGCCTGGCCGAGGTGGCCGACCGCGTGCTGTGGGGCACGGACTGGCCCAGCCCGGGTGTGAAGGACATGCGGTTGAACATCGACCAGTTCCTGGCGCTCTCGCTCAGCGACGCCCACAAGAAAGCCATTCTCGAGACCAATGCGCTGGCTCTGTTTCCTGCTGCTCGCTAGCTCGGCGGCCGCCCAATCGTCCGGTACCAAGCCGCTCCAGTTCGATCTCACCGCCATTCCAGCCACGCGCGACTCGTTCGTGTTCGCCTTCCGCGGCGCCGAGCGCGGCTGGGCGGTCTGGCAGTATGAGATCCGGCCGCTCGAGATGACCCAGGAGGTGCTGTACACCGCGGCGTCCGAGTTCCGACCGGTCGAGGAGGAACGATTGCGCGTCGTGCTCAACCGCCAGACGAGCGAGCCGATCGCGAGCTTCCACCGGATCGATCTCTTCTCACCGGGGAGCGACACCATCATGGTAGAGCACGACCTCGAGGTGAAGCACGGCGAGATCGTCGGGCGACGCCGGGTGGGAACGAAGAACGGCGAGGTGAAGCTCATTCCCGTGGCCCGGCCGTTCTCGCCGGGCACCGTGCTGCACGACGACTATGCGTTGCTCGCGGCCGCCGTGACGAACGCCGCGCCGGGCGACTCGCTCGCCGTCCGCGCGTACAGCGAGTTCGGCGACTCGCTCGCGACGCTCAGCTTCGTCGCGGAGCAGCCGACGACCATCGAGGTCCCGGCGGGCCGGTTCGACGTGCTGCCGCTCCGCACCGGCGGGCTGCGGCTGTACGCCACGCGCGTCGCGCCGCGGCGCGTCGTCAAGGGCGAGACCCTCGACGGGACGTTCTCGTTCGCGCTGGTGCATTCCGGGCCGGTCATCCCCTCGCCGGAATGAGGCCCATGCGGTTCCTGCCGCTCCTCCCCGGGTTGCTGGTCGCCGGCGCGACGCTGGCGCCGCCCCTCGCCGCCCAGTCGGGCCGGATCGCGTATGAATCCTTCGCGCTCCCGAACGGCCTGCGCGTGCTTTACTCCGAGGACCGCTCCGCGCCGATCGTGACGGTGGACCTGTGGTACTACGTCGGGGCGCGCAACGAGCGGCCGGGACGCGGCGGGTTCGCTCACCTCTTCGAGCACATGATGTTCCAGGGCTCGGCGCACGTGAAGAAGAGCGAGCACTTCCAGTTGATCGAGCGGGCGGGCGGGTCGCTCAACGGGTCGACCCACGACGATTACACGAACTACTACGAGACGGTGCCGTCGAACCGGCTCAATCTGGCGTTGTGGCTCGAGGCCGACCGGATGCGCTCGCTCGCGATCACGCCGGAGAACCTCGAGAACCAGCGCGAGACCGTGAAGGAGGAGAAGCGCCTGCGCGTGGACAACCAGCCGTATGCGCCCACGTTCCGCAACGGGATCATCTGGCCCTACGACAGCACGACGTGCTTCGCCTACGCGCACCCCGGCATCGGCTCGATGGACGACCTCAATGCGGCCCAGCTCGCGGACGTGCAGGCCTTCTTCGACACCTATTACGCTCCCAACAACGCGACGCTCGTCGTCGTGGGCGACTTCCGCACGGCGGAGCTGCGGCGGCTCGTGAATCAGTATTTCGCCGACATCTCCAGCCACGCCGCGCCGCCGCCGGTGAGCTGCGCGTCGAAGGTCTCCCCCGGCATGGTGCGGCGCGAGGTGACGGACGAGCACGCCAATCTGCCGGCGGCGCTCCGCTTCTACCGCCTGCCGCCGCACGACGACCCCGACACTCCGGCGCTCGAGCTGCTCGAGTCCATCCTGGGGGAGGGAGAGAGCTCGCGCCTGAACGTGGGCGTCGTGCGGCACGAGCAGGCGGCGCTGCAGGCGGGCCTGGGCGCGCTGGGCGAGCGGCGCGGACCCGGCGTGCTGTTCGCCTACGGCATCGCGAACCAGGGCGTGGACGTGCAGCGGCTCGACAGCCTGATCGGCGCCGAGCTCGACAGCGTGCGCAGCGCGGGAGTCACGGCGGACGAGCTGACGCGGGCCAAGAACCAATTCCGCGCGCAGCAGGTCGATGAGCGCGAGACCACCTTCGGGCGGGCGGAATTGCTGCAGCACTACAGCCTGTTCCACAGCGGGCCCGCCGACATCAACACCGACCTGGATCGCTATCTAGCCGTGTCCGCCGCCGACATCCGCCGGGTCGCCCGGAAGTACTTGGACCCCGCGAATGCCGTGATCGTGACGGTCAAACCGGGCGCCGCGGCGACGACCAAGACGGGGGGTTCGGAATGAAGGCGGATAGGCGGATAGGCGGATGGGCGGTTAGCGTGCTCGTCCCCGCGACGGTTTTGCTATCCGGCTATCCGGCTATCCGCCTGTCCGCCCAGGCCTTCCCGACCAAGCCTCCCAAGCCGACTCCGCTCTCCCCTGCGCGCTTTCCGCCGTTCCAGGAGGTCGCGCTCCCGAACGGCCTGCAGCTCGTCATCATCGAGCATCACGAGCAACCCGTGGTCTCGGTGACGCTGAGCTTCCGCGCCGGCGGCAGCTACGACCCGGCCGGCAAGGAAGGCCTGTCGGCCCTCGTGGCGGAGCTGCTCACCAAGGGCACGGAGCGCCGCACGGCGGAGCAGCTCGCGGCGACCATCGAAGGCGTGGGCGGCTCGCTCTCGGCGTCCTCCGGCGACGACTTCCTCACGGTCTCCGCGGACGCGCTGAGCGACCAGGTGGACCTGGTGTTCGACGTTCTGGGCGACGTCGTGCTGCACGCGACATTTCCCGCGAGCGAGGTGGAGCTGGCGCGCACGCGCGCCCTGTCGGCCCTGGCGCTGGAGCTGTCGCGGCCGGCGTCGCTGGCGAGCCGGTTCTTCGCGAGCGAGGTGTACGGCCGCAATCCGTACGGGCGCAGTGCCACGCGCGAGAGCTACACCGCCGTCACGCGCGACGACGTGACGGCATTCGCCGGACAGCGCCTGCGGCCCGCCGGCGCGCTCCTGGTGGTCGCGGGCGACGTGACAGCGCCGCAGGTCCAGGCGCTGGTCGAGCAGGCGTTCGCGGGATGGCGGGGCGCGCCGCCCGCCACGGCGTCGCCGCCGCCCGCGCCCGGGAAGCGGGCCACCGACATCCTGCTGATCCATCGCCCCGGTTCGGCCCAGTCGAACATTGTGCTCGGCAACACCACCATGCGGCCCGGCGACCCGATCTATTACGCCGGCCGGATCGCCACGCAGGCGCTGGGGGGCGGGGCGGACGCGCGGCTGTTCCTGATCCTGCGCGAGCAGAAAGGCTGGACGTACGGCGCGTACGCGTCGCTGCACCGCTACCGCGGGCTCGGCTACTGGCAGGCCACGGCGGAGGTGCGCACGGAAGTCACCGACAGCGCGCTGAGCGAGATGCTGCGGCAGGTGGATCGCATTCGCACCGCGACGATCCCCGACTCGGAGCTCGCGGCCGTGAAAGGGTTCCTCGTGGGCTCGTTCCCGCTCACGATCGAGACCCCAAGCCAGATCGCGAGCCAGGTCGCGAACGCCAAGCTGCTGGGTTTGGGGGACGACTACCTGCGGCTGTACCGCGAGCGGCTGAGCGCCGTTACCGCGCTGCAGGCCAGAGCCGCCGCCGCCCGGCTGTACCGGCGGAGTGAGCTCACCATCGTGGTGGTGGGCGACGCCGCCCGGATCGGCGCCCGGCTGCAGGCGATCGCTCCGGTGCGGATCGTGGACGTCGACGGCAAGCCGCTCACGCCCGCCGATCTTGCCCCCCCCCCTGCCCCGGCCGGGCCCGTCGCGCTCGATGCCGCGCAGTTCGCGCCCCACACGGACAGCTCCAGCGTGATGCTCCAGGGGAAGGCGGTCGGCTACACGGTGTCCGACGTCCGCCGGTCGCGCGACTCGCTCCTGTACGTCGAGCGCTCGAGCCTGGGGAGCGGGACCTTCGAGCAGCGCACCACCGTGCTGCTCGACCCGGCCGACGGGTCCGTGCGCCAGGTGGATCAGGTGACGACGCAGCAGGGCCAGAAGGCGGAGACCCATCTCAGCTACGCGGGCGGCCGGGTCAAGGGCCAGAGTGCCGCGCCGCAGCAGGACGGCTCGATCAAGCGCTACGACATCGACACCGTGCTGCCCCCGGGGACGGTGGACGAGAATGCCGTGCCGTTCGTCGTGCCGGCGTTGCCGCTCGCGGCCGGCAAGGCGTTCACGCTCAGCTTCTTCACGCCGAGCGAGAATGCGCAGAAGACGCTGACCTTCAAGGTCGGGGCCCCCGAAAACGTCACGGTGGCCGCCGGGACGTTTCAGGCGTATCGCATCGCGGTGACCGGGTCGCGGGTGCCGTTCACGATGTACGTGACCACGGAGACCCCCCGGAGGGTCGTGAAGACCGAATTCGTGGGACAGCCGTTCATCGTCGAACTCGTGAAGTAGGCCAGGACCGGAGGGGGGGCAGACGCATGCGGCGATCTTTGTATCCGTTGCTCGCGCTGTCGGTCTCCTGCGCGACGGCCGGGGCACGGCAGGCCGCGGCCCCAGCGCCGGTGCCGCAGGCCGCGACGTCCGAGAGCAGCAGTGTCATGCGACCGCAGTATCCGACCACCTACCGGCGCCATCCCAATGTCGCGGTCGTGATCCGCAACGCGACGATCATGACCGCGACCGGGCAGGAAATTCCCAACGGGTCCGTCTTCTTCAAGGACGGCCGCATCGTGGCCGTCGGCGCCAGGGTGGACGCGCCGGCCAGCGCCGTCGTCGTGGATGGGACCGGGAAATACGTGACCCCGGGCTTGATCGACGACCACTCGCACCTCGGCGTCTACGCCGCGCCCGGCACCGACGCCGAGTCCGATGGCAACGAGGCGACGAACCCGGTCACCGCCGAGGTGTGGGCGGAGCATTCGTTCTGGCCGCAGGACCCGCAGATCCCCCTCGCCATCGCGGGCGGCATCACCACGATTCAGGCGCTCCCCGGCTCGGCGAACTTGATCGGCGGGCGCAGCGCGATCCTCAAGCTGATTCCGGCGCGCACCGTGCAGGAGATGAAGTTCCCGGGCGCGCGCTACGGCCTGAAGATGGCGTGCGGCGAGAATCCCAAACGGGTGTACGGCCGCCGCGGCGGGCCGTCGACCCGCATGGGCAACATGGCGGGCTATCGCAGCGCGTTCGCGCAGGCCGAGGCCTACCGCCGCCGCTGGGACACCTGGAACAAGGATCACAAGGGTGATCCGCCGGAGCGGAACCTCCGTCTCGAGACGCTCGCCGAAGTGCTGCGGGGCAACATCTACGTGCAGAACCACTGCTACCGGGCCGACGAAATGGCGCTGATGGAGGACCTCGCGCACGAGTTCGGCTTCAAGATCCGGTCGTTCCATCACGCCGTGGAGGCGTACAAGATCGCGGACCTGCTCGCGCAGGACTCGACGTCCGTGTCGGTGTGGGCCGACTGGTGGGGCTTCAAGGAAGAGGCGATGGACGGCGTCCAGCAGAACGCGGCGCTCAACCAGCAGGCGGGCGGGCGACCGCTGATCCATTCGGACAGCCCCAGCGGCATCCAGCGCCTGAACCAGGAGGCCGCGAAGGCGATGTACTCCGGCCAACGCGCCGGGATCGCGATCACCCGCGACCAGGCGCTGCGCTGGATCACCGTCAACCCCGCGTGGACGCTCGGGATCGACTCGATCGTCGGAACGTTGGAGCCGGGGAAGATGGCCGACGTCGTGGTGTGGTCGGGGGACCCCTTCTCCGTGTACGCGAAGGCCGCTCAGGTCTACAACGACGGCTGGTTGGTGTACGATCGCGGCGATGCGGCGCACCAGCCCCGCACCGACTTCGAGCTCGGCCAGGTGCCCGCGCCGGGGAGCGACCGATGATCGCGGTGCTCCTCGCCCAGACCATCGCCATCACGGGGGGCACGGTCTATCCGGTCACGGGTCCGAAGATCGCGAACGCCACCGTCCTGATCCGCGACGGCAAGGTCGCCGCGGTGGGGAGCAACGTCACCATTCCCTCGGACGCGACCCGCGTCGACGCGACCGGGAAATGGATCACCCCCGGCTTCATCGACGGGGGCGGGCAGATGGGCCTGGTCGAGATCGGCGCCGTGGAGGGGACGCGCGAGGGCGCCCTGCGGGGCGACAGCGTGGCCGCCGCGTTCAACGTCGCGGAGGGGATCAACCCCGCGTCCACCCTGATCCCGGTCACGCGCATCGAGGGGATCACCACGGCGCTCGCCACGCCCGGCGCCAACCTCATCAGCGGCCAGGCGGTGCTGATCGATCTCGACGGCTCCACCATCGAGCAGATGCTGGTCAAGTCGCCCGCCGGGATGGTCGTGTACTTGAACGAGCAGGCCAAGGACGAGGGCGGCGGCTCGCGCGCCGGCGTGACCGAGCGGTTGCGCCGGGTGTTCAACGACGCGCTCGAATACGGGCGGCGCAAGGCGGAGTACTCCCGCGCGCAGATGCAGGCGCTCTCCGCCGCGGCCGGGGATCTCGCGGCGCTCCTCCCCGTGCTGCGCGGCGACCAGCCGCTCATCGCCGTGGCGAACCGACGGAGCGACATCGCCACGGCGCTGCGCCTCGCCCGGGAGTACAAGCTCAAGCTCATCCTGGCGGGCGCTGCGGAGGGCTGGCAGATCGCGGGCGAGATCGCGCGCGCCGGCGTGCCGGTGCTGGTGCAGCCGCTCGACAACATCCCGTCGTACGACGCGCTCGGCATCCGCTACGAGAACGCCGCGTTCCTCGCCCGGGCCGGCGTCAAGGTGGCGCTGCTCGAGACCGACACTCACAACTCCCGCAACCTGCGCCAGCAGGCCGGCAACGCCGTGTCCTACGGCATGACGTGGGAGCAGGCGCTGCGGGCGGTGACGCTCTCCCCCGCCGAGATCTTCGGAGTCGCGGATCGCTACGGCTCGCTCGAGCCGGGGAAGGTGGCGAACGTGGTGGTCTGGTCGGGAGATCCCTTCGAATTCACGACGGGGGTCGAGCACGTGTTCATTCGGGGGCGGGAGATCCCGCTGAAGAGCCGGCAGACAGAGCTGTTGGAGCGCTATCGCAAGCTGCCGCCGACGTACTGAGGCGGCACAGACGGGAAAGACGGCACGAAAAGAGGCGGCAAGGTTCTCACCCTGCCGCCTCTGCCGTCCCTGCCGTCCTTGCCGCCTAGTTCTTCGTCGCCGCCGGGTACACGCTCACGCGATACCGCTTCTTGTTCTTGTGCTCGAACTTGACCTGACCGTCGATCACCGTGAACAGCGTGTCGTCCGAGGCGCGGCGCACGTTCAGGCCGGGGTGGAACTTCGTCCCCCGCTGCTTCACGAGGATGCTCCCCGCGGTCACGAACTCCCCGGCGAACCGCTTCACGCCCAGGTACTTCGGACCCGAATCGCGCCCGTTGCGGGAGGAGCCGACACCCTTCTTGTGAGCCATGTGGATCAGTCCTTGAGCTTGACGTCCGCGATCTTGATCTCGGTGAACTGCTGCCGGTGCCCGGCGTGGCGGCGGAACCCGGTGCGTCGCGCGAACCGATAGATCCGGATCTTCTTGCCTTTGGCGTGTCGCACCACCTCGGCCGTCACCCTGGCGCCCTTCACCACGGGCTTCCCGGCATGTACGTGCTTGCCGTCGCTGGCGAGCAGCACCTCGTCGAACGTCACCTTGCTCCCGGGCTCGGCCGCGAGCAGCGGGACCTTAATGGTGGCGCCCGGCTCGGCCCGGAACTGGCGCCCACCGGTGGCGAAGATGGCGTACGTCATAGGGCGCGGAACCTAAACGGGGACAAGCATTTGGTCAAGCGACGGCGTACTGCTCCGTCACGTCCCGTCCGGCCGGTTTGGCCATCATGCGGAATTCGTCCAGCCGCATCATCGGGTCGTCCCGGACTTCGAGCTCGAGCCCCGTCTGCTTCTCGAGTTGCCGTAAGAAGTTAGGCTCCTGCTCCACGAGATACAGCGCTACCTCCGGGTGCAAGCGCACGGCGAGCTGCCGCTCCTTGTGCTCGGCGCCGGCCCGCTTGAGCGAGCGCTCCATCCGCCGCACCACGACCTCGGGCCGGAACACGCGGCCGGTCCCGTGGCAGGTGGGGCACTCCGCGGTCATCGACTGCCACAGCGACGGGCGCACCCGCTGCCGCGTCATCTCGATCAGCCCCAGCTCGGACACCGCGAACGCCTTGGTGCGAGCGCGGTCGCGTCCCAGGTGGGTGCGCAGCTCCTGCAGCACCTTGTCGCGGTTGCCGCGGGACTCCATGTCGATGAAATCGACCACGATGATGCCACCGATGTCCCGCAGTCGCAGCTGCCGCGCCACCTCGCGCGCCGCCTCGAGGTTGGTCTTGAGGATAGTGCTCTCGGGGTCCTTCTTGCCCGTATAGCGCCCGGTGTTGACGTCGATCGACGTGAGCGCCTCGGTCGGCTGGATGATCAAGTAGCCGCCGGTCGGGAGCTCCACGCGCGGCTTGAAGAGGTTCCGGATCTCCGCCTCGATGTCGTACTCGTCGAACAACGGCGTTTCGGCGTCATACGACTTCACCCGCTCGAGCAGGTCGGGATCGATCTGCTTCAGATACTGCACGATCTCGTTGTGCAGCATCTTCGCGTCAACCAACAGTGAATCGACCTTGTCGGAGAACAGGTCGCGGATGATCCCGCGGGTGAGACTCGTTTCGCCCTGCAGCAACGCGGGCGCGCGCGCCGAGCCGGCCTTGCGCTTGATCTTCTTCCACAGGCCGTAGAGGTGATCGATCTCGCGCTTGCAGCTCTGCTCGGTCAGGTCCTCGGCCACGGTGCGGATGATCCACCCGCCCGCCCCCGGTTCCTTGGGGACGAGCTTCGACACCATGTCGCGCAGCTTGGCCCGCTGCTCGCGATTCTCGATTTTCCGGGAGACCCCGACCTTGGAGGCGAACGGCATGTAGACGAGGAACCGACCGGCCAACGAGATCTGCGCGGTGACGCGCGGTCCCTTGGTGCCGATCGGCTCTTTGATGACTTGAACGATCTTCGCTTCGCCGCGCTTCAGCTCGTCGGCGACGTTCGGCAGACGGCGCCGGGCGGAGCGGTTGGCCCCCCCGCCACCGTTGCCGT
>Ga0209056_10002577_pt1 | contig 19431 bp, 20 predicted proteins | sample GraSoiAngelo_114_FD_185876 | JGI IMG/M metagenome (GOLD analysis project Ga0209056, IMG submission 185876) | Grasslands soil microbial communities from the Angelo Coastal Reserve, California, USA - 14_0903_13_40cm (SPAdes) (version 2) | ecosystem: Environmental > Terrestrial > Soil > Grasslands...
CGGCTGGATAAGAATCAGGCGAATTACATCGATTTCACCGGCTGCGGCAATTCGTTAAACGTCAATCATCCGCGAACTCTTTCAACTGATCATGGAATCACTGCGCTATTGGGCAGTCGAAATGAAAATCGATGGCTTTCGTTTCGACCTCGCCAGCGCGCTGGCGCGAGAGCGATGGGAGGTTGATCGCTTGAGCTCATTCTTCGATATCATTCAGCAGGACCCAGTTCTTTCGGAACTGAAGCTTATCGCTGAGCCTTGGGATATCGGACCGGAAGGTTATCAGGTGGGTAACTTCCCGGTGCTTTGGACGGAATGGAATGGCAAATATCGCGACTGCGTCCGGCACTTTTGGAAAGGCGACGGTGGAACGGTGGGTGAGCTTGCCTCGCGGCTGGCCGGCAGCAGCGATCTTTATGCTCATAATGGCCGTCGCCCGAGTGCGAGCCTCAATTTCATAACCGCGCACGACGGATTCACTCTGCGCGACCTCGTTAGCTATGATCGCAAGCACAATGAAGCCAACGACGAAGAAAACCGTGACGGGACTAACGACAATCTAAGCTGGAACTGTGGCGTGGAAGGTCCAACCGATGAGGCGGCAATCAATGCAGTACGCGGCCAGCAACAGCGAAATTTTCTCGCCACACTGCTCCTCTCTCAAGGGGTACCAATGCTACTGGCAGGCGATGAATTTGGACAGACGCAGCACGGCAACAATAACACTTATTGCCAGGATTCGCCGGTCGCGTGGCTAGATTGGAATCTCTCCGCCGAACAGCGCACTCTGCTCGACTTCACGCGCGAGGTGATGCGCTTGCGAAAAACCGAGCCCGTCTTCCGGCGGCGACAGTTTTTTCAAGGCCGCCCAATCCACGGATCGGAAATCAAAGACCTGTACTGGCTCAAACCAGACGGCACTGAAATGACCGATGCGGATTGGAATGCGCCACACGTTCGGTGCATTTGTATGGTCCTTCCGGGAGATCAGATCACCGAAACTGGCGAGCAAGGTGAACGCATTGTGGGCAACTCCTTCGCAATGCTGTTGAACGCCCATTGTGAATTGATTCCATTTCGGCTTGGCACACGACGTCGCGAGCTGAACTGGAGATGCATTCTCGATACCGCTGCATCCTCTGCTCAGCCACGTATCTTTGAACCCATGAGCAGCTTTCCCTTGCAACCGCGTTCCATGGTGGTGTTACAAGCCGAACACGCAAACAATTCAACAACGACATGAACGAACCAACTCCAAGTTTCGGGCAATCCGATATTGTTAGACTTAGTGACGAGGATGCGACCGTCGCACTTCTCGAGCGCGCGGTCACCGGCCTCTGGGAAGTCGTCAATGAATTAACGCGTCTTCGGCGCACGACGCGTCAAAATTATCGAGTAACAATTTTCGGTTCCGCCCGCCTGAGACCCGGAACGCCCGCCTATGACGGAGTGAAACAACTTGCTGCCGAGCTGACGAAAATGGGTTGCGACATCATCAGCGGCGGCGGCCCTGGTATTATGCAGGCGGCGAATGAGGGGGCCCTCTCAGTAGACCCGAAAGCTCTGCACCGATCGGTTGGTATCCGGGTTGAACTCCCCTTTGAGCAGGAGCTCAATCCTTTCGTCGGTCTCGCATATCAACACCGCACTTTTTTCTCGCGATTGCACCATTTTATGATCGCTTCCGATGCTTTTGTCGTTGTTCCAGGTGGGATCGGCACGCTTCTCGAGACTTCGCTTGCGTGGCAATTACTCCAAGTCCGCAAGCTTTATAACACACCGCTTATTCTCGTCGGCAAAATGTGGGCTGACCTCGTCGAATGGGGTCGCCGCACAATGCTCATCGAAGGCAGCGAACTCGCCAGCGAGGTCGATTTCACGATCCCGCATTGCGTGAATACCATCGATGAAACGATCGCGTTAATTCGAGAGAATCGTGCCGCTTGGCTCGCCGCCCAACAGGCGAAGTAGCTTCGCATTCAAAACGCGAACGTATAATTTAGGATTACCTGAAAGTCGTCACTCGCGGGCTGATTGCTTGGCGCGTTGTGGGCATGGGAGGAGACGCGGCCAGCCATTCTCCAGCGGACCACTAGCAACACGATAATCGGCGGTCACGTCGATTTGGTTCTCGTGTTGTGCAGCGCGTCGCTCGCAGCATGAATGTAAGGACCGGAGAAGAGTAACACGCTCAGGCTAAACCGGAAGGCCATCGAGTTCGTATGGGTTCTATATGTCACTTTTTCGATTTTTTTGGTTGCTAGTTGTTTTCGAATTCTATATAACCGGGCAGAGGCAGCAAGCGACGACAATGAATGAGGGGGAAAGCGCGGTGGAGGTGAGGTCCGCGGCCGATAGGACCAAGTCCCATGTCCAACTCCGGCTTATAGCTCCAAGATTGGCGCCTTAGGCTCTGCTTATGAATCCGCCTAGCCACCCCCAGGCTTGTATGGATGAGAAGGCAAACCACCTTTTGGTGCTTGCTCTAATCGCCGGGCTAGCCACAGCTGATTTGAGTGTCGCCGAGCAGGCGGATAGTAACACGGATCAAGTGCCCGAGGCCGATCTCAAAGAATTTAACGACCCTACCATTCTTAGCCGGCGTGTTTGGCTCGAGACCGAGTGGAATAAGTTCACGGATGGAACGCATTTTGTGGAGGAAACATTGGGCACTCTGTTGGCGTGGCCTGTTTCGGAGAACCAGGACTTCGGAGTACGCCTGAAATTGCCGGTCAAGTTTCGTGTGGGCAGCGATGATCCCAACGTCTCGGACATCGGCGGTTTGGGGGATATCAAAGTAGCGGCAGGCACAGCCTTCGTTCTGTGCAAGACAGTGCGCATCGGCGGCGGCCTGGATCTGGAAATGCCAACAGGACGTCACGAGCTCAGCGACAACGCCTGGCGGATTCAGGAGTTCGCTGCCTTAGGTTGGGACATCACACCGTGGCTCACCTTCAGTCCGTCCATCGAGTATAACCAGACATTCTCCGAAGAAGGGAGTGCACCTGCGTTGCACTTTCTCGAGACGTTCATTCCACTGACTTTTGTTCTTCCACACAAATGGGCCGTGAGCGCTGGTTACGAGAACAAGACGGACTTTGAAAACGACAACTACGTCACGAACCGGGCGAAAATCGCGATTGCGAAAGAACTCGAATCAATCCCGCTCAGCTTCTACTTGCAGGCGAAGCGGGATTTCGATTCGGGCGAGGAGGAGTTCCAAGTTAACTTTGTCGTCACCTACTACTTCCGTTGAAGGCTAAACGGCCGATGAGAAAATTCTTCTCGCTGATCGGGGAAATCGTCGGAAGTCCCCAACTTGAGCGAAACGCCCAATTTGCAAAGCGCCGAACGTTACTTGCTCAACAACTTTTTTTTCGCTGCCGCTAGTTCGTTGAGCTTTCCTTGATCCACTTCGGGATACGTCAGATCGAGTGAGTCGAGGGTTTCGATGACGGCCGCGGCGACGACGACACGGGTAAACCATTTGTTGTCCGCCGGCACGACATACCAAGGCGCAGCTTTCGTAGCGGTTTCCTGAATCATTTGTTCGTACGCTTGCATGTAATCGTCCCAGAAATCGCGCTCGGCGGCGTCATTAGATGAGAACTTCCAGTTCTTCAGGGGATCATCGATTCGATCCAGGAATCGTCGTTTCTGCTCCTTTCTTGAAACATGGAGGAAGAATTTTCTTACCACGACTCCGTTCCTCGCCAGATACTGCTCGAAATTGCGGATGTCTTCGAAACGCTCTTCCCAAATGTTTTTGCCTACGAGAGTCGGAGGCAGCTTTTGTTTTGCCAGGAATTCGGGATGCACCCGTACCACCAGCACCTCCTCATAGTAACTGCGATTAAAGATGCCAATCTGACCGCGATTCGGCAGGTATTTCATGCACCGCCAAAGATAATCGTGATCCAGATCTTCGGCTGAGGGTGATTTGAACGAATACACCTGGCAGCCCTGTGGGTTTACGCCCGACATGACGTGCTTGATGGCGCCATCCTTGCCTGCGGCGTCCATTGCTTGAAAGATCAGGAGCATCGCCCACTTGTCTTGGGCGTATAGTTTGTCCTGCAATTCGGCAAGAGCTTTGACACCCATGGTCAGCACTTCCTTCGCTCTCGGTTTGTCTGCCTCCTTGGTGAATTCAAGCGTGTCGTTTGGATCGACGTCTTTAAGACGGAAATCCTTCCCCTTGCTGATACGGAATGGCCTGGCCAATTCACCGGCTCTTTTGATGATCTCTTTTGTTTTCATTAGCTCTCAATGATTGATAATAACTTCGCTGCGGCGTCTCATGGTGGGTAATCGTGTTGATCGCCTAATTCAAGTATTCTGCGGCGGCAAAAGATAGAGCGCCGTGGCGAATATCAGATAAACCAAGATCGCGAGCACGCCGACGAACCAGGCGGAGCGGCCAGACGTGGTCACCAAAGAAGCGGTGAGCGTTGCGAACAGAATCATTGCGACTGCACCGGGCCAGAAATTCAAATCCATCGGCGCGGGGCCAATCAAATAACTCAGCAGCACCAGAACCGGAGCAACGAAGAGCGCAATCTGCGCGGCGCTGCCAAGTGCAATGCTGACGCTCAAATCGAGACGATTTTTGCGCGCAGCGGAAAATGCGGCTGCCATTTCGGCAGCTGCGCCCACCAACGCCACAACGATGAACCCAACGAAGGCGGGGCTCATTCCAAAGGCGGTGGCCGCGTACTGAACGGATCCGACAAACACTTCGCTAACCAACGCTACGAAAACCGTAACACCTGCGAGCGTGGCGAGCGCCAGACCGATCGGCCACGCCGCTTCGTGTTCCTCGGCCCCGCCAGCGAACAGTTCGCGATGCGTGTTGAGTGAAAACCAGAGGCCGAGACCGTATGCCAACAAAAGCAAAAATGAGAGTGCCACGCTTAGGGTTTTGGTTGAGCCGGCTGTGCCTAACGAATCGCGCGCCGCCACTGCGGACGGGATTAGAAGCGCTATCGTGGCGAGAAAAAGTAAGCCGGCCTGAAATCGCGCCGCGATACGGTTGAATTCCTGAACGTGGTAGCGAAGTCCGCCGAGCAGGAATGATGCGCCCAACATAAACAACGAATTCGTCACGATCGCGCCGGCCACCGATGCCTTCACCAATGTGTATTGTCCCGCCTGCAATGCAGCGATCGCGATGACAAGCTCGGTTAGATTGCCAAGCGTTGCGTTAAGCAGGCCGCCCACCGAATCGCCCGTCTTCGCCGCGACAGATTCCGTTGCGTGACTTAGCAGAACAGCCAACGGCAAAATCGCGAATACCGAGAGAACGAAATGTAGCGTGTGCGCTTCGTGGTTGAGTTTCTCAGCTGCCAGCGCGATGGGAACAAACACAAGCAGCCAAAGCAGTGGGTTGCGACGGATTTCTTGAAGAAGCAGCTTCATGGCACGATGATCCAGTTTCCCAGAAATGCTTGGAATCGGAAATAGGACTAAGGTCCAATGGGCCGTTCGGATGGACTCGATTAAAAAAGAAAATCGCTCGACGCATCCCGACAGAACGCTTTATCGGACATACCGTCGCCAAACGAAAATGACTCATGCCCGCGAGGTTTACGGCACATCTGTATCTCTTCCACTGCCTAACGAACAATACGCAACAGAATAACCTGAACTTATGCCATTCGAAAAATTCGATCTCGAGAGCCTCGACAAAGAGCGCCGCAAAGCAATCGCCAAATCCATTCGTATTATCAGCGTTGAAGAACTAAAGAAGCTTGGCGAAGAGATTTTCCATTACGCCGACGATCCATGGCGCGAGAGTTTCTTCCGATTCATTGCCGAAAACGCCGGCGCCACATTCCATCACGCGATCACCAGCGACGGAGTCAATATTGTTTATTGCCGCGACAAAGACAAAGGCATGTGGTTCCTGCCCGGAAGCGGCATGGGGCCCTTGCAGACGACAGGCCGCCGGATCATGAAGGAGATGATCGCGGGAGCACATTGAGCTCGCCTGCTCATCGCGTAAACTCGCCGCAACCGCGAATCGCCGGTTCGTAGCGAACTTTTTATCCCTGCGCACAACGAGAGCCAGATTGCGGGTATCGAGTTTGACGATCTAACAATACTAATGAATCTCGCTTGGCTACTTTACGGTTATCAGGCAATTTTATTCTGGGTAGGGTTACCTATTGCAATCTTTCTATTGTTATGGTGGGTCGATAGAAAGAAACGCAAATAAATTTAGCTTGGACATTCGAGGATTTAGCCAGCCCAAAACTGCACCGACCAGACTTGGCGAGCTGTCCTATCATTGGGCGCCGGTAGGCAGCAGGGCGGCTATCGCGATCGACTAGGCAAAGTTTTCAGTCGTTCACTCATGCTGCCTTCTCCAAAAAGACAGGCTCGACCCGCGGTTGCTTCCGGGCTGCTTCAAAAACATCTGGTGATTTCGCCGGTCCCCTTGCCGTGTGTTGCGGCTGCTAAACGCATAGGACTAAAGTCTCATATGCGGCTGTCGGGAGTGCTGATAAAATTCTCGTTGATTACGTTACCCGACGTTTCAACGCATCTTCGATCGGACTAAAAACCGATTGGGGGGCCTTAACCTTCGCTGAGACACCGCTTGCGCGATCTCCAGATTCAACTGGAGCCCCGAGTCACCTGAAGCGAGGCCGCTGTTGAAAGCGCCCCGTAAAGATGGTTCTCCGTTCCGCGCGGATTTGGAGCAGTCGACCCAAATAAAAACCGGTTTATGAAATTCGTAGCGCTCAGAACAGAGCGTACCACCACCGGCGGATTACATAAGCCATTAGAAACGGAGATACGTCATGACAAAATCAACCCCGACCCTTACGCAAAGCGGACTGCTGGCCGTGTTGCTGCAACGCCAGCGCTACAGAGTATTTCAGTTGGCCCGGCGTAGTGCACACCGAAAGCGCGTGCATGCCGCTTTTTGGAATACCCTCACTTGGGCACGGAACCAAAGCTGGTCGACGGGCCGCCCCACACTTGAATCTTTCACCAGGCCAATTGCCATGTCGCGCCAAATCCGCACCGACACTCAGATCCGCCAACAGATTCACGACGACCTGCGCATCAAATATCCCGAATGGGTCGAGCCAAATGGCGAATCCTCCCTGTGCCTCATGGAAGTACTCGATACTTTGACGCGAAGGGGGAACCAGAAACGGTCAGTCTTTCGCATGATACGCCAGACAGCACTCAGATGAACGAGGTAAATTAGTATTAATGAAAAACAACAGGCTTTACGTGTTGTTGGCATTCACGACGCTCGCGCTTGCGTCACCATGCCAAGCGCAGGACAGGAGCGCAGCACAATTCTACACCGCAACAGGCGTTGGATAAGAGGCAGGACGCTTTTCAAGGAGACAAGGCAAAAGGAGTGCATGCTAGCTACCAGTGGGAGCTCAGTGGTCCCAACGGAGGCGACTGGTGGTTGATTGTAAATGATTGAACTTACACAATGGGTAAAGGAAAGATTCACAATCCAAATGTTACGTTTGTAGCAAGCGATGAAGATTGGGTCGCTATGTCAAATAGAACCCTCAACGTCCCATTAGCATACCTGACTGGCCGCTTAAAGATTCAAGGCAGTCATAAGTTGGTAAAAGAATTAGACAAGATTTTTCCTTGAAACCTGGAACGATCTGTAGCAGGGCCACCTGTCAAACCAATTCGCCGAAAAACACGAATTGCTGATTCCAATTCCAAAAACGCCGTCAGCTTTTCCTCCGCGTGCACAACGAAACGCTTTCTCTCGCCGCGGTCGCGACTGCAATCCAAATCGTTCGCCCATTGGAGCCATGTCTCCAGTGTGGAGGTCAAGCGCTTTATTGCGAGTTTCCTTACAATGAAGACTTGATTGATGAGCAAGTACAAAGACTTAACCAAACGAAAAAGTCATGCAGCGTACGCCAGGCAAATCGGCTAAGTAGGCCGACATTATGCTTCAACGATCTACTGATTGTCTGATGAAACCACGGCACATAAACTCGATGCGATGCCACAGGTTTCCTCCCTTACATCCCGGCGGAGCAAGCGGATCAGGCGGAATTCCCCCGGGGAAAGGACGGGGTAATCCCGCCCACCTCTCGTTAGGTATTAGCCATGCTTTGACCTGAAAAGAACATCGGAATCTAGGATGCCAGTGCTCGAAAAGACAATTCGCATTATCGCCATTGCGCTTGCCGTGGTGTTCCTCGGCCTGAGCCTGCTCGGCACCTTTGGCGCGTGGTTCGTTAATCGCAAGGCCACCGACGTCGTGCTGAAGGGGTTTGGTCTCATCGAGGTCGGCGTCGGGGTGGTCGATGCCGGAGTGAGCCGGGTGGACGACCTCATCGCGACGAGCCGGACGGAAGTGCGGCAGGCTTCCGAGACCATCAACGTCGGCGGTGAACAGGCACAGGCAAACAGCCCCGTGCTCAATGCGCTGAACGAGCGCCTGGAGACGAGTCTGGCGCCACGCATCGCGCAGATGCAGCAGGTGCTGGCTCCTGTGCGGGATGCGGTGAGCACCGTCGGAAACGCGGTGAGTCTGCTGAACTCGATGCCGATGATGGCCGACCGTGCTCCGCGGGTGGCCGCACTGGACGAGACCTTTAACCGACTCGAAGGGCTGTCCGCGGACGCGACACAACTGCGAAGCATATTGCATGCACTGGTAGTGGAGCAGAAGAGCGACGTCGCCCCTGAGACAGTTGCCGCGCTCAAAAGGCTCACGCAACGCATCGACACCAGGCTGGGTGAAGTGCAGACAAGTGTTCAGGCGGTGCGTGCGGACGTGGCGGCATTGCAGGTTCGGCTGGACAAGCGAAAGTCGCGGCTACTGTTCGTATTCAACGTAGTCGCCTTGCTGTCGACGCTGATGCTGGCTTGGATCCTTTATACTCAAGTCGTCGTTATCCAGCACCACTGGGCCCGGGTGCGGCCGCCGCGGCCAAACCGCCGCTCGGCGACGACGAGTTAGCACCTACCATCGACTAAGCGCATAAGATGGGGAGGACTCAGTGCCACCAGCTGAGCTCGATGGTAAACGTCAGACTTCTTTGTTCTTCCGATCTTCGAACCTAGGACGCGATCCGTCCTAGCTTGTCCGGCCTAAGCTCGCTTCCTGATTTCTGGTACAAGCAAGCAGCGGAGCTGAGATTGTCAGCGCAGACAGGCATGGGACGAAAGTCTTATTGAGGATGCGGAGACTTTCTGCTCTGATTACCATTCAGGTCTCTGACCATCTTATGAAATTACTGAAAATCCTCGCTGTCTCTGTCACTCTGCTCACGACCGTGCAGGCGATGCAACAACCGTCGTCTCATACTAAAGGCACAGCCACTGGAAACCCGACCGGCCAACTCAAGCCGGGCCAGTATTGGTGGAAACCACAGCTCTCGCCGAGCGGTCCGCTCATGGTCCTTGTGAGCGTCCCACAGCAAACCATGCACGTTTATCGCAACGGCATCCTCATCGGGCGTTCAACCGTCAGCACTGGCTCGAAAGGAAACGCCACACCCGGCGGCGTCTTCAGCATCCTTGAGAAAAAACAGGAGCACTACTCGAAGAAATATGATAACGCACCGATGCCAAATATGCAGCGGCTAACTTGGACCGGCATTGCCATGCACTCGGGCAATCTGCCGGGTTATCCGGCCAGCCACGGCTGCATCCGCCTGCCCTACGATTTCTCGCAACTTCTTTTCAGCGCGACGTCCAAGGGTGGCACCGTCGTTGTGGGTGACGGCAAAACACCCGTGCCGCATCTCGCGTCGAATCCCGGCCTGATGCTCGCGCCGAAGGATTTTACGCCTGAGATGCTGCGCCCGCTCGCACATAATGCCTATGACTGGAATCCGGAGCGCAGCTCCAGCGGACCGATCACAATTGTCGTCAGCGCCGGCGACCGTGCACTCTACGTCTACCGTAACGGCAATCCCATCGGGCGCGCCTCAGTCGAGATTGACGGACGCGGATCGCTCGGAGACCACGTCTACTCTCTGCTCGAAGGCACGACCGACCGGGAAAGCTCGCTTGCTCCGGGCCGTGCGGCGCGACGGTGGATGAGCGTGACCAGCAGAGGCCGTAGCGTTCCTGCCGAGAAGATTGCGGCGCGCCTCCGCATCAACCCGGAGTTTGCGCAAAAGGTTTACGACACGCTCAAACCGGGCACGACTGTCATCATTACTGATCAACCGGTGGTGCGAAGCCGCGGCAATGCCGCGATCCTCGAGGGCTGAGGGGTTACTACTCCGCTGTAGTCTACGGTTTGCAGCCTCAGCTTGCCTCTAGATCGGGATTTCCATTCCTTCGCGGGCTAGGACCGCGTTGGGAAACCGTTCGCGACACAATTTTTCGATGCGCTCAAGAAACTCGTCGTCGTGTTCGGGGTCGTGATGTGTGAGGGCCAGGCGCTTCACGCCAGCCATTTCCGCAAGTTGCATGGCTTGATCGAAGCTGCTGTGTCCCCATCCGCGCCGTTGCTGCAGTTCCTCGGCCGTGTATTGCGCATCATGGACCAACAAGTCCGCGCCGCGCGACAACTCCACCAGCCGTGGATCGATCTGCTCTCCATGTTCTACATCTGTGCAAACAACGAGCACCTTGCCATTCCGCTCGATCCGGAAACTATACGCTCCACCGGGATGGTTGTGTCTTTGAGCGGTGACTACGGTTTCCACATTGTTGATGCCGGTGAAATGTTTGCTGGCATCAGCGATTTGCAGGAACTCGAAATTCGCGCCCATGTGATCCAATTGGACCGGGAAATATTCGGCCTGCATTTGGACTTCGAAAATTTCCCGCAAATTGCTAACTGTCTGGTTCCTGCCAATTGCCAATAGAGTAATTCTCTGCATGGAATCGTAAGCGGGGGCAAAGAACGGAAAGCCCTGGATGTGGTCCCAGTGAAAATGCGTGAACGCGATTACGATTTGTTCCTGTTCGCGGCCGATGGCTCGCAGGTCTCTGCCCAGATTTCGCAGTCCCGTGCCTGCGTCGATGATGGCGATGCGGTTCGTATCGGTGAACGTGATTTGCAGGCAGGTGGTGTTGCCGCCGAATTGCTGAAAACCGGCATCGCAGATAGGGATGGATCCGCGCGTGCCATAAAACTTAAGCTTCATATAATCGTTTTATGAAGCCAGGCATTAGGCTGGAGAAGTTCCAATGGCACGATTGATTGTTTGCAGTGCCGTTGTTCGGCTCAGTTACAGATTGAGTGGTGCTGCCAGCTGGAATTGCAGCGTGGTTTGCGGGTTAACCACCGTTGTGCCGGCGGTATGCCCGTAATGCGCTTGTCGCGCTGTCTGCGGAGGGCCTGTCGGTTGAATGCTGTTCGTCTTTACCGGGATCCTGCGTCCATTTAGATCAATCAAGTTCAGTTCCACAGTGAGTGGCCCCGATTTGCGAGGATTGGCACGAGAGGCCGTGACCTTTCCAAACGTTTTGGTTCCAGCTTTCAATACAACGTTGCCCTTAACCGAAACGTTCCGCGCGATCTTCGCTTCGAAGCTTCTTCCCGGGACGGTCTGTGAGCTGATGAGACTAACTGTACTGACTGTCAGCGTTGTTCCGGCGGGAATCGTGGCCGCATGTAAAGATGCCATGCAAGCGCAGCAGGTGCCGATAAGTAGAATGAATTTGTTTTGTATCATATTTTAATTTGAGAAGTTGATTGCTGAGTTGTGTGCAGAACAAAAGGTTGGTTAGAAGCCGACGTATGAACACTATCGGGGAGTTTCGTAGGGCGGCTCGTCCGTTGCGATCGGCGTGGTTTGCATCGGCGGATTAACCATCTGGAAAATCACGGCTGCCACAGCGCCTCCGGCGAGATTCGCGACCAGGTACATCCAAATATTATTCCAGCTCGAGATTCCCATTACTGTTATTCCAAGAGCAACTGCTGGATTAAACGCCCCGCCTGAAATGTCGCCGACTGCAAATGCGCCGGTCATGACTGTCATACCAATAGCTAAGCCATAGAATGAATTTCCAGATGTGCCCTCCGCCGTCGCCGTGTTCAACACGACGTAAACAAGTGCAAACGTGAACAGGAACTCAGCAAGCAACGCTGGACCCATCTTAGGTGCAATTGCAATGACGGGTGCTCCCAAGCGAAGGACCTTGATCACGAGAAACGCGGCAACCACGGCCGCAACAAATTGTGCAATCCAATAAGGCACGACATCAGCAGGTTTTACTTTGCCGCGAATCAGCACGCCGAGTGTAACGGCTGGATTGTAATGGCCGCCTGAGATATGACCGCCAGCGAACACCATCACCATTAAGGCCGCGCCGATCGCCAGCGGTGCAATCACACCTGCGCCGGCACCTATGCCGGTGCATCCCACGGTAAGGACAAGGAAAAAGGTTCCGATGAATTCCACGATGTATTTGTTCATGTTGCCAGGTTTATCAGATACCTTGTGAGTTGACTATCATGAATGGTCTTTCGCCGCGAGCAGTTCGAGCGGGACGCCGAGCCATTGCGCGGCTTCTTTGCGATCCTGGAAGACGCGAACGTTGATTGGAGAACCTTGAGTTAGTGAGGCATGCAAGCGGCCATAATCAGCCATGGCGGAATCGGTCGCGAGAATGGCCGTCTTTACGGCCGGGCGATTGCCGTAGACGCGCCGGCGATAAAGAGAGACGCGCCGGACATATTCCAGATTGAGATCAACTGCGTCGGCTGCAACCGTGTCTAGGAAGCGATTGAAAGGTTTCTTCAGCGTGAATTCTAGTTCTCCGATCAGACTTATCATTTTGTTAATAGCCGCCCTGTCCAGCACACCGCGCGGTCTATGGATCAGTAGACAAAAGTCTTCGTGAAACTCGACATCAGGCGGCAAAGGCAGCTTCATTGTTTTACCGTTTCCTTCCTGGCTTAATCCTCCTCGTTCATTGGTTGATTAACTTCACGTTTACCTCGTGATTTTCATTGGTAGTTGATTCACTGATGCTGGTTCGCGTCGGCCAGTAGTACTGCGACTGGTACACCCAGCCATTGTGCGGCCTCTTTGCGGTCCTGGAACACGCGGACATTAATTGGAGAACCTTGAGTCAGTAAGGCGTGTACCTTGCCGTAATGAACGAGGGTAGCGTCAGTGGCGAGAATCGCCGATTTGATCGGCGGGCGTTTGCCGTAGAAGGTGCGCCGATAGAGAGAAACGTGAATGATGTATTCGAAGTTAAGATCAACTGCGTCGGCTGCAACTGTGTCAGAAAATCGATTGAATGGCTCCTTCAACGCAGTCTCGAGTTCGCCGAGGACAGTTATGATTTTGTTAACAGCTGCCTTATCCACAAGGCCGCGCGGCCGCCAGACGATCAGCCGAATATCTTCGTAAAACTCGACGTCAGCAGGAAGCTTCATTGCGGTCATAACTCTCTCCTCCAACCAGCTTTCCTTGGAAATGTTTCATTGCGGCTGTGCTCGGGGAATTTCTTTTCATCGAGAATTTCTTTCCGAGCGTCGTACATTGACGATCCGAAAAAGCGAACAAGCGCACAATGGGACTTTGGTCCTACCGGCATTGTACTGGCATTTGGATTTGGGTTTCGGCAGCAGCGCGCTGATGTCTGGTATCGCCGCTCATCTCAAGAATGATCCCCGTTGGGTTCTGGTATTTGCCTCAGCCACGCCAACGTTCGAATGGTCGGGGAACCTTCCATTTAGAATTTCTTGCGTGGGCGATAGCGAATGGCCGCATCGTCTTCCGCCCATTTTACGAAGGACATTCAAGCGTCTTCAGTGGCACCTCGAGCCAATGCGCCGCGGCCCTGCGTTCTTTGAAAGCGCGGACTTCAATCATTGCGTCGGACATCAGCAACTCGTACGAATGCGCGATCCCGAAGCTCATCGGGTTGTCCGCGAACAGCGCCATCTTGACCGGTTGTTTCACTTTACGGCGGCGGCGCGCAGTATGGATGATATGATCGATTCCTATCCGGATGTGAGTCAGGCCAGATAAGTCGGCATAGCGATCGAAAGGCGCTTCCTGAATGCGCTCCTCCATTTCGATAAATTCGATCACCTGATCTGCGAATACCTCGTTAAGCACACCGCGAGGGTACCAGGTAAGAAGGCGCCACCTTGGATGGTACCAAGTGCGGGGGAAACCCTTGCGAATGAATCCCGGTGGCAGTTTCGTCGTCGAGATCACCTTTCCCTGCGCACTCATAGCACAACGCGTGGAGTTGAGTTTAAGCGGCTATCTTTTTAGTCCCCCATTGATCGCACCGGATTTGTTCGCAGCGTCCATCGCTATTGTGACCATTCGGGTATCGATTGGCAACAGTTCTCTTCGCGACGAGAGGAAATGGCTAACGAGCGATGATCGATAGCTTCGAGTGAGTCGCGAGATCGGCGATTGCTTTGCGTTCGAGAAGCAAAGTCTTTTCAGCTTCAACGGCAATTACGCGCAGTTTTGCTTCGGCAGCGACGCGGATTGTTTCGACACCGATTACCGGCGCATCGAAACGCATGTCCTGATTTGGTTTTGCGACTTTGACCATGACGGCACCTTCGCGCGCGAGCGTTCCGCCACGCCTGATTGCTTCGTTCGTTCCTTCAAGCGCTTCCACCGCGACGACAGTTCCGTTTTTCACGATCACAGTCTGCCCAATGTCCAGCCGCGCGATTTCTTTGGCGATTTTCCAACCTAAACCGACGTCGTCCTCCTCCTGCCGACTGAGCTTCGTTCCCGCAATCAATCCAGCAGTTGCAACGGAATCCTCCAGAAATGTTGTCGCCGGCAATAGATCGACATCTACTTTGGCCAATTCATCCGCGATCGCCGCGAAGATGGATTCCGCATTGCGCTGTTTGAGTTTGCCCAACAACATCAGCGCCTTTAAATCTGGACGCAGATCAAACAGGTTTTTCGGCGCGATCTGTCCGGCCATGATCGCGTGATGGACTTTGTTTTGATTAAAAAACTTCAAGAGCCGACTGAGTTGTCCGACGCGCATCCACTCGATCAGATCGACATGCGTCGCGAGGACGGGATCGGTTTCGTCACTAAATGCAGCCGCTACGATTTTTTTTACACGAGCTTTTCGTGCCGCCTCAGCAAGCAATCTGGGATACACGCCGTTTCCGGCGATGATTCCGAGAATTTCCGGCGTAGCCACGACACGAAACTAACAGCACGCTGTTAGTAGAGAAAGATCATTGGTGGTTGGCTGCGCTTGTGCCAAGAACCGAATTTGAAAATAAGCTGGCGCTCGCCGCGGCAAGCGGCGCTACAATTATTAGCCGTGGTGGCGGCGGCGTTTGACGTGCAACTGGGCGAGCGCTTTCTGCAGCGATGCCTGAATGGCGGCCACTTCCTCGGAGGTATGGTCTTCCTTCATTGCCGCCTTGGCGCGCTCGACTGCGGCCTCGGCCGCAGCAATGTCGATCTTTTCGGATTCAAGGGCCATGTCAGTTAAAACCGACACGGCGTCGGCCTTAATTTCGACAAAACCTTCGCCTATCGCCATTGATCTTTCGCGACCGTCCTTTAGGACACGCAGCTCACCCGGCACCACAGTGGTTAGCAGCGGGACATGTTTGGGGTAAACGCCTAGCTCCCCTTCCGAACCCGGCAACGTGACCATCTCCACGTCTTCGGAGTAAATTTTTTCCTCTGGCGTTACGATTTCGAGCTTCAGCGTGGCCATGATTCGTTAGGCGTTAAAGAGTTGAAATGTTGAAGCGGCCCCGCTGAGCCGGCTCTTTCCCGCTTCATCGCTTCATCGCTTGATCGTTTCATCGCTTCAACCCTCTTTGATCATGTCGATGCCGCCCTTCATATAGAAATTTTGCTCGGGCACATCGTCATGTTTGCCGTCCAGAATTTCTTTGAAGCCGCGGACTGTTTCCGCCACCGGAACATATTGGCCCTTAAAGCCGGTGAAAACTTCTGCCACATGAAAAGGCTGGCTAAGGAACCGCTGAATCTTGCGTGCGCGATGAACTGTGATCTTGTCCTCCGGGCTTAGTTCATCCATTCCGAGGATCGCGATGATGTCTTGCAAATCCTTGTAACGCTGCAAAACACGCTGCACGCCTCGCGCAACGTCATAATGCTCTTCGCCGACAATCTCCGGAGCCAGCGCTTTCGACGTGGATGCCAGCGGATCGACCGCTGGGTAAATTCCCAACTCGGCAATGGAACGCTCAAGCACGATGGTCGAGTCCAAGTGCGCGAACGTGTTTGCGGGCGCGGGATCCGTCAGATCGTCCGCTGGAACGTAGACCGCCTGGAACGAAGTGATCGATCCTTTGTTTGTGGATGTAATTCGCTCCTGCAAATCACCCATCTCCGCAGCAAGGGTCGGTTGATAACCAACCGCGCTTGGCGTTCGGCCCAGCAACGCTGACACTTCCGAGCCCGCTTGCGAGAATCGAAAGATGTTGTCGATAAAAAGAAGCACGTCCTGGTTGCGCTCGTCGCGAAAATATTCGGTCATTGCAAGCGCAGAAAGAGCAACCCGTAAACGCGCGCCTGGTGGTTCGTTCATCTGACCGAAAACCATCCCTACTTTCGACTTCGACAAGTCTTTTTGATCGATCACGCCCGCCTCGCTCATTTCCTTGTAAAGATCATTGCCTTCCCGGCTTCGTTCGCCGACTCCGGCAAAGATAGAAACACCGCCGTGTTTCATGGCGATGTTGTTGATCAACTCCTGGATGACAACAGTCTTGCCGACGCCCGCCCCACCAAATGCGCCCACTTTGCCACCTTTTGTAAATGGGCAAACAAGATCGATGACCTTGATCCCTGTTTCCAAAATCTTTGCCGTAGTGTCTTGCTCCGTGAGTGTCGGCGCCGGCCGATGGATCGGGTAACGCTTCGCGTAGTTCACCGGGCCACGGTTATCAATCGCGTCGCCAGTAACGTTAAAAAGCCGGCCAAGCACGGCCTCACCTACTGGTACGCTGATCGGAGCGCCGGTGTCGGTTACGCTCATTCCGCGCTTCAGCCCTTCCGTCGATGACATGGCGATGGAACGAACCCAGCTTTCGCCAAGGTGCTGTTGCACTTCGAGCGTCAACTTCGTGGGGTTGCCGTTCACTTCGTATTCGATTTCGAGGGCGTTGTAGATTTTTGGCAGGGTCTTTTCGTCCGGAAATTCCACATCCACTACGGGACCGATTACTTGAACTATGTTTCCTTTATTCATAAATCTTGACTAACCACCGAGTGCCATCTGCGCTGTGGCGATCTCGAGCAACTCGGTTGTGATGCCGGCCTGGCGCATCTTGTTGTACTCCAATGTAAGGTCCTTGATAAACTGATTCGCGTTGTCGGTGGCGTTCTTCATCGCCACCATTCGCGCGCTGTGTTCAGACGCGCGCGCGTCGAGAATCATCTGGAAAACCTGGTAGGAGACGTAATACGGAAGCATCGAATCGAGAACGACCTCGGCGTTAGGCTCAAACACGTAGCCGATCATGGGATCGTGACCGCCACTTTCAGCCTGCGCTGTTTCGCTTTTCGGCAAATCAAAACTACTGATCGGCAGCAGCGTCTGTACTACCGTACGTTGGCTGATTGTGTTGATAAAATGCGTGTAGAGCACCGAGACTTTGTCGACCTCGCGCCGCAGGAATTTCTCCATGCAAAACTTCGAGATCGGCTTCGCTTCAACGAAGGTCGGTGAGTCTTTCAATTCAAAATCAGCCAATAATTCGCGCTTTGTACGAGCGACGAATTGTCGCGCCTTCTTTCCTGTTACTACGAACGCTGTTTTAGCCGAATCAAAGTTGCTCGTCTCCCGAAACAGATTCGTATTCAACGCTCCGCAAAGTCCCTTATCTGTGCTGATAATTAGAACCAACTCTTTCTTGAGCGGGCGGACAGCAAGAAGCGGATGAAATCTCGGATCCGTCCGTTTTTGCAACGAAACGAGAACCTTATTCATCAAAGCGGCATAAGGGCGTCCCGCCAGCGCGTGCTGCTGCGCTTTGCGCATCTTGGAGGCAGCGACCATTTGCATTGCTTTGGTGATCTGCGCGGTGTTGCGGATCGATCTTATCCGGCGCCGTATGTCCTGCGTGTTTGCCATTTAGGAAATTCTTCTTTTCGCCTGGTAAGATCTCGAGCGCTCGCGCACGTGAAATCCGATCTCGCGTTTCGTGGTAGGGACGGACCGCCGGGCCGTCCGTTGCGGCGCGCTCAGCGAGCGCGCCCTACCAAGCCCACTTGATGTCACAGATTGTGACATCAAACTTGAGGTCGCAATCTGCGACTTCAAGTTTCTAAACTCTTCTGTCGAAAGCTGAAACGCAAAGTCGTCAGGAAACCGGCTTCTATTGCGTTTTAATTGCTGATCGAGCTGCCGAGTTGAGACTCCGTAAATGGCTGCCAAATCGGAATCGAGCATCACTTGCTGACCGCGGAGCAAGTAAATCGCGCTTTCAATGGAGCTGATCTTGCGAGTAGAAGCCATTGTTGAATCGATCGCTTGCAAAGAGATCATCGCCAGCTCGTCTTGAATTCATCCAGCGCCGCTTTCAATTGCGACTCGAGGTCTTTGTCGAGCTCCTTTTTCTCGCGGATCGCCGCCAACAATCCTTCTTTCCGCGTTTGCAGCCAATCCTGAAGCTTCAGTTGATACTCTTTGACACGGTCGACGGGTACTGAATCGAGGTAGCCGTTTTGCATCGCCCACATCACCGCCACCTGCTCGTCGACCGGGATCGGGTTGTATTGTTTTTGTTTAAAAAGCTCGACAATGCGTTGACCGCGATCCAGTCGCGCCCTCGTAGCCGCATCCAGATCGGAACCAAACTGCGCGAATGCAGCCAGCTCGCGGAATTGTGCCAGATCGAGTTTCACCTTGCCGGCGACCTGCTTGATCGCTTTGATCTGGGCAGCCGATCCAACACGGCTGACAGAGAGGCCCACCGAAATTGCAGGCCGCACACCTTGATAAAACAAATCAGTCTCAAGATAGATTTGGCCGTCCGTGATCGAGATCACGTTTGTTGGAATGTAGGCGGAGACGTCGCCGGCCTGGGTCTCGATGATCGGTAACGCGGTTAGGGAGCCGCCACCGAATTCATCGCTCATGCGCGCGGCGCGTTCGAGTAATCGCGAGTGCAAATAGAATACATCGCCCGGATAAGCTTCCCGACCGGACGGACGCTTCAACACCAGTGAAACCTGCCGGTAAGCCACCGCGTGCTTTGACAAATCGTCGAAGATGATGAGGGCATCCATTCCGTTGTCCATGAACCATTCGCCCATCGCGGCGCCAGCGAACGGCGCCAGATACTGATTAGTCGCTGTGTCGGACGCAGGCGCAGAGATGATTGTCGTGTAAGGCATGGCGCCTTCCCTCTCGAGAACGTCAAGCACTCGCGCCACGTTGGAATTTTTCTGGCCAACTGCGACGTAAATGCAGTAGAGCGGCCGATAATTGTTATCTTTCGCGTCTTCCGCAGCTTTGTTC
>Ga0209056_10002578_pt1 | contig 19430 bp, 18 predicted proteins | sample GraSoiAngelo_114_FD_185876 | JGI IMG/M metagenome (GOLD analysis project Ga0209056, IMG submission 185876) | Grasslands soil microbial communities from the Angelo Coastal Reserve, California, USA - 14_0903_13_40cm (SPAdes) (version 2) | ecosystem: Environmental > Terrestrial > Soil > Grasslands...
AAATCTCGGCGAAGTCATTCTCAACGGCGACAACAGCAAGTTGGACGTCACCACCGACCTCCAGGTCTTCGCCCTGATCGTTACTGCAGAGCCCTACTTCGCGGTCACGCAGCCGAGCAATGTTGTCGTGATCGAGAATTTTATACGGCCGGGCACAAAGGGCAAGTTCGAACAAGTCGACGCGAAATACGAACTGTTGGAGCGCGGACAATACACAGTGAACGTTCCCCCAGCCCAGTTAAAACCAATCAAGTTGGACAAGAAAACACCATTGGAGCTTTACGAAGCACAAAATGCCTTACGGATCGCGCGCTGGACGGGCGCTGATAAAGATGCGGCGGATACATTCAAAAAAGCGCAAGACTTGCTGACTCAGGCGGAACATCTAAGGTTTGACAACAAATCGTACAGATCCATTGCACAGGCTGCGCGCGGGGCCGTCCAGACGGCAGAGGACGCGCGGCTGATTGCTATCAAACGGCAGGACGAAGCGCGATTGGCTGAAGAGCGTGCTCGGACGGCCCAGCGGGAGCGCCAGGCTCAGGTTTCAGCAGAACAGGCAAGAGGAGATGCGGAGCATGCCGCCGAACTCCGGGCACAGGCAGAGCAGCTGCAGCGCCTGGAAGCCGAACGCCGCGCCCGCGCCGATGGCGCGCGCGCAGCGGCCGAGTCCGCGAGAGAGCGGGCCGAGAGAGAGAAACAGGAGCTACGTATTCAGCTTAGCGAGCAATTGAGCAAAATTCTGGAGACCCGCGACACCGCGCGAGGTCTGATCATCAATATGTCCGACGTTGTTTTCGATACCGGCAAGTACACATTGCGACCTGACGCTCGTGAAAAGCTCGCCAAGATCGCAGGAATCGTGCTGGCGCATCCCGGCCTGAAACTCGAAGTCGAAGGCCATACCGACAGCGTTGGCTCCGAAGATTACAATCAGATATTGTCGGAAGAGCGCGCCAGTACCGTACGCGATTTCCTGATCCAACAGGGTGTAACTCCATCATTAATTACAGCCCGCGGCTTTGGTGAGAGCCAGCCGGTCGCTTCAAACGATAACCCCGCCGGCAGGCAACTCAACCGCCGCGTCGAGATGGTCGTTTCCGGTGACATTATCGGAACGCCGCTGGGACCGACGTCCAGACTAAAGCCGTAGAAACATCAAAAAAATGAAAAAATGGGGACATAGGGCTACGTCCCCATTTTCCATCCGCAATACAATGGGAGCATGAGCCTTCAAGCCGGCGACGCGTTGTTAGTCGTCGACATTCAAAATGACTTTTGTCCGGGAGGCGCTTTGGGCGTTAGCGCAGGGGACGAAGTTATCCCCGTGCTGAACAGATGGATCGGCGAAGCGGGCGCCAAAGGCGTTCCTGTCTTTGCTACCCGCGACTGGCATCCAGCCGACCACATCAGCTTCAGACAACGCGGCGGTCCCTGGCCGCCACATTGTGTGCAGGGAACGCACGGCGCCGAGTTTCATCCGGACTTAAGGCTTCCTCCGGATGCCCAGATTGTCAGCAAGGCGACAACTCCGGATGTGGAGAGCTACTCGGCGTTCGGCGATACCGACCTGGTGAAGCGCTTGCGAGACGCAGGCGTCAAACGGGTTTGGATCGGTGGTTTGGCGCAGGACTATTGTGTCCGCTATTCTTCTCTCGATGCCATCAAACAAGGCTTCGAGGTCCATGTGATCGTGGATGCGACGCGTGCCGTGAACCTGAGTCCCGAAGACGGTCGACACGCGCTCCAGGAAATCAAGCGGGCCGGTGGCATCCTTGAGGAACCAGCGCAGCGATGAGCTCATATTGGGTGGACGACTCCAACGCCGCTCTGCTAACGGATTTCTACGAACTCACGATGCTGCAGTCGTATTTTGACGAAGGGATGAACGGTCTTTCGGTATTCGATCTCTTCGTGCGAAGACTTCCCCGCAAACGTAACTTCCTTGTCGCGTGTGGGCTTGAACACGTGCTCCATTATCTTGAAACTGTTTCGTTCTCCGCTGACGCGATCGAATACTTCCGGTCACTCCATCGATTTTCCGAGGCCTTTCTGACGAGTCTCAGCGAGTTCCGGTTTACTGGCGACGTCTATGCGGTTCCCGAAGGCACGGTCGTTTTCGCCAACGAGCCGATCGTTGAGGTCGTGGCGCCGCTGCCTCAGGCTCAGCTCATCGAGACGTTTCTGATGAACCAGATTCAATTGGCGACACAGGCTGCGTCCAAGGCCGCTCGTGTCGTGCATGCGGCGCGGGGCCGGTCTGTAGTGGATTTTGGTGTCAGGCGCATGCACGGGGCCGATGCTGGAATGAAGGAACCGCGGGCTTTTTACATCGCTGGTGTTGATGGGACATCGAACGTTCTTGCGGGGCAGGTATATAGCATTCCGGTAGCCGGTACCATGGCGCATAGCTACATTCAAGCGTGTGAGACCGAACTGGAAGCGTTCCGGCGTTTTGTCCACAGCTTTCCTGAGGCGATTTTGCTGGTGGACACGTACGACACGCTTCAAGGAATCCGTCACGTGATCGAACTGGCGCGCGAACTCGGTTCTCAGTTTCGCATCACCGGTATTCGTCTGGACTCGGGCGATCTGAGTCATCTGGCGAAAGAAGCCCGCCGGCTCCTCGACAGCGCCGGGCTCCCTCACCTGAAGATTTTTGTAAGCAGCAGTCTGGATGAATATGTGATTGAGAGCCTTCTTGCTTCGGACTCCCCCTTTGATGGCTTCGGTGTGGGCGCTCATATGGCGAACTCAGAAGACGCTCCGTTTCTGGATACCGCGTACAAGCTGGCCGAGTATGCGGGCAGACCCAGAATGAAATTGTCGGAGCAAAAAATCTCACTTCCCGGAAGAAAGCAGATCTTTCGCGAAAAGACCAATGGCAAGGCCACGCGCGATGTGCTTGGCCTCGCCAGTGAAAGCCTTCCCGGGCAACCTCTTCTCAACAAGGTCATGGAAAACGGCCGGAGAACGCGTCCGGCGAGCACTCTCGACGAATGCCGGTCACATTGCAAATCGGAATTGACCTCTCTTCCAGACGCCTTGCTGGATCTGTCGCCGGCCGATCCTGCGTATCCTGTTGACCTCAGCAGCCCGCTCAGCCGAATCAAAGACGAAATGGCGAGACAACTTCGCCGGTGGATGTCGGATGAGAATTGAGCGTTGGGAATTGAGCATTGGTCAGATCCTCCCGAGCCCGCATTCTGCCAAGTTATTTTTTGCGCGAGCCCTCTTAGTGTCTTATTCCCTCGCTCCTCCGGTAAACTAGAACGAGGAGGTCGAGTCAATGAGTGGTTATCAAGTTCCGATTCCGGTCAATGATCCTGTCCGAGGTTATGAAACTGGCAGCTCCGATCGACAAGCCTTGAAGAAGAAACTTAGGGCGATGTCTGCGGAAAAGATCGAAATTCCGTTGTTGATCGGCGGCAAGGAAGTACGGACCGGCGATACGGGAACGCAAGTGATGCCACATCGTCACGGGCATGTGATCGCCACATGGCATAAGGCCGGCCCAAAGGAAGTGGAACAGGCAGTTGCAGCGGCTGGGGCAGCGAGGCGCGAGTGGGCTTCGTGGAGTTTAGAAGATCGGGCATCGGTATTTCTCCGGGCAGCGGATCTGTTGGCGACCACGTGGCGGTACACCATCAATGCCGCGACGATGCTCAATCAGAGCAAAACCGTCCATCAGTCCGAAATCGACGCCGTTTGTGAATCGATCGATTTTTTGCGATTCAACGTCCACTTTGCCGAACAGATCCATAATAACCAGCCGTTCAGCGCGCCGGGAATGTGGAATCGCATGGACTACCGGCCACTTGAGGGTTTCGTCTATGCGGTCACGCCGTTCAACTTCACATCGATAGGAACAAATCTTTCTTCAGCACCCGCGCTCATGGGCAATGCCGTAATTTGGAAACCCGCAAGCTCGACAGTCTTCAGCAATTACCACGTGGCAAAATTGTTCGAAGCCGCCGGTCTTCCTCCCGGCGTCATCAATTTCGTGCCCGGAAACGCGGCGGCGATCAGCGACGTGGTGCTCAACCATCGTGATCTGGCAGGAATTCATTTCACCGGTTCCACAGAGGTTTTCCAAACGATGTGGCGCACCGCAGGCGAGAACATCGCCAGATACAGAACGTATCCGCGGCTCGTTGGTGAAACGGGCGGCAAAGACTTCATCATCGCCCATGCGAGCGCGGAACCGGATGCTCTGATCACGGCGATCCTCCGCGGCGGTTATGAGTATCAGGGACAAAAATGCAGCGCAGTATCGCGCGTCTACATTCCCGATACTCTCTGGAAGCGAATCAAAGATGACCTTATCGGCAACATCAACAGTATTTCGATGGGAGATGTGTCGGATTTCCGGAATTTCGTAGGAGCTGTTATCGATCGTGCCTCCTTCAAGAAACTGACGGGTTACCTGGAGGAAGTGCGGCGATCCAGTGATGCGCAGATTATTGCTGGAGGCGAGACGGACGATTCGATTGGATATTTCATTCGGCCCACGCTGATTCAAGCTCGCCGGCCGGATTATCGAACGATGTGCGAAGAGCTGTTCGGTCCGGTCGTAACGTTGTACGTCTATCCTGAAAAGGAATGGGAATCGACCCTTTCCATCGTCGACAGTTCGACTCCTTATGCTCTCACCGGTTCAGTTTTCTCGACTGACCGCACCGCGATCGCCGATGCCCACCGGGCGCTGAGGTTTGCCGCGGGCAATTTCTACGTAAACGACAAGCCGACCGGCGCCGTCGTGGGACAACAACCATTCGGCGGCGGCAGAGCAAGCGGGACCAATGACAAAGCTGGATCCATGATGAATCTGCTTCGATGGGTCAGCGCCCGCACGATCAAGGAAACATTTGTTCCGCCCACGAACTATCGATACCCCTTCATGGCTGAGGAGTAATTCGGGGTCAGGGGAGTCGCCGCGCAATCCGCGGCTACATTACTCTGGCATCACGTGTGCATATTTCCCCTCCGATAGAAGGAGGGAACATGAAGTCGACCGTCGAAGGTGCACCGAAAAGAACGTTTCTGGATATTCCAAATGCTGCCGGACTCGCTGGGTTTTCTGTGCGTCATTTCCGCAGAATCATTGAGGATGAGCGAATCCGAATCGTTCAGATTGGACGTAAATTCTTTATACTTGGCGCCGATTTCGAGCGCTGGCAGGCGACCAAAAAAGCCAGGGCCTCATGAGACCGTTCCATCAACTTTGTTGATATCGCATCGAATTAGAAGCGGCCGTACATGCTACGGCCGCACCGCTTGAACCTTCCCGACCCGCCTCGTTACACTGTCTCTCATGACTACAAATATCGAAACCTTCCAATTCCAGGCGGAAGCTCGCCAAGTCCTGGAGCTGATGATCCATTCCCTGTATACGAATAAAGAAATCTTTCTCAGGGAACTCATTTCCAACGCGTCGGATGCGCTGGATCGGTTGCGTTTTGAAGCCCTCAGCCATCCTGAGTTAATCAGCGCGGACGACAAACTTGAGATCTGGATCGAGAGCGACTCGATGGCGCGCACGCTCACGATTCACGACGACGGTATCGGCATGAGCCGCGATGAAGTAATCGCGAACATCGGAACAATCGCGAAATCCGGCACCCGCGAATTGCTGCAGACTCTCCGGGAGAAGCAATCATCCGAAGGGCTCGGTACACTCATAGGGCAGTTTGGCGTTGGATTCTATTCTGCCTTTATGGTTGCCGATCGCGTGACGCTGGTTACTCGCCGTGCAGGAGAAAGCGATGCCACACAGTGGGACTCCACAGGAGACGGCACATTCACGATCAGCGCAGCGGCTAAATTCAATCGCGGTACATCGATCACGCTCCATCTCAAGAAGTTTGAAGAAGACGCGGAGGTAGAGGATTTCACGGACAAATGGGTGGTCTCGCGCATCGTCAAGCGATATTCCGATTTCGTCGCCTATCCGATCATCTACAAAGAAAAGGATGCCAAAGAGCCGGACAAGCCGCTCAATTCGATGAAACCGATCTGGACGCGGCCGCGCTCAGAGGTCACCGCCGAGGAGTACAAAGAATTTTACAAACACATCTCCCACGACTGGAACGAGCCGATGGAGACGTGGTCGTTTCGCGCGGAAGGCCGATCCGAATACCGGGCCTTGCTGTTCATTCCGTCGCAGGCGCCACTGGATCTCTTTTACGCCACAGGCAAATTCGGGCTGCACCTCTACGTGCGGCGGGTGCTCATCATGGAGCATTGCGAGGAGCTGCTTCCGGGATACCTACGGTTCGTCCGCGGCGTGGTTGATTCTGCCGACCTCCCGCTGAACGTCTCACGACAGCGCCTGCAGGAAGACCGGCACATTACCCAGATTCGAAAGTGGCTGACGAAGAAAATCCTGGATTCGCTCGAAGACATGATGAAGTCCGAGTCCGGCAAATACGGTGAGTTTTGGAAGCAGTTTGGGCGAGTCCTGAAAGAAGGTGTGAGCTTCGACTTTGAAAACAAAGACAGGCTTCTTTCCCTCTACCTGTTTGAGTCATCTTACGATGGGGAAAAACCCACGACACTCAAGGACTATGTCAGCCGGATGAAGGAAACTCAGAGCGCCATTTATTATCTGACTGGCCCTTCACGTCGTGCCGTGGAGCATTCGCCGCATCTGGAGGCATTCCAAGAAAGGGGATATGAAGTTCTATATCTGGTCGATGCGGTGGACGAACTTCTGATTCAAGGGCTCCCCGAGTTCGATGGCAAGAATGTGAAGTCGGTTGGAAAGGGCACGGCGGATCTCGGTGAAGAGAAGGACCTGAAAGAGAAAACACCCGGGTATTCCAGTCTCATCGAAGTGCTTGCAAAGAAGCTTGAGGATCGGGTTAAAGAAGTCCGGTTGTCGAGCCGGTTGACCGCTTCACCGGCCTGCCTGGTTGTGTCCGATCACGACGTGAGCCCGAATCTGGAGAAGCTATTGAACCAGATGAAAGGCGACGGCTCGAAACAGAAACGCATCATGGAACTCAATCCGAATCACGAGATCATTTTGAAAATGCGTGATCGCGCTGAAGACGCGATGATCGATGACTTTGCCGAGCTTCTGTTCGGATACGCGCTGCTGGCCGAAGGCTCCGATTTACAAGATCCCCTGAAGTTCAATCAGGCTGTGATGAGAGTTCTCGCCAAGACCATCTAATCCCAGGTATGCCCGGTCGTAATAGGTGTCGAATGAAAGTGTATGGTACGTATCGAGCCAGCCGTAGTTGGCGTGACCTCGCTCGTTTCCATGACGGATCGTGATCACAGGAGCCTCGTCGAATTGGCCAAGAACCATTGTTATTAGCATTTTGAACGCATTCAGGAACTGCCGCCAACCCGTATTCCAAGCTCCCGTTTTCGGTCCGGTACCGTAAATGCAGGACAAGGCGCGGTTATGGCCGAGCTAAACCGAAAGTTCGAAGGCCCTAGTCCTGCCCCGGGACATCTCCGGTCCGTTTCGCGCAGATTTTTCTTGTTTTGGCATGTCACCGCTGTTAGCCTCCTCACCAGAAAATGGGTAAAAGACACAGGAGATTCCCTAACAAACAGGCTAAGGACTAGCAACGGATCGGGTGACACGCCTGGTGTCCGTGGTTCAAAGCGCCGGTACTCCCGGAGAGACAGGGCAGAAAATGGAAAGACTGAAGGAAGTAATGACCTTGCGCGAGGCGTCGCAGTACCTCGGAATCTCTCCGGACACACTGTACAAGTATTTGAGCCAGGACAGGATTCCGGCTTTTAAACTCGGCAACCGCTGGCGGTTTAAGAAAGATCTTTTGGATCGCTGGATGGAGAAAAAGAGCGAGCGACCGCAGGATTTGAGACCGAAGCAGGTCGTGAAGAGCAAGTGAAAGCAAAAGGATAGCTTGGAAAGGTTGTTTCAGATGCCGCTTTTGAAGAAGCGTAAACCATTGGTTGGGTTAGATATTGGCTCAAGTTCCGTGAAGGCTGTGGAACTATCCAGATCGAAAAAAGGCTATCAGCTGACGGGCTTTGCCTGTGAGGGCTTGAGCCCAGACGTCGTTGTGGACGGGGCGATTATGGATGCTCCGGCAATGGCGGCCAGTATTAGAGAGACCCTCGCCGCCGGCAAATTCAAACCGAAAGGTGTCGCTACGGGCGTTTCGGGACATTCGGTCATCGTTAAGCGGGTTGTTGTGCCAGCGGCGACTCCGGATGAGGTTGAAGCTTCACTCCAGTTGGATGCCGAGCAGTACATCCCTTTCGAGATCTCAGATGTGCACCTGGACTATCAACTTGTTGGACCAAGCATGACTGCCGGCGATGAGCCGGGCATGGAAGTTGTGCTTGTGGCCGCAAAACGGGACAAAATCCAGAATCACACGAATGTGATCGGCATGGCCGGCCGAAGCCCAGAGGTAGTGGACATTGATGCCTTCGCGCTTCAAAACGCGTTCGAAGCGAACTACTTGGTCGACGAAGACGCGACGGTTGCGCTGCTGAATATCGGCGCCTCGCTCATGAACATCAATATCACGAAAGGCGGCATGCCTTTGTTCATTCGCGATGTTTCGGTGGGCGGAAACCAGTACACGGACATTCTCCAGAAAGAGCTACAACTTAGCTTTCAAGAAGCCGAAGACTTGAAACTCGGAAAAAACGGTGGTTCTGAGGCGGAAATGGTACAGCCATTGTTGGAATCCATAACGGACATGATCTGTACCGAGGTCCAGAAGACTTTCGATTTCTTCCATGAGACCTACCCGGGTGAGATCATCAACCATGTGTTTATCAGCGGAGGCACTTCGCACATGCACGGCCTCGCTAGCAAGATCCAGCAGACGTTTGGGTATCCGACCGACATCTTGAATCCCTTCAGATCGATCGAGATGGGACCGAAGGTGAACGCCGCAGAAGTCACATCTTTAGGACCGGCGCTAGCAATCGCCGTTGGTTTGGCGTTGAGGGGGGTTGATCAATGATTAAGGTTAATCTGGCCGGGGTGAACCCAAAGAAACCCGCAATAGCCCTGGCCGGAGCGAGCATGAAGACTTCAGCTCCTTGGACTGTGACGCCCATAATCCTGATCCTGATCATTCTGGGAAGCGCAGCAGTCGGCTACTGGTGGTATTCGAGTCTGACCGGAGAGGCGGCAAATCTGGAGTCCAAAATACAGCAGGAACTCGCTGAGAAGGTAAGACTCGACGCCGTCATCAAGCAGGGTGAGATTTACGAAGCGCGGAAAAAGATGTTGGAAAGGCGGATCAAGATCATCGAAGGTCTGCAGAGGAATCAGATCAGTCCTGTGGTGGCGCTGGATGTCCTGAGCGAGGCCGTCGATCGAACAAAGTATGTGTGGCTCTCGAATGTGGACCAGAACAACACCGTGTTCAGCATGAATGGTCTCGGCACTTCCTTGCTCGCCATCGCCGACTTCTACTCCAATCTCGAGAGGACCGGATACTTCCGCAATATCGACATCGCGAATGCGCAAGACAGTTCAGGCAACTACACCTTCTCGCTGAAATGCGAGTTCGCGCCGCCCAGCAGTGTTGCCGCCGTTACGTCGGCAGTGCGGACGGGAGCAAATTAAATGGCTATCGACTCCAAAGCTTTTCAAAGACTCCGGTGGTATTACCAGGTGCTGATCGTCTCCGGAATCTGTGCCGGTCTGCTGACGTTGCTTTGGTATCAGTACCTAACGCCGATTGTCGCTGACATCAACGCCAAGGGTATCCAACTGCAGGAATTACAGAGAGTGAATGCCAAGGGCCGCGAGCAGGAAAGAGTCCAGGCTCAGCTCAAAAAGGAGTCCGACGAACTGCAAGCGAAGCTGGACAAGCTGAAATCCGTTTTGCCGCTGGCCAAGGAGACGGATGAAGTTCTTCGCTCCGTACAGCGGGCCGCCAGCAGTTCGGCGTTGCGGATTCTTCGCGTCGGCTCCCGGCCGATTATCGATCACGAGGTGTATACCGAGTGGCCGATCGATATGGATATCTTAGGCACGTATCACAATGTGGGAGCGTTTCTCGACAAGATCAGACTGTTACCGCGAATTGTGAATATTGGCGGGCTGAGGCTTCAGAGCAAGGCTTCGACAGGCGAAGCCGCCTTCACTTCGAGCGTCGGCGCGACGTACACCGCTACGACTTTCGTGTACCGCGAGGAGCCGGTCGAGACTACGGCGCCTCCACCGAAACCAGTGAAATGACCTTTTGCGAAGTGTAGAGATGATGTACCGAATAATTGTTTCCATTGTTGTTTTGATTCTGGGTTTGGGGGTAGTTGTCTATCCACAAGCTCCAGCGCAAACGCCTCCAGCGCCTCCACCTCCGCAACAAGAGGAGCCGCCGCCAGTGCTCGCTGTCCCTAAAGATTACAGATACAACGCTCAGGGACGGCGGGATCCTTTTGTGAATCCGGTCCCCAAGCCGGCTACGACAGAGCCTCCGGCTTCGATTGCGCGGCCGCCGGGGTTGAAGGGAGTTCTGGTCACAGAGGCGGGCATCGCGGGAGTCGTCACTTCAAAGGAGCCCACAATGAATGTGGTCGTCATTTCGGCTCCACAAGGAAGAACATACTTCGCTCGCGTTGGTGACGCGCTTTTTGATGCCGTCGTCAAAGAAATCAAACTGGACGCTATTACTTTTCTTTTGACTGCTCCGAGGGGTGGGAACGAGGCAACTCCTCGGGAAATTGTGCGGAAAGTTCGCCCCACTCCAGGAGAAAACAAATGAGAGCTGATTCCAGGAAGTTCCTCTCGGTGGGAGTGCTGTTACTGATCGCGACTCTTACCGTTAACGGAGCATCCCCAAGAGAGACCGACGTTGTAAAGGATGTATCTTTCAAAAACAACGGAGATTCCCTTGAGGTCAGGATCGCTGCACCGGATGGTTCGAAGTTCACGCATTTTGAATTGAACCAGCCTCACCGGCTTGTGGTTGATTTTCACGGAATCCAAAACACGATTGGTTTTAAAGAAAAGCAAATCAACAGCGCGGGAGTAGAGCGCGTTCGGACCTCTTTCTTCAGTGCTGAGAATCGTAGAGCAACTCGTATCGTCTTCGATCTCAAAGACAATGTTCCGTATAGGGTCATCGAGGATGGCGGGGGAATCGTGCGCATCGTGTTTGGCGGGACTGCTCGTGCTCCCGGGAACCTGACAGCCGGCCCGGCCATGATTCCGGGGCTGGGCACGTATTCGACTGCAAGTCTTCCGAAACTGCAGCTCGATCCTGCGTTGTTGCAAGGTGAAGTCCCACCGGTCGAGGCCGCGCCCGCCGCTTCTGCGCCTCTTCGAGCGGTGGCCGCTGCAAGCAGTCTCTCGAGTCAGCAGACACAAATTACAATAGTGCCGCCGGCTCCTCCTCAGGTACCCGCCGCGACACCCACGCCGATCCCTCAGTATTCAGGTGAGATCATTTCCCTGGATCTCAAAGACTACGACATCAAAGATTTCTTCAGGCTGATCTCAGAAATCAGCGGATTGAACATCGTTTTGGATCCGAACGTCGCCGGGAACGTGACGTTGAAGTTGGTCGACGTTCCTTGGGACCAGGCGTTAGATGTGGTCTTGAAGAATTATCAACTCGGCGGGCTGCTTCAGGGCAATGTGCTTCGTATCGCGACGAACGGGACGTTGCAAGGAGAACAGGCTGCACAGAAAGCCCTTCGTGACGCGCAGGACCTCGCCGTACCACTGGACACCCGGACCTTCGTCCTGAATTACACCAAAGCGTCGGATGTGAGCCCGACACTGCAAAGGATGCTGTCGCCTCGGGGAACCATTATCATGGATGCGAGGCGCAATGCACTGATCGTTTCGGACATCCCGTCGCAGTTTACCAAAGTCGACGACCTGGTCAAGTTTCTGGATACCGCTGCGCAGCAGGTTGAGATTGAAGGACGATTGCTATCGGCCGTGAAATCCTTTTCAAAAGACTTGGGTAACCAAATCGGCCTTCTCATTGGCGCCCGAAGTGGGAACGTCTTGACGGGTGTGCCGGGTACGAGTAGCCCGTTTGCGCGAACTCCTGCTCCGCGCGTGTCTACCGGAGCCGGCCTGCCGCTGGTGGCGAACTTTCCCGCGGGCGGGACATCCGGTCTATCATTCTTGATGAAAGCCGGTGGGGACATTCTTCTAGACGAGATCATCACCGCTTCTGAGGCCAAAGGCACGGCAAAGCTGATTTCCAGGCCGAAGGTTATTACGCAGAACAACATTGCGGCGACGGTGTCGCAGGGCACGCAGATCCCGGTTCAGACCAACGTCAACAACACGATTTCGACTCAGTTCCTACGCTTCACCTTGAACCTGACGGTCACGCCACAGATCACGGAAGCGGGAACGATTCTGTTGACCGTCTCCATCGAAAACAGCCAACCGGATTTCGCACGCGCCGTCAATGGCATTCCGTCTGTTTCGACACAACAGGCGCAGACCCAGGTGTTGATACCCGATGGAGGAACGGCGGTCATCGGCGGTATCCTCCTCGACAACGACTCGGTCAACATCCGGCAGGTTCCTGGATTGGGCAGCATTCCGATCGTCGGAAATTTGTTCAAGAGTACGAGTACCATCAAGAGCACGTCGGAACTAATCTTCTTTGTGACGGCGCGCATCAAGCCGCAGGATGCACTCACGCTGGCCGACCCCGGCGAGGCGAACATACCACAGCCGCGCTGATAGGGTGAATCGGCGGCTTCTTTTCTGTTTCAAACAAGCATTGGCACGAAATCCTGGCTGATGAGGAGTTTCTTTGCTCAATCGCTCTGCTATACTCCTCAGATTGCTTGTATGACTCTTAAGGAACTGAAAGAAATCATCGATATTGTTACTTCCAAGGAGTCGATCGAAGAATTGGAGATCGAGAAATCGGGTGTCCGCCTGCGAATCAAAAGGTCTCTCAATCATGTTTCTTTATCGTCCACCGCAGCGGATGCTGCGGCCCCCGCCGTCCCTGCAATCTCGGCGCCGCCCACGCTGGCGCAGGTTTCCGCCGAAAGCGAGGAATTGTTCTATATGAAATCGCCGATCGTGGGAACCTTTTACAGGGCATCGACGCCAACCTCCGATCCGTTTGTGGCCGTTGGTGACATCGTGGAAAAAGGAACCGTCGTGTGCATCATCGAGGCGATGAAGCTCATGAACGAGATCGAATCGGAAGTGGCTGGGGAGATCGTCAGCATTCTGGTCGAAAACGGGCAACCGGTAGAATATGGCGAAAATCTGTTCGCCATTCGTCCCCGATAGCCGATGTTCAAGAAAATACTCGTCGCTAACCGCGGAGAAATAGCCCTCCGAATTATTTACTCTTGTAAGGAACTCGGCATCAAGACCGTTGCCGTGTTCTCTGAAGCGGACCGGCACGCGTTGCATGTACGCTTTGCGGACGAGGCAATTTGTATTGGCCCGCCCAGGAGCGCGGACAGCTACTTGAACATACCGAGCGTCATTAGCGCCGCCGAGGTCTCTAACGTCGATGCCGTCCATCCCGGATATGGCTTTCTCTCGGAGAGCGCTTACTTTGCTGAAGTCTGTGAGGCCAGCAAGATCAAATTCATCGGTCCTTCTTCCGAAGCCATTCGCTTGATGGGGGACAAGGCCCGCGCCCGCCGGGAGATGAACCGGTTTGGGCTTCTGGTTCTGCCCGGAAGCGCGGACGCCATTCACACGGACAAAGAGGCCGTTGCAATCGCCGAAGCGATTGGGTATCCGGTGATCATTAAGGCTGTTGCCGGCGGAGGCGGGCGAGGCATGCGCGTCGTTAGAAGCCGCAGCGAGTTGCTCTCCGCTCTGAAAACGGCCCAGGCGGAAGCCCTCAGCGCGTTTGGCGCGCCACATTGCTACCTGGAAAAGTTCATCGAGAGGGCGCGGCACATTGAGTTTCAAATAATCGCTGACGAGTTTGGAAACGCGATCCATCTTGGAGAAAGGGAGTGCTCCATCCAGCGTCGCCATCAGAAGCTCATCGAGGAAGCCCCCTCCGTCATGATGACTCCTGAACTTCGTGAGGAAGTGGGGAGCCGCGTCGTGCAAGCGATCGGGGAAGTCGGTTATTCGAATGTCGGGACTCTTGAGTTTCTCGTTGACGAAAGAAGACAGTTCTATTTCATGGAAATGAATACCCGCATTCAGGTTGAGCATCCGGTGACTGAGCTTCTGACCGGCATCGATTTAATTCGCGAGCAAATCCTGATTGCTGCAGGCGAAAGACTCCATCACCGCCAGAGCGACATTCAGTTTCGTGGTCACGCGATCGAGTGCCGCATCAATGCCGAGGATCCCGTCACACACAAGCCGTCGCCAGGCAAAATCATTTCATGGCACTCCCCAGGCGGTCCTGGCGTGCGCATCGATACGGCCGCTTATGCCGAGTACGTCGTACCTCCATATTACGATTCCCTCATAGCCAAGCTCATCGCTCACGGATCCACGCGTGATGAGGCGATCCGGCGGATGGAGCGGGCATTGGACATGTTCGTTTTAGAGGGCGTTAAGAGCACAATTCCGCTCCATCGCCAGATTCTTCGCCGGCCCGACTTCAGGAAGGGCGACATTCACACGAATTTTCTGGAACAATTGCAAGAGCCCCGCGCCCGCGCTGTCGAGATGGCATGACTTCCCTCCGGCGTCTGTACGCGATCTCGGACGCGTCCTTCGGTGATCCTGTCCGTCTGGCGCAGGCCCTGTTTGATGGCGGCGCCCGGCTTGTCCAGGTCCGAAATAAGAAAGCCAGCGCTCGCTCGCTTTTCAACCAGGTGGAAAGCATTCTCAAAAGGGCTCCGGCCGATGCAAGCGTCATTGTGAACGACCGTGTGGATGTGGCTCGAATTACGGGTGCGGCGGGTGTGCATCTCGGCCAACGCGACATCGGAGTGGTTGAGGCCCGGCGCATTCTTGGACCGGGCCAGATCATTGGGTTCTCGACACACAATCTTGAGCAAGCATTGGCCGCCAGCAAACTGCCGGCGGACTACATTGCTGTCGGCCCAATCTTTCCGACGTCTACAAAATTGAATGCAGAGCCTGTGGTTGGCCTAGAAAAACTGGCAACGATATGCAAAGCGGTTCAGAAACCCGTGGTCGCGATTGGTGGGATCCGGTTGGAAAATGCCGCCGAGGTGCTTGCTGCCGGACCGCACTCGATAGCCGTCGTTAGCGACCTGCTGTCTGCAGCGGATATTCAAGCCCGGGTTCGTGAATGGATTAATCAGTTATGCTGCTTTTGAGATCGCGATGGTGCAGCCACCCGTTCTGTTCCAGAGGGCGGATTTGTGCGCCGTGCCATCGTGTTCGGGGGTGGGCTTTAGGAGAGTCTTGAAGCCACTGGACCTATACTTCATTCCAACGCGAAGCAATCGATACGTCCTGTTCAGCTCTCCTGAGGCCGTCCAGGTGTTGGAATCCGAATCTGGCGACCGTGTTCAGCAGTTTATCGAGTGGTTCGTGCGGCATCCCAATCGTTTCGTGGCATGGATTGGAGGAATATTACATGCGGGCCACGGCTACTACCTTCGCCTGGAGGATCGCATCGATCCTGGTGAGAGAATTCTGAAGTCGATGGCCAGCGTCGATCGATTTGTAATTCATTTCATCCGAATCCGGCCTGGGAGCCAGATTGCCCGAGATTACGAGAGCTTCCTAAAGCGCCAGCGCGCTAAACATATCTTCTGGTTTTCTATCGATCTTGTCCTGAGCGCAGTCGTTCTTGTTTTTACCCCGGTCCTTGCGCCCATTCCAGGTCCGAACGTTTTTTTCTACTATCCTTTTCTGCGATTGCTGAGCCATTATCGAGCGATTCGAGGCGCCGCGTCGGGCCTGCATTCTAGGGTTCTTGAGTTTAAAAGCTTGCCTGAACTCAGCGGTCTCGAAGACAATCTTCCAGGACTGGCAACATTTTTAGAGAGGATGGAGTAAAGGACATTGTTCGATCTAAAAGGTATTATTCCCCCATTGGTCACGCCGTTCGATGAGACCGGCGGCATTCGCTATGACTATTTTGAACGAAATATGGACAGGTACCTGGAAGCCGGAGTTGAGGGGTATCTGGTCATCGGTTCAAATGGCGAATCGGTTTATCTGGAACACTCGGAGAAGCTGAAGCTGATCGAAACGGCGCGGAAGCGCTTACCTTCTTCCGTGATGCTCCTGGCCGGTACAGGCGTGGAATCCACGCAAGCCACCATAGAGCTCACGAAAGAAGCCGCGGATCGTGGAGTGGATGCTGTTCTGGTGAAAAATCCCTTCTATTTCAAAAACCAGATGACGTTCGATGTCTACTTCTCGCACTATACGGCGGTCGCGGAGGCTTCGCCCGTTCCGGTTGTCATTTACAACGTTCCCGCCTTCACGGGCATTTCTTTGGATTCCTCTTTGGTAATTGAACTCGCGAAGCATCCGAATTTGCGAGGTATGAAAGACAGTTCTGGGAATGTGAAGTTGATTTCGGAAGTCGTGTGGAATACCGATCCGAGGAAGTTTTCCGTATTGGCTGGTGCCGCGCCCACGCTTTTTCCCAGCATGGTCGTGGGCGCGCGCGGAGGCATCGTGGCTCTGGCATGCGCCGCGCCAAAAGCGATGATGGCCTTGTATCGGGCAGTCGTCACCGGAGATCATAAGACAGCCGACATTATTCAACGCATCATCGCGCCTGCGGCCGGCGCCGTTACTGAGAAACTCGGCATTGCGGGACTGAAGGGCGCGATGGAGCTGGAAGGATTTCAACCAGGTCTGCCGCGGCGGCCTTTGCTTCCGCTGAAGCAGGCGCAGCGGGAAAATCTCGAGCAGATCTTCCGAAGGATGAACAGCGAGTTAGCCGAACTTTCATGATGCGAATTCCCTTCGGAAGCTTGCCGTCCCTGTCGGCGCTCTTCCTCGATTACGTCAGTGACTGGAATCGTGTCCGGAGTTTCTATCCCCAGAATTACTCTTTGGACTCGATCATTGCATTTGCGAAGCAGAAGCCTGCGCTCGAACGGACGCACCGTGAAAGGCTGTGCGCGGCTTTGGCCGAACAACAAAAGTTCTGGGACGCCGATACTCGGTCCATCGACAAGCTTTGCGCCGGTGCAGTTGCGGTCATCGCCGGCCAGCAGCCGGGGCTATTTACTGGCCCCCACTACACGATTTTAAAAGCGCTCACTATCGTTAAACTGGCCGCTGCTCTCGACCGGGCGGGGGTTCCGGCCGTTCCGGTTTTCTGGGTTGCCGCAGAAGATCACGACCACGAGGAAATCCGCTGGGCGGCGATATTGGACCGTGAGGCCGCCTTGCAGAAGATCTATGTGGACCTATCGAACGGAGAATCGACGCCTGTTGGTTGGCTGAGCTTTCGCGACGACATGGCCGGTGCAATTTCGAAGTGTCTGTCCAGTTTGCCGGAGTCCGAATTTCAACTTCAATTACGCGATCTGCTGGAATCGTCGTACAAAGCCGGGACTTCACCCGTAGATGCTTTTGCTCGCATGATGGCCAGATTGTTCCGGGGTACTGGCCTCATGCTCGCCAATCCGCTCCATCCTGAGTTGAGGCAATTTGCGGCTCCAACACTCACACAAGCCGTGCGCCAGAATGCTGAAATTCGTTCGGCAGTGTTGGCGCGAAGCCGCGCGCTTTCTGAGGCGGGTTACCATGAGCAAGTGAAGGTAGACAGCAATTTCACCGGGATGTTTGCCTATCGTGGCAAGTCGCGACAGCCATTGCGACCCGAAGAAATCGGCGCCGAAACGCCGTTGAGTCCGAACGTCCTGCTTCGGCCGGCTGTTCAAGATGCCATATTCCCGACCGTGGCTTATGTGGGCGGCCCGGCGGAGATCGCGTATTTTGCCCAGGCTGGTGCGGTTTATGAGTGCTTGCGGCGGCCGGTTCCACCGGTGTTTCCGCGTATCAGCGCAACGGTGGTGGAGGCGCGTGTCGCGCGCGCACTGAAGAAATACGGCATGGAATTTATGGACGTGTTTCGCGGACGCGACTTCATGAAACGAAAAGCAGTGGCTAGCGTCCAAGGCGTGGAATTATTCGAGCAGGTGCGAGACCGGGTAACCCCAGAGTTGGAATCTCTCCGGCCGGTTTTGAATGCTGTTGATCCAACACTGGCGGGCGCTCTGGACACCTCGCGTCAGAAGGTACTGCATCAGGTCGAAGCACTCCGCACCAGATTCATAAATGCAGAAGCCCGGCGCGACGAGACGCTCGAGAGGCACCTGGAAACCATCGTGAACTCGATTTTTCCGGAAAAGAAGTTTCAGGAACGAGTCACTAACGTCACGTCATTCCTGGCGCGGTACGGATTGGACTTTGTGGGACGCCTGGAAGAGTCACTGAGTTTGGATTCCTGCGAGCATCAGGTTGTTGAGATATGAAGATTGGGATCACGTGCTATCCAACTTACGGAGGAAGCGGGGTGGTCGCGACAGAGCTGGGTAAAGAGCTCGCGGTGCGCGGTCACGATGTTCACTTCATCAGCTACGCTCTTCCCATTCGTCTCACAATGAACGACCGCATTTACTTTCATGAGGTCGAGGTCCTGACGTATCCATTATTCGAGTACCCGCCGTACGACCTGGTACTTGCCACCAAGATGGCCGAAGTGATGACCCGATACGATTTGGATATCCTGCATGTGCACTATGCCATTCCGCATTCCATCAGCGCGTATCTGGCGAAGATGATGCTGAGCGATCGCGTGGTGCCGTTTGTGACAACATTGCATGGCACCGACATTACGTTGGTCGGAAATGACCGGTCGTATCTTCCGATTACTCGGTTCGGCATTGAACAGAGTGATGCAGTAACGGCGGTGTCTGAATACCTTCGGAGGAGGACCATTGACGAATTTCAAATCCGGCGCCCGGTTACGGTAGTACCCAATTTCGTCGATTGCAATACGTATGGCCCGGCTAAAGACAAGAGTATTCGCAGCAAATTTGCGAACGAAGATGAAGGGATTCTAATCCACATCTCCAATTTTCGTCCGGTCAAACGAATCGAAGACGTCATTGCAATTTTTTCCCTGGTTCGCCAAAAAAGAAAAGCACGGCTTCTAATGGTGGGCGATGGGCCAGACAGGCCGAAGGCGGAGTGGCTTGCCAATACACATGGTGTTGCCGGTGAGGTTTTGTTTGTGGGGAAGCAAAGCGATATGAGTCAACTCCTCTCCATCTCCGACATTCTCTTGCTTCCCAGTGACCTTGAGTCATTCGGGCTGGTGGCGTTGGAAGCCATGGCATGCGAGGTGCCCGTGATTGCCACCAGAGTCGGAGGTGTTCCGGAAGTCGTCAGACATGGCGTGGATGGTTTTCTGTATGACGTTGGTGATGTTTCGTCGATGGCTGAAGGTTGCCTGGCCATTCTCGATAACCCGCAACTACGGTCCGACCTGGGTCAAGCCGCGCGAGATCGGGCCAGACGGGACTTTTGTGCTAGTAAGATCGTGCTACAGTACGAA
>Ga0209056_10002581_pt1 | contig 19411 bp, 19 predicted proteins | sample GraSoiAngelo_114_FD_185876 | JGI IMG/M metagenome (GOLD analysis project Ga0209056, IMG submission 185876) | Grasslands soil microbial communities from the Angelo Coastal Reserve, California, USA - 14_0903_13_40cm (SPAdes) (version 2) | ecosystem: Environmental > Terrestrial > Soil > Grasslands...
CCGCCGCTAGAGCAGAGACTTGGCGTCGGCAAGCGACAACCCGAAGGCCTCAGCAACTCCCGGATAAACGACTCGTCCCTCAACAATATTGAGGCCGAGGAAGAGGCTGGGATCCTTCCGGCACGCGTCCTTCCACCCCACGCGCGCCAGCCTCTTGCCGTAGGGGAGCGTCGCATTCGTGAGCGCCAACGTAGACGTGCGCGGCACGCCGCCCGGCATGTTCGCCACAGCGTAGTGGATGATGCCGTCCACAACGTACGTCGGCTGGTCATGCGTCGTCGGCTTTGTGGTCTCGATGCACCCGCCTTGATCGACCGCGACGTCGACGATCACCGACCCCGGCTTCATCAGCTTCAAATCGCCGCGCTTCACGAGCTTCGGCGCCTTGGCGCCGGTGAGCAGCACCGCACCGATGACGACGTCGGCCTTCGCGAGCTGTTCGAGAACGTTGTGCCGATTGGAGTACAAGAGATCAACATTTGCGGCGAGGACATCGGAGAGATAGCGGAGCCGGTCGAGCGAAATATCCAACAGCGTGACGTGGGCGCCGAGGCCGGCGGCCATCTTGGCGGCGTTCGTGCCCACCACCCCGCCGCCAAGGATCACCACTTCGGCCGGCAGCACGCCCGGCACACCGCCGAGCAGAATGCCGCTGCCGCCGAACACCTTCTCGAGGTACTTCGCGCCTTCCTGCACGGCCATGCGACCGGCCACTTCGCTCATCGGCGTCAGCAGAGGAAGCTCTTTCGTCGGCAGCTCCACCGTTTCGTAGGCGATGGCAATGGAGCCGGACTTGATGATGGCCTTCGTGAGTGCTTCGGACGCCGCAAAATGGAAGTACGTGAAGACGACCTGCCCTTTGCGAATCCGCGACCACTCGGGCTCGATCGGCTCCTTCACCTTCATGATCATCTCGGCCTTCGCCCAAACCGCATCGGCTGAGGGCGCGATCTCCGCACCCGCCGCGCGATAGGCGTCGTCCCCGAATCCTGAACCCAGGCCGGCGCCCTGCTCCACGAGCACGCTGTGGCCGTCGCTCGCGAGCGACTCCGCGCCCGCGGGTACGAGCGCGACGCGATTCTCCGCAGTCTTGATTTCCTTCGGGACGCCGACGATCACGTTATTACGGTTCCTCCGCCTGCCCCGTTGGGTCCGAGGGAGACAATCGTCTGTCGCTCGGGTGCGAAGAATTCGGCCGCCAACTCCGACACTTCGTCTGCCGTCAACGCTGCGACCGTCTGCAGCACGTCATCGAGACTGCGGTACGGCTCGTTGTAGACCGCCGAGCCGGCCAAACGATACATCCGGGACGTAGGACTCTCCAGCGAGAGCATCAGCTGGCCCAACGTCTGCTGCTTCGCCTCTTCCAGCGCATTGCCGCGCAGCCCTTCTCGCGCCAGCCGCGCAAACTCATCGCGAATCGCTGCCGTCGCTTTCTCCGCACGCGCGGGCTGCGTGCCGACGTACACGCCCCCCATGCCCACCGCCCGGTAGAACGACGTGAAGCTGTAGATCGCGTAGGCGAGTCCCAGCTCTTCCCGAATGCGTTGAAACAGCCGGCTCGACATGCCGCCGCCGAACACGTTCGAGACCACGAGCATCGAGTACTTGCGGCGATCGGCGTAGGGGATCGTGTCGGTCGCGAACACAATGTGCGTCTGGGCGGTGTCCTTCTCCGCCGTGCGTGTCGCCCCGCGGACGGCGGGCGGCACGGGCGGTACGGGAGGAGCGACGGCCGGAGTGCCTTTCCCATCGCCGTCAAACCACCCCTGTCGCTCGACTTCGGCGAGAAGCGCCTCGTGCGTGAGGTTGCCCGCGGCGGCGATGATGCAGTTTCCCGGAAAGTACGCCCGCCGGTGCAGGTTCTTGAGGTCGTCGGCGGAGAGCGCGCTGACGGTTTCTTTCGTGCCCAGAATCTGGAATCCGTACGGATGAGTCGGCCACAGCGTCTCGTAGGCGAGATCGAAGACCTCGTCGTCCGGCGTATCCTCGACGGTGCTGATCTCTTCGAGGACGACCTGGCGTTCGAGCGAGAGGTCCGCGTCGCGAAGCGTCGGCCGGCGCACCATGTCGGTGATGACGTCGAGGGCGCGCGCCAGATCGCTGTCGAGCACACGCGCGTGATAGGCCGTGGAGTCGCGCGAGGTGTAGGCATCGAGCGATCCGCCACGGGATTCGAGGGCGAGAGCGATCTCCTGCGCCGTGCGTCGTTCGGTACCCTTGAACACCATGTGCTCGAGCAGGTGCGACACGCCCATCTTGGGGCGGGGCTCGTGCGCGCTGGCGGTCCGCACCCAGACGCCGATAGCGGCGGAGCGAACGCTCGCCACCCGCTCGCTGAGCACGGTGATGCCGTTCGGCGCGGCGGTCCGATAGATTTCCTTATCCAGCCGGACCGTGTCTAGCGTTCGAGTAGAGCCTTCCGGGACAATCGCATGCGACCGCGCTCGTCAACCTCGAGCAGCTTCACCTTCAAATGGTCGCCCTTCTTCACCACGTCTTCCGTCTTTTCCGTGCGGCCATGCTGCAGCTCCGAGATGTGCAGCAATCCTTCGACGCCGGGAATGATCTCGACGAAGGCCCCGAACGCCGTCGTGCTCTTCACGACGCCTTCGTACACCTTCCCCACTTCCGGCTCCTGCACGATGCCCGACACCATGTCGCGCGCGCGCTCGGCGGCCTCGCCTACGCCGGCGATCGTGACCAGGCCCGAGTCGTCGACGTTGATCTCCGCACCCGTCTGCTCCTGAATGCCGCGGATCGTCTTGCCCTTCGGGCCGATGAGATCGCCGATTTTGTCGGGACGGATCTGGATGGTGATGATGCGGGGCGCGTACTTCGAGAGCTGCGAGCGGGGATGCGGCATCGCCTGCTGCATGATGTCGAGGATGTGCACCCGTGCCTTGCGGGCCTTCTCCAACGCCTGGCTGATGACACTCCAATCCAGCCGCTCGACCTTGATGTCCATCTGGATCGAGGTGACGCCGTCCCGCGTGCCGGCAACCTTGAAGTCCATGTCGCCGAGATGATCTTCGGTTCCGAGGATGTCGGTGAGGATTGCGGTGCGTCCGCCTTCGGTAATCAGACCCATCGCGACACCCGCGCAGGCCGATTTCACCGGGACTCCGGCATCCATCAAAGCCAGGGAGCCGCTGCACACCGTGGCCATCGAGGACGAGCCGTTGGATTCGAGGATTTCGGAGACGATGCGGATGGTATACGGGAACTGCTCGTACGGCGGCAGCACCGCCTGTAATGCCCGCTCGGCGAGTGCCCCGTGACCGATCTCGCGGCGTGACGTGCCACGCACCGGCTTCACTTCCCCGGTCGAGAAGGGGGGGAAGTTGTAATGCAGCATGAACGACTTCGTGGTTTCCTGCGCGACGTCGATCGAATCGATGCGCTGCTCGTCGTCCGTCGTGCCCAGCGTCACCGAGGCGAGCGCTTGCGTCTGCCCGCGGGTGAACAGCGCGGAGCCGTGCGTGCGCGGCAGCCAGCCCACTTCGCAGGTAATCGGCCGGACGGTATCGAGATCGCGCCCATCGACGCGCTCCTCTGCCGTGAGCACGCGGTCTCGCATCGTGTCGTACTCGATCCCTTCGATCACCTCTGCGATCTCGCGCAGCTTGTCGGGGAACTCCTCGGCCAGCTGCTCGACGATCGTCGACTTGATGGCGCTGAGCGCCTGGGTGCGCTCGGCCTTCACGGCGAGGGTCAGCGCTTCGGTCACCTTGTCTTCCGCCAATGCCTTGACCCGCGCGACGAGATCGGCGGGGAGCTCGGGCTTCACCCATTCCATCTTGGGCTGGCGCACCGCCTCGACGACTTCGTCGGCGATCTCGAGCAATTCCTTAATGCCCTTGTGGGCGACTTCGAGCGCCTTGATGATCTCCGCTTCCGTGAGCTCGAGCGCGCCGCCCTCGACCATGACGATCGAATCGCGGGATCCGGAGACGGTGAGATCGACGTCCGAAAACTCGAGCTGCTGGAACGTGGGATTGAGGATCCACGCGCCCTCGACGCGGCCCACCCGCACCGCCGCGATCGGGCCGTTCCATGGCACCTTCGACAGCGACAGTGCGGTCGAGGCTGCGGTTACGCCGAGCACGTCGGCGTCGTTTTCCTGATCGGCCGAGAGGACGTAGACGAAGACCTGCACTTCGTTCTTGAAGCCGTCGGGGAAGAGCGGCCGGACGGAGCGGTCGATGACGCGCGCCGACGTGACCTCTTCGTCGGAGGGCCGGCCCTCGCGCTTCAAAAAGCCGCCGGGGATCTTGCCGGCGGCGTAGGCCTTCTCGCGATACTCGACCGTCAGCGGGAAGTACGGAAGGTTGGCCACATTTTCGGAGACGGTGACCGCCGCCAGCACTACCGTTTCACCGAACTGGAGGAGACACGACCCAGCCGCTTGCTTGGCCAGCCGACCCGATTCGATTTTCAGGGTGCGGCCGGCAAAATTCTTTTCCACTCGCTTCACTGCGTTGCCTGTCTAGAGCGTTGAAAATGCGCGGAGCGCCCCGGTGCTCTTCCCGGAGCGCCCTGCTCGACGCCTTTGGTACGACTTAATGTCGGAGACCGAGCTCGTCGATGAGCTGCCGGTACTTCGCGAGATCGGTGCGCTTCAAGTACTCCAGCAAGCGGCGGCGGCGGCTGACCATGCGCAGCAGGCCGCGTTGCCCGTGGAAGTCCTTCGCGTGGACCCGGAAGTGCTCGGTGAGGCTGTTGATGCGCTCGGTGAGCAGCGCCACCTGGACCCGGCTCGAGCCGGTGTCCCGGTCGTGCAGCCCGTGTTTCCTGACCGGCGTCGTCTTGTCGTACATCGTCCCTGTTCCCTAATCGTTGGAAGCGCCGTAGGTTAACCGGCTTCGACCCCTTTGTAAAGTGACGAACGCCGCCACCGACCTCGTTGGCCGCACTCTCGGCCCCTACGCCCTCGAACGCCTGCTCGGGCAGGGAGGGTTCGCGTGGGCATTTGTGGGCCGCGAGCCCGACGGCACGCCGGTCGCCATCAAGGTCCTGAAGCCGCGATATGCCGGCGACTCGCAGTTCGAGTCGCGCTTTCGCAACGAGAGCGAGACGGCTGCAAAGCTCGAGCACCCCAACATCATTCGCATCCGCTCCGTCGCGAAGACCGGCGACCACGTCTACTTCGCCATGGATCTCTGCGCCGACAGTCTCGGCGCCCGCATCGCGCGCGAAGGGCCGCTACCCGAAGAAGACATCCTGCGGCTGGCGCGTGACATCGCCGCGGCGCTCGATTTCGCGCATCGCCAAGGCGTGATTCATCGCGACTTGAAGCCCGACAACGTCCTGATCCGATCGGATGGCGCCGCCGTCCTGACCGACTTCGGCATCGCCCGCGCGGTTTCCGGCTATACCGCATCGACCGGCGTGAACATGACGATCGGGACGCCGCACTACCTCTCGCCCGAGCAGGCGCAGGGACGGCCGCTCGACCAACGCCTGGATTTCTACGCGCTCGGCGTCACGCTGTACAAAGCGGCCACCGGCGAAGTGCCGTTCAGCTCCAACGACTGGTTCGAGCTGGCGCGCATGCACGTCGAGGATCCCCCGCCCTCGCTGCGGCGTAAACGTGGCGAGCTGTCCAAACGCTTCGAACGCGTGGTGATGAAATGTCTCGCCAAGCATCCCGACGACCGTTACGCCAGTGCCGCTGAGCTCCTCGCCGATCTCGACGAAGTCGAGCAGAAGCGCCGGCCCACGACAGCGCTTGGGGCAGCACCGATGGGGACGACGCAGCGGCAGGCGCTCGCCGATCCGCCGGCAGACCCCAGGCGATGGCTTCTCGTTGGCGCGGCGGGGATCGGACTACTGTTGTTGATCGGGTTGGTCGTAAAGCTTATGCGCTGAAGACTTTTCGGATCGCCTGCAGGATGCGAGAGAACAAACGAGGAGCACGGAGCACGGAGCCCGGAGCAACAGACGCTGTCGTTAACATGCCGGCCGCGAGTACCACCTGGACTGCTTGACGCAATTCCGGCTCGTTCCTCTTTGGAAATGGACGTTCGGCAATGCGCACTGCGAACCCCGGAGCGTCGACACTGCCGAACAGCGCTACAAATCCCGGATGAGCGCGTTCGATGATCTCGATCAACGGTTTCAACTGCTCCCTGCTCCGTGCTCCCCGCTCCCTGTAGTACTCGGCCGCAACGATCCCAACGAGCTGCTCCGCGGTCACGCGACCGGCGACATAGCCGTTCAGGGCGTCGTTAACGGAAGAGGCGGAGGACATCGTTGGAGATCGCGAGCACCATGATGCCGAGCACGACCAACATGCCGAGCTGTGTAAGCCGCATGCGCAGATTGGGCGTGAGCGGCTTGCGGCGGACCGCCTCCACAATAAGGAAGAGCGCGTGACCACCGTCGAGCACGGGAATAGGCAGCAAGTTCAGGACGGCGAGGCTCACCGAGAAGAACGCGAGGAAGTTGAGAAACCAGTCGAGGCCCAGGCGCACCGCCTGCCCCGACATCTGCGCGATGGCGATCGGCCCGCCGAGCTCGCGCGTCGATGCCTCTCCGGCGACGATGCGCTTCACCGATGTGACGACGTTGACGATCTGGGCCACCGTTTGCCGGCCACCGTGCACGATTGCGGCCCCCAAACCCACCCGGTCGCGCACGGTCGGGGGGTTCGCGCCGGCTCCGATGAAGCCGTAGCGCTTGCCTCCCGAGTCAACAGTTTCGGGCACGACCGTGAAGCGCATTAAGCTGTCACGGCGCAACACAACGAGTGTCACTGGGTGTCCCGGCTGTTCGCGGATCCTGGCTACCATGTCCAACCACGAAGCGATCGTGTCGTCGTTGATGCGCACGACGACGTCGCCGCCTCGCAGTCCAGCGCGGTGGGCCGGCTGTCCCGGCGCAACGGGGCCGATGCGAGCGGGGAATAGCGGCACGATGGCGCGTAGCAGCTGGTGGCGCGCCACGGTATCCCCGGGCGGCAAGTGCATAACCAGCGGCTTGGACCGCTCGGCAACCCGCAGACGCAGCTCGTCCGGCGCCTTCTCGATCCGCTCCTCGAGGTCGTCCCACGTCCGCAGCGAATCGTCGCCGACGTGCGTGATCCGATCGCCGCGGTGCAATGTCAACAGCGGCTGTGCCCACGCCGGAAGCCGGTCCGCCTGGATCGAGTCAACCGGCGTCATGGCAAACCGCGACACGCCGGCGACCGCGGCGAGACCCGCATAGATGACGAATGCCAACAGGACGTTCATCGACACACCGGCGAGGATGACGGCCATTCGTGCGGCGATCGGCTGACGGTCGAACGACCGAGCGGGATCGATTGCCGCGTCCGCCTTGCCGCCCTCCAGCTCGCCCACCATCCCTTCCTCTTCCAACCCGGCCATCTTCACGTAGCCGCCCAGCGGGATCCAGGAGATCCAGTATTCCGTCTCGCCGCGCTTCCAGGCGATCACCGGCCGTCCGAACCCGAGTGAGAAGCGCAGCACCTGAATGCCGACGACTTTGGCGACGAGAAAATGCCCCAGCTCGTGCGCAAAAATCAGCACACCCAGCACGACGACGAGCGACGCCAGGGTCAGGAGCATGCGAATTCTTTCGCCAACCGGCGGGCTTCAGCATCCGCGGCCAAGACATCGTCGAGCGACGTCGCGTCGCCGGGATGACCGGGGGCAACCACTCGCTCCAAGACCTCCGAGATGCGTCCGAACGGGATTTGCTCGTCGAGAAACAGCTGCACCACGACCTCATTGGCCGCGTTGAACATCGCGGGGGCGGTCCCGCCCATCCGCGCGGCCTCACGGCCTACGCCGTACGCCGGAAAGCGCTCCGGCTGCACGGCTTCGAAGGTCAGCGTGCCGGCCGCGACCGGATCGAACCGGCGCACGCCGGTGTCCGGAACGCGCTCCGGGTAGGTGAGCGCGTAGAGAATCGGCAACTCCATCGTGGGGAAGCCGACTTGCGCGAGCACCGAGCCGTCCACGAACTCGGCGAACCCGTGGATCACCGACTGCGGGTGGATGACCACGTCCACTTGCCCATAATCCACGTCAAACAAGAAGTGCGCTTCGATCACTTCAAGCGCTTTGTTGACGAGTGTCGCCGAATCGACGGTGATTTTTTTCCCCATCGTCCAGGTGGGATGCTTCAACGCTTCGGCGACCGTCGCGCGTGACACACGTTCCGGCCCCCACGTGCGGAACGGGCCGCCGGAGGCGGTGAGAATCAGCCGAGCCAACTCGGTCGGCCGCCGGCCGGCCACGCATTGCAGCACCGCACTGTGTTCTGAGTCGACGGGGACGATTTCGCCGCCGCCCTGCCGCGCGGCCTCCGTGACCAGCTCACCGGCCATCACCAGCGTTTCCTTATTGGCGAGCGCGACGCGTTTGCCGGCGCGCAACGCTGCCAGCGTCGCTTCCAACCCCGCCGCGCCGACGATCCCGTTCACGACGATCTTCACGTCGGGATGCGTGGCCGCCTCGACGAGACACGATGCGGTTCCACCGTTCACGAGACCGACAAAGGCGGGCTTCCACTCGGCGGCCTGTTGGGCGAGCAAGTCCTTGTTGGAATGCCCCGTCAGAGCAACGATGCGGAATCGTTCGCGCTGGCGGGCAACCACCTGCAGCGTCGAGCGGCCGATCGAGCCGGTTGAGCCGAGTACGGCGACGCCGATGCTCATATCACGCCAAACATACGGTAGAGACCGGCCGCCGCTGGGATCACGAAGTACAGCGAGTCGAGCCGATCGAGCACGCCGCCATGCCCCGGAATCAGAGCAGACGAGTCCTTCAACCCGGCCTCGCGTTTGAAGAGCGACTCGGCTACGTCACCGATCTGTCCGACGATCGAAATCGCCAGGCCGAAGAGCAGCAGCTGCCCGGCGCTGAAATTCCATCCCTGACGATTGAGCACGAATTTGCCGAGTGCGAGCGCGGTGATGACCCCGCCGAGCGCGCCGCCGATGGCACCGGCGTGCGTCTTCTTCGGCGACAGAACGGGGGCGAGCTTCGGACCGCCTACGGCTGTACCGACGGCCATGGCGGCGGTGTCGCTGATCCAGGTGATGACGAGCGGGAAGAGGGTCAGGAACACATACGCGGCCGGCCGCGTCAGCGCCTCACCGCCGTGGCGGATGGCGACCAGGAACGCCAACATGCCGGACGCATAGACGCAGCCGAACAGCGTGACCGATACGCTTGTGAGCGGACGGCCCATCGGACCCCGTCGCGCCATCGCGATGACCAACGCGACCATCAACCAGATGGCTCCCAGATAGAGCGCCGGCCCCTTGGCCCAAAACGCGAGCAGCGGGATCGCCGCCGCGGCAAGCCAACCGGTGCGCTCGAGCGGCTCGATCCCCTGGCGGCGACCGAAATCGTAGACCTCGTGAGCGCCGAGCACGCCGAGGATCGCCAGCGTGACCGCGAGCGCCCAGCCGCCAACCCAGATGATCACCACGACCAGCGGGATGGCGATGGCCGCCACGATGATGCGCTGCACCAGATTGTTGGTGGGTGAGGGCATCAGGACGCGCTGACTTTACCGAATCGACGCTCTCGGCGCTGATAGTCGAGGATCGCGTCCAGCAACGTGCGGCGGCTGAAGTCCGGCCACAACACCGGGGTGATGTACAGCTCGGTGTACGCGAGCTGCCACAGCAAAAAATTCGAGAGGCGTTGCTCGCCCGACGTCCGGATCAGGAGATCCGGATCGCCCCACGGCGCTGTGTACAACTTGGCGCGGATCGCCTCCTCATCGATGTCCTCGAGCTGCTTCGTGCCCTTGAGCACTTCTTCGGCGAGCAGCCGTGCCGCGCGCGCGATCTCACCCCGGGAGGAATATGAGATGCAGAGATTGAGCGAAAGTTTCTGACCGCCGGCCGTCTCGCGCTCCACGCGCTCCACGGCCGCTCGACCCGTCGCGGTGAGCCGGCTCCGATCACCGAGCACGTGGACTTGCACGCCCTGACCGCGCAGCTCGGCAACCTCACGCGCGATGTACTCCTCGAGCAGGTCCATCAGCGCGGAGATCTCGAGCGCCGGACGGTTCCAGTTTTCGTCGGAGAAGGCAAACAGCGTCAGCACCTCGACGCCGGCCTCGATCGCTCCCTCGACCGCCTCGCGCACCGCCTTCATCCCGGCCCGATGGCCGAACGGCCGGGGCAGCCGGCGTTCATTCGCCCAACGCCCATTGCCATCCATGATGATCGCCACGTGGCGAGGAATCGGTCCGGAGAGCATCAGACTTCCATGATCTCCGCTTCTTTCGCCTTGACCGCCGCGTCCACCGCCTTGAGATGCTCGTCGTGCGTCTTCTGCACTTCTTTCTCGGCGTGCTTTTGATCGTCCGACGAGACGTGTTCGGTCTTCTTGATCCTGTTCATCGTGTCGGTGCGCGCATGACGGATGGCGACGCGGCCTTCTTCCGCCAACTTGTGCACGACTTTCACCAGCTCTTTGCGGCGTTCCTCGGTCAGGGGTGGAATCGGGATGCGGATGAGGTTGCCATCGTTCGCCGGCGTGAGTCCCAGATCCGATGCGAGAATCCCCTTCTCGACGGCCTTCAGCAGACTTCTGTCCCACGGCTGCACGGTGAGGAGCTTCGGTTCCGGCGCGGCAACAGTCGCGACCTGCGTCAGGGGCATCTCGTTCCCGTACGCCTCGACGCGCACCAGATCGAGCAAGGCGGTGGTCGCTTTGCCCGTCCGGACCGTCGCGAACTCCCGCTTCACCGCTTCGACGGCCTTATCCATCATCTGCTTTGCATGTTTGACGTGATCCGTGAGGGTGCCAGCTGGGGCAGGAGTCATTGGACGATCGTGCCGACGCGCTCGCCGGTCAGAACTCGCGCCGTCGCGCCGGGCTGGTTGATGTTGAACACCACGATGGGCAGCTTGTTCTCCTTGCACAACCCGAACGCGTTGGCGTCCATCACCGCATAGCCTTTGACGAGCGCTTCCTGAAACGTCAGTGACGGCAGGAATTTGGCGCTGGCGTCTTTCTTCGGATCCGCCGTATAGATGCCGTCCACGTTCGTCGCCTTGAGAATCGCCTGCGCTTCCATTTCGAGCGCGCGCAGCACAGCGGCGGTGTCGGTCGAGAAGTAGGGATTGCCGGTGCCGCCGGCGAAGATCACCATCCGCCCTTTCTCGAGATGCCGGACCGCGCGGCGGCGGATGTACGGCTCCGCCAACTCTTCCATCCGGATCGCCGTCATCACGCGAGTGTCGACGCCTTTTTTTTCGAGGATGTCCTGAAGTGCCAGCGCATTGATGATCGTCGCCAGCATCCCCATGTAGTCCGCCGAGACGCGATCCATGCCCTGCTGGCTGGCCGTCGTGCCGCGCAGGATGTTGCCCCCGCCGATCACCAGCCCGAGCTGCACGCCCGTGGCGGCGACCTGCTTCAGCTCATCGGACAGCCGCTCGATGACGCCGAAGTCGATGCCCGAAGCTCGCCCACCCGCGAACGCCTCTCCGGAAAGCTTCAGAAGCGCGCGCTTGTAGGCGAGCTTCGGGGGGGGCACTTAATTGCCTCCCAACTCGAACCGGGCGAAGCGGCGGACTTCGACCTTCTCGCCGGTCTTGCCCGAGAGCGCCTTGACGAGCTCGCCGACGGTCACCTTGTCGTCCTTCACGAACGGCTGCTCGAGCAGGACGTTCTCTTGGTAGAACTTCTTCAGCTTGCCTTCGATGATCTTCTCGCGCACCGCTTCCGGCTTCTTCTCTTCAGCGACCTGCGCCCTGTAGACGCGCCGCTCCCGCTCGACGATGTCCGCCGGCACGTCCTCGATCCGCACCGCAATGGGCTTCGCGGACGCGACGTGCAGCGCGAGATCCTTCGCGAGCTGGCGAAACTCCGCCGTATTGGCGACGAAGTCGGTCTCAGAATTGAGCTCGACCATCGTGCCGACGCGGCCGTTGAAGTGCAGATAGATCTCGATGACGCCCTGGCCCGCAGCGCGGTCGGAGCGCTTCTCGGCGCGCGCGGCGTACTTCACGCGCAGCAGCTCCTCGGCCTTGGCGGCGTCGCCGCCCGACTCCTCGAGCGCCTTCTTGCAGTCCATCATGCCCGCGCCGGTCTTGGCGCGGAGGTCGGCGACGTGCTTTGCGGTAATGCCTGTCGTCTTCGTAGTCATTGCGTCCGTTCACTCCTCATAAAAACGCCGCCCTCGCGCCGTGCGGCCCGGGGCGGCGGTCGGTGTTCATCCTGAAAAGTTTGTTACCCCTCGCTCCCGCCCCCGCCCCCGCTCCCCCCCGCGACGGGTTCGGCTGCTGGGGCCGGCACCTCTTCGGTCTTCAACCGGGCGGCGATCGCCTCCGGCTTGGGCCGCCGCTTGCGGCGCGCCGGCCGCTTCTTCCGCTCGCCATCCTCGGCCTCGACGCCCGTCTCGGTGGAGTAGGTCGTCCCTTCCCCTTCCTCCCCCGCTTCGCGGAGCGGCATCTGACGCCGCGCCTCACCGATGACGTCCGAGATCGCGTTCGTGATCAACGAGACGGCGCGAATCGCGTCGTCGTTCCCGGGAATCGGCACCGTGATCAGGTCGGGGTCGGCGTTCGTGTCGACGATCGCCACCACCGGAATCCCCAGCTTGTTCGCCTCGGCGACCGCGATCCGCTCCTTCTTCGCGTCCACCACGAACAACGCGCCTGGCAGCCGGCCGAGGTTCTTGATGCCGGCGAGGTTCTTGTCGAGCTTGGCGCGCTCACGATCGAAGAGCAGCTGCTCTTTCTTTGTGTAGTTCGTGAAATCGCCGTCCGCGGCGCCCTGCTCCAGGTCCTTCAGCCGCTTGATCTGCTTCTTGATCGTCTGAAAGTTCGTCAGCGTCCCGCCGAGCCAGCGCTCCGTCACATAGAACGCGCTGCAGCGCTTCGCTTCAGCCTCGAGGATGCCCTTGAGCTGCTTCTTGGTGCAGACGAACAGCACGCCTTCGCCCTTCAGCACGACGCCGCGCAACAACTCCTGCGCCGCTTCGAGCTGACGCATCGTCTTCTGGAGATCGATGATGTAGATGCCGGAACGTTCGGCGAAGATGAAGCGCCGCATCTTCGGATTCCAACGGCGCGTCTGATGGCCGAAATGCACACCTGCTTCCAACAATTCCTGCAACTGAGGCTGAGGCATTTACTCCCTTTCTTGGGTTCGGTCCGCCGCCGCCGTCATCTCCCATCCAACCCCGAAGGGACCCAGGAGGGGATCGAGCGACGTGAGTATTTGAGCGTTTACCGCTTGCTAAACTGGAATCGCTTCCGTGCACCCGCGCGTCCGGGCTTCTTGCGCTCCACCGCACGAGGATCGCGGGTAAGCAATCCCTGCTCCCGCAGTTTCTTCCGATGTCTGTCGTCCGCCAACACGAGCGCCCGAGCGATCCCGAGCCGCATCGCGCCCGCCTGTCCCGTCAACCCGCCACCAACGACGCGAGCCTTCACGTCGAACGCACCCAACGTGTCGGTCGCCGTGAATGGCTGCTGGATGTGGGATACCAACGAGGGCCGCGGGAAATAGTCACCCAGCGTCCGCCCGTTGATGCTCCATTTCCCCGAGCCGGGGGTCAGATATACGCGCGCGATGCCCAGCTTCCGGCGTCCGATCGCGTGCCAGCGCAGCTCCGGTGTAATCGCAGTCACTTGGCCTCCACCAGGGGCGCGGGCTGCTGCGCCGCATGCGGATGCTCGGGACCGGCGTACACTTTCAGCATCTGCTTGACGTGCTGCCGCGACAGCGTGGTCTTCGGCAGCATGCCCCAGACGGCCTTCTCGATGACGCGCTCAGGATGTTTGCCGAGCACTTTCTGCACTGGTGTAAAGCGTTCGTGGCCCATGTACCCCGTGTGCCGGAAATAGCGCTTCTGCTCGATCTTACGACCCGTCAGCTGCACTTTCTCGGCGTTGATGACGATGACGAAATCACCGCCGTTGACGTGCGGTGTGAACGTCGGTTTGTGCTTGCCACGCAGGATTTGCGCGACGCGGCTGGCGAGCCGGCCGAGCGGCTGTCCGGCCGCATCCACCAACCACCACCGACGCTCGATGTCCTGCGGCTTCAACGTGTACGTCTTCATGCCTCTACGTAGCCCTGGTTTTTGACAGACGCGAACTCTAACCGGGGCGTAACGCTCTGTCAACTCGAAGGTTCCGAGATTGTGACGAGCGGCGCGCCTTTCTCGACGCGCTCGCCCGCGGTGACGTGAATCTGCTGGACGACACCACGCCGCGGTGCGCGCAGCTCGTTTTCCATCTTCATCGCTTCGACAACGACGAGGCCCGCTCCGGCCTCGACCTGCTGGCCGGCAGTCACCTCGACACGAACGACGAGTCCCGGCATCGGCGCTTTGACGACGCCGCCCGGTGCGGGCCGTCGGCCCTGCCCCGTGAGGGCCTCGATCTGCTTCGAGCGATCGTCCTGGACGTCGAGCTCGAAGCGCTCGCCGGCCGCTCCCAACGCCCAACGCCGGCCCGCGTCGTCGAGCGGCTGACAGGCGACCGTCCAGGACTCCTTGCCGAGGAGCAGCTGAATGAGCGGCGTCCCCGGGATCTGCGCCCAATGCGCTGCGAGTCGTTCGCCGTCGACGGTGACCGCGCCGCCTTCGACGTCGATGATGTGGGTGCGATTTCGTAAAGAAACGTGATACTTCATGCCGCCTCGAGGACGGCAACGGTCTCCACATGCGCCGTCTGCGGAAACAGATCGAACGCGCGCACGGCGATGACTTGATAGTTGACGTTGAGCCGCTGCAGGTCGCGTGCAAGCGTCGCCGGATCACCGGAGATGTAGACGAGTTTCGCGACCGGTTCGCCGGTCAGGCGGAGCGTCACGTCCCAATGCAGTCCCGCGCGGGGCGGATTGACCACGACGGCATACGGTGCCGGCAGGCTCGGTAATACGTCCTCCGCTCGCGCGGCGATGAAGCGCGCGGCCGGGAGGCGGCTGCGGGCCCACGTCACGGCTTTCTCGTCGACATCGACGCTGATCACGCTCGCGCCGCGCTCGACCAGTAGGGCCGCTGTATCGCCAATACCACCGTAGAGGTCCCAGATAGTTTGCGCGCGCACGTCGCCAAGTTGCTCGACTGCCCATTGCCGGATCAGGATTCCCATTCCCGGATTCACTTGCTCGAAGGCCGTCGCCGGAAAGCCCGTCTCCGGTCCGGCGACGACGCGCGCCGCCCCGTCCACCGGCTGCCACCAGCAAACGATGTCTTCGCTTTGCAGGGCCTGTCGCAATTTGTCGGCGTCGAGCCAGGGATCTCCTGCTGATTCTGCGATAACATGCGAGCGGCCTTCGCGATCGAGCCGCAGCGTGAGTCTGGTCAAGCGGTCGGGCAGCATCGAGAGTCGACTGCGCAGCTCGCGCCACAGCGCCATCAGCTTGAAATCGGTGATGTGACAATCGGCGAGCGGAAAAATAAAGTTCGGCCGATCGTATGGGCGCAGACCGACAGCCAGAGCTTTCGCCTCCATGGAGATCTTCGATCGATACCGCCACTCATCGAGGGCTTCGACGATTTCAGGGTCTTCGATCTTGAGCTTCCCGATCCGGCGCAGCGCATCCCCCACAATCGCGCGCTTGGCACTGAGCTGGCCTTCGTAGGCGACATGCTGGAGCTGGCAGCCGCCGCAATGATCGTTCACGTAGTGCGGGCAGGGAGGCGCGACTCGTCCCGGACTCGCGCGCACGATCGCGCCGACCTCCGCGCGCGCGAAGTTGCGGTGGCGCTCGAGGGAGTTGTCGCGCAGGCGGACTTGATCACCGGGTGCGGTTCGGGGAATAAAGACCACGCGCCCATCGCCTAGTCGTCCGACGCCGTCTCCTCCCACCGCGATGCCGGTGATGGTCACGAGGTCGGTCACTCGAGACCGTCTCGTAGCGCTTCCTGACGGCTGGTGGTGATCCATGCCGATGACTGCGGCGGCCGGTCGGTCAAGACGCGAGGCGGCGGTCGATCGCGGTGCTCGTCAGCTACCAGCGCGGCCGCGACCGCGAGCGCTCGCTCGAGCCCGGGACGCGGCGTCGCCGCCAACACCCGCGCGCCGGCACGCTCGAGATACGTAATGTCGACGGCGCCCTTCTGAAAATCGGGATCGTCCATGACGCGAAGATGGAATGCTTGACTCGTCGGCAGCCCGACGATCACCAGCTCGCTCAGCGCGCGGCGCATGCGCTGGATCGCGACCTCCCGCGTTTCGCCCCAGACGATGAGCTTGGCCAGCAAGGGATCGTAAAACAGCGTCACCTCCTGCCCCGCCTCCACCCCGCCGTCCCATCGCACCCCCGGCCCACTCGGCACCCGCAGATACTGCAGCACTCCGGACGCGGGCAGGAAATCGTTCAATGGGTCTTCAGCCGTAATGCGGCACTCGATGGCATGACCCCGGGGGTGCAGGACGCCGCCGCCCGCCCCGGCCGCGGCCGCGCCGTGGACGCGCATCGGTTGTCCGGCGGCAATGCGCAGTTGCTCGCGAACGAGGTCGACGCCGTAGACGAGCTCCGTCACCGGATGCTCGACCTGGATCCGCGTGTTCATCTCGAGGAAGTAGAATTCGCCCGACGGCGTGAGCAGGAATTCGATCGTGCCGGCGCTGACGTACCCAACCGCGCCCGCCGCGGCCGTTGCGGCTTCCGCCAGGCGGCGGCGCAGCGCCGGCGACACGGCGACCGATGGCGACTCCTCGATCAGCTTCTGATGGCGGCGCTGAATGCTGCATTCGCGCTCGCCCAGCGCGATGACGCGGCCATGACGGTCCGCCAAGACCTGGATCTCGATGTGCCGCGGTCGCTCCAGATACTTCTCGACGTAGATGCTGCCATCGCCGAATGCTTTCAGGGCTTCCCGACGCGCCGCCTGAAACCCTGCTTCGACCTCCGACTCCGCGCCCACCAGCCGCATGCCTTTGCCGCCGCCTCCCGCTACCGCTTTCAGCATCACGGGATAACCGATCCGTTTTGCTTCGCGCCGTGCCTCGACCGGATCCCGCAGCGGCGCAGCGGTCCCCGGAACGACGGGTACGCCGGCGGCTTGCATGCGGCGGCGCGCTTCGGTCTTGTCGCCCATCACGCGAATCGCCTGAGCCGGCGGACCGATGAACACGAGTTCGGCTTCGTCGCACGCTTGCGCAAACGCGGCGCGCTCCGAGAGAAAGCCGTAACCCGGATGCACCGCCTGGCAGCCACTCTCCTTCGCTGCGGTGATGAGCTTCTTGATGTCGAGGTAGGATTCCGCCGCCGGTGCTGCGCCGAGCAGGACGGCCGCGTCGGCATCACGCACGTGCGGCGCGAGGCGGTCAGGCTCCGAGTACACGGCGACCGCTGCGATGCCTTCCTCATGGCACGCGCGGATCACCCGAACCGCGATCTCGCCGCGATTAGCGACGAGGACGCGCGTGATCAATTACAGCCCACCGCGTTCGCCAGCCCGAACGTGTCGAACGCCTTGCACAGTGCCGAGACCTTGCTCACCGCGCGCCGATAGATGAGGACGACAGGCTCGGTCCAGGTCTCGTGCTGATCGGTCGCTTGTCGTAACGCAGCGAACACGAAATCCTGCGCCGGCACCCGGTCCGCCTTGCTTTCCTTCCCCGACACCCAGACGAGCGGACGCTTGTTCCATTTCACGGACCGCTCCTCGGGCGGCCGCTCGAACGCCATGCTGGCGCAGACGGCCCGCGTTTGAGCGAGCGCCCGCAGCGATGGATCGCGCGTCTTGAGCTCCTTCAGCACGCGATTGCGCAGGACGGTGTCACCCTGCCAGCGGGCGGCTGGAACCACGACGAGATCGGGCCGCAGCCCGCGCGCGAACCGGAGATACCACGCCCCCTGCGTATCAGTGTCGTACGCCGTCAGCAGAATGCCCTGATGCGGGCAGGCCCGCAGCAGATTTTCCCCCAGCTCTTCGAGCGCGGGCGGCAGGCGCAATCCGTCCGGCAGCGCATGCCATGCCAGCGTCGCCGCCTGGCTGCCTACCGATTCCCAGTCGACGTAGGCGCGCTCGCCGAAGGTGTAGACGCGAAATACGCGCGCGGAATCGGCAGTCCGGGTGCCGGCGCTCCAGCGCGCCGCGCGCTCGAATGCCTGCTCCGCCGTATCGAGCTGGGCGTGCGCCCAGACGGTGTCGGTCACGACCGGTTTGCGATGCGCGTGATAATCCCCGAGCTGGAGGTAGTAACGCCCGAGGTCGAGCCATGCGGAGCCGTCGGTCGAATCGGCGGTGACGCGAGCCCACAGCCCCGCGCGCACCGTATCGGCGTGAGGGGCGGGCACGGGAGATTGCACGACCAGCAGCCCGAGGGCCGCCTTAAAGAGGAATGTTCCCATGCTTCTTGGGAGGATTCCGCCCGCGTTTGGTTTCCAGGGTGAGGAGCGCCTCGATCAGCCGCGGTCTCGTGTCGCGCGGATCGATGATGTCGTCCAGATAGCCGCGCGCCGCGGCCCGATAGGGGTGGGCGAACTTCTCCCGATACTCGTTGGTCCGCTCTTCGCTCGCTTCGCCCTTGTACAGGATCTCCACGGCTCCCTTCGGTCCCATCACGGCGATCTCCGCCGTCGGCCAGGCGACGTTGTAGTCGCCGCGGATGTGCTTCGAGCTCATCACGTCGTAAGCGCCGCCGTAGGCTTTGCGGGTGATCACCGTGAGCTTGGGCACCGTGGCCTCGCAAAAGGCATAGAGCAACTTTGCGCCGTGTTTGATGATGCCGCCATGCTCCTGGGCGACGCCAGGGAGAAAGCCCGGCACATCCTCGAACGTGACCAGCGGAATGTTGAACGCGTCGCAGAAGCGGATAAATCGCGCACCCTTGAGCGAGGCCGCGATGTCGAGCACGCCGGCGAGCGTCGCCGGTTGATTCGCGACAATCCCCACCGGGCGTCCCGCGAGACGCGCGAAGCCGACGATCAGGTTGCTGCCGTAATCCCGTTGCACCTCGAGGAACGCGCCCCCGTCGACGACGCGTTTCAGCACCTCGTGCATGTCGTACGGCTTGGCCGGCTCATCGGGCACGACGTCGAGCAGTCCCTCGTCACGGCGATCCGATGGGTCATCGGGCGTGCGGATGGGCGGTGCATCGAGATTGTTGCCCGGCAGGAACGACAGCAGCGTACGAATGGCCGTGAGCGACTCGAGCTCGGAATCGTGCACGAACTGCGCGATGCCGGACGTCCCGCCATGCACGTCGGCGCCGCCGAGCTTCTCGAAATCCACCTCTTCGTGCGTCACCGTTTTCACGACGTTGGGGCCGGTTACGAACATGTACGAGATGCCGCGCACCATGAAGATGAAATCGGTGATCGCGGGACTATACACGGCGCCGCCGGCGCAGGGGCCGAGGATCGCGCTGATCTGCGGCACGACGCCGGACGCGAGCGTGTTGCGGAGGAAGATGTCGGCATAGCCGCCGAGCGACGCGACCCCCTCCTGAATGCGCGCGCCACCC
>Ga0209056_10002582_pt1 | contig 19408 bp, 22 predicted proteins | sample GraSoiAngelo_114_FD_185876 | JGI IMG/M metagenome (GOLD analysis project Ga0209056, IMG submission 185876) | Grasslands soil microbial communities from the Angelo Coastal Reserve, California, USA - 14_0903_13_40cm (SPAdes) (version 2) | ecosystem: Environmental > Terrestrial > Soil > Grasslands...
CGTGAAAGCGGATTCGTTTCAGCCAGGGGTGCCCCAGTGGCCGCACGCCCCATTGCTCGGCCACCTCGCGTTCGAACCAGTGCGCCTGCGGGCAGTCGGGCGTCAGCGCCGGATAGGCGTCTCCAACGACGGCCGAGAACACGGAGAGCGTCCCCTCCTTCCCGTGCGCCAGAACGGCGATCAGGCGAGCGCCGTCCGTCTCCAACGGCTGTCCAAAGAGTGCAGCGATCCGGCCGCCGTCCTGGATGCCGCCCAGGACGGCGTCTCGGAAGGCAGGGAGCGTGAGGACGGGGACTTCGCGCAGTGGAGCCGGCTCGCCGTTTCGGATGGACAGCGATGGAATCGTCGGCACGAGCTCACCCGAGCGCGCGCGCCGCATCCTCGAGGGCGGTGCGGACGGCAGGCGGAATGTAGACGCCGAGGAGAAGCACCACGGCCGCGAGCGCGGCCGCGGGGACGACCCTGAGAAGCGGCTCCCTTGCCCGTGCGGTCATCCGTGCGTCTCTCGGAACACCCTGCGCCATGCCGAGGATCGCCGTCGCCATGCCGACGAAGATGACCGCCAAGAGGATCAGGTACGCGATCGCCACGCCGGCTCGGCCCTGGTCCAGAGCGGCCTTGAGGATCGTGAGCTCGCTCAGGAACGGACCGAATGGCGGCGAGCCCGTGATCGCGAAGAGGCCGATCGCCCAGAGCATCCCCGACGCCGGGAGGGCGCGCAGGACGCCTCGGACCTCTTCGGTCGACTTGGAGCGGTACCTGGTGAGGATGTTCCCCGCCACGAGGAACATCATCGCCTTGGTGAAGGAATGGTTGACGGCGTGGAGCATCCCGCCGAACGTTCCCCCTCCGCCAAGGCCGATTCCGAGCGTCAGAATGCCCATGTGCTCGACGCTCGAGTAGGCGAGCATCCGCTTGTAGTCGGCCTGGCCGAGAATGAAGACCGCCGCGACGGCCATCGAGAGAAGGCCGAATCCCACCAGCAGCCCCTGGCCGAAGGCCGCCTGCCCCGCCGCCGCACACACCTGCTGGACCCTGACGATGCCGAGGAGGGCGCAGTTCAGGAGCGCGCCGGACAGCAGCGCCGAGACGACGGAGGGCGCTTCGCTGTGCGCATCGGGGAGCCACGTGTGCAGCGGAGCCAGGCCCATCTTGGTGCCGTAGCCAACCAGGAAGAGCAGGAACGCCGCCTTGAGCCACACGATCCGGAGCCCGGGTGCGCGCGCGATCAAGTCGGGGAGGACCAGGCGTACGGAGGCGCCGCCGTGGCCGGAGGCGGCGACCGCGAGGAAGAAGTTGCCGAGCAGCGCGAGCGCGATCCCGACGGAGCAGATCAGCAGGTACTTCCACGTCGCCTCGAGCGAACGGTGGTGCCGATGGAAGTAGATCAGCGGCGCGCTCGCCAGCGTGGTGGCCTCCACCGCCACCCAGAGGAGCCCGAATCCCTGGCTCACCGTGACGAGCGTCATCGCGGCCAGGAAGAGCAGCAGGCAGGCCGTGAAGGTCGCTTCGGGCGCGTTGTCGAACAGGAAGCCCTCCTCGACGTCCCTCCGTTCTCCGTGCCCCTCCTCGCGCAGGTAGGCGACGCCGTACAGGGCGGCGGCGAGGAACAGCGCGCTGGTGATGGTCAGGAACATTCGACCGAGGGCGTCGAGCTCGAGCCAGCCGCCCCACGCCGGCGCGGGCTCGACGCGCCAGGTCGCCGCCGTCATGCCTGCGTGGGCCACCGCGGCGAGGACCAGCAGCGCGCGGCGCGGGCCGGCTCGCCGCACGAAGTACGCCAGCACGCCGCCCACGGCCGGAATCAGGAGCAGGCTCGGGATCATCCCGCCCAGTCCCTGAGCGCGCTCAGCCGGTCGGCATCGATGTGGTCGAACTCGCGGTTGATGTGGAACACCGCGATGCCCATGACGAACACGGCCACGAACAGGTCGAGCAGCACGCCGAGCTCGACCACCATCGGGGTCCCCTCCACGAGCCCGACGCCGAAGGCATAGATCGCGTTCTCCAGCACGAGATAGCCGAGGACCTGCGTCAGGGCTTTGCGTCGGCTGACGATCAAGAACAGGCCGACCAGCATCGTGAAGAGCGCCACCGGGACCACCAGGGGGGAAATCGTGGGACTCGGGAGAGGAAGTCTCCCGGCCAGCCAGAGCGATCCAGCGAGGAAGGACGTGCCGATGAGCATCGACAGGCCGTAGCCCACGAACGGCTCCACCTCGCGGCGCACGTTCGCGTCGCGGAGTGTACGCAACAGCAGCCACGGAAAGGCAACCCCTTTGAGTCCGGTGCTCACCAGGGCGAGGATCGGGGCGCGCAGCGATGGGTCGTCCTGGCGGGCCGCGAGCGTCAGGAACCCGAGCAGGACCCCCTGAAATGCAACCACCCGAATACAGGCACCGAGGCGGCTCGAGCCGAGCAGCACGAAGCTCGTCAACACGATGCAGACGAGGACGGTGTCGGCCCAGCCACTCACGGTGGTCACCGCAAGACCAGGAGCAGGGCGAGTACCGACAACACCCCGGCGCCGACGAGGAGCCTCGGAACGGAGAGCAGGCGGAGCCGCGCCATGGACGACTCGACGAGTCCGGTCAGCACGGCGAGAAGCAGCATGCCCAGGGCCGGCGCGCCGGCATCGAGCCAGCGGTGGCCACTGTGGACCGGGAGCGCGAGACCGATGAGGAGCGCGCCGAAGAGCCAGAGCTTCAGGGCACTCCCGTAGAGGATGCAGGCGAGGTCCGGGCCGCCGTGATCGAGCACCATGACCTCGTGGATCATTGTGAGCTCGAGATGGGTTGCCGGGTCGTCAACCGGGATGCGGCCGTTCTCGGCGAGGAACACGACCAGGAGGGCGAGGGCGACCAGGGCGAGGGGCGGCGCGGCCTGCGCCCAGACACCGACCGTCACGTGGGGCAGCATCGTCGACAGCGACAGGCTTCCCGTCTTCCGCGCGATGGCCGCCAGAGCGAGGAGGAGCGCGGGCTCCGCCAGGGTCGAGAACGTCACCTCGCGGCTCGCGCCCATGCCCTCGAAGCTGGATCCCGTGTCGAGCGCGGCGATCACCGTCGAGAAGCGCGCGAGAGCGAGGAGGTACACGAACAGAAGGAGGTCCCCCGGGAAGGCCACGAGGGCTGGGGCGCCGAGGGGCACGAGGGCGGCCGCCACGACGACGGCCGCCAATCCGATCACGGGTCCGGCCCGGAACACCCAGCTGGTCGTCCGGCTGTACACGGCACCCTTCGCCATGAGCTTCCGGAGGTCGTGGTAGGGCTGGAGCAGCGGCGGGCCGACCCGTCCCGCGACGGCGGCCTTCGTCCGATTGATCACACCGAGCAGCAGCGGCGCGAGGCCAAGAGCGAGCAGCAGCGGCAGTATGGATCCGCCGCTCATGGCTCTCCCAGTTTCCAGACCAGGAGCACGAGCAGCGTGAGACCGATGTAGAGCACGTACAGCTGCACCCGCCCGTGCTGGAGCCACCGGAACGCGGACAGTGTCCTCGCGATCCCGCCGAAGATGGGTCGGTAGAGCCGCTCGCGATAGAGGTCGGGAGTGTCGGTCGAAAAGGAAGCGGCCCGCGGGAAGAGGCCCTGCGGTAGCGAGGCGGTCGGGCGCGTACCGAGCAGCGGACGGAAGAGATCGGTCAGCGGCTGGGCGAACGAGGAGGCCGTGTACTGCATGCGCGGCCCCGGCTGACCGTAGCCGCAATCCCAGGTGGTCGCCAGGTCCACCGAGCGGCGCGACAGCGCGCCCCGGCGCAGAGCCGTGAGGACCGTCGCGAGGGCGATGAGTCCGAGCGCGCACACCGTGACCCATCCCAGCGGTCCGGTGGCGTGCGTCAGCTCGAGACGTACACGGTCCGGGGGCAGGCGGGTCACCTGCTCGAGAAGCGGCGCGAGCGCTCTGACCACCATGGGTGCAAACATCCCGATGAGGAGACAGCCTGCGGCCAGCGTTTGCATGGAGATGCGCATGAGCGGCCCCGCTTCATGCGCGCGCGCCGTGTGCCGACCACGAGGCGCGCCGAGGAAGACGACGCCGAACGCCTTGGTGAAGCAGGCGAGCGCCAGCCCCCCGATCAGAGCCAGCCCGGCGATGACGACCAACGCCGGGACGGCGGCGCCGCTGGCGAGCGACGCCACGGCTCCGAAGGCTCCCAGATAGAGCAAGAACTCGCTCACGAAGCCGTTGAGAGGCGGAAGACCCGAGATCGCCATCGCTCCCGTGAGAAACGTGAGGCCCGTCCACGGCATCCGCTTGAGCAGGCCGCCGAGCTCCTCGAGGTCCCGGGTCCCGGTCGCGTGCAGCACCGATCCGGCCCCGAGGAAGAGCAGGCCCTTGAAGAGGGCGTGATTGAATACATGAAGGAGACCTCCGGCGAAGCCGAGGACCGCGAGGGAAGTTGAACCGACGCGCAGTCCAATGAGCCCGAGGCCGAGTCCCAAGGCTATGATCCCCATGTTCTCGACGCTGCTGTACGCGAGGAGACGTTTCAGGTCGTGCTGGGCGAGCGCGAAGAGAACGCCCAGCACGCCGGACGTGACCCCCACGCCGATCAACAGCCACCCTGCCCACGCCGGGAGCGGACCGAGGAACGTGAGGGTCCGGACGAGTCCGTAGATCCCCGTCTTGATCATCACACCGGACATCACCGCCGAGACGTGCGACGGCGCCGCGGGGTGTGCCTCCGGCAGCCAGACATGGAACGGCATGAAGCCCGCCTTCGACCCGAAGCCGACCATGGCGAGGATGAACAGGAGCCCGACTCCCGAGGCCGCCGTGAAGCGGTCGAAGTCGAGTGAGCCAGTGCCCCGGCCGAGCAGGATGAACAGGGCGAGGAGGCACGCGCTCCCGAGATGCGTGGCGACCAGATAGGTCCAGCCGGCGCTCCGGACGCTCTCCTCCTCGTCCTGGAACGTGACCAGGAAGAAGGACGCGAGCGCCATCACTTCCCAGGCAACCAGGAACAGCACCGCATTCCGCGCGACCACGACCATCGCCATGCTGGCCACCAGGAGATCGAAGAAGAACCACGACAAGCCCGCTGATTTCCCGTCCCGATACGCCCGCATGTATTCGGCGCCGTAGATGGCGGCCAGCGCGGAGAGCCCGAAGATGGGCAGGAGGAAGAAGGCGGAGAGCGCGTCGATCTGGACGAAGAAGGCGCCGTAGGGAACGTCCCAGGCCACGCGGAGGGACCGGACAGGCTGGCCGAGCAGGATACCGGCGGCCGGGATCAGACCGAGTCCACATCCCGCGACGGCGCCCCCCACGCCGAGGAGCGTCGACCAACGGGGGGATGCTTGCGTCAGGAGTGCGGCAACACCGCCGCCGACGAGGAACCCGAGCGCGAGAAGGAGCAGCAGCACCTATGACTTCCCGCCGTCCGCGGCCGCAGCGTGTGCGAGATTGCCCTCGACCCGCTGAGCCTCGCGGAGGATCTCCTCGCGCGACGCCTGGCCGGTGACGGCCTTCTTGAAGGCGGGATCGTGGAGCGCGAAGGACAGCCGCGAGAGCAGCCGGAGGTGGGCGCGAACGGTGGGACTGACCAGCGAGAACATGACGTGGACGGGCTTGCCGTCCAGCGCGCCAAAGTCGATCGGTCTCTCCAGGAAGCAGAGCGTGATCATCGGCCGAGACACGTGGAGCACGATCGGATTTCGCACGTGGGGAATGGCGATGCCGTCGCCGATGCCCGTGGACTGCAGGGCCTCCCGGGCGAGGAGCACACGGAGGAGGAACTCCCGATCGACCTCTTCGGGGAGGCGCATGTGCTCGACCACGGCACGGAGGGCGCCCTCCTTGTCGGCCCCGGAGAGCCGGTAGAAGATTCCGCCGGCCTGCAGCGCTTCAACGAGACCCGGGATGGGGGTCGAATTGCTCTCCGGCTCGTCGAAGACGGCCGCCGAGACGTTCATCTTCCGGGACGTGGCCCATTCCAGGAGCTCTGCCCGGTTGAAGCGGTACTGCTCGTTGACGCGGTAGGCTGGGAGGATGCCTTGACCGACCCAGCGGTAGATCGTCTTCTCGGAAACGTTGAGGAGCTTGGAGACCTCTCGGACACCGAGTTGCATCGTTCCCCAGGGCTGCCTATCTCGGCCGTCTATTAGACAAGCTTGGACTTGTCAACCTTGTGCTCCAATCTTGTCCGCAGCGCCTCGAGGTGGCGTGAATCACTGCATCTCGCGCGCGAGCGCAGGTCGCGCCCCGCTCTCACTCGTTTCGGCGCCGCGCCTTGATCTCCGCCAGCAGCCGCTCCACCTGCTCCTGCTCCTCGAGTGCCGCGAGCCGATCGTCGACGCTGTCGTTCACCAGGTCGGCGGCCGCCGCGCCGACCGCCTCGGAGAGGACGACCTTGTCCTGCATGCGCCGGAACGCGGCCGCGTGGGAGCGGCCGCCGACCTGGGCCCGCGCGGCGCTCGTCTTGCGAAGCGCGCGGGCGCGGCGGTGCTGCGCGATCAGGACATCGCTGCGAGCCCGGGCCTCCGCCAGCTTCTGCTCGAGCTGGCGGAGCGCCGCCTTCAGGTGCTCGACCTGCGCCCGTTGATCCTCCACCTGCTGCTCGCAGCTCGCCGCCATCCGGCGGTAGCTGAGCGAGCGCTCGAGGGCGGCGCGCGCCAGGTCGTCCTGCTTCTTGTCCACCGCCAGCTCCGCCCGCCGCGTCCACTCCGCCACCCGCTCCTCGTACTCCTTGCGCTTGCGCTCGAGCACGTGCTCGTCGGCGATCGCGATGGCGACCTGGGTCTTCACCTGGAGGAGCTGATTCTCCATGTCGAGGATGACCTGCTTCAGCAGCTTCTCCGGGTCCTCCGCCTGGTCGATGAGATCGTTCAGGTTCGCGCGTACGAGCGTCGTGACACGTTCCAGCAGTGACATGGCGTCCACCTTTCCGGCTACGAGTGCGGCGCCGCGGGCGACGGGGTCGCCGGGGGCGCGCTCTTCTCGCCGATCGTCCTGATCTTCGCGAACAGCTCGGACATCTGCATGCCCGAGAGCGTCTCGAACAGAGCGGGAATCTGCGCGGCCATCTTGGTCAGGTCGCCGGTGACCTTGTTCATCCCGGCCGCCTCGCCGTCCCCGGTCGACACGATCGTGATCCTGTCGACGTTGGCGAGCGGGGCAGCCAGGGCCCGCACCACGTCCGGCAGGCCGCCAATGAGCCGGTCGACGACCGCGGCCTGGTTCCACTCCTGGTATGCCTCGGCCTTCACGTTCATCGCCTTGGCCTCGGCCTCGCCCTTCTTGAAGATGATCTCGGCCTCCGCCTGACCCAGCGTGCGCGTCGCGTCCGCGTGGCCCTCCGCCTCCGCGATGAGCCGCTGCTTCTCGGCCTCGGCGAGCGTCTCGATGCGCCGGCGCTCGATCTCCGCCTGCTTCAGCACGGTGGCGATCAGCTCTCGCTCGCGGCGTTGGATCTCGGCGTCCTGGACCTTGATCTGCTGCTCCTTCTCAATCTGCTCGACCTTGACCTGCTCTGCGACCACCTGCTGCTGCATGACGTTGGTCTGGATCTCGTAGGCCTTGTCGGCCTGGGCCTGCTGCTTCTTCACGGTCTCCAGGTAGGAGGCCTTCTTGATGTCGAGGTCGCGCTGCGCCTCTGCCTGCTTGGCCTGCGAGAGCGTCTCGGCCATGACCCGCTCCTGGTCGGCCTGCGCCTTGGCGACGGCGGCCGCGCGCTGGGCCTCGGCGCGCTTGATGGCCGTGTCGCGCTCCGCCTCGGCCGCCGCCACGTCGGCGTCGCGCTTGATGCGCGCGATGTCGGGGCGGCCCATGTTGGTGATGTACTCGTTCTTGTCCCGCACCTCCTTGATGGTGAAGGAGATGACCTCGAGGCCCATCTTGTTCATGTCGTCCGCGCAGGTCGCGCGCATGCGGTCGCCCACCATCTCCGGCTGCTTGACGATCTCCTCCACGGTGAGCTGGCCGATGATGCCGCGCAGGTGCCCCTCCATCACCAGGCGGATCAGCCCCTCGCGCTCCTCGTCGCTCTTGGTGAGGAACTGCTCCGCGGCGGTGAGGATCGACTCCGGGTCCGACTTGACCTTGATCTGCGCCACCGCCTCCACGGTGACCGCCACGCCCTGACGGGTGTAGAGGTCCTGCTGCGGCGCCACGTCGAAGGACATGAGCTCGAGCGACAGCTCGTGCCAGTTCTCGATCATCGGAAAGATGACCGTACCCCGTCCCTTGACGATGCGCGTGCCGCGAAAGCCGTAGACGACGAGCGCCTCATGCGGTCCGGCCTTGCGATAGAGCCGCGCGAACACCGTGAGCAGCATGAGCGTCGCGACCACCATCAGGGCCGTGACTACCAGGACGCCGTTGGAGAAACCCACCGAAGCCATGATTGCCCCCTTGCCTCACCGGTCGTGATCCGCGTGTTCGCCCGGGCCGGTGATGCTCTCCCACGGGCGGACGTAGGCGATCCCCTTCTCGTAGCGCGTGACCACCACGTCGATTCCCTTGGCGATGGCGATGCCGTCCTCGCTGCGCGCGCCGGTGGTCCTCCGCGTTCCCTCCTGCGAGTAGACCAGCTCCCCGGTCCCGCCCGGCCGGATCGGGTTCGTGATGCGCCCGAGCACGCCGACCATCTCGTAGTCGGCGGGATCGAGGTTCTCCTCCGGGGACACGAGCACCTTGGCGACGAACCAGAAGATGGCGGCCGCACCCGCGAGCCCGCTCGCGCTCGCCACCCCGAGCCCGAGCAGGAACCAGACGCCGTAGTAGTGCGACATCAGGTAGCCGGTGCCCCCGAACCAGGCGAGGAAGGCGGTGATGGTCGCGAAGTTGACCGGCGACAGGCTCGAGCCGCGGGAGTGCTTGCCGGCGTGACCGCCGTGCGCTCCGGGCAGCCCGCCCTGGTGTCCCTGGAGGTGGGGCAGGTGGAAGTGGGCGCTGCCACCCAGGAAGGAGAGCAGGCTCAGGACGATGCCCACCAGGAAGCAGATCAGGTAGAAGTCGGCCCACGTCATGCAGGCCGCCTCCCCTTCGCGCGAACCGCCCCGGTCGGCACCGCATCACGCCCGTCGGGCCCGAGGACCTGCAGCAGGCGCTCCGCGAGGCCGGGGGTCTCGAGGATGGCCCCCAGCAGCGCCAGGCACCGGCGCGACTCGCGGTGGCGCGCGACGGCGAGCAACGCCCGGTTGACCTCCGGATGGCGGCGGAAGCGTTCGGCGCCGCTGATCAGCCAGAGGTCGAGCCGGTCCTCCAGCGTGCCGGCGTCCGAGGTGAGCTCGTTGTGAAAGCCCTCCGGATCGTCGACCAGGTAGCCGGGGTGGACGTTGAAAAACTTCGCCAGGATGAGGCGCGTCGAGTTGGTCAGGTGGCGGCGGGCTCCGCTCTCGATCTGGGACAGGTACGATTGGCTGATCGACCGCCCGTGCTTCTGCCTGAGCTCGCGCACGACCTCGAGCTGGGTGACGTCCCGGCCGAGGCCACGCAGGACGCCCTCGACCTCGCGCAGGAAGCGGACCTTCTCGCCGAGCGTCATATTGCTATTGGCGATTTCATATTGCAATCAGCGATCGAATGTCAAGAGGGCGCCCGGACTACGCGTTGCCGACCCGGGTCAGCGCAGTTGGCTCGCCGGGTCGGGCAGCCCTGGGTTGTCCCTGCCGGCGCCGCGCTCAGCGAGACGGCGCCGGCGGCCGACGGGGAGCGCGGCGCCGCTTCACGGCGCGTCTCCTCGGGAAGCGGGTCGCGCGAGGCACGAGAGCAGGAAGTAGATGGACGAGGCCGTCAGGAGCCCGCTCGTGGCGAGGACCGCCCGCAGGATCAATTGATCCGCGAAATCCCCGCCCTTCTCGGCGGCGGGAGTGAGCATCACCAGCCCGGGCAATGCGACGGCGAGCACGAACAAAACGACGGAGACCCGGAAGGTCCTCCAGCCCGCGATGCGCTCGGGCCGGAAGATGACCAGCACGAGCATTCCGACGAGCAGGACCGTGTGCAGCTGGGCCGTTCCGAACAAGCCGAAGAGCGATCCGAAGAGGGCCGACATCCGCCTCTCAGCATTCCATCCGAGTGGCGCAATTGCGAGCAGGTCCCCGAGCGGCGAGTCGCTCAGGCAGTCGATGAATCGGGCTTGGATACGGTGTGGATCAACGAGCGATTGACTTTTCCCCCTGGCGCTGCGGCGAGTCTACCGAGAGCCGAGGTCGAGACGACGATGCGATCTCTCGATCCCCTGGCCACTTTGGCTTTTTTGGCCGCCGCCACCAAACAGATCGCCCTCGGGACCGCTGTCTTGAACCTACCCTTCCGGCCGGCCTTGGTCACAGCCAAATGGCTCGCGACCGTTCAGGACTTGTCGGGCGGGCGGGTGCGTATTGGCGTCGGCACCGGCTGGATGGATGAAGAATTCCGTGCCCTCGGTCTCGATCCGAAGCGGCGTGGAACGATGACCGACGAATCGCTGGCGTTGCTCCACCGGTGTTTCGAGGACGAGGTCGTCGAGGTCAACGGGCAGGAGATCGTTTTCCAGCCGCGGCCGGTGCGGCCACCCATCTATGTCGGTGGCTGGCCGCCCTATGCCCTCCGTCGAGCGGTCCGCTTCGGCGACGGCTGGATTCCCGCCGGCATCGAGCCGACGGAGCTGAAGCCCGCGATCGCACAATTGCGCGAGCTCTCGGAAGCGGCAGGCCGGAGGGCGCTCGAAGTGGTCGCCATGAAGACACTTCCTCTCGCATGATCAGTAGGCGGTTCGCGGAAGCCGAGCGCCGCACGGGTCGTGCGGCGGAGGGTGCGCGCGCGGCGGCCGATCAGGCCATTGACCCCACTTACGGCAGATACCCCCTTTGAGGGTCCTATATTCCGAGGAGACGCTCCGGCGGTTCGTCGCACGGGTCACCCGGCTTTACGAGCAAGGGCGGGGCCGACCAGGAGGATCAGCCCCGCTCGGGTTCTACCTGCGCGCTGGGCCACGGGTGCGACGGCTGGGGTTCCCCAGCTCGGGGCGCCTCGTGGCGCGGCGGCTATCCGTCAGCGTTTACTCACACTGTTGACCCGTTGTGCAGTCAAAGCAGGGGGCCGTCGAGCAGTCGCCCGGTCCGCCGTTGGTGGGGCAGAGACCACCCACGCATTGCGATCGGGCGCCTTCGCAGGTCGTGGGGAACATAGTGCATGTGAAGGCAGAACAGGGTGCGCCGTTTGTACAGTGACACAGGAAATTTACGTTGGTCCCGCTGCAGGATGGGAGGGTGGTTGCGGTAGTGGTGGTCGTGGTGGTGGCGGTGGTGCTCGTCGTGCTCGTCGGGGTACCACAAACCCCGAAGAGTGGCTTTGCTTTCCCCGGGGGCGTTGCGGGCTTCATGCAGGTGCGGCTGCAGCAACTGACGTTTGTCGCGCACCGCTCGCCGTCAGGTTTGCAGCCGTCGGCACGCGTAGCCCGCGCGGTGCTCAAGACGAGCACGGTGCTCGCAACGAGCGCCAGGAGAGCAGCCCTGGCAAGGGTCAAAGGGGTCGGGGCGTTGGGTTGCGGTCTCATAGCATCCTCCAGCGTTTGAGGGACGTAACCTCCCAGACCGGCACGAAGGGGCTACTTAGGACGCTCGACCAGGCGGTCGTCCTTGTTCGGGAAGCGCGAAGCTTGCCCCGCCCTAGTCAACGGGTCAATACCGGCTCGCCGACCAGGAGGGTCAGTCGCCGAGGGCCGCTATCTCGCCGACGAGGAGACGATCCACTACGGGATCATCCCGCGGACCAACCGCGGCGTCTTCGCCTGCAACGAGCTGCCCGACCTCACGGAGAAGGTGCAGGTCGGCCTCTTCAACCTGATGGAGGAGAAGGACTGTCCAGATCAAAGGCTACAAGATCCGGCTGCCGCTCGACGTGATCATCGTCGCGAGCGCTAGCGTCCGCGGGGGGGCGAGAAAAGGGAGCGAGACAGGGACATCGGGGAGCGTCTGATAAGAGCTCTTACGTCAACTCGATGCTCTTAACCGAGATCCTGAAGAACGAGGAGACGAAGCTCGACGTCGGCTCGGGTGCCAGCTCTCCGACGTCGTGCGCTCCCTCCGCTCGCTCAAGATCGGCTCGCCGACGGTCTCGCATCACGTGAAGGAACTCGTGAACGCCGAACTGATCACGGCGGAGCGCGAGGGGAAGTTTCTGGTCTGCCGGATCAATCCGAAGACGCGCGACCTCGCGCGAGCGATGTTCCGCTGATGGCCGTCCAGCTCGCGGACGCGACACTCCACATCTTCGCGATCTGCGCGGCGATACTGACCTTCAAGCTCCTCTTCATGGTCACGCTCATCGGCGTGCTGCGAAGAATCCGCGGCGCTTACATCAGTCCGGAGGACTACCGCTTCCGCGGACGGCGCCCCGGCGCGCCCGATGAACTGGTCGAACGGGTACGCCGTGCCCACCAGAACGACGTCGAGAACATCCCGCTCTTCCTCGCGGTGGGTCTCGTCTTCGCCCTGACGGGCGGCTACCCGACGATCGCGTGGTGGGTCTTCGTCGTGTTCACTGCGTCGCGGCTCCTGCACACGGTCTTCTACCTGGCCGCGCTGCAGCCCTGGCGGAGCGTGATCTTCGCGGTCGGCTCCGTCGCCCTCGGCGTCATGCCGGCGCTTCTCATCTGGAGGACGATTCGATGAACGACGTGCGCCCCGCCTTCCATCGCAAGCTCTCGATCGAGATCCCCGCCGAGGCCGAACTCTACGAGAAGCTCAAGGCCCACCAGTGGAACGCCTCGACCGAGATCGACTGGGCACGGCCGATCCGGAACTATTCGGAGGAGTCCTACGAGGCGGTCAAGCGCTACTTCACCCGGGACGACTATGATCGCCTCCGCGCCGAGCAGCGGGCGCTCACCTTCACCCAGCTCTTCCTCGGCGAGCAGGCCGCGCTCGCGCTGTGCGCGCAGCTCGTGAACATGGTCCCGGAGATGGAGACGAAGTTCTGCCTTGCCGGCCAGATCATCGACGAGGCGCGCCACGTGGAGGTGTTCGGACGCTACCTCGAGAAGCTCGGCGTCCACGCGCCGATCAACCGGCCGCTCGAGGAGCTGATCCATCGCCTGCTCGAGTCCGACCATTACGGCGAGAAGATCGTCGGCATGCAGATCTTCCTCGAGGGCATCGCGGTCGGTATCTTCCAGCGCTTTCAGACCGACAGTCCCGATCCGCTGATGCGCGACATCCTCCGGCTCGTGCTGCGCGACGAGTCGCGGCATGCGGGCTTCGGGGTCATCTACCTCGGCGACCGCTTCCGCAGTGCGACCCGGGGTGAGCGCGCCCGCGTCGAGAGCTTCGTGGGCGAGCTCTGGCGCCTTTTTCGTGACGCGACCGCCTCGCCGTTCGGGCCGATCGATCAATTCCTCGAAGACACCTTCGACGACATCGCCCACCGGCTGAAGCTGATCGGGCTGGAGCTGCGCTAGCGCAAGAGGAGGTAATACCCGGCGATCGTGGAGCGGGGCGGAGAAGGAGGCGGTTCGCTAAGCGAACTCCGGCGACTCGCCGCGGTCTGGTGAGCGGAAGGAGCACATCGAGCAGTTGCACTCGCTTGCGCGCGAGAGATCGGTCGTGATCTCGAAGCGCACTCGGCCGCAGTGGCAGCCACCGGTATGGGTCTGCATCGCCATCGCTCCTTCGGATTCAGGCCGTCACGCGGGCCGACGTGCCGCCGCCGCGGCGTACACCAGCATGACCAGCCAGGCCACGCCGTTACCGGCCGAGAGCGCAGGGCGCGCCGGCGCGTAGGCCAGGCCCGCTACGACGACGAGCCCGCCGACGATGCAGGCGGCGCCTGCAAGCCATCCCATCACCCAGCCGCGCCGGATCATCGCCGCACCGGCGCACGCGCACACGACCGCGAGAGCGAGGAATTTTCCTCTGCTGCCGATCGCCAGGAGCGTCAGCGAGACGGTGCTCCCCGGAAGCGCGCTCGTGATGTGCAACTGAGTCGAGGTCTCGAGGACGTCGAAGACGAGGGCGACGATCACCGCGGCGAGGCCGCAGCGTACGACCGCGCCCTCGCCCGCGCGGAGAAGAGCGACGAAGAAGCACGCGAGGAAAGCGCTGTACGTCGCGATGAAGCCGACGAGATCGACCGTGTTCGCGCGGTTCATCGCCGCGATCATGGAGGCGCGGCAGGGATCGGCGGCGGCGCCGAAGACGGCCTCGATGTCGGCCGGCGTGCGTGACAGCTGATACTCGAGCAAAGCGGAGCCGCCCGCCGGCAGCAGACCGGTGCACGTCCGGGTGGGAATGATACCGCTGAACCACACGATGAAGCCGACGACACCGGCGCCGAAGCCGAGGCACAGGATCCAGAACGGTCGCGAACGCTCGGGCGTCATGGTCGCGTCTCGTGCCGCACGCACGTGCGGGACGGCCGCATCCGAAGCGTACGAGCACGCCCTGTCGGATCGTTCACGGCCTGCGCTGGCCCGCTCCGACTGAGTCGCGTAGATTGCATGGGGCTCTCGGTGCGCTCGAAGTCGGGCTCCGCGAGACGACGGCCGCCGGATACGTACGGCCTCGACCGACGAAGCCTCTCGCGCACCTCTTGTTCGGAGCCCTCTGCGAGGGTGCGATGATGATCGCGCGCGCGAGGAGGCCTCGCGAGGCTCTCGCGGTGGTCACCCGGGAGGTCGACGAGTTGCTGGCCGGAATGCTCGTGCCGAAGAAGCGGCGCTAGGAGGCGCCCCCGACGGCTCTCACGCCGCGGTCGCCAGAAAACACGTATTGACTTACCTACGGCCGGTATGTAGCGACATACTATCGGTATGTAGCTCAACGAACTTCGAGGCGGCGCATGAAGAACGTGCCGGTCGACCCGCAGGTGCAGGCGCTCCTGGAACAGCTGGCTTCGAGCGGCCAGCGACCGGTCAACGAGCTGCCGATCGACGAGGCCCGAGCCGTCGCCGGGATGCTCGCCCCCTTCGACGGCGAGCCCGAACCGGTGGCCGCCGTCGAAGATCGACGGATCCCGGGAGCGGCGGGCGAGATCGCCGTCCGCGTGTATCGCGCGACCCCCGAGGCCTCCGGTCTGCCGGTCGTCGCCTGGTTCCATGCCGGCGGCGGGGTGATCGGCGACCTCGAGACGGCCGATCGGTCGTGTCGCAAGCTGGCGAACCGCACCGGTGCGGCGATCGTATCCGTCGACTACCGGCGTGCGCCGGAGCACCGCTTCCCCGCCGCGATCGACGATTGCTGGGCAGTCACCGCGTGGTTGGCCCGCCACGGCGCGGAGCTCGGGGCGGATCCCCGTCGGCTGGCCGTCGGCGGAGACAGCATGGGCGGCACGTTCGCCGCCGTGGTCGCGCAACGCGCCGCCAGGGAGGGCGGGCCGGCGCTCCGTCACCAGCTCCTGATCTACCCGTTCACCGACCTCACGCTCTCGCACCCGTCGATGGAGGAGTATGCCGAGGGGTACCTCCTCACCAAGCCTCTCATGCAGTGGTTCGTCGCTCATTATCTGGGCCCGGACGGCGACCCGACGGACCCGCTCGCATCACCGCTCTACGCCACCCGGATCGAGGGGGTCGCGCCGGCGACGCTCGTCGTCGCCGAGCTCGATCCTGCCCGCGACGAGGCGGTCGCGTACGGGGAGAAGCTTCGACGAGCCGGCGTGCCGGTCGACGTCGTTCGCTGCGACGGGATGATTCACGTCTTCTTCGCGCTCGGCGGCGTGCTGGATCGAGCGAGCGAGGTCATGGACCATTCGGCAGCCGCTCTTCGCGCCGCTCTCGAGTGACGGGCCCTCGCGGCTCCCACCCCGGTTCACTCACGGGCATGCGAACGAACGGCAGGTGAAGGCGCAGCCAATGAGCCCCACGTCGCACTGCGCCATCTTGAGAGCATCGCCGATGTTGCAGGCCGCGTCGCCGTTCACGTCGCAGACGGTCGGCTGGCTGAATGGCGCCATGCCGCATTGTCGCAGACCCACGTCGAATTGCGCCATCACCAGGGCGTCGCCGATGTTCACGACTCCATCGCCGTTCACATCGCCGCAGATGGGCGGCGGCGGCGTGGTGGTGGTCGTCCTGGTGGTAGTCGTTGTCGTGGTGGACGACGTGGTCGGTACGGGCCTCGTGGTCGTCGTCGGCGTGCAGGGACCGAAGTTACCCGTGGCCTGCGCCGGGTTGCTGGTGGGGCTCGGGCAGGCGAGGTGGAAGTCGTTCGAGAACATGACGTCGCCCGTGCGGGTCAGGCTGAAGGTGCCGCCGCCGGGCGTATCGCTCGCGGCCGGGTTGCCGAGCGGCTCGGCCGTCCCGTCGTAGTTCCCGTACGCGACGCAGTCGATGTAGTCGCTCGGAAGACCCGCGTTCCAGGTGGATGGATCAGAGGGCGGAAGGATGCCCGAGGGCGCTCCCCAGCACACCATGCCGCACGAGGTCGGGATTCTGCCCGTCGCCGCGTTGTTCCAGATGGCGTCTGGCGTGATGCCCGAGGCGGCGAGGAACGTTGCCCCGTCGGGGCTCGCCATGATCCAGCGGGCACCGGCGGTGCCGTTTGGCACGCAGGGCTGCGTGGCCATCGGTCCTCCGAGGTTGTCGATCAGAACCTGGAAGCCGCCGCCGTCGGCCTGACATTTGAACACGGTGAGGCGCGTGTGACAGACGTTGTTCTGGCCGGAGAATAGCTGGCGGATCTCGACGTACTGGATGTTCGAGTTGCCGACCGTCCCGTTGTTCACGCCCGACATCACCTCGTCGATCACGGCGATGTGGAACGCGGCCCGAACCGGGGCGGGCACGAGCAGGGCGAGCAGCGAGGCCACGAGCACGGCGATGCGCGACATCGGTCCTCCCTCGAAGCGGGCAGATTGCCCCTGCGTCGTCTGTCCGTCAACGGATTTCTCCTCGTGGAGTCGAACCCTCGACCGACAGGCTCGCGACGACGGCAACCGGCCATGCGGCCGGGTAGAAGATCCGCCTCGGTTGCAGTGAGCAAACGTGGTCGCTATCCTCGGTCGGGCGACGATGTCGTTCGACCGGTTGCGGCCGCTCCGCAAGGCGACGGCCGGTTTTCGTTACACGGCTGCCGCCGCCATCGTCGCCGCCGCGTTGGCCGTGTCCGCGGTCCTCGAGCCGGTGATGGACCGTGTGCCGAGCGCGCCGCTCTTCGCAGTCCTTCTCGCCATCGCCTGGCTCTTCGGGATGGGACCCGCGCTCTTCGGCGCGGCGGTGGCTCTCGTCCCTCTTGCCTACTTGGCGGACGAGTCGCACCCCAAGTGGTACGTCGACCAGCGCGACATCTTTTGGATCCTCCTGTTCTTCATCACGGCCCTGGCGATGGCGTGGCTCGCGTCGGCGGTGCGCCGTCTGGAGGACGAGAGGACGGCGCTGCTCGTTCGGGAGCGCGCGGCACGCGCGGAGGCGGAAGCGGCCAATCGTGCCAAGGACGCCTTCCTCACCATCGTCTCACACGAACTGCGCTCCCCGCTGACGGCGATCCTGGGGTGGTGCCGGATGCTCCGCTCCGGCCGCCTGCCGCCTGCGGACGGCGACCGCGCGCTGGATACCATCGAACAGAATACGCGGCTGCAAGCGAAGCTCGTCGAGGACCTGCTCGACGTCTCACGTGCGGCCGCGGGTAAGCTGGAGATCGCCACGCGGAGCGTCGACCTGTCCGCGGTGGCCCAGCACGTCGTCGAATCGCACCGGCCGCGCGCCGAGGCGGCGCAGGTGCATCTGATCGGCGACGTGAGCGGCGGCGTCGCCGTGCTGGGTGATGCCGAGCGTCTGCAGCAAGTCATCGGAAATCTGGTGGCCAACGCCCTCAAGTTCACCCCCGCCGGCGGGGACGTCGTCGTGAGCGTCAGACGCGACGCAGACATCGGGCGAATCGTCGTTCGTGACACGGGCGAGGGCGTCGACCCGATGCTCCTGCCACACGTCTTCGACCGTTTTCGCCAGGGCGACTCGGCGTCGCGGGGCCGCGAACGAGGGCTCGGCCTCGGGCTCGCGATCGTCAAGTACATCGTCGAGGCGCACGGCGGTGTCGTTCGGGCCGAGAGCGCGGGCTCGGGCGCCGGTGCGACCTTTACCGTGGACCTCCCGCTGGAAGCGGCCAAGCGCACACTTACGTCCGCCGCTTGAGCGGCGAGTCCCGGGCGGTCGTGGGTCCCCCACGGTGATGTTCGCGACGAGCTGGTAGTCCATCTTGCCGACGGGCCGCACGCCGATCTTGCGGAGGGCCGCAGCGGGCACGAGGCAGTCCGTCGCTCCCGTGTCGACCGGGAAGTCGGCGCGCAGCCCGCGCAAGGTCTGCACGATGACCGGGATGCGGATCGCCCCCTACGCGCTCCGCGCCCGCCGCGACCGGACGGCCGTCCGCCCGCCGCGCGCCCCGCCCTCGTCAAGGAGTGCCAGGAGCCGCCGCGCCGCTTCGGTCGGCGTCAAGCGCGCGCTCGCGACCGCCGTCTCCATCTCGGGGAGCAGGCGCTGGACGTCGTCGCGCGCGAGGAAGTGGCCCTTCAAGCCATCGTCGATCATGGTCCAGAACCAGGCCCGCTGCTGCTCGCGCCGCCGGCGCTCGAGCGCGCCGCTCGGGCCGAGTTTGCCACGGTGGTCCTCGATGATCGACCAGACCTTGTCCATCCCCCGCCCCTCGAGCGCGCTCACGGTCACCACCGGCGGGTCCCAGCCGGCGCTTGCGTGGCGGAAGAGGCGCAGCGCGCTCCGGTACTGCGCCGCGGCCTGCTCGGCGGGCCGCACGTTCTCGCCGTCGGCCTTGTTGATGGCGAGCGCGTCGGCCAGCTCGAGGATGCCCTTCTTGATGCCCTGGAGCTCGTCGCCCGCGCCCGCGAGCATGAGGACCAGGAAGAAGTCGACCATCGAGGCGACCGCGAACTCGGACTGCCCGACGCCGACCGTCTCGACCAGCACGGCGTCGTAGCCCGCCGCCTCGCAGACGAGGAGCGCCTCCCGTGTCCGCCGCGTCACCCCCCCGAGCGAGCCCGCGGCCGGGCTCGGGCGGATGAAGGCCTCGGGCGCGGCGGCGAGGCGCGGCATGCGCGTCTTGTCGCCCAGGATGCTGCCGCCCGAGAGGGCGCTCGACGGATCGACGGCGAGCACGGCCACCTTCTTCCCGAGGCCGATCAGGTGGAGGCCGAAGGCCTCGATGAAGGTGCTCTTCCCCACTCCCGGGACGCCGCTCACGCCGACGCGGGCGGCGCGGCCCGTGTCGGGGAGCAGGAGCTCGAGGAGCCGCTGCGCCGCGCGCTGGTGGTCGGCGCGCGTGCTCTCGACCAGCGTGATCGCCTTGGCGAGCGCGCGGCGGCTCCCCGCGCGCACGTCGGCGGCCAGCGCCTCGGGGCGGCCAGACGCCGAGGACGGCATTACGCCGCCGTCCCTCCGCCGTCTCCGATCAGCTGGAGCACCCGCCGCGCGGCCCCCGGGATCTTCGTCCCCGGGCCGAAGATCGCCTTCACGCCGGCCTGCTCGAGGAAGGCG
>Ga0209056_10002583_pt1 | contig 19402 bp, 24 predicted proteins | sample GraSoiAngelo_114_FD_185876 | JGI IMG/M metagenome (GOLD analysis project Ga0209056, IMG submission 185876) | Grasslands soil microbial communities from the Angelo Coastal Reserve, California, USA - 14_0903_13_40cm (SPAdes) (version 2) | ecosystem: Environmental > Terrestrial > Soil > Grasslands...
CAACGCCCAGGTATTGATCCTTGACGCGGACAGCCTTTGCTTCAACAACATCCCTCCTCGAAACATCACCGACATCAGCCAGCCGGACAGGGATCTTTGACGCCTCCAACGAGGTGGTCAGTGCCTCCAGCGAGCCGAGAGCGTCCGACTTGACAACGACACCGCTGAGGTCTTTCTTGACTCTCACCTCCTCAACTTCGCTGAGAATCCTCTCTTTGATCGCCTTCCTACTCGACGCGTCCTTGACCCCGTAGAGGGATGAGCCGGCAATAGCATCCTCCAGCCCTGCAGCAGCGATCTTTATGCCCGCAGCCGCGTCCACGGACTTCACGTTTGAGAACTTGTCCCTCGGATCACGGATCTCGTCTAAGGGTTTCGGAAGAAGCAGCGCCCGGACCCGCGTCCCGATAACCCCATTCCGTCCCGCGATCATGATCTGGTCATCCACTTCCAAACGTCCATTGTAGATCATCGCGTCAATCGTCACGCCCAACCCCGGCTCCTCCTTGACCTCGAGAACCGTTCCCTCAGCAGGACCGCTAGTGACGCTCAGCTCTCCCTTCATGTAGACCTGGGTGAGTCCGACAAGAACCGCCATCAGCTCAGGGATTCCCTCGCCCGTCTTTGCGCTCGCCGGGACCAGCGCGACTGTCTTGGCGAATTCTGTTATACGGTCGAACCTGTCCGCCCTAATACTGTATCTTGACAGGGTCCCCATCATTGTGTAGAGCCGGTTGTCCAAGTCTGTCAACACTTCGGGCCGCTGGTTAGCCATGTTTTCCAGAAACGATCCCGCATCCGAACTCTTCCATCCAGGAACCGCGTCAATCTTGTTACAGCAGATCAGAAACGGGGTCTTTCGCGCTTTCAGAATCGTCAGCGACTCGACCGTCTGCGGCTCTATCCCTTTCGTGACGTCAATGACCAGTATGGCGACGTCCGCAGCTGAGCCTCCTCTCTTGCGAAGGTTGCTGAAAGTCTCGTGACCTGGAGTGTCGATGAATAAGATTCCCGGAACTTCTATTGTCAGCTTGAACCGTTCAAGTAAGGGCCCGATAATCTCGGTCAGTGTCTTAGCAGGGATTAGGCTGGCGCCAATCCACTGAGTTATCTGGCCCGGCTCACGAGCCGCGACAGAAGTCCCCCTAAGCCGATCTAGCAGCGTAGTCTTGCCATGATCTACATGGCCCAGAACCACTGCAATAGGCTGACGAATCGGCATATCTAGGAGACTCCATTAAAACCCCCAGTGACGCCGGGGAATATTAAACCCTAAACCTCATACTTCGACGCCCGTAGCCGATAGACAAACCGAAACTTAGGCACAACGCTTATACTAGGCAGGGCGTCATTACTCTTCTAAGGAGAACAATCAATGTATGTGAGGGTCAAGAAGATCGGCTCGAAACGATACGCCTACCTTGTCGAAGGCGTGTCAAAGAAAGGTAAGGTCAGACAGAAGACTCTAGCCTATCTCGGCCCACTAGTGAAGATAGCGACGGGCGTTCCAGACGAGATCAGCAGAAGAGTTGACGGTAAAATCAGAAACGTTGATTGGAACAAGATAAACATGGACATAGGAAGAATTCCACTAGATTTCGACGAGTTGCAAGAAATCAAGCGATACATGCTGCCGAGAGTTCTCATTGGGAGACAGAATCGTTCACGAGACATCGGTCGCGGTAACAGGCCTAGGGTGGAAGGGGAACTAGCTGCTCTTACCATAATAGCACGAAGAGGTTTCAACGAAATGTTTCGGACTCTGAAAGATGGAACGCTCGTAATGCGATGAGCGTCAAGCAATCCTTTTCGAAAACCTACTCTGGGAACCTTACTTCAAAATCCTTCATTTCCAGGCTTCGCAAAGAGCCTAACCAACTAAGAAAGAAGATGCTCCTGCTAGGCTACGTCACCAGCCAGCTCGAAAAGAAGAAGCAGTCCATATTCCTCGTAGGTGGACAGGCGGTCGAGACCTACACAGCTGGACAGTTTCCTACGGGTGACATTGATGTTACAACAAGCGATTCAGCTACAACTCAGAAGGTCTTGAAGAGTCTCGGATTCGAAGAAATCGGAATGATATGGCTCAACAAACCGCTCGGCATAGCATTCCATATCGTCGGATACTTTCCCCCTGAAAGATCCCGTACGATCCGCATGGGTCCGTACAAAGCAAGAATAGTCGCAGTCGAAGAGTTGATACTGGATAGGTTGTCCGCAGCAAAGTTCTGGAACATACCAGCCGACTATGAAAAAGCCAAGGTTCTCTATGACAATTTCGAGAAACAGATCGACAAGGACTATCTACGAGAGATCGCGAAGAAAAAGGAAGTCGATGATTTGCTTCTCAGAATCACTGAGACGCCGTGGCCCAAACTCGGAAGATAGACGTTCGGCTTATTCGAAGAATGGATTCAGTTACTAGGTCGAACTTAGAGTCACGACGCGTCGAGGCCGAAGATCGAGGATTCCATCTTCGCATTCTCCACACTGTCAGAAGCATGAATCACGTTCGCAGTAACTGAGACAGATAGGTCGCCACGGATCGTCCCTGGCTCGGCGGTCAGGGGATTTGTTGCTCCAATGAACTTCCGAAGAGTCTCGACAACGTTGGGCCCTTGAAGAACCATAAGCACCACGGGACCCGAGGTCACATGGTCCACCAGTTCCTGAAAGAACGGCTTCCCCCTATGCACGCTGTAGAGAGACTCGGCTTCCCTGTGCGTGATCTGGTGCAGTCTCAACTGTTTGAATGTGAACCCTTTCCGTTCCAGCCTGGACAGGACTTCGCCCACGAGGCGGTTCTTGACTGTGTCAGGTTTGAGGAATGCGAAGGTTCTCTGGTTAGACTCGGTCAGCGTCCCTTCTCTCTCTTTCCGTAGTAAGCTGTCCACTTTAGTTTTCTAGAGTCGCGATCGAAAGAAAGGTTGCTGACACGGCATCTTCTGGAACAGAAATAGAGAATTGTTCCGTCGTTTTTGATGTGCATTAGGCCTGTGGAGTTTGGAAAGTTCTTTCCACAGAATGAGCATTTGAATGTCTTTGGCGTGGCAGTCGACTCCCTACCTGATCTTCTTGGCTTCTCGCTCCGTCTCTCGGAGCATCAGAATATCGTTTAGCCGTATGGGTCCTTTGATGTTTCGAGTAATAATTCTGCCCTTGTCCCGTCCTTCTAAAACCCTGACGCGAACTTGTATGACTTCGCCAGTGACTCCAGTACGGCCGATTACTTGAGTTACTTCGGCTGGGATTAGCGGTTCTTCGGCACTGTCTCTCGATCTACTCACTTAGCGGCACCGGTCTTCCTCAGAGTCTCAACAATCTTCAGGACTTCCTTTAGAGACTGCGCGGCATCACCGGGCTCGACCACTGAGATAGCGGCGGACCCGACATCTAGGCCTGCTGATTTGCCGAGCTCAAGCTTGTTCGGGACGTACAAATACGGAATCTTTCTCTCCTCGCACAGAATCGGTAGATGAGCAACGACTTGCGGAGGCTCAACATCCTCAGCAATAACAACAAGTTTGGCGATCCCTCGTTCGATCGCTTTGGTCGATTCGTTTGTGCCCTTTCTCAGTTTGCCAGTGTCTTTGGCGACTTGTAGTATTTGGTAGGTTTTGTCAACCGCTTCTTTCGGAACCTGGAATCTTACATACACGGATTTTTGAGCCATTTAGCCTCATCTCATCAGCTTGAAGAAGCCAAGGCGGCTGCGGGGTTCTAATAAAGTTTCGATGAACCACGCGAGAAGCTTCTGATAATCACTTCTTCCGGTTCTTCTTCCCAATCGGCTTGGCCTTGACGGTCTTCTTTTTCGTAGCGACTTGCTCTTTCCGATTGGGTTGTCCTTTACCTTTAGTGATCAGGTTCCGCAGACTGCTGTTAACGTATCCGCCCCATGCGTTTGAGCAGGCATCGTAACACTCAACTTCTGGAGTTAGGCCAAGGTGATCAAAGCGGACTTCTGTTTTGTCACCTTTTTTACCGATTTCAAAGGTGATTCTTGTGCCATTCCACTCGGTTTTGTCCTCAATAAAATTGAGGTAGCTGTCTAGAACAAGCCAGACGACTTTTTTGCCAGGAATGAACTCTGTTATCTTCTGTTTGGAATAATGGATGTCTTTGTAACGGTACGTCCACTCATCGCCGAGTTTGTTGGTACTGCCTTCAATGTTTCCTGACCACCAATCACGAACATTGTTGATGGCAGCGAAGGCTTCTTCCGGAGTTTCGTCCACGATAAAGGTAGTGGAGTAGTTTTGGGACTTCATGATGTTGACTCGGGAACTACATAGCTGCCTAGTTATTTTTTAACTATTCTCGCTTCGCGGGTCGCAACCCGCCGAACATTTGTTTGTGGCGGCGGAAGTAAACCCCCGGACATCTTTCAGATGACGCTAAGTCACGAGAACCCGCAAGAAACAACACTAAATACGCGCGTAGACGGAAAGACCGCATTCCATGTCGCAAGCAGCAACCCCGCAACAGAAGCAAGCCGCAAAAGAGCCACAGAAACCAAAGGCGAAGAAGCATCGGATGAGGGGAGACCTCTACGATCTTTCAGGAGCCGTAGCCAAGTTGAAGAATCGGAAATGCCCCCGCTGTGGTTCTGTCATGGCCTTCCATGGTGGGACTGCTCAGAGATGGGTCTGCGGCTCGTGCAGTTTTACTGATTACGGACAGAAATAAACCGGGACTCTCCGGTCAGCAGTCTCGTTCTATCTGACTCTGACGGCGAACCGGCCGGGCACTTTTATTCCCATCAAGCGTGCCACTTCAGAGTTGGCAGGATCGATCACTACAACCAATCCTGTCCAGTCGTCGCTGAAGATGGTCTGTTTACAGTTGGGACAGACGGGACCTGCGCTTATCATGCGGCAGGTCTTGCAGGCTTTATCGGTCAGCTTTTCTTCTCCGCCTTCTCAGCCCTTGCCGGCTTGGTCTCCGCTTTCTCTGTCTTTGATGGCTTTACTTTTAGATCCTCTTGAATCCACTCGATTCTGCCTAAGAATGGCTGTCTGAGGGTTATGCCGATCTTACCGCCGGAGCCTCCTCTTGGGAAGCTGACGGCGATTATTCTGCCCCTCACAAGGTTTCCCTTTCCGAGGTTTCTATGACTCTCCCGGCCTGCCAAGACTCCATGCTTCTCGTCATAGGTGATGAAATCATCCATTATCTGTGATACGTGAAGTAGAGCGTCTTCAGGACCTATCCTGACAAACGCGCCAAAGTCAGTTACCTCCACAATCTCTCCCTCCACAACCTCGTGCAATTCGGGGAAGAAGGTTAACAGTTTGAAGACTGCGCGATGGTGAGTTGAGCCGTCTCCTGGTAGGATCTTGCCGGTGTTCTCTACATCTACTCCGGTTACGAGGATGACGTATCCTAGTTGTTCATCGACGTAGTTTTCGTACTTTAGTTTGATCTGCTCTCTGGCAACATCATCGATAGGGTCGCCAAATTTCTGTGGAGGAATACGGACCACGTCTTCCACAGTTACTATTCTGAACATATGATCTAGAGGATTTGGGCGTTATTTTAGGGCTCTCTTATGAGTTCTAACGCGATGTCGGCCGGTCCGGGACCGATTATACCAATTTGCGAATTTCAGGAAAGCCCTAGCTCGATGAGAGGTCTTGTTCTTGAAGCCTGCCTTGGTCTGGCCGAATGTCTCTCTGAAACCTTCTGGAATGAATATCGGATCATAGCCAAAGCCGGCATTGCCTCTGATCTCTCTTGACACGGACCCTCTAACTGTCCCAGTGAAGACCCTGGGAGAAACGTTGGCGGAAGCAACGGCTATCGAGGTTTGAAAGTAGGCGTTCCTTTTCCGCTCATCATGCATTAGGCTAAGGATGCCTTTCAACCCTATCGTCTTGTAGACGTATGAGGAGAAGGGACCAGGGAATCCTTTCAAGGCCTTGATGAATAATCCCGAATCCTCTACCACCAATAATCCGGTCCGATTGACCGAGGCCGCTCTGACCGCGAATCTCGCTATCTTTTCTAGGCTCGAGTCTTGAACCTCGACCTTTGCTCGTCGGAGCTGTCGAATCTGGATCCCTTGACCGTCAAGGATGGATCTTGCCTCCCGAAATTTGTCGGGATTCTCGGTCATGAACCAGACAGTGTTCCTATCGGATCGCAAAATATCGCCCTCTCCTAGCTATCTCACGGGCTTTTCGCCAAGTCGAACTGGCAACCTTCTTACCTGTGGTCTTTTCGTATCCACGAATCATTGAATTCATCATGGATGCAGGATTCTGGCGATGGCTTGCAATTATCGACCGCTTGAGAAGATGGAGGTCGACCCCACGATCTTCAGGCTCGACTGAGCGACGTGACATCCCAAAATCGACGATGAAGGGCGCGCCGAATGGGGACACAATTACGTTTGAAGTTGTGAGATCCCCGTGAACAATTCCTGCCGTGTGCAGGAGTCCAATTTGTTCCCCTATTGATCGAAGAAGTTTCTGAGCTTCACTTTTGCCCATGTCATCCAAAGATTCCCGAGCGACTGTACCAGCCAGGTGAGTCATTACGATTGCATTGTTCTCAATGTCTACTCCGACAATGCTGGGAACTCTAGCCCCTGCTGTTTTTGCTTCATGGATTACTGATGCCTCCGAGATTGTCCTGTCGTGTCTAATCCGCTCGTCTAGAATTGGATTCCTGTATTTTTTCCTTACACGGCGTTTGACGACAACTTTCCAGGGTCCAATTGTTGCAAGAGACAGATCTGCCTCCGCTCCTCTATGGAGGGGTGTAGAGGTTAGGCTCGCGGTATCCATGGGACATCAACCTCATCCATACGCCATCTCGGAGTGACAAAACTGTCAGATGTGCTGACTGTGATGCCGGATTCGTACGCGAGGCGACCAGAGCACGCGATCTGAGCTCCACAGTCGCCAGAGTATTCTATTGGAACAGGGTGAAATGACGCGCCGTGATCTTCTGCGACCGAACCTATCATCTCTCTCAGTCTCGGGCTCGCCGCAACGCCTCCGGCAAGCAAGACTTCGCTTCGCCGCGTCTGGACCAGACTCCGCTCTACTGCTTCGCTAAGCATTGAGAACGCTGTCTCTTGGAGTGAGAAACAGAGATCGGCAAGATTTCCCTGCCTGCGCAACGAAGTCGCCGCGGCCGTCAGCAGCCCCGAATATGCTACATCGTTTCCCTTCACAGTGTACGGTAGTTTGATCAGGTTTTCTCCCTTCGTTGCTTCCCTTGAAACTGAGAGTCCACCCGGAGATGGAAGTTTGGCTTCGCGGGCGAACATGTCTAGAAGGTTTCCAAGAGTAATATCTTGAGTTTCACCATACACCCTCCATCTTTTCCCCACGTGAACAAGAATCGAGGTATGGCCACCCGAGACTAGGACTGCGAGTGGGTCGTGGGCTTTGGTGATCGACATAGCGATGTCGAGGTGGGCTACACCGTGATGCACGGGGACGAGTGGTCTCTTGAGAAATGACGAGAGAGCTCGTCCGACGGTTGCGCCTATTCGGAGACAGGGTCCGAGTCCCGGACCTGCTGCATAGGCGATCACGTCTGGGGCAATTGAGCTACTATCCTTAGTCGACAGCGCGGTCTTGACTATCCTATCCGCGACGCTAGCGAGATGCTCTGAGGCTTTTCTAGGATGAATACCAACTCCCACCGGAGGACGGTACGTGGAGTTGACATTGGTCACAATTCTATCACGATCATCAACGAGGCTTGCGCCAAAGGTGTGGGCGGTAGACTCGATGCCGAGACACATCACTGATGATCACGTTTGGACGGACGAGTGTCTCTCGAAAGGTTAAACTTTCCCCGATAGACCTAATCTGAGTCTAACAGTTGGAAGTGTCAACAGATCCAGCCTGAGATTAACTTCGCAACAATTGCTCGCCACCCAATGTCACCCTGAATTTCTGCGATTTTCGATAGCCCTAGAAAAGCTCCTTTCGGCATTTTGTGTCAAGCTTGGACTTGTCAACTCGAAACGGCGAATTATTCGAGGTTTTCAAGCCTCTCTGCCACGCTCGGCTTGTCGTACATTGATCGCTTCTTCTTTTTCTCCAACTTTTGCACGTCTGCAAAGCCCATGCTATCGATCTTCTTAAGCGCACGAACAAACGTGTCTTTTCCATAGAGTTCTGCCGCCTTCTGGTCGGCCCTCAACAGTTCTTGCCGTGCCTCTGGCGAGAAGTATCTTCCAGTAATTACGAACAGGGCGACTCCTAGAGTCAATAGTATCGCTGGATGTAATGCCAGCCCCTGATACGAGTAGATACCGTATCCGAAATGCTGCAATAGAAGAAATGTCACGACGGCATATCCGAGGACGCCAAGGACACTCAGTTCAATTGTTCGAACCATCTTCGGACGTATCCATTGCATGAAGATGAGAGAGGAGGCGATTATCGGCTTCCACTCTTCAATTGTCAGAACTCCTTGCGTCCTCTTCGGAAGAACAATGTTGCCCTTTCCGGTCGAAACCAAGTCCGAGGGCATTTCAATATTAGCTGAAGTTTCGGCAATTGGGACTTGGACCATGTCTTTCCACAAAATCTTCTTCGGAACTAGTTTGGGAGTGTTAAGCTGGTGGCACAGCTCGCCTGTCAAGTGTAGAATTTGCTCATCCTCAGAGGTGTTGCCGAAGGTCTGGACGATGCCCTGTCCTTCTCTCCAGTCCCGTTCGAAACGCCGCAGTCCCTGACGATACTGGAAGACGAGTAGTCCCATCACCGCAGTGTAGGCGAGTAACTCATAGAAGCCCACCCATTCGAAAGGATTGATTTGACATGTAACGCTACATGGGAAAAAGAGTCCTAGCGACAGGCAAGAGTCAGTACTCCCAGTAAGCCGATGAGCAAGAGTTCTCTCGTCCAACGCTTGAGCCAGTTCTGGTATTCAGGATGAATCTGCTCATAGTGTTTGTTCGAGAGAGTTATCGCCCACGGGTCCATCTCCATAGTCTCTCCACATATTGGACACTCTCTGGAGACCTTCTTTCGATCCGAGGTCCTATTCATGAGAAGGGCATCCTAAAGGCCGACTAATCGAGCAATTAAGTAACTACTTCACTTACTCTGGTGCCTCAAGTCTCGAACTCTAGCCTTGCTAGGATGGGCTCCCGCGCCGGTTTCGGCATGGAAAGAACGTTCATATTCAGTTCAGCCGGGTAATGGAGTAGTTTCCATGAGAGAGAATTTGCGCGGAACGAGGATAATGGGGTTATCACATTAAGATGCAACCCGAGATTAACATTGGCACATTGGGACACGTGGACAATGGAAAAAGTACCATCGTTCAATCCTTGACCGGAGTCTGGACTTCTAGACATTCTGAAGAACTACGCAGGGGAATCACTATTCGAATCGGTTACGCCGACGCGTCATTCTACGAGTGCCCTACCTGCGAGCCGCCAGCCAGCTATTCAACGAGTAAGACATGTCCAAACGGTCACGGTCCGACCAAGTTTCTGCGAACTGTAAGCTTCGTTGACTGCCCGGGTCATCACAGTCTCATGGTCACGATGCTCTCAGGCGCGGCAATAATGGATGGCTCTATGTTCGTCGTCTCAGCCAACGTGAAGACCCCGCAGGCGCAGGACCGGGAGCACATGCTCGCCGCCCAGATGATCGGTCTTCGCAATATGATCGTAGTTCAGAACAAGATAGACGTTGTTGATAGGCAGAGAGCGAAAGCAAACTACGAGGAGATCAAGAATTTCACCAAAGGAACCGTCGCAGAGGATTCTCCGGTAATACCAGTCTCCGCCCAACACAAACTCAACATGGACGCCCTCATCTGGGCGATCCAAGAGAAGATTCCGACCCCCGAGAGAGACCACTCCGTCGATTCGAGAATGTCCATCCTCCGCTCATTCGACGTGAACAAACCTGGAACAGAAGCTGAACAACTAGTCGGAGGAGTCGTAGGAGGCTCGATAGTTCAGGGAGTATTCAAGAGAGGCGACGAGATCGAAATCAGACCCGGCATAAAGACCGAGTCAACAAACAAGACTGTCTACGAACCACTAATCGCAAAGGTCGGAGCACTACAAGCCGGAGGAGGAGAAGTAAAAACCGCCACCCCAGGAGGATTGGTCGCGGTAGGAACAGACCTAGACCCGTCAGTTACGAAATCAGACGGCCTGGTAGGGAATGTTCTTGGTCGAGCCGGAACGCTTCCTCCAATTCTGGAAAAAGTCAGCTTGAGCGTAGACCTCTTCGAGAAAGCCGTTGGGACAGAACAGCTAATGCCAGTTCAGAAAATCAAGACCAACGAACCGCTCGTTCTCAACGCCGGGACAGCAGTAACATCTGGCATCGTAGTTTCCGCACGGGAAGATCTGGCTGACGTTTCGTTGAAGAAGCCAATCTGCGCGGAAGCTGGCTCGAAGGTGGCTCTAAGTCGTCGGATCGGGGATAGCTGGAGGCTCATCGGGTTCGGAACGATTCGTTAAGTAGGCTTATAGGGTTTGAAGGTCTTATGACATCTACAAGACGAAAATGCTGCCGAGACTGCCCCTTGCGCCTGATACCAGACCCTCAATTCAGCGCTGGCTCTACGACCTTGCGCCAACTAGGACTAGCCCTGCGAACAAACCAATCAGAACGCAGACGAAAAAGAGGAATGGTGCGACAACGGGGAGTTTGAAGCCGAGGCGTTTGTAGACGCGTTCAAACCATAGCGCGTGATCGTCTTCAGTCGTCACTCCGCCTCCAAAGATACGAACGGATCGTCAAACGTTGCTAATTCTCGATAGTTTCGCCACTTCTCTAAGTCTAAGACCTTGAACCCGATAAATTTGCTGCCATGGTTTGGGACAATTCGGAGGATAACTTAGGTTACAGGCCTCTTCCATCTGTGCATGGGCGATATGTCCTTTTAGACGGGCAGCGGAGGCTCGATCTAGAAGTCGAGTCGAGGGTTCCGCAAGGGTCAGTCGCTAGGGGATACCCTTAATTTTTGTTTAGAGTCTGTGCCGCGAGTCATAAACATGGATTGGAGACTCGAAATACCGGCCCTTCTTGCCGGTGTTGTTCTTGCTGGCATTCCTCTTTGGCTATACCCGGACTTCGGCCTTGATACAAGCCAGGTTACCGCCTCCTGGGGCGCGATCGTCTCTAACATGGAATATGTTCTCATCATTGGCATCGTCCTCGCGGTCCTCGGAATGATATTGAGAGGAGATCTCGGGGAAAAGTCGGCGAAGATTCTGATCTGCGCCAGTATCTTGGTTGGAATCTGGCTCGTTTTTAGCATGATCGTTGTGGGTCTTACAATCACTTTCGTGCTTCCTCGTTGCTGTCCGCTTCTGATCCCGGTCGTCGCCTCCGCTCGGAATCTTCTGGCAATCGGTTTGCTAATACCAACCATGACATTCGTAAGCTCTATGTTCTGGATCATCCGAGAACATTAAGCACAACCAGCCTCGGACGATAACTCCGCGACCCACGTTTCTCAGCGAATTTGGGAAAGCTTGAGGGCCCGCCCGTCCAGCTCAGGATCATCGCTAAGCGCTGAGATAGATTCACACAGTCGCACTCGATAAACTTGTAATCTGGTCTTAGACGTTTAGGTATTTCCATAATAGCTCGTGAAAGATGGCGTAACTCAGGAAAATGAGTCAATCCAATGAGTTTACGGATCGGGTTCGGAACGATCCGGGGGTGAAAACTAGACCCTCCGTTCAGATCTTACTAGACACGAGTTTTCTACTTACGATGCTCAAACAGCATCGAAATCCCGAGGAGGAGATAAGGACTGCTGTGCCGGGGAATGTGAAAATTCTGGTCCTCGACATAGTCGTCTTTGAACTAGAACGTCTTGCCAGAAAGGCCTCCGCATCAACTCATGCCTTTGCGAGTGCCAGCCTCGATTTTCTCGCAAAGAGAAGGATTCCAGTCATAGAGCATAAGGCGGGTCCTACCGACGTAGACGCAGCCCTAATTGCATGCGCGTTGACCGAGAAAACGCCGACGGGGATGGCAACAGTCGACAGAGGACTCCGCTCGGCGCTTGCTTCCCAAGATGTTCCAGTGATCTACCCGAGAACGCGACGAGGCCTCGTTGCCGAAAGGTTTCACTTCTAGTTCGACTTAAATAAAGCGGGACATCGTCCCACCTTCAGAAACGGCGGAAAGGGACAAGTCAAACAATATGGCTCGCATGTACTCTGGAAAGAGAGGAAGCTCAGGCTCAACCCGACCGGTCAGTAGACGTCCGCCCGCTTGGTTCAAGTATCAACCCGAAGAGGTTGAGGATTTGGTTCTCAAGCTCTCCAAAGAAGGAAATCCGCCCAGCATCATAGGTCAAATCCTCCGCGACAGATACGGCATCCCACTAGTCTCCCAGGTTGCTGGGAAACGCCTTGAGCATTTAATCCCCCAAGAGAACAAGCCAAAGATCCCTGAAGACTTGGAGCTCTTGGTAAGGAGAGCAACTAATGTGACAAGGCATCTAGAGAGGAACCGGAAGGACTATCCCAACAAACGGGACCTTGCTCTCTTAGAGTCGAAAATTCATCGGCTGTCCAGCTATTACCGAAGCGTAGGGAGAATTCCCAAGGAATGGGAGCACAAGCCGGTTGCAGCTTCGCTCAAGTAGCGATGGAGACAAGCTCGCCCGCCTCCACAAACAAGCATCTGAAAAAGCCTCCCTGATAAGAGAAAAAGCCTCAGACGACACCATCCTACTCGCCAGCCACTTCGACGCTGACGGGATCAGCGCGGGCAGCATCATGCTGAGCGCAGTCAACCGACTAGGGTCCGTCCCGCACTTGAGGATCATCGACAGTGTCAACGAGAGAATACTAGACCAGATCGAAGCGATAGAATCTGATCTAGTAATTTTCACGGACATTGGTAGTGGCTATCTGGAGATTATCTCAAAGATTCTCAGAAACCGAGACATTGTCGTCGCTGACCATCATCAGCCCCTCGGAGAACCCGGATCTAACTTACACCACTTCAACACGCACATTCTGGGATTCGACGGATCCGAGGAGATTAGTGGTGCCGGCACGGCTTACCTGCTGGCGAAAGCGCTGGATTCTCGAAACACCGATCTCTCAGCGATGGCCATCGTGGGTGCTCTGGGAGATCAGCAGGACAAAGGGCCGGAGCGGCGATTCAAGGGTCTGAACGCGGACATCCTGAAAGATGCGGTAGAGTCAAAGGTGATCGAGGTAACAAAAGACCTCATCTTCTTCGGACGACAAACTCGACCCATCCATCGCGCAATTGCCTCGACAACAGACCCATTTCTCCCCGGCCTCAGCGGCGAAGAAGATCGATGTCTCGCCCTTCTAGATGCGGCTGGCATTCCGACAAAGGTAGACGACAGATGGCGGACTATCTCCGATCTGTCTCTAGAAGAAAAGAGTAGGATCGTCGACAAGATCATAGAACATACCATTTCCTCCAAATTCCCAGGAGAGATTGTCCTGAATCTCATCGGATCAGTCTACACGTTAACTAGGGAGGAACCCGGCACATCTCTCCGGGACGCGAGAGAATTCGCAACGCTGCTGAACTCGTGCGGAAGGATGAACCGGGCAGGGCTAGGAATCGCAATTGGAATAGGAGACCGTGGAGAATCATACCAGCAGGCCCAGCAACTCTACTCTGAGTACAAGACCCAACTCTCGAAATACATGAATTGGGTCGCAACAGCACCCAATGCAACTAGAACAGGAAAGAATGTCGTGATTGTCAACGGAAAAGGCATAATCGACGAAAGCATGACCGGGGCAGTATCTTCTCTAATCTCCTCATCAAAACTCTTCGGCGAATCAAAAGTGACCGTCGTAACGACTCTGACCCGGTCCGGGGAAGCAAAAGTCTCGACGAGGGCAACAGAGCAGCTCGTCCAGAAAGGAGTAAACCTCGGAAAGATTCTCCAAAATCTATCACCAAAATATGGTGGAGTCGGGGGAGGACACGCAATCGCCGCGGGAGCGACAATCCAGAGTAGCGAGCTGGACGGACTCCTTGGCGATCTCGAAAAGTCGTTGGACGAGGTGCTCGCATGATCAGGGCGAGAATTCGAATACGTGTCGCTAGTCGAGCAATGGCAGAATCAATCGTTCAATCCATAGAACCGGACAATATTGGGATGGAAGGCCTGAAAATCGAGCCCCGAGTTTCCGCGAAAAATGCGTATTTCACAATCACGCACTCAGGAAAGATTGAAACCTTCATATCCACCTTGGATGACGTTTTGCGCTGTATTCAAGCCGCGAGATCAACATTACAAGGAATCGTGAAGGATAAGACGAACTAACACTCATGTCAAAAGCCACAAAGAAGGTACGAGACAAGTGGAGAGCCAAGGAATGGTATTCCGTATTCACCCCGTCTTATTTCGGAGAGATGAGCGTCGCCAGTATTCCCGTTGAGGACCCTAAGAAACTCATAGGAAGAGTGGTTGAAACAACACTCTACGAAATTACGAACGATTTTGCTCACCAATCAACCAAACTCTACTTCCTAGTCGTCGCAAATACGGGCGACCGATGCGATACGATCCTCAAGAGCCATGAATACTCAACTGACTATCTCAGAAGCCTCGTTAGAAGGGGCAGCACAAGAATGGACGGCATTTTCACCGCCAGCACGATCGACAAATACCTGACGAGAGTATACATCGTCGCATTCAGCCACGGACGCATCAAAGGCTCCCAAGAACACGCTGTAAGACAGGTGATGGGGAAGATTGTCGCGCAGAAAGCATCGCAGCTCACCTACTCCCAGATCTGTCATGAAATGGTCCTCGGAAAAATGGGGTCCGATGTGTACAACGAGGCCAAGAAGGTCTGCCCGCTCCGACACGTGGGTGTGAGGAAATCAAAACTGCTCTCAATGCCTCTAGAAGCAATGCAAAAGGTACCTGAAGTAGAGCCTGTCGAAGAAGAAATTGTAGCACCAATTGCCGAGACGCCCGCAGAATAGTCCAACCGATTGACGCTTCAATTCGGAAGCTCTGGAATCCGGGGCAAATACGGCGAAACCATATCCCCAGATACTGCCTTCGAACTTGCCAAGATTCTTACTCGAGACCTAGGTCCCAAGCTTGCTCTTGCAAGAGATCCAAGACTTTCAGGTCCGGTCCTGAGAGCAGCCTTCCTATCCGCTGCCCTTGAGACAGGAGCGCGGATCACCGATTACGACATAATTCCCACACCAGCATTGGCCTATCAGTCCGGACACACTCACGAGGATGGCGGAGTCATGATTACGGCGAGTCACAACCCTCCAGAGTACAACGGCTTCAAAATTTTCAACTCCAGAGGTGAAACCTTCGATGAAGAGGCCATTCTTCCTCGGAGAAAGTCGAAGAGCACGCCGAAAAATCCGACAGTCAAACCGCTGGAAGTTGAGACCGCCAAACCAACTGAGTACAAAGAGCGCCTCAGTCACATACAGTTCGAAAAAGAATGGCGTATCGTCCTAGACCACGGGAACGGCGCGACGTGCCAGCTAGCCCCGGAAATATACCGTCAATCTTCCACGAAAGCGACGGCGATGAACTCTTTCCCAGACGGGAATTTTCCGAGTCGCGGCTCTGAACCAACGAGAGATAGCGAAGCCTCACTGTGCAAAGTAGTAACTGCGGCAAAGGCTGACGCAGGGATTGCGTTCGATGGCGATGGGGACAGAGTCTACATAATCGATGAGAAGGGCAATTGCCCGCTTCAAGACAGAGTACTCGGCTCCTACATCACATGCCTTGCAAAAAAGTCGAAGGGACCATTTCTCGTCCCGGTTGATGCCTCTATGGCTATCGAGGAGGCCTCCACAAAGTACGGCGCAAAGCTCAGGCGAGGTCCGGTCGGAGACGCCAAGCTTCTGGTCGAAATGAAAAAGGTAGGAGCCTCGTTCGCGGGTGAACCTTCAGGCGCCTGGATTCACGGAGAATACAATCTCTGTCCCGACGGAATCCTCTCGGGGCTCCTTTACCTCAAGCAACTTGAAACGCTTGATCTCTCAGTCTCCGAAGCGGTCAATGAGATTCCGGAATACTTCATGGTCCGGAAGAGCGTCAGTGTCACAAAGAAAATGTCCGCGAGCTCAGTAACGAGTCTCTCACGAGAACTTGAGAAGGTTATCGGAAAGGACTCCACCGTTGAGACAAAGTTTGGAGTCCGGGTAAGCTCTGACGATTCTTGGGTCTTGGTCCGAGAGAGCGGCACAGAACCAGTCGTACGGATTACAACTGAGTCAAAGCAGCGAACAAGGGCGAATCATATAATGAAAGAAACGCTCTCTTTAGTCAAACGGGTCCTGACGGGGAAGGCCTAGTTGAAGGCGGTCGTCTTGGCTGCGGGCCGAGGCGAGAGACTCTGGCCGCTCACCGAAGACACTCCAAAGCCACTCCTCCCGATCGCCAACAAACCGATTCTAGAGCGAACTTTGGAGGCGCTGGCGCGTGCTGGCATTAGCCAAATAATCCTAGTCGTGGGATTCCGCAACGAGAAGATCCGCGATAGACTTGGAAAGGGAGAAGCCATTGGTTCAGAAATAAGATACGTTAATCAAAAAACTCCGAAAGGAACAGCAGACGCTCTCGGAACATGTAGCCGAGAGCTACGGGGCGAGGACACGTTTCTAGTCGTCTACGGAGACGACTACTATGATACCAGCGTCCCCAGAAACTTCTTGGCAAAAGCCAGACGGAACAAAGGCATCTCAATTGGAACGGCCAATGTTCAAGATTCTTCCCCTTTCGGCAAGCTACAATCCAGACAAGGCCTGGTCACAGAGATACGAGAGAAGGCGTCCAAGGCTGAATCCGGGCCGGTGAACGCCGGTATCTACTTGATGGACCATTCGATATTCAGCGCGATAAGAAAGACGAAACGGTCGATACGGGGAGAATTGGAATTGACTGACGCGCTGAAAATTCTCATGAGCGATGGAGTGCCCGTGCACGCGCAGGACCTAGGCTCACGGAGATGGCTGGGCATTAGCTATCCTTGGGATCTGCTCGAAGCCAACGAGTGGGCTGTGGAATCTGAGAGACCCGTTTCAAAAGGGACGGTAGAGAAGGGGGTCCACGTTCGAGGCTTAGCAGTTCTAGAGGAGGGGTCGGTTGTGAAGGCGGGCTCCTATTTGGAGGGCCCAGTTCACGTGGGAAAAAGGTGCCAGATAGGTCCTAACGCTTACTTGCGACCGTATTCATCGATCGGAGATGATGTAAAGGTTGGCGCGGGATGCGAGATAAAGAACAGCATAGTAATGAGGAACACAAAGATCCCGCATCTCTCCTATGTTGGAGACAGTATCCTCGGCGAGGGATGCTCCCTCGGAGCAGGCACCATAACCGCAAATCTGCGATTTGACGAAGCTCAGATCAAGTCAAAGCTCCGGGGTTCCTGGGTAAACAGCAGGAGGAAGAAGCTTGGAGCCATCTTTGGAGACGGCGCGAAGACCGGGATCAACGTGTCGACGTTTCCTGGGGTCAAGATAGGTCGAGGGGCCTGGATCGGACCAGGGGCAATCGTTGACCATGACGTCTCTTCTAACGCAAGGTACAAAGCATCCTGACAGTTCTATCCCTCGTTTCACATGACACACCCGGCGGCGAACAGACCAGAGAGTAGAAACTTTGACTTCAACGACCGAGTACTAGAATCGCCAAATCACTGTGAAACCCTGACTTCTTAGGTGGCTGGGGCAGACCGTTGGGCAAACAATCTAAGATGAAACACCATCACGTACCAGCCATTGAACGTGCCCTGCCGATCGAGCGAATAGTCGAAGTGTTCGAAGAGCGCTTTGGTGATCCATATCTCAATCCTATTGCTGAGCTAACTTTCGAACAGCTCACCGTAGCGTTTCCGGACATACCTGTAGCTGAACTGGAGGAGGGCTTGTCGCACTGGACCAACCATTCGGGAGAGAAGACGCTCTCGACAAAAACCGTTGAAGCTGACGGGCGTGAAAGTCGTGTCTGGTATGTTCATGGACTGGTCAGGCATCGTATCGATTCCTTTTCGTCCAGTTCTGGGCACGTCGCCTTGGGCTAGTAAGCTTGAAACGGTCCCACACATGATTCTTGTCCAGCTCACCGCTTAAGTCCTGCTGGAACCTGTAAGAAAAAAAAATTCTCATTCACCACGAAAATCTTTTCGACCCCCCCGGGCCTATTCAAATCTCGGGAACTCTACAGAACCATCAGATTCTCTTACCGGACAAATCGCCCGGAACAAGGCCTAATCTGAAAACGGGGCAGGCGATTTGAGATCGCAGGATCTTCACGCTGACCTCTACGCTTAATCTGCGATCAGAGAAACGGTCGACTGTTCTATTCTGCGCCCTGAAACGTGAGGCTCGCCCGAATCAGTTTCAACCGGCGAGGCCCCTCCTCAAAAAATGTCAAAAGTAGTTGCTCCTCGCGATACAAAACAGCTCTTTGGGAGGTCAGAAGCGCCTTGTCTGGTTACTTACGCCCGGACGCGCTGACGATGCTTACAATATCCCCATGGTTCAGGACGTATGATTCTCCGAGGCGCATTCCGCTCCTAGCGTTGACTCCGTACAGAATGTGCTCGCCTAGATCCGAATGAATGCGGAGCGCGAGATCCTTCAAGGTCGATCCCTTCTGGACAAGGATCGCATCAGGCAGCACGTTCCCAGAATGGTCGGTCCATCGTTCCGGATCCTCGACCGGATAGACAACTATCATGTTTAGCAGCTTGAGGAAGGCAGAGTTGATGCACTCTTGGACCCCGGTCACACCGTTCGGCGAAAGAACCTGTTTCCTTATCATTTCTAGCGCAGCCTCTTGCTGCGACGTCAGCTTCACGGAGCCCCCGGGAGAAAAATCCGAGTCTCCGGGCTTGTAAGAGATCAAGCCCTTCTCAGCCGCCCGTCTCAACGCGAGTTCCGCTTCAGCCGAAGAAGCGACTGTAAGATTCCCAGTCGCCGCCAAACGCGGCACATTGCTTTTGGAGGAGGGGAGGTCGATCTTGTTCGCAGCCAGCATCATTGGCTTGGACTCTCTCCTTAACAATCCGACTAGACGCATGGTGTCTTCACGAGACCACTGCGCGGGCTTCTCGTTAAGACCGGCTTGCTTGAGTCCTTCTTCGACCTGAAACTTTCTCAGACCTAGTCCACTGAGTCTTTCCGCGACTGATTGGGCCAGCTCCTCAGCGGTCAAACTGCCCTTCCGCGTGATTTTGTCCCAGTCCTTCGAGAGTATCTGGTACATCCACGCCTCAAGCTCAGTCTCAAGAAAGCTGACGTCTTCGAGTGGATCGTGACTCCCCGCCGTGACAGGTTTTCCCTCAGAATCCGTCGAACCCGACGCATCGACAACGTGGATCAGAGCATCCGCCTTGCGAAGGTCGTCTAGGAACTGGTTTCCGAGGCCCTTTCCCGTAGAGGCTCCGGGCACGAGA
>Ga0209056_10002586_pt1 | contig 19385 bp, 19 predicted proteins | sample GraSoiAngelo_114_FD_185876 | JGI IMG/M metagenome (GOLD analysis project Ga0209056, IMG submission 185876) | Grasslands soil microbial communities from the Angelo Coastal Reserve, California, USA - 14_0903_13_40cm (SPAdes) (version 2) | ecosystem: Environmental > Terrestrial > Soil > Grasslands...
CCACGGCGCCCCGCTCGGCGCCGACGAAGTGAAAGCGACCAAACAGAACCTCGGCTGGCCGTCACTCGAACCGTTCTATGTTCCGGAGGAGGCGCTCGAGCAATGGCGTAGCGCCAAGACCCGTGGCGCACAGCTCGAGGCTGACTGGAAGAAGAAATGGGACGCGTATCGCGCAGCGCATGCAGATCTTGCCGCGGAGTTGGAGCGCCGGCTTGCCGGCCGGTTGCCCGCGGGGTGGGATGCCGCGTTACCGGTCTTCAGTCCGAAAGACACGCAGGCGACGCGAGCGGCGTCGGGCAAGGTGCTGAACGCGATCGCCGCGAAGCTCCCAGAATTGATTGGTGGGTCAGCCGATCTGACGGGCTCAAACAATACTGAGATAAAAGGCGGCGGCGTCTTTGCGGCCGGGACGCGGGCCGGCCGCAACTTTCATTTCGGTGTCCGCGAGCACGGCATGGGCGCGACGCTGAACGGGATCGCGCTGCATCGCGGATTCATCCCGTTTGGCGGAACGTTCCTGATCTTCTCCGACTACATGCGGCCGGCGATTCGTCTCGCCGCGCTCACAGAGCTCAAGCCGATCTACGTCTTCACGCATGATTCGATCGGCCTGGGCGAAGATGGACCGACGCATCAGCCGATCGAGCAGCTCGCCGCACTGCGCGCAATTCCCAACATGACTGTGATCCGCCCATCGGATGCGACCGAAGTCGTCGAGGCGTGGCGCGCGGCGATCACCCACCGCAATGGGCCGGTGGCGCTGGTCCTGACACGCCAGAAAGTCGCGGTCGTGGATCGCACCAAGTACGCGCCGGCCACTGGCCTGCACCAGGGCGGCTACGTCCTCGCTGATTCTCCAAATCCTGACATCGTGCTGCTGGCCACGGGATCGGAAGTGGAGCTCATCCTCGGCGCATACGAGAGGCTGAAGGCCGATGGCCGACGGCCGAGGGCCGTCTCGATGCCGTGCCTCGAGTACTTCGGCAGGCAATCGGAGGACTACCGGAATTCAGTGCTTCCGCCCGGCGTGCCGCGCATCGCCGTAGAGGCGGCGGCGCCTCAGTCCTGGTATCGGTGGGTTGGAGAGAACGGCGTGATCATGGGAATCGAGCGCTTTGGCGAGTCGGCGCCCTATCAACGGATCTATAAGGAGTTTGGACTCACCGTGGATGGCATAGTTGCAGAAGCGCGGAGCCGCGCCTAGGTTTCGCATGCAATGAAACCAGTCACCATGCTGATGTGTTGCCGCGTTTGCTGCTCCATGTGTTGTACGGGGAGCGGACCGTCAGGCGCGTCGGCATGCGGGATAAGATGAGATAGACAACGCGGGGCTCCCGCCCCAAACGACGCACCGTGATCGGCCGCGACTCCACGATTCGAGTCGCGGCCGATCGCTTTTTGAGGAGGAAACAGTGACCGCACCGGTTGTAGGCTTGTCCGGCAGCCCGAAACCTGTCTCGCGCTCGCGCGCGCTGCTCGAGCTGGCGCTCATCGCGCTGGAGCGGCAGGGCACCGGCCCTTCTCGACTCATCGACCTCGCCCAGCTGCCGGCCGACGCCCTCCTCGGTCGCCGCGAAGATCGGGAAGTGGCCGATGCCCTTCAGGCCGTGCTGGACGCCGGAATCGTAGTGGTCAGCACGCCGATTTACCGCGCGACATACAGCGGGCTGCTCAAAGTGTTCTTCGATCTCCTTCCACAAGACGCACTCGCGCGGAAGGTCGCGATCGCGATCGCCACCGGCGGCGGGCAGGGCCATCTGCTCGCGGTCGATCATGGCCTGCGGCCGCTGCTCGCGAGCGTGGGCGCGCTCGTTGTCGCGACGGGAGTCTACGGCACGGACGCGCAGTTCCGCGCCGGCGTTCCCGAGCCCGCGCTCACCGAGCGAATCGAACGCGCGGCGCTGGAAGCGGCGTCGCTCGCCTCAGGAGTGACGATATGATCGGGATCTATTACGAACACCCGCACTGGTTCACTCCGCTCTTCGCCGAGCTGGACCGTCGCGGAACGCCGTATACACGACTCCATGCTGAGCGTCACAGCTTCGATCCCGGCAGCACACCGCCGTTCGACCTGGTGTTCAACCGCATGAGCCCGTCCGCGTGGCTGCGTGGGCACGGGAACGCGGTTTTCTACACACACCAGTTTCTTGCTCATTTGGAGCGGCACGGCGTGCGCGTCGTCAACGGCACACGCGCCTACCAGGCGGAGACGTCGAAGGCGCTGCAACTGTCGGTACTCCGTGAGCTCGGTCTTCCCTACCCTCCGGCCCGCGTCATCAACGATCCGGCCGATGCGCCGGCCGCCGCCGCCGAGCTGGAGTTTCCCGTGGTGGTGAAGCCGAACATCGGCGGCAGTGGAGCCGGTATTGTGCGGTTCGACACGCCGGAGCAACTCGCCGCTGCCGCCGCGACTGGCGGGCTCGAGCTGGGGCCGGACCAAACGGCTCTGGTCCAGCAATTCATCACATCGGAAGAAGGTCGCATCACGCGAGTAGAAGTGCTGGGCGGGCGGTACCTGTACGGGATCCGCGTCTATTTATCGGGCGAGACGTTCAACCTGTGCCCCGCCGATGTCTGCCAGACGACCGAAGGCGCAGAGCTGGTTCGCTCGGCGTGCCCGGTTGATGCGCCCCGCAATGGGCTGCGCGTCGAAGGGTACGAGCCGCCTCGGCAGATCGTCCGAGACGTCGAGCGAATCGCTGAAGCGTGCGGCATCGAGGTGGGCGGCATCGAGTACGCGATCGACGATCGCGATGGCCGTCTCTACTACTACGACATCAACGCGCTATCCAACTTCGTCGCGGACGCGCCGCGGGTCGTGGGGTTCGATCCGTTCGCGCGTCTGGCGGATTTCCTCGAGGCAGGGAGGGCCCGCTGATGCGCTTCGGATATTGGTTGCCGGTCTTCGGCGGGTGGTTGCGCAACGTCGAGGACGAGGGCATGGAGGCAGAGTGGTCCTACGTTCGGCGCCTCGCGCGCGCGAGTGAGCGGGCGGGATTCGACCTCACGTTGATCGCCGAGCTCAATCTCAACGACATCAAGGGTCCGGACGCGCCCGCGCTGGACGCCTGGTCCACGGCCGCCGCGCTGGCGGCGGTGACCGACCGGCTCGAGCTGATGGTTGCCGTGCGTCCGACGTTCCATCCCCCTGCACTGCTCGCCAAGCAGGCCGCGAATATCGACCACATCTCCGGTGGCCGGCTGTCGTTGAACGTCGTGTCCTCCTGGTGGGCCGAGGAGGCGAAGCAATACGGCGTGGAGTTCGATACGCATGATGCGCGCTATGCCCGCACCGCCGAGTGGCTCGCGGTCGTAGATGGTCTCTGGTCCGAGCGCCGCTTCAGTCTCGCGGGCAAGTACTATCGGGTGGAGGATGCGATTCTCGAGCCAAAGCCGGTACGCCAGCCGCGGCCTACTCTCTACGCCGGTGGCGAATCCGCGGCGGCGAAGGCGTTGATCGCCCGCGCCTGCGACGGCTACCTGATGCACGGTGACCCGCCTGAGCGCGTCGCCACGAAGGTCACGGACATGCAGGCACTACGCGATGCACATGGCCTCGGCCCCATGGTGTACGGGGTCGCGGGATATGTCGTGTGCCGGGCCACCGAAACCGCCGCCCGCCGCGAGATCGAGCGCATCACCGACGTGCGCCAAAATGCGGCCGGCTATGCGAACTACGAGCAGTGGCTCGCCAACACCCAGCTCGAGCAGCGAGTGAGTCTGGAGGACTACTCTGTCTCGAATCGCGGGCTGAAGGCCGGACTCACCGGGACGCCGGAGCAGATCGCGGACAGGATTCGCGCCTTCGAGCAGGCCGGAGTCGATCTCCTGCTGCTCCAGTTCAGCCCGCAGCTCGAGGAGATGGAACGCTTCGCCGAAGAGGTCATTCCGCTCGTCAACGAGGCGTCAGTTGTGCGATGAGGCGACCGGCGGCTCGCCCTGACCGCGCGCACGCCGAGACTCCCGCACCGTCGTAGCCCGCCCCGGCGATCGCGATCGGCGGCAGCCGGCTCAACCGGTGGCGCACCTCGGCAACTCGCTCTCGATGCTGCGCGGGATAGCGCGGCAGGCCGCGCGTCCAATAGAATACACGCGACCAGAGTGGCTCGCCGCGAATTTCCAGAATCGCGGCGAGCTGTGTGTGCGCAGCCTTCGCAGGATCGCCGTCCCCCGAGGCGAGATACGCCCGGAGGAGAACGTGGCCATCGGGGGCCCGGCCGGGAAATTTCTGGGACGCGTAGGTGCAGGCACGGATCTGTGGGGGCACGACAGGTCGTGCCCCCACAACATCCGGATCGATGACGAATCCCGCCCCGTTGAGCGCGCGCCCAATCTGTTCCGCACGATACGCGAGCGACACGGTAATGCTCGGCACATACACAACCTCGGCGAGCACGCGCGCGTGCGTGACGCCAACGCCCTCCAACAGGCGACCGGCGGCGAATACGGGAAGCGCGAGGACGATTCCGTCCGCCTCGTGCGCCGAGCCACCGGTGATAGCTATCCGCCAGCCGTCGCCGTCGCGCGTCAGGCCGGCAACACCTTGTGCGAAGCGCAGGACCCCGGCGAGCCGCCGGCTGAGCGCCACGACCGGCTGACTCATCCCCGCCGCGAAGCTGCGAAATCCTGCAACGACCTCCCCACTTTTCGCCTCAATGCCGAGTAACGTTGCGGCGCGTCCTTCCTCGATGGGGGCGAGCTCCTTGCCCGTCCACACCGCAGTCCCGCGGGCGCGCTGGTTCACCACCTGATCCCCGATGCCCAGCTCCCCAGCGAGCGCGGGGAGCTCCGGTTCGCCTGCCAGGAAACCGTCGGCTCCGCCTTCGACGACGAACTCTCCCACCTGCTCGGTCACGATGACGCCGCCCGCGCGACGCTCGCTCTCGAGCACGGTGACTTCGCGGTCACCAGCCTCCCCCCGCACGAGCTCCCACGCCGCGGCCAGCCCTGCGATCCCCGCGCCGACGACAACGACCTTCACTCCCATCCTCGTGCTGACGCAGCGTCGCGCACGGCATCGGCCACAGCAGCCACCAGGCCGGGGTCGTCGTTGAGAGAGGAAGTCCGCTCGAGCTGCACGCCCAGCCGCTTCGCCAGCGCCTGGAACTCGACGTCGATGTCGTAGAGGATTTCGACGTGATCGCACACAAAGCCGATGGGAACGAGCAATACCGCTTTGTGGCCCGACTTGGCGAGCTCTGTCATCACGGTCGCGACGTCGGGGCCGAGCCAGGGCTCAGGCGTAGCCCCCGCGCTTTGATAGGCCAGACGCCAACCACCCAGGCGAGCTCGCGCCGCGACCTCGGAGGCGCTGGCGTTGAGCTCGTCTGGATATGGGTCAGCAGATGCAAGAATGCGTTCGGGCAAACTGTGGGCGGTGAAGACCACTTGTACGGCCGACGGTTTGGCGAAGCGCTGCAGCGCCTGCACGACCCGGTTCGCCACGGCATCGAGGAATTGCGGCTGGCGCCACCAGGTGCGCACGAGTGCGACGTCGAGTCTCCCGTCCGCGGCCTGGAGCAGTTTTTTCTCGTAGGCGCCGACCGACATGTTCGAGTAATGCGGCGCCATGGCGATACCGACGGCACGACGGTGGCCTGCCCGGCCGATCTCGTCGACTGCGTCCTGGATGTAGGGGTGCCAGTGTCGCATTCCCACGTACACCCGGAACCGGTCGCCCAGCGCTCGCCCGATACCCGCGGCCTGCGTGCGCGTCAGCTCGAGAATCGGCGAGCGCCCACCGATGCGCGCGTAGCGCTTGCGGATTTCCTCGACGAGTTGCGGCTTGGTCGGCCGGCCGCCCCGCACGTCCAGTAGGTAGGGCTCGACTTCGTCGATGTTGCCTGGCCCGCCGTAGGCCATCACGAGGACGGCCAGCTGCTCAGCCGCCATGGACCAGATCCACGACAGCCCGCACGGCAGCGACGTCCGTCTCGGGGAGCACGCCGTGGCCGAGATTGAAGATGTGGCCCGGACGTCCGCCCGCGCGGGCGAGGATGTCACGGACCTGACGCGTACGCTCCGCGGCGGGCGCGAGCAGTGCCGCGGGGTCGAGATTGCCCTGGATCGCGCGATCCTCCCCCCCGATGCGCGACCAGGCGGCGTCCAGCGGAATGCGCCAGTCGACGCTGATCACGTCGCCGCCCGCTGCTGCGAAATCTTCGAGAAACGTGGCGGTGCCGGTACCGAAGTGAATGAGCGGAACCTTCGCAGTATCCGCGAGCACCAGCGCTTTCCGGCTGTGCGGCTGCACATAGGTGCGATAGTCGTCAGGCGAGAGACACCCGACCCAGCTGTCGAACAGCTGCAGCGCCTGCGCGCCGGCGCGCGCTTGCGCCGCGAGGTAGCGGCCGACGAGATCGGCGAGCTTATCCAACAAGAGGTGCCAGGTGTCAGGTGTCTGGTGCATGAACTGCTTGGTCTTGGTGAATGTCCGACTGGCTCCGCCCTCGATGGCGTAACTCGCGAGCGTGAACGGCGCGCCGGCGAAACCGATGAGCGGCACGTCCGCAGGGAGCGCGCGACGCGCCAACCGGATCGCGTCCATGACAAACCCAAGCTCAGCGTCGACGTTGAACGACGGCAGACGCTCGACATCAGCCGCGTCGCGAATCGGCCGATCGATGTGCGGCCCCTCGCCCGCCGTGAAGCTCAAACCGAGACGGAGCGGCTCGAAGGGCAGCAGGATGTCGGCGAAGACAATCGCGGCGTCGACGCCCAGGCGCTCGACCGGCTGCAGTGTGACCGCGGCGGCGAGCTCGGGATCATGACAGAGATCGAGGATCGAATGGCGTTGGCGGAGCTTGCGATACTGCGGCATGTACCGCCCCGCCTGCCGCATGAACCAGACGGGAGTGACGTCGGTGCGCTCCCGACGGCACGCTTTAAGAAACCGCAGGCTGAGGGGCCTCGTGAGCGATGAGAATGGTATCGCCGTCCAGTTTCACGTGATACGTCGCGATAGGATGGACCGGTGGACCGCCGAGGACCCGGCCGGTTTCGAGCGAGAACACGCCCTCGTGCCAGGGGCAGGTCACGGTGCAGCGGGCGGCGTCCACCGTGCCCTCCGACAGACTGGCGCGAGCGTGCGTGCAGCGGTTCGCCACCGCGTACACTGTGCCCTTCACATTGAAGAGCGCAACGGCCTCGTTGGCTGCGTACACGCGCTTCGCGCTGCCGGGTGGCAGCTCTGACAGGGTTGCGACGGGCGTGAAGCCGTCGGCGCGCGCCGGGCGGCGGGCAACTGCCTGCGCCGCACTGGCCCCGCCCAGGGTATCCAGCATGTCCCAGAGCGACATCTGCACGCAGGTGAGTGTCGGTGTATCTCGCAGTGTGTACGACGAAGCCTCGCTCTCGCGCAGCTGCATCACGAGGTCGAGAAACTCTCCCGGGTTGTCTCCTTCGAAGGCGACGATGAACTCCTGATCGTCGAGCCCGTACGAGTACGTCGTGTTCAGGCGAATCGTCGGGTACTTGCGGCCGATGCTGACGTGCTCGTCCATCATCCGCTGGCGTTCCGGCTTCGGCAGCGCGTACCAGGCCCGAGTCTTGATGAACGGATAGACGAAGAGGTACTTCGCCGCACTCGGTTGGATGACGAGGCGCTGCTCGCGAGCCGGATCAGCCGGGAACTCGTAGATCGAGCGCCGCGTCATCGCGAGATAGCTGTAGGGAATCGAGAGATAGGCGCCCAGATCGGTACGGTTGAGCGCCGTCTGCAGCTCGACGAGCGCGTCGAGATCCTCGGCGACCTGCCAGAGCAGAAAGTCCGTGTCGCCGCGAATGCCGACGAGGCCGTAGGGACGCAGCAACAACCGTCCGTGGTAGCGCTCCAGGGTCTCGCCGAACTCGATCTTGGCGGAGGCCTGCCGCTCCGCGGTCAGCCTGCGCCAGGCGGGATCCAGTTTATAGAAGGCGTAGCGAACGACTTGCCGTTTTTCAGATGGGGGGGGGGCAGCCATGAACGAGAATCTAACGAGGGTTCTGCTGGCGGCGCTCCTGGCGATATCCCTTGATCACGAGATAGGTCAGCCAGCTGAAGACCAGCAAGGGAAGCGCCACCAACACCAGCGAGCTCAAGAAATAGATCAGATCGATGTGCTGATTCATCGGCCGATGAAGCGCCGCAGATGGCGCAGATAGTACGTGAGACCAGCCCCCAACGCGCCGAAGCCGATGCCCAATACCATTTCACCGCGCCACAGCGACCAGATGGCGAAGCCGGCGCAGAAAGCAATCCCGGTGGTAATCAGTACGCGATGAAAGGGGATCATCGAACCGTTACGCCGCCACCTTGTCGAGCACCATCAGCGTCAACAGCGCCGGCAGGTAAAGGATGGAGACAAAGAAGAGGCGCCAGGCGCGCGCCGGCGTAGCGGCCACGAGGAGCCCGGTGCCGGCGGCCACATACCCGAGGCCCAACGCGAGGGCGCCGAAGAAGTACCAGGCGCCCGTCACGCCGAGCAGCGTGGGCAGGAGACTGATCGGCAGCAGCGCCATCGCATACAGCAACGCCATGCGGCCGGTGTCCCGGCCGTCGACGTCCGTCACGCTGAGCATCCGCAAGCCTCCCGCCCGATAATCGTCACGGTACAGCCAGGCGAGCGCGAGGAAATGCGGCAGCTGCCACAGGAACAGAATCCAAAACAGCGCGGCGACTGCAGCGCCGAGACTGCCGCCCGCCGCGGTCCAGCCGCCGACGATCGGCAGCGCGCCCGGCACGGCGCCAACCAGCGTGTTGAGCGATGTTTTCCGCTTCAAGGGGGTGTACAGCAGCACGTAACTGGCGAACGTCAGCGCCGCGAGCGCGGCGGTGACCAGATTGACCGTCGCGCCCAGATAAAGGACACCGCCCGCGGTGATCGCGGACGCAAACCAGATGGCTGCCCGCGGCGTGAGCCGTCCCGAGGGGAGCGGGCGCCCGCGCGTCCGCGCCATACGGGCATCGACATCGCGCTCGCGAATCTGATTCCACGCGTTCGTGCCGCCGGCGACGAGCGCCGTGCCGATCAGCGTGTTCGCGAGCCGCACCAGGTCCACGTGATCGCGCGCGCCGAGATAGAATCCCGCGGCGGCCGTGAGCAGCACCAGCTGCGTGATGCGCAGCTTGGTGAGCTCGAGCAGCGACCTGGCTAGAATACTTTCTCCATGATGACGGTGGTGACGAGGATCGCGGCGAGCGGCAAGGGCACCAGGAAGATCAGCCGCAGCCGCCAGCGCTCGAACTTGAGATGCATGAAAAACAGCGCGACGAGCATCGCCTTCCAGATCGCCAGAATGAGCAGCAGGATCAGCTTCAGGTTGCGCGCCACCGGAAGCTCGAAAGCCAACAACACCTCGGCGATCGTCATCACGAACAGGTACAGCCAGATCAGCATGTAATTCGGCCGAACGTGCGTCGTCGGAGCAGGCGTGGTCATAGGGCGCGGGGCCTCCGGGGCCTCAGATCAGGTAGACGATCGTGAACAGGATGATCCATACCAGGTCGACGAAGTGCCAGTACAACCCGATGACTTCGATGCCGCGATAGTCCTGCGGCGAGTACTTCTCCGGCAGGACCTTGGTGAAATAGAGATACAGCATGCTGATCACGCCGCACGTCACGTGGAAGCCGTGGAAGCCCGTCATCGTGAAGAACGTCGAGCCGTACATCCCCGCGACGCCCGCGCCGTACTTCACCGGATCGGCGAGGGCGTGCTCGGCCAAGAGTGACCCTTCGCGATAGCCCGACGGTGTGAATCCCTCGCCGACCAGCTTGATGTACTCGACCAGCTGCACGCTGACGAAGCCGGCGCCGCAGATGATCGTGATGAGCAGCCAGAACTTCAGCCCGCCGTCCTGCAACCGTTTCCCCGGCACTTTGCGGAGGAAATACTTCTTGCCGTCCGCGATGGCGGCATACGCCTTGACCATCGAGACGGACGAACAGATGAGCAGGAACGTGTTGAGCCCGGTCAGCGGCACATTGAGAACCGCGCCCGGCTGCGCCCACTGCGACGCCATGCCGAAGCGCAGCACGATGTACGAGCCGATCAACGCCGTGAAGAACATCACGTCGCTGGCGAGGAAAACCCACATCCCCAGCTTGTTGCTGTAGACGCCCGCTCCCGGCTCCGCCGGGAACGGTGGCCGCATCGCGTCCGTCACCGTCGAGGTCTGCACGCTAGTGTCCTCCCGCCGGGAGAGGAGCCGGTACCGGATCGCGGTCGGTGGGCAGCTTCGTGTACTGCGGCAGGTAGTCTTTGTCGCCGCCTTCCGGCGCGCTGAACTCGTAGGGGCCGCGGTAGACGTTCGGCGTCTTCGGTGCCCAATTGCCGTGCGGCGCCGGATTCGGCAGCGACCATTCCAATCCGTTGTCCTCCCAGGGATTCTGCGGCGCCTTTTTGCCGAACTTGAGGCTCCACAGGAAGTTGAACGCGAAGAGGAACTGCACGGCGAACAGCGCGAACGCACTGTAAGAAATGAACTCGTTCAGCGGCTGCTGCGGCTTCAAGAAGTCGTAAATCGTCGGATCGTAGATGCGCCGCATCTGGCCGCCCATCCCGATGATGTGCATCGGGAAGAACGTCAGATTGTAGAAGACGAACGTCAGCCAGAAGTGGACCTTGCCGATCCTCTCGCTCATCATCCGGCCGAACATCTTCGGATACCAGTACGTGATCGCCGCGAACAGCGCGAACAGCGATCCGCCGAACAGCACGTAGTGGATGTGCGCCACGATGAACTGGGTGTCGTGCAGCGGAATATCGACCGGCGTCGCCGCCATGAAGATCCCGGACAGTCCGCCGATCGTGAACATCGACACGAAGCCGATCGCGTTGAGCATCGGCACGTGGAAGCGCAGGTTGCCGCGCCACATCGTGCCGAGCCAGTTGAAAACCTTGATCGCCGAGGGCACCGCGATGAGCAACGTCGAAACCATGAACGTCGACCCGAGGGTCGGGTTCATGCCGCTCATGAACATGTGGTGGCCCCAGACGATCCAGCCCAGGAACGCGATCCCGATGATGGCGAACACCATCGAGTGGTAGCCGAAGATCGGCTTGCGGCTGCCGTTGGCGATGATGTCGGATACCATGCCCATCGCCGGCAGGATCAGGATGTAGACCTCGGGGTGTCCGAAGAACCAGAACAGATGCTGCCACAAGAGCGCCTGACCGCCCGCGCCCGGATCGAAGAAGTGCGTGCCGATGGTCTGGTCGAAGAGCAGCATGATCGCGGCGCCCTGCAGCACGGGCAGCGCGAGCACCGCGAGGATCGCCGTGATGAACAGCGCCCACACGGAGAGCGGCATGCGGAACCAGGTCATCCCCGGCGCCCGGTGGTTGATCACCGTCGTGATGTAATTCACCGAGCCCATGACGGACGACAAACCCAGCACAACGATGGAGATGCTCCACAGCTTCTGGCTGTACGTCGCGCCCGAGAGATCGGGCCGGGCGGAGCATGGCGCGTACATCGTCCATCCGCATCGAGGCGCGCCGTCGGGTACGAAGAACCCGGACAGCATGATCAAGCCGGCGAGGAACGCGAGCCAGAACGACCACATGTTGATGCGCGGGAACGCCATGTCGTGGCCGCCCAGCTTCAGCGGAATCAGGAAGTTGGCGTAGACGCCGACCAGCAGCGGCATGATGGCGAAGAACACCATGAACGTGCCGTGCATCGTGACGAGCTGGATGTAGTACTCGGGGAGAATCACACCGCCCGAGACCATGCTCTCGGGCAGGATCCCGCCGCCCGGCAACGGCTTGCCCGGGAAGCCGAGCTGCCAGCGGATCTGCATCGCCAGCAGTCCCCCCACCAGCAGGAAGAACAGGCTGACGAACAGGAACTGGATGCCGATGATCTTATGGTCGGTCGAGAAGATGTACTTGCGCCAGAAGCTCATGGGCTCGTGATGCGCTCGAGTCGGTGCGTGGGCGACCGTCGTCATTCGGAGCCTCCGGCGACTTGTTGGGCAACCCAGGCCTTGTATTCGTCGGCCGTGTGCACGAACACGCGCGCCCGCATCTTGTAGTGTCCCATCCCGCACAGCTCGGCGCAGCCGAGCTCGAACTCACCCGTTTTCGTCGCCTGGAACCACGCGGTGATGTGCATCCCCGGCACCGCGTCCTGCTTCAGGCGGAATTCGGGGACGAAAAACGAATGAATCACGTCCTCGGAGCTGAGCTCGACGGCGATCGGCTCGTTGACCGTCACGTGCAGCTGGTTGCGCACGGTGAAGTCGTCACTCGTGCCGAGCTTCCCATCGGCGCCGGGGTAGGTCACCTGCCACTCGAACTGCTTCGCATGCACGCCCACATGGTACGCGTTGGGCGGGATGCTTTTCTTGTCCTTGATCAGCACCCAGTAGTGATTGCTGACGAGTCCGAGCGCCACCATCGTCACGGCGGGGATCGCCGTCCAGATCACTTCCGCGCGCGTCGAGCCATGCGTGTAGAACGCCTTACGCCCGGGACGCGCGCGGTAGCGGATCACGAACGTCACCAGCCCGACCTCGACGACGACAAACGCGATTCCCGTGATGATGAGAATCGCCAGAAACAGCGTGTCGATGGGACCGGCGAACGTCGAGCCTGCGTCGGGAAGCCACCAACGCATGCGATCTCTCCTCGCGCTAGTGCGCGGCGAAGGTGAAGTTGGCCGTCTTGCTCTCGGTTCCCGCGATCGTCACGGTCGCCGTCTGCGTGCCGAACTTCTCGTGCCAGGCCTCGATCGTGTACGTCCCGGGCGGCAGGCCTGTGATCGAGAAGCTGCCGTCCTGTCCCGATACGGCGTAGAACGGATCGGGGCGCACGCCGAGGTAGGCGTGCATCCAGCCGTGCACGTTGCACTCGAGATTCACCATCACCTCGGGCGCGGAAAACGTCACCATCTTCGTCATGCCAGCATTGGGTTGGCTGACATTGAAGGGCCGGTTCTTCTTCGCGATGGCTTTGATGTTATGCAGGAGAGGATCGGAGTTCTTGATCTCGATGTTTTGCCCCACCATCGCACCGAACACGTGCGGATGATAGCGGCAGCCGCTCTGATCCAGCACCACGGGCGTCGCCGGAGCCGTGAATGGCTGACCGGCCGGCACGCCGGCGCTCACGTACACGAAGACGTTGGCGAGCGCGTTGGCCGGCCCGGCTACAACGTTCTCTTCCGTCGGCGGGGTCGTGTACTTTGCCTTACACGCCGCTTCTTCGCTCATGTCGATCGCCGGATTGCGCGGCGCCGTCCCCGTGAACTTGATCTTGCCCGTGATCGTCCCACCGGCTGCCGAAACATCCGCCGTGGGGGCCGCCGGTTGGGCTGCAGGCGGTGCCGCCTGAACGGAGCTGCGGTCTCCCTTGCTGCACACGGTGAGCAGGAACATCCCACCCACCACGCTGAAGATTCTGCCATTCATTGCTGCCTCCGGTATGAAGTCTTCTGCTGCGCGCGCCACACGACCAGCATCCCCAACCCCAGGGTGAGCATCATGGCGAGCACCGGCGAAATAAACACTCGGGCCGGCACCGGTTCGTCGAGGGCGAGGAAATACCAGGTACTGATGGCCATGCGCGTGCCGTGCTCTCCGTTCGACCCATCCGAGGCGAAGAACGCCACCGGGATGGCACGGCCGGTCCGGAACGGAAGCTGGCTGGCCGTATCCGCCGAAGCAAGTGCGCGCGTGAAGACGAGCCGCCACTGGCCGTGGTCATAGACAGCCTGGGCTCGAGGCGCGGCGCCGGACAGCGGATCGAACCGATCGATCCCGCGTCCGAGGCCGGCGATCGCAGCGGTTCGCGCGCTGCTCGACCAGCGCCACTGATAGACCGGCGCACTGGAGCTGCCCATCAGGAAGTAAGGCCGTTCCATCCCTGAGGGAATGGAGACAGGGAACTGCACGACCAGCTGGTCCGGCCAGGCTGCCGGCTGCTCCCGCGTCGAATCGTCACTCTCGAGCGTGGCCCACACGCGACGCACGTGCCCCAGCCAGGCGGTGTCGGGACTTTCCGAACGGTCGTCCCACACCACGCGCAGCGCGATCGAGTCCGCGGTATGCACCGCCTTCACCCACACGCCGGACACGGCCGGCGCGAACCAGCGCTCCTTGCGGACGATCTGGCCCACGAGCGGGAACCAGTACAGGTCCACGGACGTCCAGGCGGAATCGTCCGGCGAATGCGGCAATGCCTTCGTGAGCGGCGCGTGGATGACGTCTCGCACCACGGGCGTTTCCTTGGGCGACAGGCTGCGGACGTACTGTGCGACGCGCCACAGCTGCTCGTCAGTGAGAAACTTGTTCTCCAAGAGGTCGCTGAACGACGGCATCGGCGTGCCGTCGAGCCCGGTGCGCAAGCGGTCGTAGATATCTTCGACCGTTCCGCCACCATTGAAGCGCCAGTTCTCGTGCAGATTCGCGGCGAAGATCGGGTGCTGCGCGTCGTCCTTGAGCGTCGGCGCGGACGGCCCGTCGCCCCTCCCCTGGTCGCCGTGGCACTTGCGACAGCCGATCGAGTCGTAGAACTGACGCCCCACGCGCAACGCTTCGGCGCCGCTTCCGCCGCCCGGAGCGCTACCGAACTTGATCGGCTGTGGACGCTGGGTGGTGTCGGCAAAGTACGGGCTGAATGCCTTAACGTAGGCGAGCACGTCGCGGCGCTGGCGATCCGAGAGTCTGGTCTTCCATGCAGGCATGGCGGTGCCCGGCAACCCCTCATCTATAGAGCGCAGCAGATCAGCATCGGTCGGAAGCTGACCGCTGGGCGTCGACCGTATTTGATAGAGGGCATTGCCAGTGAAGTCGCGCGGTGGCGGGATCATATGACGGGCGCCCTCACCGTCACCTTTGCCGTCCACGCCGTGGCAACCGGCACACCATTTCGTGTAGACGGTCTTGCCTGGCGTGGTGTCCTGAGAAAGGAGCCTGGAGTCGGGAGCCAGGAGCAGGAGAATCACGCAGAGCGCCGGGCGATTACTCATGGCCGCCCCCGGCTCCCGACTCCTGGCTCCCAGTCACTTCCCAGGTCCTCGGCTTCCACCCCGTCTGATCATAGAGGAAGAGCACCACCGACCAGATCTCGTCCTCCGTCAGGAACTCTTCCCACGCCGGCATCGCCGAATTCCACGGCGTCCCTTCGCGCGGCAGCCCCGGCCCGCCCTTGGCGACGCGCCAGAAGACGAAGCTCTCGGTGAGCTGCGCGATCGTGCCGTTGTCCTGGAAGTTGGCCGGCAGGGGATTGAGTCCCGCGGCGAAGTGCCCCTGGCCGTCCAGATGGTCACCGTGGCAGGGCACGCAGTTCTGATAGTAGACGCGACGCCCGACCGCGAGGTGTGCGGCCATGTCACCCGAGCGGCGCAGCGGATTGTCGAGACCGACGAGCGTGATCGTCTTGCCGCGGAACGTGATCTGTGACGGCGGCGCCGGATGGATCGAGCGCAGGTTCGGCGGCGCCGCGACACTGGCTCTCACCTGGCTGTACGTGAGACAGCCGACGACGAGCGTGACGACGGCCAGCAGTCCGTTCCGGACCATCTTGAGCCGCGGCTGGATGAGGACTTCGTGGAGCGGCTCCTTGAACTGAGTCCAGCGCGTCTCCTCGTCGCTCACCCAGATCAGGATGCCGACGAGCACGGTCGCCATGTATTGCAGCACGACGCTGCTCGGCACCATCGCGCTGCCGGGCAGCATCGGGATCACGAACACGATGACGACGTAGGCCAACACCAGCAGGCTCACGGCCTGCCAGAACGGATGGCGCAGGTAGGCTCTCATTTGTGCGCCGCCAGGAAATGCACCAGCGCTTCGAGCTGCGCGCCGGTCAACTGATTGCCAAACATCTTCGGCATGATACCGACGAACTTTTCGTAACCTTTGGAGACTCGCGTATCAGGCTTGAGAATACATTCACGGATCAGCGAGACCGACAAGCGCGAGCCAACATGAGTCAGGTTCGGCCCGATGGCGCCGCCTTCGGAGCCGACCTTGTGACAGCCCGTGCACCCTGCCCCGCGGATGATCGTCATCGGATCGGTGCTGCCGGCGGCAATGCCGCCGGAGGCGGTGGAGGTTGTCGAGGTTGTCGAGGTTGTGGAGGACCCCGCTGGCGGAATGTCGGATGCCTTCACATCAACAGTTCCGCCGTTCGACTCGAGAAACGCCACCAGCGCCCAGAGCTGCGGCGGCGACAGGATACGGCCCATCTCGGGCATGATCGGCTCGTAGCCCGCGACGACGTACGCCCGTGGGTTCGTCAGCGACTCGTAGAGATAGGCTTTGCAGTCCTTGCCGGGCTCGCGCTTGCCGCAGCGCGCCCCGACGGGTCCCAGCCCTTTTTCGTCCGTCAACAGATTCGGGGCACGCGTGCCCAGGCCGTGACAGGCGGTGCAGCCGCCCGCGCCGTGATACAGCTGGTCGCCGGCTGCTGTGAGTTGTTCGGGCGTCACGTTGGCGCCGAGGGTCAACGCGTGCGGCACTTCCGACTGCACCTGGGGAATCTTGTTCGCGATCAGCGTGTACAGCGCGAGCGTGCCGAGCACCACGGCGATGATGCGGAGGTTATTGGCCCACATGCGGCGCCTCCACCGTGGACGGCACGAACGTGGACTTCTCGGCAAGTCCCCCGAGCCAGAAGATGAAGCCGACGAGCGAGAGGAAGATCAGGACGCAGGTACTGATCATGATCGCGGCGTAGCCTAACGCCGGCGTCGCGGCGTACGGCGTCAGATCCTGCATGACCTGCCAGACATGCCAGTGCTGGCGGATGCCGCTGCGTGCGAATCCCATCAGGCCCATCAGCCACGTGAACGTCACGGCCAGAATGAACAGGGCGTACTGCGATCGCGGCGGCATCCGGCCCCATTGAATCGCGCCAAGCGACTGCGCGCCCCGCGCCATGAGCACGTCGATGATCGTGACGAAGACGATGCAGGCGAGGACCGCGCCGACCTGATAGACGGAGTATCCGATCCGGACGATCGCCTCCACGAAATACCCGCGAATCCCGAAGAACAACACGATGGCGGCCGCGATCACGAACATTCCTGCCTGGATGCGCGTGCCGGTCTTCGCCCACGGCACCACCTGCCGGATATTGGCCCGGCGATACAGCAGGAAGGAAAGGAACGTCGACAGAATCATCAGATTCACGGCGGTGTTCTTGGCGCTCATGACGCCGAGCGCGCCGAGCAGCGGGTGGTGCGAGCCGCCCATCGCCGCCAGCTCGCGTGAGTCGGCAATCATCGTGTGCGGCGTGCCCCACACCAGCGCCCCGAGCACGAGCACCACGAGCAGCCACTTCGTGTACGGCCGGAACCGCTCGGCACCGGGGATCCGGCCCATCCCGACCCAGAGATAGTAGTTGCCGGCGAGGAACAGCACCGCGATGAGGAAGGCCTGGATGACCCACAGCCAGCTCATAAAGCCGCCCATCATCGTAATGCCCATCGACTGGTCGTACTGGTAGATCTCGCGGCCCAGCCAATAGCCGGCGAAGGGGAGCACGATCAGCGCCGACATGGCGATGAAGTTGCCGACGTATCCCATCCAGTCGTAGTGGGCGCGCTCTTCCTCGGTCCGGGCCGCGAGGAAACGGTAGCTTGCGTATGCGCCCACGATCGCGCCGCCGAACACGATGTTGCCGATCAGGCGGTGAATGTTGATCGGCATCCAGGTGTGATTCAGGATCGCGTGCCAGAGCTTGATGCTGGTGGGCGACGTCTCGGGTGTGATGTCGCGCGGCGGCGTCATCATGTACGTGAGCCACGAATCGGCAATGAACATCACGATCGTGCCCCAGACGTTGAGCAGGATGCCCAGACACCAGTGCACGATCTTGGCCCGGCCGTACTTCCACCGGTCCCAACCGTAGTAGTAGAGATACAGCGTGAACGACTCGAAAAAGAAAATGGCGCCGTACACCCACACCGATGGCGCGAATATCGAAAGCAGGTACGCGAAGAACTTGGGATAGAGCGTCGCCAGGAGAAACGTGAACGTCGCCCCCCAGAGGGCCGTCGCGCTGTAGGCGATCAGCAGCAGCCGCGTGAATTCTTTGGACAGCCGGTCGTAGCGTTGATCCTTGCCGAAGATGCCGATCCCCTCGGCCACCACGGCGAAGATCGGCACGCCCAGCACGAACGCCGCGAACATCAGGTGGATCTCGGCGGCGATCCAGATGGCGGCGCGGCTGCCGATCAGTGGGAAGTCCCGATATGCGCCAGCGGTATCGGCGGCAGCCTGGAGCAGCATGTGCTCAGTCATCGGTTATCTGTCATCAGCTTCGGACACAAAGAACGGCTTGCGTTTTGAGAAATCAATTGGCATTGCGCCGCGGATCTCGGTCAGCAGCTCCGGCGTGATTTCGCGCAAACCGCGTTCGCGCGCCCAATCCTCGACGCGCTTGGTGACGACGCCGCGCACGAACGACGGTATGCGATCGAGCCGCGACCGCGCGGCGGCCGACCACGTGAGCACGGGGGCGAATACCTGCCCGTATGAGACGTCGTGCTGGGCCTCAACAATTGCAGCACCTGTCGGTTCGTAGACGCAGGACGGATCCGCAGCGAGGACGTCGCCCTCGAGCGCGAACGCGCGCGCGCGACAGCCGCCGCACAGCTTCTGGTACTCGCACCGCCCGCACTTGCCGCCGAGTGTCCCTTCCCGCAGCTGTCGGAACAACGGTGACGACCGCCAGATCTCGCCGAAGCTCTGCGCGCGCAGATCGCCGGCCACCTCGGGGAGATAGGGACAGGGCGTGAGCTTGCCGTCGGGAGTGATGCGGCAGTACTGCGTCCCGCAGGGACAGCGCGTCTCGTAATTCAGGATCGGAGAGTCGGGATCGGCCGCATGCACGTGCCGCATGAAGTGCGGCGCGCATTTCGCACGCACCATCATGCTGCCCCGGTACACGCGTTGCCACGCGGCCAGATCCGCAAGGACCGCTTCGTACTCGGCCGGGGACAAATCGGACATGCCGGCGCCGCGTCCCGTCGCGACCAGGAAATAGCAGTTGAACGCGACAGCGCCCTGCTCCGCCGACCACTGCGCCAAGCGCTCCAGCTCGGCACGATTGCCCTTTGTCGCCGTCGTCTGGATGATGAAGTCGAGCCGCTGCGCGCGCAGCCGCCCCAGCGCCGCGATCGTGTCCGCGAGCGAGCCCTTGCCGTGGCGGAAGTTGTCGTGGTAGCTCGGACGGAGAGAGTCGATCGATACGGCGACGCCACGCACCCCCGCCGCCTTGAGCCCGGCGATGCGCTCGCCCGAGAGCAGCGTGCCGTTCGTGCCGACGACCACCGTCGCCCCGCGCTGCGACGCGTATTCGGCGATCTGCGCCAGGTCGTTACGCAACAGCGGCTCACCACCTGAGAGGATCAGGAGCGGCGCGGGGTTCACGGCGAGCAGCTCGTCCACG
>Ga0209056_10002588_pt1 | contig 19377 bp, 19 predicted proteins | sample GraSoiAngelo_114_FD_185876 | JGI IMG/M metagenome (GOLD analysis project Ga0209056, IMG submission 185876) | Grasslands soil microbial communities from the Angelo Coastal Reserve, California, USA - 14_0903_13_40cm (SPAdes) (version 2) | ecosystem: Environmental > Terrestrial > Soil > Grasslands...
GATCGACGCCGTGTGGCGGATCGAGTCCGCCCGGTTGATCGCCGGCCTCACCCGGATCACGGGCGACGTCGGCCTGGCGGAGGATCTGGCGCAGGACGCGCTCGTGGCGGCGCTGGAGCGCTGGCCCAAGTCGGGCATCCCGGACAACCCGGGAGCCTGGCTCATGGCCACGGCGAAACATCGCGCCATCGACCAGCTGCGCCGGGGCAAGATGCTCGACCGTAAGCACGAGCAGCTCGGCCACGACATCGAGGCCGATCGGGACGCGAGGCTCCCGGATCTCGACGCCGCCATCGACGATCACATCGGCGACGACCTGCTGCGCCTCATGTTCATCGCGTGCCACCCGGTGCTCTCGACCGAGGCGCGTGTGGCGCTCACGCTGCGCCTCTTGGGCGGGCTTACGACCGACGAGATCGCCCGGGCGTTTCTGGTGCCCGAGTCGACGGTCGCCCAGCGCATTGTCCGCGCCAAGCGGACCCTGCGCGAGGCGCGCGTCCCGTTCGAAGTCCCCCGCGGGACCGAGCTCACGGCGCGCCTCGCGTCGGTGCTCGAAGTCATCTATCTCGTGTTCAACGAAGGCTACTCGGCGACCGCCGGCGACGAGTGGGTGCGGCCCGCGCTGTGCGACGACGCGCTCCGGCTGGCCCGGATCCTGGCCGAGCTGGTGCCGGACGAGCCCGAGGTTCACGGCCTCGTGGCGCTGCTCGAGATCCAGGCGTCGCGCCTGCGCGCGCGCGTCGGGCCCGGCGGTGAGCCCATCCTGCTGGCGGATCAGGACCGCTCGCGCTGGGACCAGCTGCTCGTGCGCCGCGGACTGGCAGCGCTCGAGCGCGCCGAGCAGCTGGCCGGCGCGCTCGGCCCCTACGCGCTGCAGGCCGCCATCGCCGCTTGTCACGCGCGCGCCCGCACCTCGGAGGAGACGGACTGGACCCGCATCACCGCCCTGTACGATGCGCTGGCGCAGCTCACGCAGTCCCCCGTCGTGAACGTGAATCGCGCGGTGGCGTACACGATGGCGTTCGGTCCGGCGGCGGGCCTCGAGATCGCCGACGCGCTCCAGTCCGAGCCCGCACTCGCCACCTATCATCTGCTGCCGACCGTGCGCGGCGATTTTCTCTTCAAGCTCGGCCGGTTCGAGGAGGCGCGGGCCGAGTTCGAGCGCGCGGCAGGGCTCACCCGCAACGCGCGCGAGCGCGACCTGCTGCGCACCCGCGCCGCCGCGTGTGCCCGCGGACCGACCCCGTGATCGTTCATCTCATCGACGGCACGTACGAACTGTTCCGCCAGTTCTACGGCCGCCGTCGCGCCACGCAGGGCGAGGACGCGCCCTGCGGCGCCGTGGTGGGAGTGCTCCACTCGGTACTGGAGATGATCGAGCAGGGGACCACGCACGTCGGCGTGGCGACCGATCACGTCATCGAGTCGTTTCGCAACGCGCTGTGGCCCGATTACAAGACCGGCGAAGGCATCGATCCCACGCTGCTGGCGCAGTTCCACCCGCTCGAAGAGGCGCTCGTCGCCATGGGCGTGGCGGTATGGCCCATGACCGAGCTCGAGGCGGACGACGCGCTCGCCTCCGCGGCGGAGCTCGCGTCACGAGACGACCGCGTGCAGCAGGTCTGCATCTGGACCCCCGACAAGGACCTGGCGCAGTGCGTGCGCGGCGATCGGGTCGTGCAGGTGGACCGCAAGAGCCGCAAGATCCGCAACGCGGCGGCGGTGCGTGAGAAGTTCGGCGTCGAGCCGGGTCTGATTGCCGACTTCCTCGCGCTGGTGGGCGACACGGCCGACGGGTATCCGGGGATCGCGGGGATCGGCGCCGTCACTGCCGCCCGGCTGCTGAACCAATACGGCCCCATCGAAAGTTTTCCCGCGACCGTGCGTTGCTGTTCAAGCAGCTCGCGACGCTCCGCACCGACGCGCCGCTGTTCCGGGATGTGGACGAGCTCGAGTGGCGGGGGCCCACCGACGCGTTCGCGGCGTGGACGAAGCGGTTGGCGGACGCTCGTCTGATGTCGCGCAGCCAGGCGATCCACGCATGACGCCACGCGTTCCGAGCGCGCCCTCTCAGGGCGCGAACTCGCGGGCTCGTGGCTGTCCACCAGAAGGTCCCTTCACATGAGAGAACGGAAAGCGAGACGCGCATCATGACCGCACCGAGTGTCGTCGCGAAGTGGTCGAGCTGGTCCCCGCGCCTGCTCAGCGTGCTCCGGATCGTCGCCGCCTTTCTGTTCATGCAGTTCGGGACGGCCAAGATCTTCGCGTTTCCGGCGGCCATCATGCCAGGCGGAGGCACCGCACCGATCATATCGCTGCCCGGGATCGCCGGAACCCTCGAGACGTTCGGCGGCCTGTTTCTCCTCGTCGGACTGTTCACTCGGCCGGTGGCATTCATTCTGGCGGGCGAGATGGCCGTCGCGTATTTCCTGGGTCACGCGCCACACGGCTTCTGGCCGGTGCTCAATCAGGGGCACCCCGCTATCCTGTTCTGCTTCATCTGGCTCTATCTCTCCGCCGCAGGGCCGGGGCCCTGGAGCCTGGATGCCAAGCGCGGCGCCTAAACCGCTCGACCGCTCGATCGTCGAAGGCCCGCTCGCCCACTCCGTGTGGATGCTCGCCTGGCCCACCATGCTGCAGAACCTGATCGGCGGACTCCAGGGTGTGGTCGATCACGCCCTGGTGGGCCACTTCGTGGGCTACGCCGGCAACGCCGCCATCGGCGTCGCGATCCAGATCTTCATCGTCGTGATCGCGTTCGTGATGTCGGTGTTCAGCGGCATGGCCGTCCTCGTGGCCCGCTTTGCCGGGGCTAACGAGCCCGAGAAAGTCAATCGCACGGTGTACCAGGCGTTTCTCGCCGCGCTCGCGCTGTGGGGCCTGGTGCTGGCGCCCCTGGGGTGGATCCTCGCGCCGTCGCTGCTCGGCGTGGTGAACGCGGCCCCCGCCGTGCGGGTCGAAGCGATGCCGTTCCTCCGCATCATGTTCGTGGGCAGCATCGGGATGCTGCTCTTTTTCATGGTGGGCGGGGCGTTGCGGGCGGCCGGCGACGCGCGCACCCCGCTGCACCTCGGCATTCTCCTCACCGTCCTGAACATCGCCTGCAACGTGGCGTTCATTACGGGCCTCGGCCCCCTGCCCCGTCTGGGAACGGCCGGCGCCGCCGTCGGCACCACTGTGGCGGGGCTCGTGCTGACCGGCGTCGCCGGGTACCTGTTGTTTTCGGGGCGCCTGCCGGTCGTGTGGCACCGCGGGATGGACTGGCGGCCTGATTGGAGCGTCATCCGGGCGCTGTTCCGCTTCGGCCTGCCCACCGGCGTGCAAGGGATCGCGATGAACGTGGCGGGCGTGCTGCTGCTCCGCTTCATCGGATCGCTGCCACAGAGCGCGCAGGCGCAGGCCGCCTACGCGGTGAGCTACACGGAGCTGTTCTCGTTCATCACGTGGACGTCGGTCGGGCTCATGGGCGCGGCCGCCACCGTCGCTGGTCAGAACCTCGGGGCGCACCGCCCCGAGCGCGCCGTGCAGGGCGTGCGCGTCGCCGCCAGCGTCGGCCTCGGGCTCGCGGCGGCGATCGGGGTGCTGTTCGTCACGATCCCGCGCTCCCTGCTCGGCCTGTTCGGCATGACCGACCCGGTCGTGGTCGGCCTGGGCGTGCAGCTGCTCGGCTTCCTCAGTGTGTCCGGGCTGTTCGTCACGGTCGCGCTGGCGTATACGGGGGGACTCCAGGGCACGGGCGACACCCGCTCGCCGCTCTACATCTCGATCGCGTCGCAGATCGTGGTGCCCCTGGGCCTGTGCGCCGTGCTGCAGGCGACTCGCGGCCTGCACCCCGCCGACATCTGGACGGCGATCCTCCTGGGGCACATCGCGCGCAGTGCGTTGAGCGTCGCGCGGTTCCGTCAGGGAAAATGGCGCGGCATCCGGGTGGAGCTGGAGCCGGCGCGCCCCTAGAGGGGCCCGGCTAAGGGGGAGCGACCTGCAGTAAGACGGGCTCGCCCACCGAGAACCGCACTCCCTGCCGCTTGAGCTGGGCCTCGAGCGACCGGTTGACGGCGCGCCGGCGGCTGGGGCTGTCGCTGACGATCATGATGTGGGTGACGCGCGTCTGCAACACCACCCGGCCCGCCCACATCCGGGCCGCGCGCCGCGCCGTGACGTGCGCCCGGCGCAGCAGCGTCTTCACCTTGGCGAACCGCCCGTCGGGCTGGGGCGGCTCGATCTGATACGCGTACACCCAGTGTTGCTGGGGCGCCGGCTGCCGCTGTGGTTTCGTCATGCGCCCCCTCGCTTCTCGGAACAGAAAACGCGAGACACGCCGATCGGTCGGCGCATCTCGCGTGGCCCACGTCTTGTCGCTTTACCCAGGCGTTGGCTGGGTGGCCGCGGTCTTTGTGCTGCACGCGCGGTCGTAGCCCTGCCGTTCCGCGCATGACCCAACCTAGCCGCTGGTACGGCCAATAGCTAGTTGCACATCGCAACGCATATGGCCCCGCGGAGCCGGCTCCTTAGATTGCGGCAGCCTCGCCAAGGAGTGCCCGATCAGCCGTCGAGCGGTGGTGAGTGCGTAAGCTTCGCGTCGGCATCGTCGACCTCGTCACGAGGGGCCCGACGCGCGCCTTGTACGCGCGCATCATGCACGCCAACCTCGCCAGCATCATGCCGCAGGTGGTGGGCGTATGGTGTGAGGCGGAAGGGCACGAGGTCACGTTCATCTGCTATACCGGCTTCGAGGACCTGGTCCGCGAGCTGCCGGCCGACGTCGACCTGGTGTTCATCGGGGCGTTCACCGAAGCCGCCCTGCTGGCCTACTCGCTCAGCAACCTGTTCCGCTCGCGCGGCGCGGTCACCGTGCTCGGAGGTCCGCACGCGCGCTGTTATCCGGAAGACGCCCGCCAGTACTTCGACTACGTCCTGGGCTTCACCGATCGCACCGTGGTGCGTGAGGTCCTGGAGGACTGCGCTCCCCACCGCCCCGAGGGCCGGCAGCTCGCGGCCTGCCGGCAGCCGGTGGCGCTCCCCGGCGTGCGGGAGCGCTGGAAGTTCATCGCCCCGACCATCAAGAAGGCGCCCCTCTTCAAGCTCGTGCCGATGCTCGGCAGCCTCGGCTGCCCCTACACCTGCAGCTTCTGCATCGACTCCGTCGTCCCCTACCAGCCGCTCGACCTGGAGGTGATGCAGGACGACCTGCGGTTCCTGCGGCGGCAGCTGCGCCGGCCCCGCGTGGGCTGGCACGACCCCAACTTCGGTGTGCGGTTCGACGAGTTTCTGGACGCCATCGAAGCGGCGGCTCCCCCCGGGAGCATCGACTTCATCGCCGAGAGCAGCCTGTCGCTCTTGTCCGAGCCGCACGTGGTGCGCCTCAAGCGCAACGGGTTCAAGGCGCTGCTCCCCGGAGTCGAATCGTGGTTCGACCTCGGCAACAAATCGAAGACCGGCAAAGTGGAGGGACACGGGAAGGTCGAGCAGGTCTCCGAGCACGTCAACATGATCCTGCGCCACATCCCGTACGTGCAGACCAACTTCGTGCTCGGTCTCGATTGCGATCACGGCCCGGAGCCCTTCGAGCTCACCAAACAGTTCGTCGATCTCACGCCGGGTGCCTTCCCCGGCTATTCGCTGCTCTCCGCGTTCGGGCGGGCGGCGCCGCTCAACCTACAGTATCAGCGCTCCGATCGCGTGCTGCCGTTCCCGTTTCATTTTCTGGACAACAACCACGCGATGAACGTGAAGCCGCAGAACTATTCCTGGCAGGAGTTCTACGACCACGTGATCGATCTCACCCGCTATACCTTCTCGCGGCGGGCGATCGTGCGGCGCTTCCGGGCGACCCCGGCCGTGATCCCACGGTGGATGAACGTGGTGCGGGCGGTGTCGTCCGAAGGGTACGGCCGCATCCGCTATCACAGCGAGGTGCGCCGCCGGCTCGATACCGATCCGCAGCTACGGGGCTATTTCGACCGGGCGACGACGGAGCTCCCGGCGTTCTACGAGAACCAGGTGCGCCGCGACCTCGGGCCGCTGTGGCAGTGGCTGCCGCAGGGCGCGCTGAGCCACGACCACCACGCCTACCTCAAGGCCGAAGCGTCTACGGTCGCTTTGACCCCCCGCCGGTCAACTGCCTGATCCGCATGCGGGCCGGTCCCATGGTCGAATCCTTGGTGAGCGCCTCCCGGTAACTCGCTAACGCCTGGGTCGTATCGCCCTTCTCGAGGTACACGTCCCCTCTTGCGGCCGGCGTCATGCCGGAATTGGGAAAGAACTCCGCGGCGAGCTGCAGCAGGCCGAGCGCATTCTCGCTCCTCCGGGCGCGCGCCTCACTGCGCGCCAGGTCTACGAGCGGCAGCTCACGGAAGTCGTAGGCCGCGCTGCCGTAGTAGCGGCTGCGGAGGTCGCGATAGCGGCGCAGCGCCGCCGTGAGCCCCGAATCGGCGAGGGAGAGCGCGAGCTCGTCCGAGAGGAGCCGGGGCCGCGCCACCGCGCGATGACAGGTCTCGCACCGCACGACCACGTGCGGCTCGGGGCGCTCGGGCACATCGGCGAGATGCTCCTCGTTGATGTGCTTCACCATGTCCATCATGACGCGCGCCGCGCGTTTGGTGCGTTTGTCGTCCGAGGCGAACTTGACCGAGTCGAGCGGCGCCCCCTCGCGCCCGACGTGACAGTAGGTGCACCGCACGCCGAGCCCCAGGGCGAAGCTCCGCATGGTGGCGAGCAGCTCCTCTTTGCCGATCGTCTTGGGCAGCACCTTCAAGTTCGTGAACGAATCCGGTGGAAACTTTCCCTGCGCGTGAAGCGCGGGCACGAACACGACGGACGCAACAATGAGACCGATGAGCTCACGCATATCAAGACCCCCGCCGGATCGCCCGCCCTGGAAATTGAGAGCCTGCTGCCGAGACTCCGTTCCGCACCACGAACACGCCGTCCACCAGCACGTGGACGATCCCCCGCGAGAACTGCGCCGGCCGCTCGTAGGTCGCCTCGTCCACGACGCGCGCGGGGTCGAACACGGTGATGTCGGCGTCCGCACCCACCTGGATGCGACCTTTGGCGCGCATTGCCGGCACGGCTCGCTCGAGCCGTTGGGCCGGCAGCAGGGTCATCTTGCGCACCGCGTCCTCGAGGCTGAGCGCGCCGGAGTCGCGCGCGTAGCGCCCCAGGACACGGGCGTGCGTGCCCGCGAGCCGTGGGTGGCCATGGGGCGAAAGGCCGTCGCTCGCCACCATGACGAGCGAGTCCGCCAGCGTCTGCCGCACCGTGCTGTCCGGAATCAGGAAGATCACGACGACGGCCCCCTGCCGGCGTAGCCGTGCGAAGCTCGCGGCCGTCAGCCGTTCGCCGGTCGGAGGGTAGAGGATATCGTGATAACCGATACTCATGCGTTGCTGCCAGCCGGGATCGAACACCGCTGACTGCAGCTCGGTGGACGCCGCGGTGTACGGATACGCTTCCGTGGTGACATCGACACCGTGCTCGCGCGCGCCGTGAATCAGCTGCAGCAGGAGGGGGGTGTCGCGCTGGCCCATGCTGGTCACGTGGACGACGTGCAGGGAAGCGCCCGTCGCGGCCGCGTCGGCGATCACCTCTTGCAGCGCCGCGAGGCTGCCGCCCGTGGCGGGATCCCGGCCGCCTTCGCGCAGGTGGACGAAGCACGGGACGCCGTGGCGCGCCGCGACCCGAAACAGCTCGAGGATCTCCTCGCGGCTCGCACCCGGCGTGTATGCGATGCCGAACCCCACGCCGAGCGCTCCCTGGGCGAGTCCGCGTTCCACCAGGGAATCGAGTCGTGGGAGCTCGGCGTCGTGCAGCGCGCCATGGGTCCAGCTGCGATTTTTGTCGCCGATGGCGGCAGCGCCGGCGAGCGACTCGTCGTGCGTGATGAGCGCCCTCCGTGCACCCACATGGCCGACGCTGACGCCATAATTGATGAGGCTCCGGCCCTCCCGCGCGGCGTACCAGGGCGTGACCGGGTAGGTGCCGATCTCCAGTTCCAGCGCGGTCGTCACGCCGTCGTGCGCGTAGTAGCGGTAGCTCTCCGAGTCCTGCCCATGCGCATGCAGATCGATGAACCCCGGCGCCACCACGAGGCCGTGCACGTCGAGCGTCTCTCGCGCCTCGAGCGGCTCGACCGTGACGGCTGCGATCCGGCCCGCCCGGATGCCGACGTTGCGCGTGGCGTCCAAGCCCGTCTCCGGGTCGAGCACGCGCCCGCCCGCGAGGACGAGATCGAACGGCTGGCTCCGCGCTCCGCGCCCGCGCGGCGCGAGCGCGACCACGGAAAGGAGAACCGCTACGTAGGGCGACACCGCGAGTCGGTGCGAGGTCATGCCGTGCCCTACGTTAGGGCTCACACTGCTCGCTGGCTAGTGCCGTTCCAACTATCTTCACCGAGTCCAGTGAGACGCTTACGTACGTCGATGCTGCTCGCAGCGCGGCGCGTTGTTAGGCTCATCAAGTTGAAACGGCACTAGTGAGAGCGGGGCTTTGGGCGAGGAAGCAATCGGACTTCCACCGATAGCAGGCTCTGCCGCCATCCGGTCGCCACGCGCGCGCCATCGGGCGAGTGCAGCGTCCCCACCGCCCCGATGGAATACGCCAGCCGCGGCCTGAGTGCATGCGGCCCGACGGGGATCTCCCACCCGAGTGCGATAGTGGAGCCCAACCCGCTGCCCGAGCTGTAGGTGGTATCAGGAGCTCCCCTCACGACGTAGTAGGCGAGTCCTACTCCGCCCTCGACAAACGGCCCGCCGCGGGCGCGTGGGTAATACGACAGCAACGTGGTCACGGTCTCGATCTCGGGTTGGGGACTCTCGGCCCACCCGTTGATCCAGGCACGCCACTCGACTCCGAGTTGCACATGCGGACTCGGCGTACCTCCAACGCCGATAGATATCTCCGAACCGCCGAGGCGTGGGCCTCTGCGACAGGTGTCGCAGGAGAAACTCGCCGAACCCCGGCCCAGACCGAGGTCCAACCAGAACCCGTGCCGTCCGGCGGGTCCGTGAGCGGTGGAGTCGCGCTCGACGCGCGGTGCGGGCGCTGGATGCTTCCGGAGCCGCCACTCCACTCCGACGGCCAACGTACTCCAGCTCTGCCCCGCGAGACGGCGATACTCGGCATCTACTCGCAGGAAGTCATCGGGCCCCCGCTCGTTGCCCAGGCCGATGCCGCCACGGAGCAGGGCAATGCCGGCGTTCCAGCCGCTTTGAACCGTCCGGTCGTTGATGGTCACGGAGCTCAGCCCCACTCTGGGAACCAGCGTCGTGCGCTCGTCCAAATGCAGCAGGGCATCGTAGCTGAGATCGGCATCGATCAGGTCATAGACTTTGTCAATACTCCAGGAGCTGCCTACGGCCAAGTCGAAGCAGAGATGGATCGACGTCCTGCATGAGAAATGGAAGTCCGGTATGTCAGGAGTCAACGAACCTGGGTGGTGAAGGGACGCACCAACTTGAGCCGCAAGCCACACCTGGGCGTCAGTGGGAGTGACCGGCGGACTGAGAGCGGCGAGGACAGCGAGCGTGATCTGCGTCCTGTTCGGCACGTGCGCCTCCCTTGGGTCTAGTCGAACCCTCGGTGGGGCGTCTCAAGCCGGTTTCAAGTCGTTGCTCAATCATTCTTTTTCCGCACACCCCTTGCGGCACTGCCTTCTCAAAGCGGGGTCCACCCAAGGCTTTATCTACTTGCGGGACTAACCACTTACCGACTACGCTCAAGTAGGCTCGACTCTTTTTGCGTGCAGCAAGAGCTCGTGGTATCGATTCGTGACCTATCGACCCGTAGCCGCCTCTCGAACGCGTGCCGCCGTTGTTGTTCCCATCGGCCCGGGCATAGAAACGGCACTCGACACGCTGGAGAGTGTGGACGCGTACTGTCCCGAGCCACACCAAGTCATTATCGTCGATGACCACACGAGCGACGGAACCTACGAAGCTCTGATGACGGCAAAGAAGTCCAACTGGACCGTCCTCAGGAATGAACGGCCCTTGCGAATCGAGCGCCTCGTCCACACGCTCTGTGTGGCGTTTCGCCATGTGCTCGACAGTACCACGTGCGAACTGGTCTTGCGGCTCGATCAGGACGCACTGCTGATCAAACCAGGGGTGCTAAGCGAGGGCCTCCATTATATGGCGGCACATCGCAATGTCGGTCTGTTCGGCGTCTACGAAGTTGATTACAACCGGCCCCGCAACTGGGAGGTGCATCGCACGCGAATTACCCAAGAGACCGGCTGGTTGAGACGAATCAGCGGCCGCTCTGCCTCTTACCTGCCATTGCTCCGCGAGGCGGAAAAGCGTGGCTACACACGCGGCGACAACGTCTACGGAGGCGCCTACTGGATCACGAGGGCGTGCCTTGAGGAGATGCGGAAGATGACAGCCCTCGATCCCCCGTATGCGTGGCACAGCGCCTTGATGGAAGACGTGTATTTCTCCATCGCAACTGTGGCGGCTGGCTTCGAGATGGGTCACTTCGCCTTTCCCACCGGTCCCCTATGCCTGGAACAGGGGGGATTGCCATTTCCCGCGGCACAACTCGCTGCGAGCCATGCCAAGGTCGTGCATTCCGTGGACAAGGGTCCGAACACGGACCCAGCCTCTAATGGGGGCATCACAGCGCGGCAGTTTTTCAGGCGGCTGCGGCAGAGCCAACGAACAGAGATTTCGCCCTAAGAGAGCACCTGAATCGTTACCGCCCTTGGCGGCGTGGTGACAGAGCTGCAGGATGCTTACCGTCAAGTGGAGTAGGGGGCGCGAACGAGAGATTGCATCCCGCAAGCGGGAAGACCGCGACCGCCCAGGCCAGCCGTGTGGAGTTCATCGGACGTAGAAGATCGCCGGACCAGGTCAAGACTGCGTCAAGCGATGCCAAGAGGCCGCGTGAGGCCGCGGCCGGTCATCCCCCGCACCCGACCCGAAACCGCACCGTGAACCCGCTTCCTATTCCGAAGTCCAGTCGTTGTCGAACTTCCGCCGCGCCCGGGCAACGGCCTCTTTGAACACCTGGGCGCAGTCGGGCTTCCAGTCATCAACGTTGGCGGCGCTCTGCACGTCCCAGTTGGCCCGGTCGTCCTGCACGTCCCTCGGGACCGGCGATGATTGCTCGTTCACGGTATCTGTGCCTCAGCGCCAATTTCGTATTCACTCTGCACCAGGCCACCTTTATAGGAGCGCGTAGCTACATGACGAAGACTGATGTCGCGCGGTACCGGGCCAAATAACGGGATACCTGCACCGATCAGTACTGGCACGCGTGTGATCACCAGTCGGTCAACACATCCCGCTGCAAGAAATCTCTGAATGGTAACGCCGCCGTCTATGTAAGCATGTTTGAAGCCGCGGGACTTGAGCTGCCTTACGATTTCGGCCGGTTCTCCCGACATCTGCTCGACCACGCCGCCTTTGACTGATGAAAAGTCGAGCGGACGGCTGCTCAGTACAACTACCGGCTTCTTTCCGTAAAACCACGACCCAAATTTCAGTACAACTTCGAAGGTCTTCCTGCCGATGAAGACCACATCGACGCTGCCGTAGAATTCCTCAAAGCCGTGAGGCTCCTGCCCGCCCGCATCTAAGAAATCGAGCGCGTGGTCTGGCCGGGCCAGAAAGCCATCGACGCTCACTCCGCAGAAGACTGAGAGTTTTATGGCGGGCCTCCTGAGTTGGCCGCTAGTGTATTTGTCCTGAGCTCGAATCTTCACGTGCGCCAGATGAAGAGCCTTCACCTCGGGGCGCTTCGGCTTCTTCGGCAAGGGCTGGTTAGGCAGTGACCTTCTCAAACCGAGGCGCCTTGCCGTCGTGCCGAAGTTCGAGTCGCCGAAACGGCGCTCGCTTGCGACCGACATTGTTATAAACGAGTACCTCGCGATGCCGCCAAATGAGACCAAGTTACCGGAGCCATCCATGGCCGCGTCAAGAGCGTATCCAGTTCCACCTCGATAGCGGGCTTCGAGCCCGTTACTGGCTCGCATCCCGTACCTCACTTGAGAAAACAAAGGCCAGCGCAGGTGCACGCTGGCCTCACCGGATCACACATCGATTCCTTCTACTATAGAGCTACGGCTAACCGGATGCCCTGGCCCGGATTCGAACCGGGACGCCTTACCTGCACGTTAGGCGCCCACACACACGCCCTCACAGCCTACTCCGCCACCCCGTCACGGATCTGGCGGCAGACCATGCGGAGGGTAGAGTTGTCGTTGAAAAGAAGACCCCGGAACCGCAGCACACTTCCTGCGCCTAAGGGCGTCGAATTGAGCAGCTGGGTACTGCCATCGATATACGCGAAGACGCTCGCTGCTCCGCTCAGCTGGGAGATGAAGTCGTACGGAGCGAGCGCCACTCTCACGATGCGGAAATTGCCGCTGGTCGATACCGAGAGGACCGTCCCGTCGACCGTCTGTGGCATCAGCGTGATCGAGTTCACCGGATTATAGTTGGATCCACAGCAGTACGACATTGGGGTGGATATCGAGACATACGTATTCTGACCCGCGACGAGGCTGGCAGTATCGAACTTCGCGGCGAAGGGCAGGCTCGCCAGGTCGCCGAATCCACCGGCAATCTGGAATACCGTGCTGCCGGTGAGTTGCAGGTAGCCCCCGAGTCCGAGAGAACGTGAGGGAAGAGACACGTCGTCGCCCTGCTGCTGGCGCCCGAAGATCCCGAACACGTTGGTGGAATGAAATACCCGTGTCACGGGGCCAACGATCACGTTCCGTGCCGCCTTGTCCTCGACATTGATCCGCCTCGCCAACCATGAGCCATCGGCTTGAAGCGCCGCGTTCACTTCCACGAACATGCCTGCTGCCAGGTCGGCGAGCGCGCCGATGCCTTGAAGCGCCGTGCCGCTATTGGCACGCATCGTCAAGCGCACGCCATCGGGAATCCACAGGCCCGAGATCACCCCCGACGAGTCGAGCGAAGTGATGCGGCCGTCGATCTCGTCTTCTTCGCCATCGGAGGATAGGATGATCGGCGCGATATTAAAGACCGGCGTAATCGTGTAGCGAGCGAACTCTCCGGTCCCGGTCAAGGTGTACGATCGTGACACCTGGAGATCGAACGAGAGAGCCATGGCAGCTCTGCCGATCGTGAGGGGCGCGGCAAAGTGAACCGTCGTGGTTCCTGTCCCATTGCCGCAGAGGCCCTGCGCGTAGGTGGAGATAACGACATTCGCGTTGGATGAATCGTAGGTTACATCGGTAAAGTTGCAGTACGAGACCTTGAGACTCGCCGCCGCGTAGACCCCCTGCGGAATGCGCACGATCGCCAAGGGTTCCGCAAGGCCATTCAAATGCCCGAACTCGATCTGCTTCCCGGTAGAATCGTCAAACAGATTGACCCTGGTGCCGCACCAGTCGGTCAGAGTGACGCTGGTAATGGCCATCGAAAACTGGCTCAATCGGTCGTTTGCTGTGCTCGACAGCAGGATGGGGACGCTCGCGGCCACAGCGGGCGTTGGACACGGGGTCGGCGCGGCTATTTCCGCTGTGCCGCACCCCCCAAGCAAACCCGCGAAGATCATACCACACCGGCTGAAACGCGCGCTGCGCATGTAACCAATGACGAGAGGACCGGTGCACCAGACATGCGGAGGCGCTGCAACGTTTACGCCGTCGGTCCTGATTTGGAATGGCGTTGCCTGACAATATGTTGCGGGAGAGACGCGGCAAAGCCGCTGTTGCGTCGACGCACGTCGTGTGGGAGGCTCGACCACGGTCGTCGATAGCCTCGCCTTACCTCCTTGAAATGACAACGACCAGCGCTGGTGCACGCTGGCCGTACGAAGATTACGAGTCGACCTACTATTATTGAGCCACGGTAACTACCGACGGATCTGGCGATCAAACCAGGCAGCTGGTAGTGACACATCGAAGAAGAGCGTGGTATCGCTGCCCGTGCGCCGATCTTGAAATACCACCCAGTCACAAGGGTGGCCGCCGCAGTCACCAAGGCCCTGCGCGCCGTGGCGGCGGAGACCAGTCAAAAGTGCGAAGGCATACTCCTCTGTGACGGAAATGACCACAAAGGGCCGGGACTGGGTGCCAAGCCCGCTTTCCTTGATGGAACGGAGAAGGCCCTCCGCTACCCACCGGTGAAAGGTGGCGCGGGAAGAGTCACGCAGCGCTTGGGCGGCGAGGGTGCCGGCCATGTGGGCTTCGTGGTCCACAAAGTTTGTCAGCAGCAGCGAGTCAACGAGCGCGAGAACCCGCCGGTAGTCGCCCTTGTCCAAGGATTCATGGACGGAGCGGTGAGCGTCTCCTTGTCGAGTGTCATAAGGGGCGTACTGATTAGAGTGTGCGTAGGCGTGGCGGAGAGCACCAAAATCGAGCGTGGGGTCGTGGCTGCGCGCTCGGGCAAGCAGCGAGTCATAGGCGCTAGCTTGGGCCGCGATGGGTGCCGGTGCGGAGGAGAGTGCGCCAATAACAGCCCACGTGACACCGTGACGCGCAGTCATAGGATTAGTTTCTGGGCCCAGAACGCTCAAAGCGTTGTGTAGTGCCGCATGAGAACATCCTTGACGGCGTTGTGTGTGAACGGCACACCCCGGCGCAAGTCCGCACGCACCGGCACGATGGTGCGACCCTGACCGCGAGAAGCGTCGGCCTCACTCGCGTGGCGTAAGACTCTCCGCCACGGGCAGCGCATCATCGAGGATGCCCGGGGACGAGGCAAAGACCGCGAACACCTTTCCTTGAGCAGCGTACAGAAGTTCCACGCCGTGGTCCTCACAGAACTTTGTGGAATCCGTTTCCGAGACCAGGGCGACATAGTAAAACGTGCGCTCACCGACGCGGAGTTCCTGAAACCGACCTACTCCGGCGGAGGCATGCCCGCCCCAGAAGTCACTCCACTGACAAATCGACGAAGCCAGTTTCCGCGCGCCTTGCTGAACGGTCTGGAATAAGTCGAGAAGGCTTTTTGGAGCGGCCGCCGAAGAATCATTACTGATGAGCGGGTACGACGTAACCGTGATGCACGCATTAGCATCGCTCAACAACGCGGGGTCGTCGCTGACAATTTGCATCTTCACAACCCGATAGAATCGAATCTGCTCCACATGTAAGGGGGTGCGGTTTCCACCAACGTCCGTGTAGGCCTCGACAAGTCCGGCTAGGACGATAGAGTCATACGAGCCGTCGCACGTCCATCGCACTGTAAGCTTTCTCAAGGACATTACTGCATCCGTGGCCCAACGACCATGCGGGGCCCGGACCGGGAACGCCGAGGTGCGGTACTCGCTTTGCTGGGCGTCAGCTCGGAGGTTCGATGGAAGGGAGACGAACCGTGGTACGCATGCGCTCATTCCGATAGTGACGGCGACGAGCCGTACGAAGCCGATGGGCTTCCTGAGCTGGGTCATTGGCACGTCCGGACATTCAAAACGCCAGGGAAAGCCCGAGTCCCGCCCCACGTGGAGTGAGGGTTACGCCGACGTGATTCATGAGCCCCGTCTCCCAGCGCTCACTATGGCTGAGCGCCCCGATAAGCGCGCCGAGCCCAGCGCCATAGGCGATGCCTCCAAGGGTGAACAGTGCCACATCTCCCCCGTTTGTATCTTTTCCGCTGGTACGGAATCCGTAGATGTTGGAGTTGGCGATGGCCACACCTGTGAGAAGACCCAAACTTCCGAGGATCGCCGCGCCGTAGACGGCGCCCTTCCCCGCGTTCGAGTGGCGACCCCGGCTCAGCTCGAATCGAGTGACGGTCCCCCGCGCCACAGAGACCAGCCCCGCACTATCGGCCATGTGAACCCACAGCCGCAACGAGTCGTCATGGACTGCCGCCAGCGTGCCGACGATCCACTCTGATGCGGTGGCCGTCTTGAGGCGGACCCGCTGGCCGACAGTGGGCAGGGCATCTTGAGCTGCAAGAGTGCCGACCGGCGCAGTGAGCAGTACCAGCAGGAGCGGAGCGCGACGCATCGGCGATTCCATAGAGGGACGCGGCCCACTATGCACGGGGAGGGTCAAGAGAAGGTCAAGTGTGTCTCACCGCTCGCCCAGCTCAAGGGCTCGTTAGACGGCACGCCGATATCCCTGCAACACTCGTTCGATCTGCTCATGCGGCGCATCGCTGGGGACCATGATCGTGCTGGCTCGCTCGCTTTCGCCGTAGCGATACCAGATGGTGAGGAAATAAGAGCCGGGTGATTTAGCAGGCCGCCCTCTCCTCAGAAGGTGGGTCTTGAAGACCCACCATGAAAATGTTTGGGTCTTGAGACCCATCAGTAGCGCTTGTTAGGCGGCGCCCTCGCGGCCAGATGCCCCAGATCGGTATAGATCCGACTCAGCCATGCCCGGCGGTTGTGCTGGGGTATCTCCCGAGACTTGGAGGCGCTGTCGGGCGGAGAACATGGGCCCGCGCATCGGGACATCACGCGCGAACGCCTGGAAGCCGAGGGGTGGGCGGTTCACGTCCACGTAGACACCTTCCATTCCCCCGCGCATGAAATACGCTTCATGCCAGAACCCCGTGCCGCCGGAGTCACGAATGAAGTTCTGCCACCAGATGCGGTGCGGCTCTGAGCGCGTCCACCGCTCCATAGATTCGAAGTCCTTCCAGTACCACCGCATACCGATATGCAACGGGAAGAGGCGGAAAATGATGTTGTTTTCGAAATGGAGCAGGCCTTCAGGCCGGGCAGCACCGGCCTTGTCGATCTGGGGGCCAAGGCCAAGCAAGGTCTTGATGCCCGCGAAGGTGCGTACTCGCATGCCTAGATAAATGACGACAAGGTTTGGGAAAGCGGCGAGGTCCACTGCACGCCGATCGACAGTGGAAGGCATAAGCGGGGCTCCTCTCGTGCTTGCGTCAATGGAGACGGGCACTACCAGGTCGAGGGCTGCTCAAGAAGAGAATGCTGACGTTGCAAGTCAGCGTCAAGAAGAGGAGCTGGGTGAGCGCCCGCCGCGAAGGCGGGAACCACAAAGGGAAAGTGTTACCTATCAGCTGATAAGAAACTGTTACCTAGCACCTGAACTGTTCACTGCATGCACCACCTAGTGTTCACGTGAGAGTTGCGCAATCCGCTCGCGCCAAAGGCGGTCGAGTTGACTCTCGGGGACGCCGAGAACACGGGCGGCGCTTGTGAGTATGGCGTGAGGTTCACGGCCGGCAGTCGCCAAGCTGCGGATGCCTGCGAGGCCACCGGCGTCGTAGACCATCTGGCACAGGACTGCGAGGCCGTCGTAGCCGATGTCGAGCGTTCCTATTCGCGGCGGCGGCTTGGTCAGGATCCCCTCAAGGGTGATCTCAGGGTGGGCATTGAGATGCTGCTTAAGCCCGCGCATGAGCTCCTTGAAATGAAGCCCGGCGGAGCCCCCGACCCACGTCATTAGACCTTCTTGCACGAGCCCTGCCGCGTTGAGCGGAGCTAGAAATGGTCGTAGAACCACGTGGGCGAGCTCGTGCCGGTACCCCTCGCCGTTGCTTGACGAACCAATGAACACGAGGTCATCGAGAGACCGCCCCCCGACCGTGTCGGAGCCGAGCGGGAAGAACTCCAGACCCAGTGCGCCAAGGGTCTCGATCAGATCATCAGTGAAGTAGTAGCTGATGTCGGCTGGCGCGGGCACTTCGAACGCGCGGGAAAGCGAATCGACAAAGACGGCGGTTGACTCCGCTCGGGCCCGCGAGAAGGATCGAGTCGGTGGGAATACGAAGGTGATGCGTCCGATCGTTTCGCGATGCCATTGTCTGGTCATACGAGGGAGCGCATTCGCGAGCACCCACCGCCCTCCTTCACGCGTGACGTACACGCGATAAACAGCCAGTGGCTGCACATCCTGCTCAGGACCAGAAACCCGAGCCACCAAGGTGCGGATCATATAGGCACTGTCCAAGCCAACCGCCGGGGCCAGGTGCAGCACTGTGAATTTGGAGAAGCCCTGATACACGTAGCTACACAAGAGATCGGCGAGGGGCCAGCGTGCCCGCTCAGATGCCGACCACAGGGGACTCTGCTGACCGCAACTGGGCCGACTTACGAGGTAGCTGCGCCAGAGGGCAAAGATTTCGTGGTTCGGGACTCCGAGCGTGTCGACGCCGAATCCGACAACGACGCGCACAGCTGTGTCCGGCACTTGCGCAGGAGTCGCTGCTAAGGGTGTCGAGGCAGCGGCGAGGAGTACGACGACAGCGCGTAGGAGCTCAATAGGGTTGCGGTAACGGCCGCAGCGCGGCCTAACGGATCGCTGCAAGCTGCAGGCGACTCGCTCGCCGGCGCAAGAGTAGTGGACGAAGGTCCACGCCCGCCAGGGCACAACCACTCCGATTCCCTTAAGAACGATAGGCCCGCCAGCTGCAAGCGCATGTTAGGCGCCCGCGTCACGACGCGAGATGGCGCCACCACGTCCAGCCAATCCCCGCTTGGACGATCGGGACAGTATCGTGCCTCGCGAGACCCAAGCCCCCACCAACGCTGAGGGTGAGTCCCGTTCTGGACATGAAAGTGTAACCGAGGGAGAACCCGGGACCGTATTCGAACACCGTCGGTACACCGAGCAGCAAGAGGTCGTATGCACGCAGTACAGACCATGAGGCGTCTACATACAGACGGTGCTGCCGTCGACCGACGTAATAGCGCACGCTCGTGGCAGCGCTGACGGGCGATCGGAGGTAGTGGCTGCCAGGGAAAATGCCGACGCCTGCAAGAACGCTAATCTGGCTCCGCGCGACAAATAGCTCGCCGCGCAGACCGAGGCCACCGAAGGCGTTACCTGCGCCGGCCGCGAACGATACGATCGGGACTTGGCCCTGGCTTATGGCGGCCGGCACGAGCGCTACCATCAGCAGGCTAATAGCCATCGGTCGATGCACATTCGCCTCTCTAGAGCGTGACGCGGCCTTGTATATCGACTCTCCGGTAAACTGTGATCAAGTGGGGGTGGGCGATAGCCCGTTCTGCCTAGGGTCCGCGAGACCGTTCGTTAGCCGGGGCGTCGCCCATCACCGTCGCTCGTCTGAAGCCCGAACAGTTGACCGGGGCCTCGAGCCGGCATCTCGCAAGGTCGGGGCGCGACGAGTCGGCACTGCCCGGGAGCCCCGATGAGTAGCGAGTTGGTGTACGTCGGCCTCGATGTCGCCAAGGCCACGCTGGACGTCGCGAGCGGCCCGAATCAGAACGCACCACTCTCATGAAGGCGGCCACAGGTCTCCGGGCGCCAGTCAGCCAGGATCTGAAGAGCTCCTGGCATATGCGAGCGCGGCACGACCCGAAGCGCGGTCGCCCGTTGGTGTACGTCATCGGCGGAAAGGAGCACAGCCGTGCACCTGGCTACGTCGTGCGCCCTGAGCTTCAGTCGGATAACGCCAGTGCTGGCTAGCAGCATGCCGGCCAGCACGGTTGCAAAGAAGACGACTTTGCCGA
>Ga0209056_10002589_pt1:0-12500 | contig 19374 bp, 14 predicted proteins | sample GraSoiAngelo_114_FD_185876 | JGI IMG/M metagenome (GOLD analysis project Ga0209056, IMG submission 185876) | Grasslands soil microbial communities from the Angelo Coastal Reserve, California, USA - 14_0903_13_40cm (SPAdes) (version 2) | ecosystem: Environmental > Terrestrial > Soil >...
CCCTTGCACCCCCCGCTGCGCCCCGATAGAAAGGAATCAGATTCCTCGAGGAGCCGAGGCCGCCATGACGCCCGAAGCCGAGAACGTGACGCTGGAGGACCTGCGCCGGCGCCTGACCGACATCGACCGCCAGCTGATCGCGCTCGTCGCCGAGCGCAAGGCGGTGAGCGAGGAAGTGGCGCGCGTCAAGCGCGCCACGGGTAAGCCGACGCGCGACTACGGGCGCGAGCGCGAGGTGATCCTCGGCGCACGCGAGGCGGCCGCCGAGCGCGGCGTGTCGCCGGCGCTGGCCGAGGAGCTGCTGCGCCTCCTCATCCGCTCCTCACTCACCACGCAGGAGCAGGCGAGCGTGGTCGCGCGCGGCACGGGCAGCGGTCGCCGTGCGCTCGTCATCGGCGGCGCAGGCAAGATGGGCAGCTGGTTCGTGAGCTTTCTCGCCTCACAAGGGTTCACGGTCGAGGTGGCGGACCCCGCCGCGGCCCCGGAGGGGGTGGCCCGGGTCGCGGACTGGCGCAGTACCGATCTCAAGCACGACTACATCCTGCTCGCCACCCCGCTCGGCATCACCGACGCGATCCTCCGGGACCTCGCGCTGCGCCGGCCCCCGGGGGTCATCTTCGACGTGGGATCGCTGAAGTCGCCGCTGCGCGCCGGGCTCATGGCGCTGAGATCGCACGGCTGCAAGGTGACCTCGGTGCACCCGATGTTCGGGCCCGACACGGAGTTGCTCTCCGGCCGGCACGTGGTGTTCGTGGACCTGGGCAACGCCCCCGCGCTCGCCGCCGCGCGCGAGCTGTTCGCACCCACCATGGCCGAGCAGGTGGTGATGAGTCTCGACGACCACGACCGGTTGATCGCCTACGTGCTCGGCCTCTCGCACGCGCTCAACATCGCCTTCTTCACCGCGCTCGCCGAGAGCGGTGAGGCCGCCCCAAAGCTGGCGCAGATGTCAAGCACCACTTTCGATGCGCAGCTCGACGTCGCGAGCCGCGTCGCCCAGGAGAGTCCGGAGCTGTATTATGAAATACAGAGCCTCAACGACTACGGCGCAGAGTCCCTCGAGGCCCTCTCCCAGGCGGTCGAGCGGCTGCGGGCCGCGGTGTTGTCCCAGGACCACGAAGCATTCGTTGCTTTGATGCGCCGCGGGCGCGATTATCTCGACGACCGGCGCAGTCAGGCAGAACGCCGCGCTTGAGGACCCGGAAGGATTTTCGCCGCATGCGCCGACCGCATCCCGGGCCGCTGGCCGATGACGCGCGCGCCGCCCAGGGCCCCGAGGCGGTGGAACAGGAAATTCGCCTGCTCCAGGCGCGGCTCGCCGCGCTCACCGAGCAGGTGAGCCGCAACGACTCGCTGCTTCGCAAGACCCAGGAGCGCGAGCTCGAGCTGCTGCGAGCCGGATCGCTCGCGCAGCTCTTCGAGCGCCTCATCGTCGGCCTGCGCACGTCCTATCAGCTCGATGAGGTCGGGCTGATCCTGCACGACCCGCAGCACGAGATCCGGCACCTGATCGCCGGGGACGACCTGGCGCCCGCGGAGCTGCAGGGCGTGAGCTTCGTCGATGCGCTCACGACGGTCGCTCCGCAGCTCGTCAACCTGGAGCGCCCGTGGCTCGGGCCCTTCCACAAGGCCGACCACGAGCTGCTGCTGCCCGGCACCGCGAGCCCCGGCAGTCTCGCGCTGATCCCGCTGCGGCGTAACGAGCAGCTCGACGGGGTGCTGGTGTTCTCGAGCGCCGACCCGTTCCGTTTCACGCAGGAGCTGGCGAGCGATTTCCTGGCGCACCTCGGGCTCGTCGCGGCGCTGTGCGTCGAGAACGCGGTCAACCGCGCGCGGCTGCTGCGCAGCGGCCTCACCGATTTTCTCACCGGCTTTCACAACCGACGCTACCTGCACGCGCGGCTGCGCGAGGAGCTGGCGCGCGCGCAGCGCGCCCGGCATTCGCTGGTGTGCCTGATGATCGACGTCGATCACTTCAAGCGCATCAACGACCAGTACGGGCATCTCGCCGGGGATGCGGTGCTGCGCGAGGTGGCGCAGCGGATCGACGCCGAGATGCGCATCAGCGACACCGGCGCGCGCTTCGGCGGCGACGAGTTCGCCCTCGTGCTCACCGAGGCGGCGATCACCGACGGCGAGAAGGTGGCGGGGCGTGTGCTGCAGGCGGTGCGCAGCGTGCCCGTCGCGATCGGCAAGTCGGCAACGGAGACCGTGACGCTGTCGATCGGGGTGGCGGCCGCGGCGCCCGGGCCGGGTATGCGCGATTACAAGGTGCTGGCGGAACGGTTGATGGCGGAGGCCGACGCGGCGCTCTACCGGGCGAAGAGCGCCGGGCGCAACCGCATCGCGACGTCGCCGAACGTGGTCACGTAGGACTGATTCACGTGATCGCGCTGCTCCTCGCCTGCGCTTTCTTTCTCCTGATCCATTTCGGCGTCTCGGGGACGCGGCTGCGGGACACTCTGGCGGCGCGCCTCGGCGAGGGACCCTACCGCGGCGTGTTCTCGCTGGCCTCCCTCGTCGGCCTCCTGTGGATGATCCGCGCCTATTCGCACGCACCGGTCATCGAGCTGTGGGGCAAGCTCCCACGCCTCCGCCCCGTGGCTCTTACGGTGGTATTTGTCGGCGTCCTGTTCGTCGTGGTGGGGCTCGCCTCGGCCAACCCGACGAGCGTCGGCATGGAGGGGCGGCTCGCGCGGGGAGCCGAGGGCGTACGCGGCATCACGCGCATCACGCGCCACCCCTTCCTCTGGGGCGTGAGTCTCTGGGCGCTCGTGCATATCACCGTGAACGGGGATCTCGCCTCGCTCGTTCTCTTCGGCTCACTGCTGCTGCTCGCGCTCGCCGGCACCACGGTGATCGATGCGAAGCTCCGCCGCCGCCTGGGCGAGCGCTGGCAGGCATTCGCCGCGAGCACCTCGAACGTGCCGTTCGCCGCGATCGCCGCCGGGCGAAACCGACTGGGCCCGGCGCTGCGCGAGATCGGCCTCGTGCGAGGCGCCATCGCCATCGCGGTCTACGTGCTGATCTTCGCGCTCCACGGGCGAGTCATCGGAGTGCCGCTGACTTGAGTCCAGCAGCGCGGCCGCACACGGCCGGGGGCCAGCTCGCTCTCGCCTATCGGCCGCGGCTCCGCAGCAGCGCCACGAAGAGCGGGGCTCCCACCAGCGCCATGATCGCGCCCACCGGCAGCTGGCGCGGGCTCGCAATGGTGCGCGCCACGAGATCCGCCGCCGCGAGCAGCATCCCGCCGGCCAGCGCCGCGGCGGGCGCAACGATGCGGTGATCGCTGGTGCGGAACGTGAGGCGCACGGCATGCGGGGTGATGAGTCCCACGAAGCCGACGGTGCCGGCGCTCACCACGGCGAGCGCGGTGAGCGTCGCGCAGGCGACGAACAGCAGCGTCCGCCAGGCTTCGAGCGCGAGCCCCACGGTGCGCGCGCGCAGCTCGCCGGCTGCGAGCACGTTGAGGGGACGGGCGACGACGACCGCAAGCGCCACGGCGAGAGCCGCGGCGCCGGCGCTGAGGGCGGGGCTCACCGCCCACTCGAGGTCCCCCGCGAGCCAGAACACCATGCCGCGCACTCTCGAGGTGTCCGCGAGCGCGAGCAGCACGCTCACCAGCGCGCCGCAGGCGCTGGCGAGCACCACGCCGGTGAGCAGCAGGCGCGGTGTGCCGCCGCCGCGCGCGAGCACGTACACCGTGCCGACGGCGGCGAGGGCTCCCGCGACCGCGGCCGACTGCACGAGGAGCGCCGCAGCACCGGCGATCATGGCGAGGAGCGCGCCGACGGCGGCGCCACCCGAGACCCCCAGCACATAAGGGTCGGCGAGGGGATTGCGGAACAGGGCCTGCAGCAGCACCCCGGAGAGCGCCAGCAGACTCCCGACGCCGAAAGCCGCGAGCACGCGCGGCAGGCGCACGCCCAGGAGGACACTGCGGGTCGCCGCATCGCCCGAGCCGCCGAGCGCCTCGAGCGCCCGGCGCACGCCGATGCCTGAGCTGCCGATGAGAAGCGCGGCGAGAAACACCACCGCGGCGAGCGCGGCGAGGACCAGGAGACTGCGCAGGGACGCCCGTTCAGCGCTCTTCATAGGTCTGCCGTCGCGCCTCACACCGGTCCTGACTCAGGGGGTGTTAGCGTCCTGGAATTTGTTGCAAAACGCCACCCTTGCGCGGCGCGTTGGCATCCCGGGACGGCCGCGCGGCGCGAAGCTCACGGCGGCACGCTCCGGTGTGGCAGACTCTCACCTCCTCCATGAGCGACCTCATCGATTCGGATGGTTTTCGCACCAATGTGGCCGTCGTGCTGATGCGCGCCGACGAGGTCTTTCTCGGGCGCCGCACCGGCGGGCGCGGTTGGCAGTTCCCGCAGGGCGGGGTGCGAGTCGGGGAGACGCCCGAGCAGGCCCTCTACCGCGAGCTCGATGAGGAGATCGGGGTCGCCGGCTCGAGCCTCGAGCTCATCGGCCAGACGGCCGGGTGGTTGCGGTACCGCCTGCCGCCGCGCTACATCCGCCGCAATCAGCGCCCGGTGTGCATCGGTCAGAAGCAGCGCTGGTTCCTGCTGCGCCCGAAAGGGGGCGACGTCACGTTCGATTTCGGCCGCACCAGCGAGCCGGAATTCGACCAGTGGCGCTGGGCGCCGTACTGGGAGCCGGTGCGCGAAGTCATCTACTTCAAGCGGCCCGTGTACGCGCGCGCGCTCGAGGAGCTTAGCTCCCTCGCCTTCCCGCAGGGGCCGCCCGCCTTACCTCCCTGGTGGAGGGAGGTGACCGCCCGCCGTGGCCACCGCACCGCCCCGGCGCCGGCGCACTGAGGGAGCGACTTGGGGCGGCTCGCCGGCATGCTCGGCAGGGAGAGCGGAGCGCCACGCGTCGTGCGCTCGGCCCGATCCGCAGTGCGTGCGGCGCTCATCGTCGCCGGGGTGCTGCTCGGCGTGTTTGCCCTCTACGTCGTGTACGAGCTCGGCCGCTACAACGCAGGCTACGACCGTCAGGCCGTGGCGCAGCAGCGCACCGAGCTCGAGGTGGGCATCGAGCACCTGGAGAGGGCCAACCGCGAGCTGCGCACCCGCCTCGCGGAATCGGACACCGTCGGCGCCGGCCGCGCGCGCGAGCAGGCGGAGACGGCGCGCACCATCGGCGATCTTCAGGCGCAGGTGGCGCGCCAGTCTCAGGAGCTGGCGTTCTACCGGGGCGTCGTGGCGCAGGGCGCCGCGAGCCTCGGCGTCAAGATCGAGCAGCTGCGCATCACCGCCGGTCAGCCGCCCGGGACCTATGTCGTGCACATGTCGCTCGTGCGGTCGGGGCGCGCAGATGCGCCGGCGACCGGGACCGTGCAGTTGAGCCTCGACGGCTCGGCGGCCGAGGGCGCACGCACCCTCGATCTGGCGGCGCTCACCGCCGGACGGCAGCGCGAGCTGCGCTACAACTTCCGCTACCTCCAGACCTTCGACCAGCAGCTCACCGTGCCGCCGACCTTCAAGCCCGAGCGGCTCAACGTCGAAGTCAGCTCCGGCCGGCGCGATGTGGCGCCGCTGTCGCAGACTTTCGTGTGGAGTGTCGAGGCGTCTCCCTGAGCGCCGCGAGGCTCAAAGGGCCCGATCGGAGGACTGATGTTCACCCGCGATTCCAAACCGCCACGCATCGACACCCTGATCGGCAAGGCCGCGCGCGTGCACGGCGATATCGAGTTCCAGGGCGGGCTGCACCTCGACGGTCATATCTCCGGCGGGGTGCGCGCCGTCGAGGCGCCCGACGCCACGCTCTCGGTGAGCGCGACCGGCTCCATCGAGGGCCCGGTGGACGTGGCGAACGTGGTCCTCGAGGGCACGGTCAAAGGCGACATCCACGCCACGGAGCGCGTGGTCCTGGGCCCGACCGCGCGCGTCGAGGGCAACGTGTACTATGGGGTCATTGAAATGACCCTGGGCGCCCAGATCATGGGAAAGCTGGTGCGGTTGGCGCCCAAGGTGTGAACCCCGGCTTTGACCGCGCCCGGGACGGGTTCTAGACTGCCATCCTGTAAGGAGATTATGAGCACGACCGAGGCACTGCAGGAGGCTCCTGCGCTCAGTTTCACCGACGCCGCGGCCCGCAAGGTCGGGGACCTCATCCGTGGCGAGGGAAACCCGAAGCTCATGCTGCGGGTATTCGTGCAGGGCGGCGGCTGCTCGGGGCTGCAGTACGGCTTCGAGTTCGACGAGCAGATCCAGGACGGCGATACCTGCATCGAGAACCTGGGGGTCAAGCTGCTGGTCGACCCCATGAGCGTTCAGTACCTCACCGGCGCCGAGATCGACTACCGCGAGGGGCTCGACGGCGCACAGTTCGTGATCCGCAATCCGAACGCAGCCACCACCTGTGGCTGCGGCTCGTCCTTCTCCGCCTGACGCAACGGCCTTGAAGCGTGGCTTCGGGCCTGACCGCAAGACTCGCTGAAGCCCGAGACTTCGTACGCGCCGCCCTCCGCCCCGTCCCCGAGGTGCTCGCGGCGGTGGACTTAGGCTCCAACAGCTTTCACATGGTGGTGGCCCGTCACTCGCACGGCCAGCTGACCATCATCGATCGGCTGCGCGAGATGGTGCGGCTCGCGGCCGGGGTAGCCGAGAACGGCCGCATCGATAAGGAAGTCGCGGCACGGGCGCTCGCCTGTCTCGAGCGCTTCGGCCAGCGGCTGCGCGACATGCGCGCCGACAGTGTGCGCGCCGTGGGGACGAACGCGCTGCGCCTCGCGCACCGCAAGCAGGCCTTCCTCGAGCGTGCCCGCGAGGCGCTCGGGCATCCGATCGAGATCATCGCCGGCATGGAGGAGGCGCGGCTCGTCTACTCGGGCGTCGCGCACACCATGCCTAGCGAGCCCGGGAAGCGCCTGGTGGTGGACATCGGCGGGGGCAGCACCGAGCTCATCATCGGCGAGGGGCTGACGCCGCTCGACATGGAGAGCCTGCAGATGGGATGCGTCGCCTTGAGCGAGCGCTTCTTCCGCGACGGCAAGATCTCCGCCAAGCGCATGGAGCGCGCGCGCCTCGCGGCGCGTCTCGAGCTCGAGCCGGTGCAGGCGGCATTCCGCCGCCGCGGCTGGGACGCCTGCGCGGGCAGCTCCGGCACGGTGCGCGCGATCGGCGACTCGATCCGCGCGCTCGATCCTCAGGCGCTCTCCATCACGCCCGCGGGAATCAACCGCGCCATCGAGTACTCGATCGATGCCGGCCACACGCGCGAGCTCAAGCTCGAGCCGATCACCGAGGATCGCCGCCCCGTGTTTCCCGGGGGACTCGCGATTCTCGCCGAAGTGTTCAGCGTGCTCGACATCAAGGACATGCGGATCGCCGAAGGCGCGATGCGCGAAGGCCTGCTGTACGACATGCTCGGCCGCTACCAGCGCGAAGATGCGCGCGAGCTCACGGTACGCGCGATGCAGCAGCGCTATCACGTCGACCTCGAGCAGGCCGAGCGCGTCGAATCGACCGTGCGCAACTTCCTCGAGCAGACGCGCGAGGCGTGGCGACTCGATGAGCCGCTGGCGCACCTGGCGCTCGAGTGGGCCGCGCGACTGCACGAGATCGGGCTCGACGTCTCCCACAGCGGCTATCACCGCCACGGCGCGTACCTCCTCGAGAACGGCGATATGCCGGGCTTCCCGCGCGAGGAGCAGCGGCTGCTGGCGCGCCTCGTGGGAGCGCATCGGCGGAAGCTCAGCCTCCAGGGGGTGGAGGAGCTCGTGCCGCCCTGGGATCGCAACGCGCTTTACCTGATCGTGCTGCTGCGCCTCGCGGTGCTGCTGCATCGCGGCCGCAGCAGCACCGCGCTGCCGCCGATCGAGCTGTCGGCCACTCCGCGCTCGCTCGAAGTGCGCTTTCCTGCGGGGTGGCTCGATGACCACCCGCTCAGCTCGGCGGATCTGCAGCTGGAAGTGGATTATCTGCGCGCCAGCGGCTTTCGCCTCCGGGTGTTCAGCGCGCGCTGAGCGATCGTCGTAGCGCGGTGAGCGAGCCTGTACTCACACATAAGACGCTCGTAAGTCGCCCCTAACACGCTCGGGTCATAGACTCGCGTTCCCGCGTCCCCGGGACGGTGCAAATGAGAAGCCGTTCGCGGCATTAGCACCGGCTTAGGCGCGAGAGTGCCCCGAGCCGGCAGGCCGGCCGAGGCGACTCCTCATGTTTGATCTCGTATTCAGCACCCTCACCGCTCTGAACCAGGTGGCCACCTTTGTGGGAGCGCTCGTCTTCTGGGGCCTGGGTGGGCTCCTGGTCGGCAACGCCATTTATTGGCGAAGGCACGCGGTGCGCGTGCAAGGCGAGGTGATCGGAGTACGCCGCAACGGCGACTGCCTGAACTCGGTGTATCGCTACGTCTCGCCGTCGGGCGAGACCCTCGAGGCAACCTCGCTGGAAGGATCGAGCAGCGTGCGCGGCAAGGAGACCGGCACGACGGTGCCGCTCTGGGTGATCCCGGAGAAGTCGAACGAGGTTCAGGAGGCCGGCAACCACGTCTTCACGGTCGTCGGCGTGCTGCTGCTCGGTGCGGGCGTTGCGCTCTTCTGGGTCGGGGTGACGGCGTGGCGCACCGGACCGATGACGTGGGTGGTCGCATCACTGGCCGTCGTGCATCTGCTGCAGAAAGTGCGCGGCATCATCGCGCCGAAGGACAAGGCCCTGCCCCGGTCGCTCTGGCGCGAGCTGCTCGCGCAAATGAGGGATGCCGGAGCCCAGGCCCGAAACGCCCAACCGGTCCAGCGACTGGAAGAGCTCACCACACTCCCGGAATATCGCGACAAGGAGATCCGTCAGCGGGCGCAGGTCAGGCGCCTCGCGCCGTTTCTGGTGCTGGCCGGCATCGGGTTGCTGGCGCTCGGCGTGCACCAGAGCCGGCTGCTTCTGCGCCTTCAATCCACCGGAGTCCGAACGCCGGGTATCGTCACGTCCCTCGTCTCCTCGAGCGACAGCCACGGCGGGGTTACCTACCATCCGATCGTGGCCTACACCGACGGCCACGGCCGCAAGGTGGCCTTCAGGGACTCCGTCGGGACGAATCCGCCGATGTATCGCGCCGGCCAGGCGGTCACCGTGCTCTACGCGCCTGACGAGGAGGCCCGGGCCGTCGTCGACCGCGGACTGTGGAACTGGCTGCCGTCGGTGATTCTGTATGTGCTGGGGGGCGCAGCATTCGCGGGCGGCCTCGCTGGGCTCCGAAGCCGCGGTGCCGAGGTTCCGCTGGCAGCTCAGGGCTGAGGCTCGCTGACCGGCATCTCGGGAATCGTGGCCGTGACCGGTCCCGCCGCGTACGCGGCGAGGAGCTCGGCCTGCGCATTCACCGAAGAATCGCGGCCGCGGCTGATGCGCTCGTAGCAGCCGTCGGGCTTGAGCTCCCACGCCTGAGAGTTGTCCCGGAGACACCAGTCGAGATCGCGCAGGATGCGCTCGGCGTGGCCCTCGCGGCGGATCGGGAAGGCGACCTCCACGCGGCGGAAGAAGTTGCGCTCCATCCAGTCGGCGCTCGCGCAGAACATGTCCGGTTCGCCGCCGTTCTCGAAGTAGAACACCCGCGAGTGCTCGAGGAAGCGCCCGACGATCGAGCGCACCGAGATGTTCTCCGATACGCCGGGCAGGCCCGGGCGCAGCGCGCACACCCCGCGCACGATCAGCTCGATCTTCACGCCGGCGCGCGAGGCGCGGTACAGCGCCTCGATCGACTGGGGATCGACCAGCGCGTTCATCTTGGCGATGACCCGCGCCGGGCGCCCCGCGCGCGCGTGCTCCGCCTCGCGCGCGAGCTTCTGGAGCACCATTTCGTGCATGCCGAACGGGGACTGCGTGAGGCGCTTGAGCTGCGGGGTCTGGGTGAGGCTCGTGAGCTGCAGGAACAGCTCGTGCACGTCCTGGCCGATCTCGTCGTCGCAGGTGAAGAGGCCGTAGTCGGTGTAGTGGCGTGCGGTGCGCGGGTGGTAGTTGCCGGTGCCGAGGTGGCAGTAGCGGCGGATGCCGCCGGCCTCGCGGCGCACGATGAGCGTGAGCTTCGCGTGGGTCTTGTAGCCCACCACGCCGTACATGACGTGCGCGCCCGCCTCCTGCAGCCGGTTGGACAGCTCGATGTTGGCCTCCTCGTCGAAGCGCGCGCGCAGCTCGACGATCACCGTGACGTCCTTGCCGGCATTCGCGGCCGCGACCAGCGCATCGACCAGCGGCGAGTCGTGGCCGGCGCGGTAGAGGGTCTGCTTGATCGCCAGCACCTGCGGGTCGGCCGCCGCCTGGCGCAGGAAATCCATCACAGGCACGAAGCTCTGGTATGGGTGGTGCAGCAGCACGTCCTTCTGACGGATGACGGCGAAGAGATCGGTGGCGCCCACGAGGCGCTTCGGCGTCCCGGGCGTGAAGATCGGGTACTTGAGGTCCGGCCGCTGCACCAGGTCGTACACCGCCGACAGGCGGTTGAGGTTGACGGGACCCTCGACGGGGTAGGTGTCGAGGCCGTTGGAGGCGAACTGCGCCTGCAGGAACTTCACCATGTCCTCGGGACAGTCGCCGGAAGTCTCCAGCCGCACGGCCGCGCCGTAGCGGCGGTGCACGAGCTCGCCCTCGAGCGCGCGCCTCAAGTCGTCGATCTCCTCCTCGTCGACGAACAGGTCGCTGTTGCGGGTGACGCGGAACTGGTAGCAGCCGATCACCTTGATGCCGGTGAACAGCTTGTGCACGAACGCCTGGACGATCGAGGAGAGCAGCACGCAGTCGCGGCTCGGGCCCTCTGCGGGCAACGGCACCACGCGCGGGAGCGAGCGCGGCGCCTGCACGATGGCGAGCTCGCTGTCGCGGTCGAACGCATCCTTACCCTCGAGCCGCACGATGAAGTTCAGGCTCTTGTTCTGGATGCGTGGGAAGGGCCGCGCGGGATCGAGCCCGAGGGGGGAGAGCACCGGCTCCACCTCGCGTTCGAAGTAGTCCTCGAGCCAGAGCGTCTGCCGCGGAGTCCATTCGCCGGGCCCGAGCAAGGGCACGCCTTCTGCGGCGAGCGCCGGCAGCAGGAGGCTGTTGAGGCAGCGGTACTGGTCGGCCACCAGACGCGTCGCCCGATCGTGGATCGCGGCGAGCTGCTCGGGGATCGACATCCCATCGGGCGCCAGCTGGCCGCCGAGCTCCTGCAGCTGCTTGAGCCCGGCGACGCGAATCTCGAAGAACTCATCGAGATTGCTGCAGGCGATGCAGAGGAACCGGAGCCGCTCGAGCAGCGGCACCGACTCATCGAACGCCTGGTCGAGCACCCGCTGATTGAACTCGAGAAACGACAGCTCGCGATTGATGTAGTGCTGGGGTGCCTTGAGATCCGGCGAATCCATCGAGTGCTCACCCGGGCAGCCGCGCCGCAGGCGGCCGAGCGCTCAAGCATACCAGCGGCTCGCGAGGGGGTCCCCTCAGCGCGAGACCAGCATCGCCCCCGGCGGGTAGTCGAGCGATGCGAGCAGCGGCGCGCAGCGGGCGAGGAAGTCCTCGCGCCAGCGGGCATCGATCGGGCCGGCGCCCGGCAGCATCACGGTCTGGGGATTCCTGAACACCCCGTTGACACGGTATTCGTAGTGCAGGTGCGGCCCCGTGGCGAGCCCAGTCATGCCGACGTAGGCAATGACCGCTCCCTGCGTCACGTGCTCGCCGACGCGCGTACCGTGCGCGAAGCGCGACAGGTGTCCGTAGACGGTCACGATGCTGCGGGTGTGCTCGATCTCGACCACGTTGCCGTAGCCGCCGCGGCGTCCGGCGAAGCGGATGCGCCCCTCACCCGCGGCGCGCACCGGGGTGCCGACGGGCGCGGCGTAGTCGACGCCCTGGTGGGCGCGGATACGGTGCAGGAGCGGGTGCCAGCGGGCCGAGGTGAAGCGGGAGCTCACACGCGTGAATTCCACGGGCGTGCGCAGGAACTCGCGCTGCAGGCTCGTGCCGCCCGGAGTGTAGTAGCGCGCGACGCCTTGCGGGTCGGTGTAGCGGACGGCACGGAACGCGCGCCCCTGGTTGACGAACGCGGCCGCCTCGATCGGACCGTCCTTGAGGTAGGTGCCGTCGCGCCAGATCTCATCCCAGGTGACGACGAAGGCATCCCCGGACCTCACGTCGAGCGCGAAGTCGATGTCCCAGCCGAAGATGTCCGCGAGCGCGACCGCGATCTGTTCGCGCGCGCCGGCGGCCTCGACAGCCTCGAAGAGCGAGTGATCGATGACTCCACGCACGGTGCGGCTGCGCGTCTCGAGCGTGTCCTGCAGCACGTCCGCCTTGAGGCCCGTCGGGTCGCGCGACACCTTGAGTGTGTGGCTCTCGTTGAGGCGGCGCTCGAGCCCGAGGAACTCGCCGTCATGGTGCTTGAAGCGCAGCCGCTCGCCGGGACGGAGACTGTCGAGCATCGCGTGCAGCCCCGGCACTCCGCGCAGCGTCGCGAGGTCCGCGAGGTTGAGCTTGAGGCGCCGGAAGATTCGGTCGAGCGTGTCGTTGCGGGTGACGGTCACGTCGATG
>Ga0209056_10002589_pt1:17500-19374 | contig 19374 bp, 14 predicted proteins | sample GraSoiAngelo_114_FD_185876 | JGI IMG/M metagenome (GOLD analysis project Ga0209056, IMG submission 185876) | Grasslands soil microbial communities from the Angelo Coastal Reserve, California, USA - 14_0903_13_40cm (SPAdes) (version 2) | ecosystem: Environmental > Terrestrial > Soil...
CAGTCGGAGCCCCGCAAGGGGTGACGGCGTACCTTTTGTATAATGGGTCAGCGAGTTATTTTCAGTGGCGAGGCTAACCGCGTAGGGGAGCCGTAGGGAAACCGAGTCTTAAACGGGCGTCACAGTCGCTGGGAATAGACCCGAAGCCAGTCGATCTATCCATGTCCAGGATGAAGACCAGGTAACACTGGTTGGAGGTCCGAACGAACCACTGTTGCAATAGTGCGTCGATGAGGTGTGGATAGGAGTGAAAGGCTAATCAAGGCTGGCGATAGCTGGTTCTCCCCGAAAGCTATTTAGGTAGTGCCTCGAGTGAACACTCAGGGGGGTAGAGCACTGTTTGGAGAAGGGGGCCATCACGGCCTACCAACTCCATGCAAACTCCGAATACCCTGAAGTGATACTCGGGAGACACACGGCGGGTGCTAACGTCCGTCGTGAAAAGGGCAACAACCCAGACCATCAGCTAAGGTCCCAGAGTTTCGGCTAAGTGGTAAACGATGTGAGAAGGCATAGACAGCCAGGAGGTTGGCTTAGAAGCAGCCATCCTTTAAAGAAAGCGTAATAGCTCACTGGTCTAGTCGGCTTGCGCGGAAGATTTAACGGGGCTAAGCCGAGCACCGAAGCTATGGGTGTGCGAGACCTTCGGGTCCTGCACGCGGTAGGGGAGCGTTCTCTAAGCCTGCGAAGGTGTGCTGCGAGGCATGCTGGAGGTATGAGAAGTGCGAATGCTGACATGAGTAACGTTAAAGCGGGTGAAAAACCCGCTCGCCGAAAACCCAAGGTTTCCTGAGCCACGTTAATCGGCTGAGGGTGAGTCGGTTCCTAAGGCGAGACCGAAAGGTGTAGTCGATGGAAAGCAGGTTAACATTCCTGCACCGATGCCAACTGCGATGGGGTGACGGAGAAGGCTAGATCAGCGGCAGCAGTGCCGTTCAAGGCCGTAGGTGGATCTTCCTGGAAAATCCGGAGGGTCATTCAACACCGAGAACTGAGTACGAGGGGACTTCGGTCCTCGAAGTGATCGACGCCACGCTTCCGGGAAAAGCCTCTAAGCTTCAGGTTGGCATTGACCGTACCGTAAACCGACACTGGTGGGTGAGGAGATAATCTCCTAAGGCGCTTGAGAGAACTCGGGTTAAGGAACTCTGCAAGTTGATACCGTAACTTCGGGAGAAGGTATGCCTCCTGCGGTGAGTGGACTTGCTCCACGAGCTGCAGAAGGTCACAGGTAATCGGGGGCTGCGACTGTTTACCAAAAACACAGGACTCTGCTAACACGTAAGTGGATGTATAGGGTCTGACGCCTGCCCGGTGCCGGAAGGTTAATTGATGGGGTCAGCCGCAAGGCGAAGCTCCTGATCGAAGCCCCGGTAAACGGCGGCCGTAACTATAGAAGTAGCAACCTCTGCGCAGAGTTCAGACCGAAATTGTAGTTACGTAAATAAACCTGGCCATATGCTGGAAACTCCGAGAATCCTTCAGTACTCGCGGCAGCCGCTGCAGTGAAAATCTGTAAGGTGCGGACAATCAGCAGGAAAGGCTCTTAGCGTGCTAGACGTTTCGCAGGTCCCGCAACGGATTGGTCACTACCTCGCTGGATTCACCGATGGTGAAGGCAGCTTCAACGTGTCCTTTCGCAAGCGCGGTGACTACGCGATGCCCTGGAAAGTGTCTTTGTGCTTCAACGTGTCCCAGCGAGAAAGGGTCGTTCTGACCCTGTTCGAGCAGCACTTGAAGTGCGGAACGATGCGATCACGGGCTGACGGCGTCTGGTACTACGAAGTCAATAATTTCACCGCAATCATCGAGAACGTGATTCCGTTCTTTGATTGATTCGGCTTTTTATCGGTGAAGAAGCAACGCGATTTTGC
>Ga0209056_10002590_pt1 | contig 19372 bp, 14 predicted proteins | sample GraSoiAngelo_114_FD_185876 | JGI IMG/M metagenome (GOLD analysis project Ga0209056, IMG submission 185876) | Grasslands soil microbial communities from the Angelo Coastal Reserve, California, USA - 14_0903_13_40cm (SPAdes) (version 2) | ecosystem: Environmental > Terrestrial > Soil > Grasslands...
CGCGATATCGTTCACGCCGCTGCCGATGACGGCGGCCCCGCCGTCCCCGAGGAGTCGGATCGCGCCATCAGGCGCGATGCTGAAGCCCGAAACCGAGCCAGACCCGTTGCCGGTGAAGCCGAAGCGGCCATCAGCCGTCACGACGGCCCAGCACGGCGCGCCGTGGTGGGTGAGCACGGCTCCACTGATGACTTGGAGGTTGCCCTCCTTGTTCACCGCGTAGGACGACGCCGACCCTGGCGCTGCGGCTTCAGATACGAACAGCAGATTGCGCGGTCCGAACGCGAAGCCGAACGGCGTCCCGCCGGCCGACGTGTACGACGTGCGCTCGCCCGCGACACCGTTCTTGTCCACCGGATAGACATCGAGCAGGCTGGTGCCCTTCTCGGTCACGACCAGTTCCCGACCGTCCGGGCTGAACGACACCTCCGCCGGACCGGCGGCGGCGGTGGAGAGTGACGCTGTGGAGCCGGCGATCGGCGTGAGTCCGCCGGTCGAGCCCACCGTGAACCCGCTGATGTTTCCCGCGCCGCCGGTGTTCAGCACATAGACGACATTGCGGGAGACCGTGACGCTCGTAGGCAGCGTACCACCCGAGGGTGTGCGACTCAGCAGTGACAGGCCCTGTGGATCGACCCGGAACACGGACACGTCGTTCGAACCCGCATTGACCGCGAACAGCAATCGTCCGTCGTTGCTCAACGTCACTGCGCCCTGCGAGCCGAGGCCAGCACCCGTGCCGGCGCCGCCGGTGGAGAAGCTGCCGGCGGCCGTGAGCGTACCGTCCCCTGCGCGCGCGAACACCGCGACCGCATTGCCGGCAACCTGGTTGGTGAGGGTGTAAACGGCACTTGGGCCGCCATCACCATTGGGCTGATCATCGTTCTGCGGTCCCGTCAGCGACGCCCGGACCGCGTCCCGCGGCTCCGTGACACCGCGGTTCGGTTCGCACGCCGCAAACGCCGCGAGGGCGAGTGCCGCAACAGCGAAATGCTTGGTCATGCTACCTCCCGAGTGAGAAAAGGTGAACGGTTGCTGCTCGGGAGAATGAACGCGGGAGGGCTCGAAAGCGGAGGACCCTTCGCGCCTTATGAGAGAGTTCTCATACTGCTATCATTACGCGCATGCGCGTTGCGCCATTTGCCGCGGTCGCTCTAATCGTTCTGCAGGGTCCCGCTGCATCGGTTCGCGACGACGGGCAATGGACGATGCCCGGCAAAGATTATGCGGCGACGCGCTACAGCGGCCTGTCGCAGATCACGCCGCGCAACGCCGCTCGGCTGCGCGCGATCTGGAGCTTTTCGACCGGTGTCCTCGGCGGCCATGAAGGCCAGCCGCTCGTCTTCGGCAACACGATGTACGTCGTCACACCGTTCCCAAATGTTCTCTACGCCTTCGATCTCACGCGCGAAGGCTATCCGCTCAAATGGAAGTACCGGCCCGACGTCAACCCCACATCCGTCGGTATTGCCTGTTGCGACGCGATCAACCGCGGCGCGGTCTACGCTGACGGCCAGATCATCTACAACCTGTTGGACGGACACACCGTCGCGGTCGACGCCAAGAGTGGCCAGGAGCTTTGGAAGACGCAGATCGCCGACATGAATCAGGGTGAGACGACACCGATGGCGCCGTTTGTCGCGGGCAATCGCGTGATCGTTGGGCCATCGGGCGGCGAGTTCGGAATCTACGGCTGGGTGAAGGGGCTGGACCTCGCGACCGGGAAAGTCGTCTGGACCGCGCACAACATGGGGCCCGACACTCTGATGCTCGTGCGCGCCGAGACGTTCAGCGGCGGGGCCGGGATCGGGACGTCGACGTGGACCGGCGATTCCTGGCGGCGTGGCGGCGCGCCCGTGTGGGGATGGATCACGTACGACCCGCACCTCGACCTGATTTACTTCGGCGTCGGTAACCCTGGTCCATACAACCCCGAACAACGGCCCGGCGAGAACAAGTGGACCAATAGCGTGCTCGCCCGCCGTCCCCGCGATGGCGCACTGGTCTGGGCGTATCAGTTCACGCCCCACGACAGCTGGGACTACGACTCAAACGCCGAGATGATTCTCGCCGATTTCGTCGTCGGGGGACGACTCCGCAAAGTGCTCGTCCACTTCGACAAAAATGGTTTCGCCTACACGCTCGACCGCGCCACGGGCGAGGTCTTGGTTGCCGAGCCGTTCGCGCACGTCACGTGGGCGAAGCGCATCGATCGGGCGACTGGTCTGCCTGTCGTCGATACGACCAAGACGACGGGAGCGTCAAAGGGGAATGTGCAGGGCATCTGCCCGTCTCTCGAAGGTGGCAAGAGTCCCGCATCGCCGGCGGCGTATTCGCCGCATACCGGTCTTTTCTACACGGCGACGAACAATCTCTGCATGAGCTACCAGGCTGTCCCGGTGACCCGCATTCCGGGGACGCCGTACATCGGCGCGACGACACCGTATACCGCCGGCCCAGGCGGCAACATGGGCTCGTTCATCGCGTGGGACGCCGCGCGCGGACGCAAGGTCTGGGAGATTAAGGAGAAGTTTCCCGTCTGGAGCGGCAGCGTCGTCACCGCCGGCGACGTGGTGTTTTACGGCACGCTCGACGGCTGGTTCAAGGCGGCGGACGCGCGCACCGGCCGCCAACTCTGGAAGTTCAAGGTCGGCTCGGGTGTCGTCGGCGCGCCGATTTCGTTTCGCGGCGCGGACGGCAAGCAGTACATCGCCATCTACGCCGGGATCGGCGGCGACTGGTTCCTGCTCTCCGGCGACGTGCGATCCGACGATCCCGCCGACGTCCGGCCGCCCGCCGACTTCGCGCCCGATCTGGCTCGCCATACGAGTCAGGGAGGAATCGTCTGGGTCTTCGGACTCTAGTCCTGCTCGCGCTGCTCGCCGCTGCGTGCGAACGGAGCGAGCAACTCCCGCCCTCGGTGCGGTATCCGCAGCACGTGTCTGCGGGCGGCAATCCTCCCCCGGCGGGTGAAATCTCGAACCCGCTCGCGCGCGATTCAGGATCTGTGGCCGATGGCGAGAAAATCTTCAGCTCGATGAATTGCGACGGCTGCCACGGCGGCGGGGCGACCGGCTGGGTGGGGCCGAGCCTGGTCGACGGGCGGTGGCGCTACGGTGGCACCGACGGGGCGCTGTACCAGTCGATCTTTTACGGCCGGCCGAAGGGAATGCCGGCGTACGGTGGCATCCTGTCGTCGAGCGCTATCTGGAAGATTATCAGTTACATACGCGCGCAGCCCAAGCCCGTGACGGTGCCCACAGAGACATTCAAATAACGGAAAGCATTATGTTGGGGCCCCGAAACGTCCCTCGATGCGAGGTCCCAATGCGCGTGCTTCGCGTTCTGCTTTGTTCCTTCGTCGTGCTGGCGATTTTCGGCTGCGGTGGCGGCTACCACCCAGCCCGGCAGCGCGTGCTCCTTCCTCCGACGCTGAATCTCGTGCCGCATCACAACATCGGCCTGTTCCAGTTCTCGGTGGAGAACGCGAAGGGCAACCTCCACGAGTTCGCCACGCGGCGGTTCGAGGAATACGTGCTCGCCGCGCAAACCGGCATCGAGATGCGCGAGTTCACGTCGGCAGACTCGACCCGCGTATTCGCGTCCGCTGATTCGACCGCCTGCCCTGTCGCCTTCTTCGGCCATCTCAAGATCTCGAACGTGAAGCCGAGCGGCGGGCTGACCGCTGGTCTCTCGCCGATCGTCGAGGCGACGGTCACGGTGGAGCTGTCGGTGTGGCTCGTGAACACGCGCACCGGTGGCGTCATGTGGCGCCGCAGCTCGGCTGAGACCGAGAAGGTCGGGGGCCTGTCGTTCATCGGCGGCACGCCATCGTTCTCGGCGCGCGATCCGAATGACGCGTACGGACATATCATCAATCAGCTGGTCTATAACGTTACATACGACGTTCGGAGCACTTGGGTAGATCAGTAGCTCTCGGGAAACGAGATACGGGAAACGGGAAACGTGACTGCCACCACGTTTCCCGTTTCTCGTTTCCCGCATCCCGCTAGCACCCGTGCCCCCACATGTCCACCGCCTCCACAAACGCCGCCGCTTTCTCCGTCAGCTCTTTATCCGTCATATTCGCGCGCCCGCTTTTCGCGATCGCGGTATCCAACGCGGACCAGAGGCTGCGCCGCGTGGGGTCGAGCTGGAGAGCGCGCGCCAGCGGACCGATCGCGGCTTCGTACCAGCCATGGCTCGCGTAGACGTCGGCCAGTTTCTGCATCGCGTCGACGTCGTTCGGCTGGTCCTGAAGGCGCTCCATCAGCGAGTCTTCCACCTGACCGATCGCGGTGAGGTCTGCGACCTGCTGCGCGGGCTCCCGCTGCATCTCCAGCGGGGGTTCAGTCGCCAGCAACGGACACCCCATGATCCAGATGAGGTCGATGGCGACGGCTACACCCAAGCCTTTCCAGTAGCTCATGGCGTCCTCCTTTGCCGCTCGGAGAACGCACGAGGCGCGCCAGGCGAGAGTCAGCCTGGCGCGCCTCGATTTGTGTTCTAGAGAACACTACTCCGACGCGGGAGGCGTGTCCTCCTTGCCACGAGGCTTTTTATTGAAGTACCAGAACGCCAGCATCACCAAACTAATGACAAAGGCGATTTTGATGACGAGGAAGATGAGAGGAAGGAGAAAAGCGCCCGCCAGTTTCCAGAGGAGGACGCCCACGAAGCCAACGGCGGCGAACTGCAGAACAGGCTTTAGCATGACCGGACTCGGTTCAAGGGAGTGGAGGCCCTACGAGGGCCGTGGTCGAAAGGTGTCCACTCTGCGAAAGTACACAAGCCCTCCGCCTGCTCCACCCGCGAACAGGTCGCGAACACCAATCCCCCGCACATCGGCGAAGGCGGGCGCCGAGTACGGCGGGAGCTGCACCGTCACGCTCGAGTCGCGTACCAATCCTCGAAAGACCGCCGGTGCCCCGCCCTGCTCGCTTCCCACGATGAGGGCGCTGCGACCATCGCCGTCGAGATCGACGAAGCGCGGCACGGCGCGTCTCCCCACCCGCTGACCACCCAGGTAATCGTCGGTGACGAGCGTGAACCTGGGCGAGCGTGGCGTTCCGTCATTGCGGAAGAACGCGATCCGTCCCGATGCGTCCCCGATGAAGAGATCGAGGTCGCCGTCGCCGTCGATGTCGAACAACTCGGGGACAGCGTTGCTGCCGCGGGGCAGTCGCACGATCGCGGAGTCCACCAGGACAAATCGATTCGGACCGGGCTTGCCGGTATTGCGATACCAAGCAACCGCGTCCTGAAACTGCCCGACGACGAGATCGGGCAGACCGTCACCGTCGAGATCACCCGGCGCCGGAGCGTTGTGAAACGCGGGCAGCACGGCGAGGTGCCCGCGCAACCGAAACGCCGGAGCCGTACGTGTGCCGACGTTTTCGAACCAGTACAAACCGCCGGTCTTGGGATTGTCGGGCTCGATCTTCGTGCCGACGACGATGTCGAGATCGCCATCGCCATCGATGTCGCCGAACGCGGGGATCGTCTCGGCGCCCAAATCGATGCCGTCGAGTAGGTGCGTCGTCGCGACCGTCCAGACGCCGGGCGCCGTCTGGTCGAGCTCGTAGAGATTTGCCGTGCTGGTCTTGACCGGATTGAACGCCCCACCCAGCACGCCGACGACGAGATCCGTGCGGCCGTCGCCGTTGAGGTCACCGGGGGCGGGCGCGTTGTAGCCGCTCGTCTCGAGCGGCGCTTGCGGCGGAAACGGAATCCGATCGCCGTGAAAGTCCGGATGCGCGCACGTGCCCTGATTCCGGATCCACAGGAGGCCCGGCTCGAAGAAGTCGCCCCACAGGATGTCGGGATCTCCGTCGCCATCGACGTCGAAGACCGCCATCGTATTGGCGCCATGCAATGATGGCGTGCGCTGTCCGATGATCTGGATATCCTCGAACCGCTCCGTGTTCAGGCGAAAGCGCGGCGCCCGATTCGCGTCGAAGCCCTCCATCTCGTAGCGCGTGATGGTGCCGTCCACTCGACCGAGCAGCATGTCGAGCTTGCCGTTGCAGTCGATGTCGGCGAACTGCGCGATGTTCTGGCGGTCGGCGTAAATCGCGACGCCGGTGACATCCTTCAGCGTATCGGCGGCAACCTGAAATCGCGGGGCGGTCTTGGTTCCCACGTTTCGATAGTAGCGGATGTTGCTGAGTGGGGACTCGGCGAAGAGGTCGTACAGACCGTCGCCATCTACGTCCACGAAGCGATACCACTCGCCAATGTCGATACCCTGGAAGCGCTCATCGCGGAGTTGCCAGGCACCGGTCTTGTCGCGTTGAAACAGCTCGAGCTCTCCTGAATTCTCCTGGACAAAAAGGTTAACGATGCCGTCACCGTCGATATCGACGAGCTGGGGCCGTGGATGCTCGAAGCCGCCGAGAAACGGCAGCGCGTAGGGCCGGCCGCCCGAATCCATGACGACGAACGGCGCGACCTCCCTCCGAAACGATGGGAGACGTGTGGAGACTGGGACGACTTGACCTACGGAACAAGCAGCTAGAAAAAGAAGGACGGCGGTCCGCGTCAAAACTTCTCGCCGCTCACGCCCAAGCCCGATCCGTCCGGCACGGTGTCGATTCTGCGGAGCACGGTGCGCTTGCGCGCGTCGATCACGATCACCCGGCCTGGCGCCGCCGTCATACCGGGCACCGGCGCGGCCGGCATCGCCATGCTGATGCCGCCCATGTTCATGACGTTGCTGGTGTTGTGGTTCGCCACGAACACAAGGCGTCCGTCTCCAGAAATGCCGATGCCGTCCGGCTGTGCGAAGTCGCCCTTCACCGTCGTCAGCACAGTCCAGTGTTTCGCGTCGATCACGGTGACATCGTTGGACCGTTGATTGGGCAACCACACTTCGCCGCCGTCGGGTGTGAACGAGACGAGCCACGGCCAGTCCCCGGTCGGCACCTTCTGCAAGAGCTTCGGCTTGGCGGGATCCGCGAGATCGAACACCAGCAGCCTGTCGGTCAGTTGCGCGGTCGCGACGAGCGTGTGCCCATCCGGAGACACGGCGAGCTGCACGATCACCTGACTCGTATCGCCGCCCGGCACCTCGACGATGCCGACGTGTTCGCGCTTGGCATCGTAAACCGCGATCTGATTCGCGCCGAGGCTCGCGACGTACGCGTGCGCACCATCGGGCGCCACCGCAAGACCATGCGGCCGCGGCACCAGCACTTCGACCTCTTCCGGCGTCATGGTTTTGCGGTTGATCACTGCGATCCGCGCCGGAGCGTTGACGGCCGACATCGAGCGCGTGGCATACAGCTTGTCGCTCTTGGGGTCGAGCGCGAGCAAGCCCGGAGTGATCGTCTCGGCCTTCGCGACGATGTGATTGGCACGATCGAGCTTCACCACGGCGTTGTCGCCGACGAGCGAGACGTACCAGTACGATCCGTCAGGCTCGACGACGATATGGTGTGGCTTGGGATGCGCCGAGAAGCCGAGCGTCGTGAAGTCGACGACAGCGACGACCGAGTCCGCTGCTGCGTCGATGACGGTGACTTTGCCTGACGCCTGGTTGGCTACGTAAACGAAGACCGGCGTGATCAGCGTCAGTAGGAGGTTCATGGTACGGGCGCCGACGGGTGCTTCTTCAAGACGAACAGTCCTTCCGTCATGCTGCTCACCGCCACTACGCCGCTCTTAAAGAACGGGTAGTTCCCCCACGTGCCCTCGAAGCCCGGCTCGTCGGGACCGACCGGATGGGTGTCGAAGAACCCGACCTCCTTGGGATGCAGGCGATCGGTGATGTCGAGGACCCGCAGGCCGCTGACGTAGTTCGACTGATACATCGTGTTACCGACCAGCCAGAGGTTGTGGTCGGTGGCCTTGTTCTTCGAGATGTACTGGCCCGCCAGGACCGGATTCTCGAGATCGCTTACGTCCCAGATCAACGTGCGCGTGCCGTCGACAAGACCTTGGATCTCGTCCAGCTCGTCATCCTCATATGCGTAGCGTTGGTCGTCGGTGAGCCAACCCTGGTGGGCGTAGCCCACGTTCGGATATGTGGCGCGGGAGATCGCGACCGGGTGCGTCTTGTCCGTCACATCGGCGATCGACAGATGCGTCTCGTTCCATCCAAAGCAGATCTGGCGGCCCTGGTATTTCGCGGTGGGACCGTGATACACGACGCACTGTGCGTCGTGCGTGTAGCCGGTGCCCTGGCGCCCCGTCTGCGGATCCGAGAAACAGCCGGCGAACTTGGGATGCAGCGGATCGCGGACGTCCACCATGTGAAGCCCACCGCCGCACATCTCACCGCCGGAGTTCGAGCCAGTCAGATAGACGAAACCGCTCGCCGTGTCGGCGGCGATGTCGTGCACGCTATGCGCGAGCCCGTAGTGGGCGTCCTCGGTGTACGTCTGTGGCTTGGTCACCCCACGCAGACGATCGAGATCGAATATTTGCATCCCGTGATTGCGCGCGCCATCGGACACAATGAAGGCGTAGTGCTTATACGTCTTGATCTCGCGCCAGAACGAGCCCGGTGAGCCGGCGGTCTTCAGCAACTCGCCCAGATACACGGGATGGCTCGCGTCGGTGATGTCTACGAACGACGTGCCGTCCACGCGACCCACGATCGCGATCTCATGACCGTTTTGCGGGTCGTCGTAACCCCAGATGTCGCTCAGCTGCACGCCGCGCTTGCCGCCCATCGCCGAGACCGGCAGGAACGACATCAAGTCGACTTGATTGCAGTCGAAAATCGAGACTTTGCCGCTGGTGCATTCGCGGTTCGCCCCGGTGAGCGCCGGGAGCGTCGAGACATCGCCGACTAAGTGTCCCGCGATCGCCCACGAGCCGCTCGGGCGCCGGGTGTACAAGGTGACGCCACCTTCACCGTAGTCCTCGTTGGTCGCGGTGATCGCGATCAGCGACGCGGTGCCTGCAACTTTGGCGCCGAACCGATCGCTCGCGGTCGACTTCTCCGGTCCAAGCTTCGTGGCGCTCGGGAATATCGTCGAGTCGCGCGTGACCCGGAACACGCGGCCCTCGAAGCCGTTCGCGCCATCGGCGCCGACCCACAGCTCATTTCCCACCTCGGCAAGCGCGACTCCGTAGCGCGTACCAAAGCTGCCGTCGAACGGGAGCGTCCGGCTGACCGGACCCCAGCGGCCGCTCGCCGAATCGCGGACATAGAGCCACACCGCTCCGGCACCACGATCGTTCAGCGCCCCGATGAACGCGGTGTCGCCCCGCAGAATCAATGCGCTCCCGAAGCCAGCATTCCGACCGGTGATTGGGCCCGGTCCGACGACCTTGTCCATCTTCCAACCACCGGACGCATCGCGATTGTAGACGTACACGGCGCCGTTGCCCGAATCAGCGCGGAAATTCCCGACCATGATCCGAGAGCCTGAGGCCGCAACGGCGTTCCCAAAGGTCGCGCTGTTTGCCGTATCGCTTGGGGGCGGCGTCAGCGTTGTCTCCGGCGCCCAGGTGCCTGCGGTATTGCGGAAGACGAATACGGCGCCGCTTCTGCGGGTGAAGACCATCGGGCCGAATCCGCGAATTCCCGTCGACACGTAAGCGCGGTCGCCTGAGAGAACGATCCCAGAGCCAAACGCGTCGGCGGGGTGCCGCTCGCGAGGTTTGATGGTACCGCTCTCGTGCCACGCGCCGCTCGCATCGCGGGTGAAGACATAGACGACACCACTCGCCGAGTCGGCCTGTGCATCACCGACGAGCAGCGTGTTGCCGTCGATCGCGATGGCTGAGCCGAAGCCGTCACTGTTCGTCGCGCCCGATCGCGTGATCTTCGTCGCCACGCGCCAGACGCCTTGGGCATCAGGACGGAAGACGTATACCACTCCAGGTCCATACGCATTCCCTGGCTGGCCGACGTACACATCGCGGCCGCTGACGGCGAGCGCGGACCCGAAGGCACCCTGCGCGGTGAGCGTGGCCGGAGCGATTCCCAATGCGACGGCGAGCGAGAACAGGTGGCGGGACGTCATCAGCGGAGCTCTCAGGAGAGTGAGGGGTGGAGAATGGCCACTCATAGCGATGCGTGCAAGGCGAGATTCGTTGCGTGCCCCCCCGCCCCTCCGTTGATCGACGACGATCAGGCGAAGAGCTGAGAGGATTGGGAGCTAGAAGGTGGTGGCGGTCGCATGCCCGCCAGTGCCCGGCCGGCGTCAGTCCAGCGCGAGCGCATCCATTCGGTGAGCCAGAGCGGCAACGCGCGCGAGCGCTCGAGCGGCTCTTCGCCGATCGTCGGCTTCTTGCCCGTGAGCATTTCGCGCGCGAGCGACTGCACGGCCGCCATGTCGTTGCGCGGCGACGCCGGCCGGCCGAGCGCGCCCGCAATACCGGTGTCGGCGACGAGCACTCCTTCGTCGCCGACCAGGACGTTCTCCGCTTTCACTTCGCCGTGCGCGATGCCGGCCGCGTGCGCGTGCGCGAGCCCGTTCAACACACCCCGCAGTATCTCCACCGTGCGCGACAACGGTACGGGCCCGTTGTTGCCGATCCAGGCGCGTAGAGTCGTGCCGGGCACGAAGGACCGCGTGTGATAAACGAACGAGCCCGCGCGACCAGCGCCGCGAGGGCGCACGAGATTCGGATGCTTGAGCTGCCCGGCGAGCAGTAACACGGCGCGCTCGAACTGCAGATCGTTGATGCCGAGCGACAGCGCGGCGGGCAAGACCTTGATCAACAACTCGAAGCTGGTTTCCGATTGTGTGGCGACAAACAGCCGGTATTCGCCTACCGGCCGTACTTCGCGCTCGATCCGATACAGGGGGCCGAGGGCTTCCGCTAGGGCGGCGCGGAGGTCGGACATGTGCGGAAGTTACCCCGAGTCTTCGGAATGGGAAGGGATTACTCCCCCGTTTCCCTTCTAATCCCCTGATACAGCTCTCGTGCCCGCTCGCGCTCCGCCTCGGTGCCGAAAATCTTGTCACCGTCAAAGCGACCGTTCTCGATGAAAATCTCCGAGATCTTGTAGCCAGCCGTCACGCTGCCCGCCACATGGACGCCGGGGACCGAAGTTTGCAGCGTCTCAGGATCGACAGCGGGCCGCCCCGATTCCGCATCGAACGACACCCCAATCCGCTTGAACAGCTCGAGATCGGGATGAAAGCCGATCAGCGGATAGACGCGGTCGGCGGCGATTTGCTCTTCCCCCTTTGGCCCACGAATTCTCACCCAGCGCGGCGTGATCTCGATCACCTTGCTCGCCATGCGCGCGGCGATCTCACCAGCCTTGATGCGATTCTCGAGGTCCGGGCGCAGCCAGTACTTCACACTCTTCGGCCACTCTTTGCCGCGGTAGATGATCGTGGTGCGCGCACCCGCGCGGAACAGCTGGAGCGCGGCCTCGACCGCCGAGTTCTTCCCGCCGATAACGACGACGTCGCGCCCGTACGAGAGATGCGCCTCGTCGAAGTAATGATGGACATGCGGCAGCTCTTCGCCCCCCCCCGGGACGCCGAGACGGTTGGGATGGTCGAAGTAACCCGTCGCGAGGACCAGGCGATCCCACGTAATCGACTCCCGGCCGAGCGGCGTCTCCACCTCGTGAGCGTTGACCAGCTTCGTGAAGGTTTGCACGCGGATGTTTTCCGCGCGTGCGACACCGCGATAATACTTGAGCGCCTCCTCACGCGTCGCTTTGGCACCGGCGCAGACGAGTGGGTGACCGCCGATTTCCAGCCGCTCCGGCGTCGTGAAGAACGTCATGCCGATCGGATAGCGGACGATGGAATTGGCGAGGGCTCCGGCATCGATGACCAGCGGATCGATGCCGCGGCGCTTTGCGGAAATGGCGCACGCCAGGCCGATGGGCCCGGCGCCCGCTATGATGGCGGCTTCGTGCGGCATATTAGTGAATCTATCCCCCTTGCCAGCCCGGCTGCGCAACAATATTGTTGCGTATATGGCCAGACGCGTCCGCGCCAATAAATCGCTGATCAAGCAGCGCTACCACGCGGCCAAGGTCGCCTTTCCGGACGATGCCGACCTGGCGCGCAGCCTGGGCGTGCATCGCAGCGCCGTGGTTCGTTGGAAACGGGGAGAGAGCCCGGCGCCCGAAAACTGGGAGCAGCTCGTGGGCCTGGACACCGTCGTCTCGCTGCTCGAGGGTTTCCTCGACACCGGCAGCATCGCCAAGTGGCTGCGCGGCCTCAATGCGCACTTGGGAGACCGCCGGCCGATCGACGTGATTCGCCAGGGACGGCTCTCTGAGGTGATCGCCGCGATCGAAGCTGAAAAGGCCGGCGCCTTCGCCTAATGCCCTGGCGGGTGTTTCCGTGGGAAAAGGCCGCCAAGTCGGGCGAGCCGTTCTCTTCCTCATATGTCTATCCCAATCAAGGCGGCGGCCGGTTCGACTTGCGCGACGTGCCGGTTCTGTACCTCGCCGAGACGGCCGTGCATGCGGTCGCCGAGAAGTTGCAGCGGTTCAGGGGGCAGCGGATCGATCGCAACGATCTCAAAGAATCAGGCTGGCCACTAGCCCTCGTCGAGTGCCGGCTGCCGCTTCAGAAAATCGCCGATCTCTGCGATCCGGAGGTGCTCGCGAAACATCACATCGCGCCGGATAGCCTGGCGAGCCGCGACTTCACGAAGACGCAGGGCGTCTCGAGGATGCTATATAAGGAAGGGTATAAAGGATTGCGCTGGTGGTCGGCGCTCTCGGGCGACTGGCACACGATCGTGCTGTTCCTGGACCGCGTCTCGGCGGAGGACCTCGAGTATGGCAAGCCGGAGCAACTGACCGTCCGGCATCCAACCGTCAAGGAAGCGTGTACTGCTCTGGGCGTCCGCGGATAATCTCGACGCGCAGCTCGATCCACCCGTCCGTCTGATTGTATTCCACGCGCAAAGTGTGCTGACCCGCAGGCATTTCCGCGTAATCGACCTTCGACTCGTGCGGGGTCCAGGCGTCGATCACGACCTTGTCATCTAGGTACAGGCGCATGGCGTTGTTGCTGATGGCGCGGAGCGTGTAAGAGCCGGGCGACAGGGTCACCGTGCCGGTCGCTTGCAGCGACCAGTGGCCGGGGCGATAACGAAAGAAATCAATTCTCGGCACTGGCTTCGATTCAACAGTCCAATTGATCGCCGGCTCGAAACGCGCATACGAAAAGGTGTCGTTCTTCGCCTGGAGCGTCACCGCCCAGTCGCCCGTCGAGTCGGGCCTCGGCGTGACCGCGAGCGTGTCGCCGATGCGACCCGACGTCTTCGACAGCGTGGCAATCCCGCGCTGCGAGAGGACGCGCCAGGTGCCTGGTTGACCGAGCACCGCGAGCCGGAGCGGCACCGCCCGAGTCGAGTCGATCGGCCAGAGCTTGGGCGACTGCCAGTCGTATGGTCCCCACTCGTCGACGATGATCGCGGAGCGGTCGCGCAGGGAAAGCGGCGTCGAAGGGCGGCGAAGAGAGGCGGCGGCGTGGAAAGGCGGCGGCGAACTGACTGTGTCTAAGCCCGTCGTGTTGCGCACATCCAGCACCGTCCGATTGCCGATGAACTCGTTTCCAACGATCAGGTAATCGCGGCTTCGAGTGTCGTGGTGTTTGGGATAGCCCCACCCCGACGGTTCGATGGAGTCTGCCCAAAGACGAATCGCGGTCGAGTCGTCGGCGAAGTGGTTTCCGACAATGACATTGTCCTGTCCGTGCTCGATGGCGACGCCCGTACGATTGGCGCGAAAATCGTTGCCTTCGATTCGCGTGTCGTGGCTGTAACCTCCCCACACGCCGTATTCGTTTCCCCACGCGCGATTGTTGGTGATCGTGTTGCGGCTGAAGGTGGCTTCGACGCCGTTGGCGGTCGCGTGGCTGACGTCGTTTGCGTCGATCAGGTTGTCGTTGGCGCCGCCGGTCCCCGAATCCATGGTCGTCTGACCGGCCCAGAGAAACACGCCGTCCCCGCCGTGCGTGAGCGAGTTATGCGCGATGACGTTGTGCGAGCTTTGCTCGTAAATCAGCAGGTCTGCCGAATCCTGGCCGCGCGAGTAAAAACCGTGACTGTAACCGCGGACGTTGTAGTCGATCCAGTTGTGCAGGATCGTGTCGTACGAGGAGCGATACAGACCGACGCCAACCCCTGAGTTGAAAGAAAAGTTGTTGCCCCGAATCGAGAGGCCGTTGCTCCGCACCAGCAGTAAACCGTTCATGCCTTGCACGGCACCGTTTTCAACGATCTTGCCGCCCGCGACGTCAGCGAGATAAATCGCCGCACCAAAGCGCAGCCACTCGTCCTTCTCGTTGTGGTGAAACGACAGCCAATCCACCAGGCTTTCGTGCTCCACGAGACTGAACAGCCGTGGCTTCCAGTTGTAGCTGAGGTCATTGTCTTCGAGCGTGAGATTGCGCGTGCCGCGCGCCAGGATCCCAACCTTGTAGCCCCGCGCACGCGCTTGGATGATGCGCACGTTCTTGCCGCCATCGATGCGAATCGCGGTGTCGGCGGGCGTGCCTTGCAGCGTCGCGCCGGCAAAGTCCACCGTGATGTTGTCTCCGCGGATCACCACGCCAGAGATCCGATAGGTGCGGCGCAGGACGCGCGTGGAACGGGTGATGACTTGGCCTGAGTGCAGAGCGATCGGGCCCTGCGAGCCTTGCGGGCCTTGCGTAAGCAAGAGGACGAGTAGCAGCATGGTGCCAACTTATGCACGTCGCGCAACTTCCGCTCCTCACCGTCGTGCCGTTCGTGGCACTGCTGCTGGTGATCGCCCTGGCGCCGCTCGGGGTGCCGCGGTGGTGGCACCACAACCGGAACAAGGCGCTCGTTGCGTTCCTCATCTCGGTTCCGGTGCTGTTCTATCTGGGACGGACCGAAATCGGCCGGCAGCTCCTCCTCGAGAAGGCCCACGAGTATGTCGGCTTCATCGTGGTTATCGGCGCGCTGTTCATGATCACGGGCGGCATTCACATCGAGGGATCGCTGGCCGGCACGCCGTTGGTCAATACGGCGATGCTCGCGATTGGAGCGGTGCTCTCCAATCTGCTGGGCACGACCGGTGCCTCGGTCCTGCTGATTCGCCCGTTACTCCGCGCCAACCAGCGCCGCAAGCGCGTCGCGCACATCGTCATCTTTTTCATCTTCATCGTCGGGAACTGCGGCGGCCTATTGACGCCGATCGGCGACCCGCCGCTGCTCCTCGGCTTCCTGAAGGGCGTGCCATTTACGTGGACGCTCAGGCTCTGGCCGCAATGGCTCGCGCTTAACGGTATCCTGCTGGTCCTCTTCAATATTTGGGACCGATGGGCGAATCACGACGAAGTGAAGGTGCCGAGTCACGAGCGGTTGCGCGTGCGCGGTGCGATCGAGCTCGCCGCGCTGGCGGGGGTCATGGCGACGATCATCACGGGCGGCTCACTGCTCGTGATCCTGATCTTCGCGGTACTGGCCTACTTCCTCGGATCGGAGGAGCGCCGCACCCTAAACGTCTTCACGTTCGTGCCATTGGTGGAGGTCGCGGTGCTGTTTGCGGCGATCTTCGTCACGATGACGCCCGTGCTCGAGATTCTGAATGCCCGCGCCGCGGACTTCGGCCTCGCGAGTCCGCGGCAGTTCTTCTGGGCCTCGGGGACGTTGTCGAGCGTCCTCGACAACGCGCCCACCTATCTCGCCTTCGCGGCGAGCGCCGCCGGCCTGCAAGGGATTCCGCCGCACGGCCCCTACATCGGCGCGCTGGCGCTCGATCCGCATGCGGGAAAGCTGCTCGCGGCAATCTCGACGGGATCGGTGTTCATGGGCGCCAACACCTACATCGGCAACGCGCCCAATTTCATGGTGAAAGCAATAGCCGAAGGAAGCGGCGTAAGGATGCCGTCTTTCTTCGGCTATATGGCCTACAGTGTAGGCCTGCTGGTGCCGCTGTTTGTGCTGGTGTCGGTCGTGTTTTTCTAAGCAACTCCAACCGGCTGCTTACTCCACTCCTCCACCAGCTCATCAACCGTCTTGAGCTGAGTCTTCGGATCCGTCGCGTACCACGCCTCGAAGTAGCCGAGCCCCGCTTGGTGCGCTTCGTCCGTGAAGGCTTGCAGCGCGTCGGTGACCCAGACGAGGTCGAAACCCCGCTGGAACGCGTCGCCCGACGTGTGTCGAGCACAGCAGTCGGTATGCAGGCCGGTGATGTAGAGCTTGGTAATGCCCCGCTCCCCGAGCATCTGCTCGAAGCCGGGATTTAGGAAGGGTGAGTAGGTCTGCTTTCCCCACACGACGTCGCCCCCCCCCGGCTGAGGCGTGAGCGCGTCGACGATCTCGGCCTGGTGCGTGCCCGCCATCGAGTGCGGCGGCCATTTGCGCAGCTCTTTGTCTTTGAGCGTATGGGCGTCGGTCGCGTAGACGACGGTGATGCCGGCCCCGCGCGCCGCCGAGAGTAACCGCGCGAGTGGCGGAATGATGGCCTGGGCCCGTTTCTGATACCCGGGACCGCCGGCGTCGGCGATCGTGCCACCGGGATAGACGAAGTCGTTGGCCATGTCGATGACGAGGACCGCGGCATGCTGTGACATTGGGGTGACTCCCATTGTTGGTAAGAGTCCGACCGGGACATCCGGTCGGGGGCGGTGGGCCGATTGGGCAACGCCTCTCCCGCGCTCCGAATGGTAGACAGTTAACGGAAGAAACGGGAGTGACCTGAAGGGGGTGTGATAACTCCGGGCTGGCAGCCCGGGGTTAGCGCACCCTATTATGACTTTGTTGACACTCACCCCTCTTCCCCAGCAGCGCCGCGCGATCGAAGCGCCGCTCGGCCCCGTGCTCGTCGTGGCGGGTCCCGGCGCGGGCAAGACCTATTGTCTCATCGCGCGCATCGAACATCTCGTCGAGCGGGGATTCGATCCGCACCGGATCTGCGCCGTCACCTTCACCAACCGCGCGGCCGGCGAGATCGCCACCCGGCTGCAGCACACGCTCGGCGCCAGGGCCGAGACCGTGACGCGCGGCACCATCCACGCCTTTTGTCTGGCGCTCTTGCGTGAGTACGCGGAGGCCGCGGGGTTGCGCAAGGGCTTCGGGGTGGCCGATGACGATTATCAGCGCGTCATTCTCAGCCGGCTGCGCGTGCCAGCCGACCGCCGCGGGCAGCTGCTGAATCTCTTCGGCCGCCACCGCTTTCAGGGATATCGGCTGACCGCGAACGACGCGCGCCTCTTCTCGGAATACTCGAGCTGGCTCGCCCACCGCAACATGGTGGACTTCGACGACCTCATCGTGAAGGCCGAGCCGCTCGCCGACCGGATCGCCGATCGCTGGGACTACTTGCTCGTGGATGAATTTCAGGACGTGAACGATGTGCAGTACGACTTGCTGAAGCGCCTCGCGGCCCCGCACGGCAACATCTTTGCGGTCGGGGACGACGAGCAGTCGATCTTCACCTGGACCGGCGCGAACCCGATGGTGCTGGTGCGATTCCAGCGCGACTACGACATCGCCGAGCCGATCATTCTCGACAAGAACTGCCGCTGCTCGCGGCAGATCTTCGAGACCGCCCGGCGGGTGCTCACCCAGAATCCCCCGCTCTTCCAGAAGCAGCTGTCGGCGGACCGCGAATCGCCGCACGAGGTGTGTGTGTACACGTTCCGCGATGAACATGAAGAGGCGACCTGGCTGGTCGACAACCTCGGTGCCGAGCGCGACGCGGCAATCCTTTATAGGAAGCACCGGGTCGGCGAATATCTCGAAGGACGGTTACTCCGCGCCGGGATTCCCTGCCGGCTCGCGCGCGGCCGGTCGCTCATGGAGGATGACGTCATCAAGTACGTCGTCACTGCGCTGCGGGTCGTTCGCTTTCCGGCGGATCCTGTCGCGCTCGAGGCATTCGCCCGCTGCGTCTTGTCGGAGCACTTCCTGCAAGAGGTCGAGGCGGCGCTCGATCAATCGAGCGAGGATTTTCTCGGCTCGGTGCGCACGCTCGCGCGCCGCCGTCCCGCGCAGGACCCCGACACGAAGAAGCTCTGGCGCCTCGTGTATCAGGTGGAAAACCTGCGCGCGCTGCCCCGCTCGCATGGCACGTTGCAAGCAGTCGTGGACGAGCTGTTGTCGCAGAGCATTGGCCCGTATCGAAACACGCTGGAGGAACGGCATGACGAGCTGACGGATCCGGCGGCGATGCCAGACGCAGTGCGGCTAGCAGAGAAATTGGAGCGCGCAATTGCCGGGGGGCAGACTCTCTCCTTTGAGCCCATGCAGGGCCTTGAGGTTGCGTTGCGGGGGATGTTAGCGGCGGCTGGGGTTCGCAGAGTGCGCTCGACCGTCCACGGTGGGTTAACCCCGGGCTGCCAGCCCGGTAACACACCCGAACCAGCGTCGAACCCCGGAGTCTGCACCTTGGGCCACGCCGACTGCGGACCTCACGGCATGGCCCTGACGCTGTTCAAAGCCCTCCAGCTCGTGCATGCCCGCGAGCTCGACGCGCGGTTGCCGAGTTACGTGACGTTTGATTTCGAGACGACCGACAACGACGTGGCGACATGCGGAGTCGTGGAGATCGGTGCCGCGCGGGTCGTGAATGGCGAGATCATCGATCGCTTTCACTCACTGGTGAACCCCTACAGACCGATCTCCCCGCGGGCAACAGAGGTCCATGGATACGCCGATGCCGACGTGGCATCGGCGCCGCCTTTTTCTGCCGTATTCCCGCTGTTTCTTTCTTTTGTCGGTTCCGACATCCTCGTCGCTCATAACGGCCAGAAGTTCGACATCCCTGTCCTGCGCCGCCTCGCGGCGGGACAGGGCGGCGTGGACACGCTCGTGTTCTACGACACGTTGCCGTTGGTGCGCTCGCTCTCGCAGGACTCGGGGAAACTCGAAGACGTCGCGCGGCGCTGCGGGGTCGACTGCGGCCGAGCCCACCACGCGCTCGACGACGCGTGCACGCTGGCGCTGGTGTATCGCGAGCTCGAGAAGCAGCGGGTCTTGAGAGCTAGAAAGGCCGTGCTCAACAACGTACTGGACTATTTGGGCCTCGCGTTGGCCCTTGAGTTCTCGGGAAACGGGACACGGGAAACGGGAAACGAACGTCAGCTTCTCTTCGACGTCGCGCGATTTCGCACGCTCGGACCGTACAGCGATGCGCTCGAGTTCTACACGATGGAACGCGAGCGCACGGGCTCGCCGGCACCGGACATCGAGGAAGTCATCCGGAGACTCGGCGGACGCAAACTCATGGCTCGGCTGCGTGAGCGAAGAGATCCCGCCGAGCGCTATGCGTCAGCCGTTGCGAGGCTGAGAGCGTTGACGGAGGAGGCTGACGGAACATTGAATGGCAGCATCGATCGTCTGCTCGAGCGCGTCGCCCTTTCGACATCCGAAGGCGTCGACCTCGCGCCCGATCGCATCAACCTCCTCACGCTGCACTCGACCAAAGGCCTCGAGTTCTCCCGCGTCTACATCGTCGGCG